>JAEAMG010000065.1_pt1 | contig 159842 bp, 146 predicted proteins | sample 8958741 | NCBI WGS metagenome assembly JAEAMG01 (sample SAMN16933256, study PRJNA681125) | bioreactor sludge metagenome | isolation source: anaerobic bioreactor treating anionic surfactant - SDBS | place: India: Bengaluru | collected 2019-02-28 | reverse complement strand
GCGAAATACACGGCGTAGCCCACCGTTTCGCGCGGCACGGAATACAGGTCGCGCAGTTCAACATAGGGCGCGTGCACCTGGCCGCTGACGGTGATGCCGGCCCGCTCCAGTGCCAGCCGGAAGCGGGGCACATGAAAATATTGCGTGGCGACCATGGCTGTCTGCCAGCCATGCTGGCGCATGAGAAGCGCCGCATTGCGCGCCGTGGCGTCCGTGGTCCAGCCTTGACTATCTTCGATGATGGCGCTGGCCGGCACGCCGCGCCTGAGCAGATAGCGGGCCATCGCTGCGGCCTCGTCAAAACCTTCCTTGCCCGTGGCCCCACTGACGAGGATGCGCGGCGCCCTGTGTTCCTGGAATTGCTTGAGCGCCACGTCGAGCCGCGCCTGCAGGCGGGGGCTGGGCGTGCCGTCGGGCAGGATGGTGTTGCCGGGCACGACGATCACGTCGGCGGGTGCCAGTTTGTCGTGCAGGCCCGCCAGCACCAGGGCGGCGGTGGCCAGCAGGAAAACACCCGCAGTCGTTAAGCCCAGCACAGTTATTTTTCGCATCGTTCATCATCAAGTAGGGAATGGACGCATGATACCCGTCCATTCCTGCCCGCGTCAGTTCGCCAGCGCCTTGCGCGCACGCTGGTTCGACAGATAAATATTGTCCTTTTCCAGCGGCTTGCCTTCGCGCACGGCAGCCAGCCAGTCCTGCGTGCTGGCCACGGCGGCGAAATTCGAATGAAATACGCTGCTGAAGACGCGGTGGATTTCCTCCGCGCTGGCCGTGCCGCCCGCATTCGCGTAGGGCAGGGTGCCGGTAGCGTCCTGCAGGAATTCGACTTGCAAGCCGTCGTGTGCGGCGTGGTAGATGGTGGCGGCGTCGCAGTTGTGCGTCATGTAGCCGGTCACCGTCAGGGTGTCGATGTTGTGGTTTTCCAGCCAGGCGCGCAAGTCCGTGCCTGCAAAGGCGCTGCCCATGCTCTTGTTGATGTGGTGGTCGGCGGCAAAGGCGGCCACTTGCGGATGCAGCTGCCAGCCGTCGCTGCCCCTGGCGAAGATGGGGGAAGCTTCCGGCGCATCGTGCTGGACGACGATCACGGGCACGCCGGCGGCGCGGGCGGCGGCCATGGCCGTGACGATATTCGGCAGCGAGATGTCGACGGACGGATACTCGATGGGCATGTCGCCCGTGAAGTATTCATTTTGTACATCGATGACGAGCAGGGCGCGGCGCGGGGTGGTGGACATGGGTTCTCCTGAGATGGTTGAAAGAGGAAACGGCTCCTCGATAACGCCATTCTCGGGCCGCGTGATTGAAATAGAAAGTGGCCCAAAGGCCTCAATGCGATAAAATCGGGCCATGCCTACAATTTCCGTTACTTCCGCTCCCTTGCGCATCGCCGTGATCGCCTTCGACGGCATGACGCCATTTCACTTGTCCGTGCCTTGCCTCGTGTTTGGCGCCCAGACGGACGAGGCCGATCTGCCGCCTTTTCAGGTGCGCGTGTGTGCCGCCGATCCCGCGCCCTTGCGCACGGCTGCCGGCTTTTCCATCATGCCGGAGTGCGGACTGGAAGGGCTGGAGGGCGCCGATATCGTCATCATGCCGGCCTGGCACGACGATTGCCGCGATGCCGCACCGTCGCTGGTCGCGGCGCTGCAGGCGGCCAGCGGGCGCGGCGCGCGCATGGTGGGCCTGTGCCTGGGCGCGTTTCCGCTGGCGCAGGCGGGCTTGTTGGATGGCAAGAGCGCTGCCACGCACTGGGGCATGGCGCAGCAGCTGGCGGCCCGCTATCCCAGGGTCAGGGTAGACCGGGAAGTGCTGTACGTGGACGATGGCGCCGTGCTGACGTCGGCCGGCGTGGCGGCCGGCCTCGATTGCTGTTTGTATCTGCTGCGCCAGCTGGCCGGTGCCGAGGTGGCGAACCGCGTGGCGCGCCGGCTGCTGGTGGCGCCGCACCGCCAGGGCGGGCAGGCGCAATTCATCGAGCGCCCGCTACCCGTGTCCGGCAGCGAAGGGCGCTTTGCCGAGGTGCTCGCTGGCGTGGCCGCCAACCTGGGCCAGGCGCACAGTATCGACGCGCTGGCCGAACGGGCCGCCATGAGCCGGCGCAACTTCACGCGCCATTTCCGCCAGGCCACGGGCACGTCCTTCAAGCAATGGCTGCTGAACCAGCGTCTTGCGCATGCGCAAGGCCTGCTGGAAAAAAGCGCGGCCTCGATCGATGTCGTGGCGCAAGAGGCCGGCTTCGGCACGGCGTTGTCGCTGCGCCAGCATTTCCGGGCGCTTGCATGTCGGCAGGCAGGGGCAGGATGGTGACGATGGCGGCCATCGGCAATGCCAGTTCTTCGCCCGCATCGCAGACGATGTAGGCATCGCTGCTGCGCCTGTCTTGCGCCAGCGCCTGTCCTTGCGCGCGCGTTTCCCGCGATGTTTGCGGACATAGGGCCAGCAAGGCCGCGTCATCGAGCAGCAGTTGTGGCGGGCCCGATTCGGCCGTGATGGTGGCGGCCACCAGTGGGTGGCTGCAAGGCCCGTCCGTCGCGTGCAGGAGCTGGCTGCAGGCGATATCGCGCACGGCCAGTGTCTTGTCGATGCGTAGCCCCAGGCAGAGGCCGTCGCGTTCCAGCACGGCCAGCAGGGGCGGCGGCGCTGGCGGTGCCGGCAAGGCACCGTTAAAAACGGCGCCATTGACGACGTAGACCTGGCGACCGCGCCAGCCGGCCACACCGGCCAAGGGGCCATTCCAGCCGAATGCCGTGTCCATTGGCGGGCAGGGCAGGACTTCGGCTACCAGCGTCGCGGGCACTGCCAGTACGCGCCCTGCCAGTTCGAACATGGCCAGCGATACGGCAGGGCCGGCCTGGACCCGGTCGGGCGGTGCATCGACTCCTGCTTGCATACCCGCCGTACGGGTCCAGGCTTGCGCCCGCAGCATCAGGCGCTGCGGCTCCAGCAAGTTCAGCAGTTCATCATCGCCAGCGGATCGCGCGACGTAACGGAAGAAGTGGTCAGGCTCATCGTCGTGGTATACCTGCTCAATGTGCTCAGGATGAATCTTCTGCGCGCTGGAGACGGCATCGACGGCGAGCCCGGCCAGGAGGCCGTCCGTCGCCAGCACCAGCACGTAAGCGCAGGGCGTATCGGCCGCCATGTGGAGCCAGGGGCGCAAGTCGATCAGGGGAATCACCCGGCCCTGATATGAGAAAACCCCGGCCAGGGCGCCTGTTGTGCCCGGCACGGGAAGCACACCGGCGGGACGCGCCTGCGCCTGGCCCACACAGGAAGAGGCAATGCCCACCTGCAGCGAGCCTATCCTGACCCGCACGTAATCCTGTGCCGCCGCTACCGGGGCCGTCATGCTCAGTGCTCCGCAGCGGTGGTCGCTTGCAGCTCGGTCAGCAGTTGCGCCACGTGCCTGCTGGAGTCGACCTGGGCCGCCGTGGCCTGGTCGATCTGGCCGATTGATTGTGTCGTGTTATGGACGGAATCACTGATCTGTTCGAACGATTGGCGCACCTGTTCTGACAGGGTGCCGCTTTGATCGACGCGGCTGATGGTGGTATCGATCAGGCGCGCGATGTTGCGCGCCGCATCGCCGGATTTCTCGGCCAGTTTGCGTACTTCATCTGCCACGACGGCAAAACCGCGACCGTGCTCTCCGGCGCGGGCCGCCTCGACGGCGGCATTGAAGGCCAGCAGATTGGTCTGGATCGCAATATCGCTGATCGTGCTGACGATTTCATGTACATCCTGCGACGATTTCTGGATCTCCAGGATGGAATCGATGGATTGGCCCAGCAGTACGCGCCCCTGCCGGGCATGCTGTTCCGTTTGTTGTGCGATGGTGTTCGCATGCGCGGCGCCCTGGCCGATGCTGTCGATGGCGCCGGCGAGCTCCTGCATGGCATCGCCGATGCCGGCGACGCGGCTGCTGACGGTCTGTTCGCGCTCGACCTGCTGCGTGATGTCCATGGCGAATTTGACGACCTTGAAGGCACGGCCGTTGGTGTCGAGAATCGGATTGTAGGTGGCTTGCAGCCAGATGGCGGCGCCATGCTTGGCAATCCGGTGAAAACGGGCGCTCTTGAATTTGCCTTCGCCGAGATCGGCCCAGAAGTTACGGTATGCCTCGCTGCGCACCAGTATGTCATCGCAAAACATGCTGTGGTGCTGTCCCTGTACTTCTTCCAGCGTGTAGCCGACTGCCCGCAGGAAATTGCTGTTGGCCGTCAGGATATTGCCCCGCATGTCGAATTCGATCACCGCTTGCGAGCGGGCGATGGCCTCGATCTTGCCGGCTGTCTCGGAGCTGAGGCGCTTGGCGGCAGTAATATCGGTGGCAAACTTGATCACTTTGAGCGGCCGGCCATCGATATCGAGGATGGGGTTATAGGACGCCTGTATCCAGACTTCGCGTCCCAGCTTGTCAATCCTGCGGAACTCGCCGGACTGGAATTGACCGCGTTCCAGGCCTTCCCATAAGTGCCGGTAGCTGCTCGCCTGCACATCTTCCGCAGTGCAGAACATGCGATGGTGCTGGCCGAGCAGTTCCTGCTCCTGATAGCCGAATGTGCGCAGAAAGTTGTCGTTGGCGCGCAACACGCGGCCCTGCAAATCAAATTCAATCACGGCCTGGACACGTTCAATGGCCTCGATCTTGCCCGAAAAATCCAGGCGCGCGCGCATCTCGGCCGTGATGTCGTCGATGAGCGCGATGACGTGGTCGGCTTGTCCGCCGTCGTGCGACAGCGTGACATAGCGGGCCTGTATCCAGAGTTCCCGTCCTTGCCTGTCCACGCGACGAAAATCGCCGCACTGTGACTGGCCCCCGGCCAGCAGGCGCCAGAATTCCCGCTCCTCCTGCTGCCGTTCGCGCGTGACCGTGCATAGCAACTGATGGGGCTGGCCCAGCAATTCATCGCGCTGATAGCCGAACAGATCCAGCGCGATCTGGTTGGCGTTGCTCACGCAGCCGTGCAAATCGAATTGCAGCAGGCCTTGCATCTTGCCCAGCGCGGCTGCCAGGCCAGCACCATCGATGCCTTGCTTTGCCTGCTCAGCTTTCATCATCGGGTAGTTCATTGCGATCTCCATGTTCTCAGGCCGGCGCGCGCCGGCACAACGGTGCGTGAGTGTTTGCGTCACGTGGCAGTCTGGCTTGCCTTGGCATCTGAAAAAACAAATAAATTAAATATGCCTAATTAAACAAATATTCAACAAATTAGTCAAATAGTATTTGAGATTTTTTCTCTGCAGGATGCCGAGTTTTCCTGTTCTTACACCTGTGAACGCCGGATGGGTGGATGGCTGAATATGTTTCTTTATGGATACAAGTGCGGCTGGCCGTATGGAAGAAACAAATATGACAAATATGCCAAATAATGTGGCACTGATGTCGTCAGCCAGGGGGACTTAATCCCTGCCGGGCAGGCATGGCGCTGCCGGGTCGCGGCTGCCGTGCGGGAGCCGCGCACTGACGGCGATCTGGCGTGCGATGAAGGCGGCCGGCTCGAAGCCGTAGCGCTGCTGGAACGAGATGGTTTCCGCACTCATCAGTTCGGCATACGTCTGCATCAGGGTCGTCCGGGTTGCGCTGCGCAATCAATTCCTTGGCTTCCAGAAAGGCGGCGCGCGGCGAGGCGGGATCATCGGCCAGCGATGGCGTGCCGACATACTCGTCCTCCGCTGCCGCATGGGCTTGCAGAAACGCCGCCAGGCTGGAAAAGTGCGGCTGGAGGCGCCACTCGTCGTGCCAGGTCTCGACCACGATCGGTTCGGACGCTTCGCGCCCGATGGGCCAGTACAGGCCGAAGGTGTCGCCATTGCCCAGCGCGCCTTCGGCGAAGGGAGTGAAGCCGAGCGGTGGGTACGCTGTCGTGTGTTGCCAGTCTTGTTCCGCCGAAATGTGGGCGAGGTTCGCAGGTTGTTGCATGGAGGCACCGGAGTAAAAAACGCCAGTGTAGGGCAAGCTGGCAGCGCCAGGCGCGCGTCTCGGTGCACCTGCCTGCTGATAAAATAGGGGCTTGTTCACCCGGGCGGCCTCGTCATGTCCAGCACACCACAGCCTGCCATCGACCTCAGCTTTCGCAGCTATGCGGAAATCGGTGCGCCGAACCGGCATGATTTCGTGCAACTGGTGCTGCCCCTGCACGGCCAGCTATTGCTGGACATCGACGGCAGGCAGGGAAAGGCGGATGCGCAGCAGGCCGTGGTGATCCCGGCGCACACCTGGCATGCCCAGCATAGCCAGGTGGCCAACCATTCCATCATCCTCGACGTGGATGCGGCCACCGTGGCCAGGGGCTGCTGGCAGCAGCTGCTGGAGCGTCCTTATACGGCGATCGGGCCGGGTGCCCGCAAGCTGATCGAATATCTGGGCGTCATGGCGCAGCAGCAGGCGCTGACGCCGGCCATCGTCAGGGGCTGGACGCCGCTATTGCTCGATACCTTGCTGCCGGGAGAGCCGCAGCCCCGTTCGCGCCTGGGCGCGCTGGTTGCCCGTGTGCAAGCCGAGCCTGGCTTGCCGTGGTCGACGGTGTCGATGGCGCGCTTCGCCAGCCTGAGCGTCAGCCGCCTGCATGCGCTGTTCCGCGAGGAAATGGATGCCAGTCCACATGCCTGGCTGCTGCAGCAGCGCATAGCGCGGGCTTGCGAACTGCTTGCCGCCAGCGACGCCAGCCTCGCCGGGATCGCGCTGGCGACCGGTTTTTCCGAGCAGAGCGCGCTGACGCGGGCCATGCGCGACAGCATGGATGTCACGCCTGCCGCCTACCGGCGCGCATGTCGCGAGAAACAGTCAATAAGGCAGTAGCTGGCGCCAAGAATGGACGCGGCAGACTTGCCACAATCTCCTTTTCAGGAGATTGAGCATGCATCAAGAGAACAAGAGCCGGCTGGGCATGTTGGCCGGCATCGCCGCAGGTGCGCTATGGGGGCTGGTGTTCCTGGCGCCTGTGCTGATCCCCGCCTTCCAGCCGCTGGAACTGTCCGCGGGCCGCTACCTCGCGTATGGCCTGATCGCGGCCGTGCTGGTTGCGCCGTCGTGGCGGCGCCTGCTGCGCACACTGACCTGGCGCGAATGGCGCGGACTGATCTGGCTCAGCCTGACAGGCAATATCGTGTATTACGTGCTGCTGGCCAGCGCCGTGCAGATGGGGGGCGTGGCCATGACGTCGATGGTGATCGGCTTGCTGCCGCTGGTCGTCACACTCGTGGGCAGCCGCGACCGGCATGCCGTGCCGTTGCGGCGCCTGCTTCCCTCGCTGTTGCTCAGCATTGCCGGCTTGCTGTGCATCAGTTGGCAGTCGCTGGCCAGTCCCCGTCATGCATCGCTGCCGGGTTTGCTGTGCGCGCTGGCGGCGCTGCTGTCGTGGACGGTGTACGCGGTCGGCAACAGCCGCTGGCTGGGGCAGTTGCGCTCGGTCTCGGCGCACGAGTGGAATTTACTCACGGGCGTGGTCACGGGGGCTGCCGCGCTGCTGCTGGCCATCCCCGTGGCGCTTGGCGCACCCGCCGCGCATGGCGGCACGGCCTGGCTGCAGTTTGCCGCTGTCGTCACGGGTGTCGCGCTGCTGTGTTCCGTCGTTGGCAATGGCTTGTGGAACCATGCCAGCCGCGTCTTGCCGCTGACCCTGATGGGGCAGATGATTGTCTTTGAATTCCTGTTTGCCTTGCTGTACGGCTACTTGTGGGAGCAGCGCTGGCCTACGCTGGCCGAGGCTGCGGCCACCATGCTGTTGCTGGCGGGCGTACTGGCATGCGCCGCGGCGCACCGGCCGCCTACTTGCGCGGCTCGTGTATCCGGAATTTCCTGACGACACCGGCCTGGTCGAACATGACGGCCACTTCGCGTGTGCCTTTTTCGCCCAGCATGGGGAGCAGCCGCGTCACCTTGGGGGTTTGCAACTGGTTCTTGTAGACCCAGACTTCATAGCCGGGATCGAAGCTGACCACGGTGGCGTTGCCCAGGGCCGCGTCGAGGTCGAGGCGGGTGGTCTTGCCGACCTTGATGTTCTGATAGATGGCGCCATTGTCCGGTGCGCGGTTGACCTTGTATTCACTGGCGGTGCACATGGCCACGGCCAGGCCCGCGAGGCAGGAAGCTGCCAGTTTTATCAATGTGTTCATAGGGACTCCCAGTGTGCATCACTGCTTCCAATCTCAGAGGGGACGGGCGTGATGTCAGGAGGGAGTGTGCTTGGGTCGCGCCGAATGTGCTACAAGATTATACAAAGGCGCACAAAATGATGCCTTTGGTGCCGGCTGGTGCTACCTTTAGCGGCTCTGCAGCACGTCGGTCGAGAGCGCCAGGGTTTCCTTGATTTCTTCCATCACCACATAGCTTTTCGATTGCGCGGCGCCCGGCAGCTGCAGCAGCATGTCGCCCAGCAGTTTGCGGTACTCGGCCATTTCATGGATGCGCGCCTTGATCAGGTAATCGAAGTCGCCCGACACCAGATGGCATTCTTGCACTTCGGGAATTTGCAACACTTCGCGGCGGAATTGTTCGAAGGCGGACGCCGACTTTTGATTGAGAGTAATCTCCACAAAGACGAGCAGCTTGGCACCGAGCGCGGCCGGGTTCACCTTGGCATGGTAGCCCGTGATGACGCCGTCGCGTTCCATGCGCTTGACCCGCTCGATGCAGGGCGTGATCGACAGGCCCACCTGTTCGCCCAGGTCTTTCATCGAGATGCGGCCATCCTGCTGCAGGATGCGCAGGATGTGGCGGTCCAGCTTGTCGAGACCACGTGCTGATTCTTTAAGGATTCTCATGATTTATTGCTGAATATCTCGATTTATACGTGAACAAATACTGGCTCTTTCCCAATATGATAGCGGTTAATCTGGCAATAGCCTAAAAAATATAATGAGGAAACTATGCGTATCGTGATTCTGGGTAGCGGCGTCATCGGCGTCACCAGTGCTTACTATCTGGCCAAGGCAGGACATGAGGTGACCGTCATCGACCGCCAGCCGGGCCCGGCACTGGAAACCAGCTTCGCGAATGCGGGGCAAATCTCGCCCGGCTACGCTTCGCCATGGGCCGCGCCCGGCATTCCCCTGAAAGCCGTGAAGTGGATGATGCAGCGCCACGCGCCCCTGGCCATCTCGCTCGACGGCAGCGCCGCCCAGCTCAAATGGATGTGGCAGATGTTGCGTAATTGCACACCGGAAGCGTATGCGGTGAACAAGGAACGCATGGTGCGCCTGGCCGAGTACAGCCGTGACTGCTTCAAGGTGCTGCGCGCCGAAGCGGGTATCACGTATGAAGGCCGCCAGCAAGGCACGATGCAATTGTTCCGCACGGAAAAGCAATACAACGATGCCGCCAAGGATATCGAAGTGTTGAAAGACGCGGGCGTGCCGTATGAAGTGCTGCAGCGTAACGAGCTGTCGCGCGCCGAGCCGGCCCTCGAAGCGGTCAAGGATAAACTGTTCGGCGGCTTGCGCTTGCCCAACGACGAAACGGGCGATTGCCAGCTGTTTACTACGCGCCTGTCGGAAATGGCCGTGGCGCTGGGCGTGAAGTTCCGCTATGGCGTGTCCATCGATGCCTTGCTGACGCAGGGCGACGAGATCGTCGGCGTGCAATGCGGCGCGGAAATTGTCAAGGCCGACTCCTACGTCGTGGCCCTCGGTTCCTACTCGACGGGCTTCATGCAGCCGCTGCTCGACATTCCCGTGTATCCATTGAAGGGCTATTCGATCACCGTGCCTATCGTCAATGCGGCCAAGGCGCCCGTGTCGACCATTCTCGATGAAACCTACAAGATTGCCGTGACGCGTTTTGACGACCGCATCCGCGTGGGCGGCATGGCGGAAATCGCCGGCTACAACCTGGACCTGAACCCGCGCCGCCGCGAAACCCTGGAAATGGTCGTCAACGACTTGTTCCCCGGCGGCGGCAACACGGCGGAAGCCACATTCTGGACGGGTTTGCGCCCGATGACGCCGGACGGCACGCCGATCGTCGGCCGCACGCCGCTGCGCAACCTGTTCCTGAACACGGGCCACGGCACCCTGGGCTGGACCATGTCCTGCGGTTCGGCGCAATTGCTGGCCGACCTGATGTCGTCGAAACAGCCGGCGATTCTGGCCGACGACCTGTCCGTCAGCCGCTACAGCGGCGCGCAGCGCGGCGGCAAACTGCAATACGCGGGAGCCTGAGATGGCGGCCAGCATGCCTGCCAAGGAACGTAGCGGCGCCATCCTGACGGTGGACCTCGATGCCGTGCGCGCCAATTACCGCTTGCTGCGCGACAAGGCGCACCCGGCCGCCTGCTCGGCCGTCGTCAAATCCGACGCCTATGGCCTGGGCGCCGCGCAAGTGGGCGCGGCCCTGTATGAAGAGGGTTGCCGGCACTTTTTTGTGGCGCATCTGGAAGAGGGCATCAGCCTGCGCCCGCACGTGGCGCCGGATGCGGCCATCTTCGTGCTGCACGGCCCGCCCGTCGATACGGAAGGCGAATTCACGGCCCACGGCCTGACGCCAGTGCTCAACAGCGAGCCGCAGGTGGCGGGCTGGCGCGCGCACGCCAAGGCATTGGGGAAAACCCTGGACGCCATCGTGCAGGTGGACACGGGCATGTCGCGCATGGGTCTGTCACCGCAGGAAATCGACGCCTGGCTGCTGGATGCCCACTTTCTTGACGGCATCAAGGTGCGCTACATCATGAGCCACCTGGCGTGCGCCGACGAGCGTAGCAACCCCATGAATGGCGAGCAGCTGGCCCGTTTCATCGCCATCCGCGCCCGTTTGCCGCAGTACCGCGCCAGCCTGGCCAATTCCTCGGGCATCTTTTTGTCGCCCGACTATCACTTCGACCTGGTGCGCCCCGGTGCGGCCCTGTACGGCATCGCGCCGCAGGGCGGCGAGCCCAACCCGCTGCGCTCCGTGGTCCGGCTGCAAGGCAAGGTCATGCAGACGCGCACGATTGCCGCCGGCGACCACGTGGGCTACAGCCGCCGCTACACGGCCAGCGAGCCGCGCCAGGTGGCGACGATTTCCGTCGGCTATGCCGATGGCTGGCTGCGCAGCATGAGCAATCAGGGCCTGGCTATCGTCGATGGCGTGAAAGTGCCGCAGATCGGCGCCATTTCCATGGATTCCATCACCCTGGACGTCAGCGCCATCGCGCAGGAACGTGTCGCGCCGGGTAGCCTGGTCGACTTGATCTGCGCCGAACACCCGGTTGACGCCGTGGCGGCCATGGCCAATACCATCGGCTATGAAGTGCTGACTAATCTTGGCGGGCGTTATTACCGCGAATATCAAGGCCTGGCGCAGTCCGCACGCTAGCGCGCAAAACCGATAATTGTGTGGCAAGATAGCCCTGACGTGCATCGCACCTCAGGGCTTTTTTTTAACCATCATCGGGGATTTTCATGAGCCAATATCAAGTCGCAATCATCGTCGGCAGCCTGCGCAAGGATTCCTTCAACCGCAAGCTGGCCGACGCCATCATCAAGCTGGCGCCGCCCGAGTTTTCCTTCAAACATATCGAGATCGGTGACTTGCCGCTGTACAACCAGGATGACGATGGCGCGCAAGCCGAACAGGTGTTACGCCTCAAATCCGACATTTCCGCATCGCAAGCCTTGCTCTTCCTCACCCCCGAATACAACCGCTCGATCCCCGGCGTGCTGAAAAACGCCCTCGACCACGGCTCGCGCCCGTATGGCCAGAGCGTGTGGGGCGGCAAGCCGGGCGCCGTGCTGGGCGTCTCCGTGGGCGCCACGGGCACGGCCCTGGCGCAGCAGCATTTGCGCAATGTGCTCGCTTACCTGGACGTGCCGCTGCTGGGCCAGCCGGAGATGTTTATCCAGGCCAAGGAAGGCCTGTTCGACGAGCATGGCGGCATCGGTCCGGCCAGTCTGGGTTTCTTCCAGAGCTGGATGCAGCGCTACGCGGACTGGGTACGCAAGCACGCCGTGCATGCCTGAATGGCGTAGGCTTGTCGGGCGGGGAGAAATGGGGCAATAAACCGTTGTCCATGGCACTTTGTTGCTGTATGGACATGTATAATGGGCTTTTTTTTAGGCGCAATCCTACGCTGCCCCGTCCCTTCCATGCCGCTTCAACCTGTGGCGCAACCTCTGTTGCGCATCAATCTGCGCCGTCTGATCGTGCTGGTGGCGTTTGCCAGCGCCGTCATCTCCCTGGCTAACAGCTTTTATGCCACGTATCAGGTGCAGCGCCAGTTGCTGATCGATACGACCCTGGAGGCGAACTACGCGTATGCGCTGAAGCTGGCCAGCAGCACGGAGAACTTCCTGCTGGCGGCGCGCCAGCAGCTGGCCTACAGCGCCGGCCAGCTGCCCTGGCATTTTGCCGACCCTGCCGCCCTCAAGACGGAAGCCGAACGCTTGCGCGGGCAGACCAACACCTTCAATTCCGTCCTGATCGTCAACGCGCAGGGCAAGGTGCTGGGCGTGTCGCCCGAGACGCTGGGCCTGCAGAACAGCCAGCTGGCCTCGGAAGGCGCGCGCCTGGCGCTGCGCGAACGCCGCCCGCTGATCACCCGGCCGTATATGTCGTCGGTGGGCAACCTGGTGGTCTTCATTTCCCATCCCGTCTTCGATCGCGGCGGACGCTATCTGGGCTATGTGGGCGGTTCGATTTACCTGAAGCAGAAAAACATCCTGTTCACCTTGCTGGGACAGCATTACTACCGCGATGCTTCGTATTTATATGTGGTCGACCAGAGCCGGCGCCTGCTGTACCACCCCGATCCTTTGCGGGTCGGCGAAGTGGCCGGCAAGAATGCCGTGATCGACGCCATCCTGCGCCAGGAAAGCGGCAGCGCGAGCATCGTCAACAGCCGGGGCACGGACATGCTGGCCGGCTATGCCGTGCTGCCGTCAACGGGCTGGGGCATCGTGGCCCAGCGGCCCACGGCTGCCACTTTGGCGCCGCTGAACCAGCTGATGCTCAACACCCTGTGGTATTCCTTGCCCATTGCCTTGCTCAGCCTGCCGTTCATCTGGTGGCTGGCGCGCCTCATTTCACGGCCCCTGGTGCAACTGGCCGAAAGCGCCAGCCGCATGGACGCGCCCGGCATGTCCGAGCGCATCGGCGGCATCCGCGCCTGGTATCTGGAAGCGGCGCAGATCAAGCGCGCCTTGCTGGTGGGAATGTCCTTGCTGCAGAAAAAGATCGGCAAGCTGAAATTCGACGTGCAGACGGACCCGCTGACGGGCCTGTCGAACCGGCGCGGCATGGCGGCGGCGCTGGATGCCTGGCAGGCCCAGGCGCGGCCGTTTTCCGTCATCGCCATCGATATCGACCATTTCAAGCAAGTCAACGACCGCTGGGGCCATGCGGTGGGCGATGAAGTCATCCTGCACCTGGCGCAGCTGATGCGCACCTGCTCGCGCGATGCCGACGTGCTGTGCCGCAATGGCGGCGATGAATTCATCATGCTGCTGCCCGAGGCCGACCTCGACGTGGCGCTGCAGGTGGCCGAGCGCCTGCGCGCCCGGGTGGCCGCCGCCTCGATCCCCGGCGCCGGTCCCGTCACGGTGTCGCTGGGCGTCGTGTCGTCGGAACAGGGGGCGGGCAAGGTGCTCGGTGCGGACGCCGTGCTGCTGGCGGCCGACGCGGCCCTGTATGTGGCCAAGGAAAATGGACGCAACCGCGTGGGCCTCGCCGAGCCTGCCTGAGGCGTTTTTGCGCTGGATCAGATTGACCTTGTCATTCGGCAAATGTCAAACTGATCCTATGTTTTCTCCGACTTCTGAGTCTGTTATGTTTTACTCGAAAAGCCTAGAGTGGAGGCCTGGGTAAAACAGACGTCATACGTCGGGAAGGCAACACATGTCAGGGCTCACTGCATTGGAACTGGCGCGCCTCCAGTTCGGCTTCACCATCTCATTTCACATCATTTTTCCTGCCATCACCATCGGCCTGGCCAGTTACCTGACGGTACTGGAGGCGGCGTGGCTGCGCACGCAGGATGGCGTGTATCGCGACCTGTACCACTTCTGGTCGAAGATTTTCGCCGTCAATTTCGGCATGGGCGTCGTTTCCGGCCTCGTCATGGCTTACCAGTTTGGCACTAACTGGAGTTTCTTTTCCGATTATGCGGGCAGCATCACGGGTCCGCTGCTGGCCTATGAAGTGCTGACGGCCTTTTTCCTGGAAGCGGGCTTCCTCGGCGTGATGCTGTTCGGCTGGCACCGCGTGGGGCCAGGCCTGCACATGTTCGCCACGGCCATGGTGGCGCTGGGCACTTTGATTTCCGCCACCTGGATCATCGCCTCGAACAGCTGGATGCAGACGCCGCAAGGCCATGAAATCATCGACGGCCGGGTCGTGCCCGTGGACTGGCTGGCCGTCATCTTCAATCCCTCGTTCCCGTACCGGCTGCTGCACATGAGCGTGGCCGCCTTCCTCGCCACGGCCTTGCTGGTGGTGGCGTCGGCCGCCTGGCATTTGCTGCGCGGCAATGATAACGCGGCCATCCGCAAGATGATGACGATGGGCCTGTCGATGCTGCTGATCGTCGCGCCCATCCAGGCCGTGATCGGCGACCTGCATGGCTTGAACACGCTGGAGCACCAGCCGGCCAAGCTGGCCGCCATGGAAGGCCACTGGGAAAACACGGGTGGCGAGGGCACGCCGCTGATCCTGTTCGGCTGGCCCGACATGGCGCGCGAGGAAACCCTGTACAAGGTCGAGATTCCCCGCCTGGGCGGCCTGATCCTCGCGCATGACTGGAATGGCACGATTCCCGCCTTGAAAGAATTCGCGCCGCGCGACCGGCCGCCTTCCGCCGTCGTCTTCTGGTCTTTCCGCATCATGGCTGGGCTGGGCATGCTGATGATCGCGCTGGACATCTGGAGTGCGTGGCTGCGCTGGCGCGGCACCCTGTGGCGCTCGCGCCTGTTCCTGCGCTGCGCCCTGTGGATGGGGCCCAGCGGCCTGGTGGCCATGCTGGCCGGCTGGTACACGACCGAGATCGGCCGCCAGCCGTGGACCGTGTACGGCTTGCTGCGCACGCAAGACGCCGTCTCGGCGCACGGCGCCACGCAATTGGGCATCACCCTGGCGCTGTTCATCGTCATTTATTTTGCCGTCTTCGGCACGGGCATCGGCTACCTGCTGCGCTTGATCCGCGTGGGGCCGCAGCCGCATGAGGGCGAGCGTGTCGAGCACGGCGGACCGGGCCAACAACGTACACCCGCGCGGCCACTGTCTGCAGCACAAGGAGGAAATTCGCATGGGCATTGATCTGCCACTACTGTGGGCCATTATTATCTTGTTCAGCATCATGATGTATGTGGTGATGGATGGCTTTGACCTGGGCATCGGCATCCTGTATCCGTTTTTCCAGGAGAAGAGCGAGCGCGACGTGATGATGAATACGGTCGCGCCCGTCTGGGATGGCAATGAAACCTGGCTGGTACTGGGCGGCGCCGGCATGCTGGCCGCCTTTCCGCTCGCCTATTCCGTGGTGCTCAGCGCCTGCTGCCTGCCGCTCAGCTTCATGCTGATGGGCCTGATCTTCCGCGGCGTGGCCTTCGAGTTCCGCTTCAAGGCGCGCGAGCATGAGCGCCATGTGTGGGACAAGGCGTTCATCGGCGGCTCGGTGGCGGCCGCCTTTTTCCAGGGCGTGACCCTGGGCGCCACCATCCAGGGCATGCCGGTAGCCAAGCGCAGCTATGCGGGCGGCGCGCTGGACTGGCTGACGCCGTTCTCGCTGTTCACGGGTGTGGGACTGGTGGTGGCGTATGCCTTGCTGGGCAGCACCTGGCTGATCATGAAGACGCAGGGCAGCCTGCAGGCGCGCGCGGGCCGCATCACGCGCACGCTGGTGTGGCTGCTGCTGGGCGTGATCGCCATCATCAGCGCCTGGACGCCGCTGGTCGATCCGGCCATCGCCGCGCGCTGGTTTTCGCTGCCGCAGCAGTTCTGGTTCCTGCCCGTGCCGCTGCTGGTACTGGGCGCGGGCTGGCTGCTGCTGCGCTCCCTGCGGCGCGGGCGGCAGACGGCGCCGTTCCTGCTGACCCTGGCGCTGGTCTTTCTCGGCTACAGCGGCCTGGGCATCAGCGTGTGGCCCAACATTATCCCGCCGTCGGTATCGATATGGGAGGCGTCGTCACCGCCGCAAAGCCAGGGTTTTACCCTGGTGGGGGCGCTGTTCATCATCCCCGTTATCCTGATGTATACGGTGTGGTCATATTATGTGTTTCGTGGCAAAGTCCACCCGGAAGATGGCTATCACTGATGACACGATTTAAACAGGGACAACAATCATGGTGCAAACGACTGGCGTGGCTGGCCGGTATCTGGCTGGCCAGCGTGACCACCCTGGGCCTGGCCGCCTGGGCGATGCGCCTGCTGATGCGGGCGGCGGGGATGGGCAGCTGATGTTGCAGGTGTCGGGCATCCGCTGCGAGGTCGGTGACCAGTTGCACCCGCTGGCCTTGCTCGGCTGCCGCGAACTCAACTACGGCCAGCGCAGCGCGCTGCCGCTGCACCCGTTCCGCCTGAGCGTGCCGGAAGCGGCGCTGGCGGGCCTGCTCGACGAGCCGTTCAACAGTTTTATCCAGACTTGCCGCGAAGACGACCAGCAGTACGAGGAAAGCGACTTGCCCGAACTCAAGCAGGCGGGCTACCCGGACATCACGGCCATGCTGGCGGGCCACCGGCCGCTGCTGGCCGACATGTTGCTCGACTTCATGATCGGCGACTTGCTGGCCGCCATCGGGCGCGCCAGCGGCTACCGGCCACCGCGCGCGCGCCATTGGGGCGACGTCGAGGCGGCCGATGGCCGCGCGTATTTCACCATCAATGAAGTGCAGAAAGTGACTTTTTCCGATGGCCAGGCCGTATTCGAAGGGCAGGGATATTATGGCGAGTACGTCATCTGGCTGACGCACGGCTACGTGCGCAAATAGGGACTTGACCTTCCTCGCGTGGGAAGGTTTATAGTTGTGCCATGAACCGTGCCTTTTTCCGCTCACTCGCCCGCTCGCTGCTCTGGCTGCTGGCCGTCACTTTGCCCTTGCAGGGCTTTGCGTCGGCCATGCGCAGCTGCTGCGTGGACGAGCTGACGGCAGCGGTCACTGTTGTGGCAGCGCAGGCGCCCCAGTGCCATGCTATGAACGATGCGGCCGACATGCAAATGGCGCACCAGCCAATGACAATGTCCATGGACGATGGCGGCGCCATGCAGCATGGCCACGATTGCAGCAACCATGGCGCGTGTACCGTGGGCGCCACGGCGCCACCCGGCATGCCCGCCTTGCACGCCTTGATCCTGCGCGCGCCACCACCGGCGCTGGCGCCCGATTCCCTGTTCGCCGGGCATATTCCGCCTGGTCCCGAACGCCCCCCGAGAAGCACGCACTCCGCCTGACCGCCCGTTGAACCTGGCGGTGCCGCCGTCGCACGTCCATGCACGTTGCAGCGGCCGCGCCAGCGTTCCAGTCGCGCACCTGCCGCGCCATACCCTGTCATTCAAGGAATACCATGAAATACCTGTTCAGCCTCGCGCTTGCCGCGCTGCCGCTGGCCGCCGCCGCTCAGTCCCAGCCCAAGCCCGCCCCGCAAGAGGCGCAAGCCTCCGTACCGGCCACCACCTACCGCTCCGCCTTCACCGGCTACCGTCCCGCCGCCGAGGAAGACGCCACGCCCGACCAGACCTGGCGCGCCGTCAACGAGAAAGTTGGCAAGGCGGGCGGCCACATGGGCATGATGAAAATGGACGGCCACACGATGCCGATGAAGCATGCCATGCCCACGCCGGAGGCGAAGCCGGCCGCCCAACCCGCTCCGCAACACCAGCATGAAGGACATTGAGATGGCACGTTTCACACAATCAACTTGCCTCACGCCGCTGGCGCTGGCGGCCGTCCTGCTGCTCAGTGGCTGCGCCAGCTTCAGCCCGGACGGCGGCATGCGGACGGTGTCCACGCTGGCCGACGTCCGCACGGGCGCCCCCGCGGCGCTGGCGGGCGAGGGTGGCGAGGAAAAACTGGCTGCCCTGCTGGCCCAGCCCCTGGATGCCGACAGCGCCGTGCGCATCGCCCTGATGAACAACCACGGCATGAAGGTGGCGCTGGCCCAGCTGGGCGCGTCCGAGGCCGACCTGGTGCAGGCGGGACGCTTGCGCAACCCGGGCCTGTCGTTCGGCCGCTCGCACGGCAGCCACGGCAATGAGATCGACCGCGGCGTCAGCTTCGACCTGGCCGGCTTGCTGACCATGCCGCTACGCGTGAACATCGAGCGGGGCCGTTTCGAGCAAGCCAAGCTGCAGGCGGCCAGCAGCGCCGTGCAACTGGCGGCCGACACGCGTCGCGCCTACTTCAATGCGGTCGCTGCCGTGCAGACGGAAGCGTTCATGCAGCGCGCGCTGCTGTCGGCCGAAGCGGGCGCCGAACTGGCCACGCGCTTGCGGCAGGCGGGCAACTGGAGCCGTCTCGACCAGGCGCGCCAGCAAGTGTTTTATGCGGATGCCGTCGGCGACCTGGCCCGCGCGCGCCACCAGGCATTGGTGACGCGCGAGCACCTGACGCGGCTGCTGGGCCTGTGGGGCAAGCAGGCCAGCTTTACTTTGCCGTCGCGCCTGCCCGACTTGCCGGCCCAGGCGGCTGAGGCGGGCAATATCGAGGCGCAGGCGATGGAACAGCGCCTCGACGTGCAAAGAGCGAAACTCGACGCGCATGCCACGGCCGGCGCGCTGGGCCTGTCTAAAGTGACGGGTTTCGTCAATGTGCTCGACGTGGGCTATACCAACAAGAGCAGCAGCGAGGCGCCGCGCGAAAACGGCTACGAAGTCTCCCTCGAATTGCCTCTGTTCGACTGGGGTTCAGCGCGCAATGCCAAGGCACAAGCGCTGTACGAGCAGTCGCTGCAGCGTACGGCGGGCACGGCGGTGCGGGCCCGCTCGGAAGTGCGCGAGGCGTATTCCAGCTACCGCACGGCCTACGACCTGGCGCGCCACTACCGCGATGAAGTCGTGCCGCTGCGCAAGACGATCTCGCATGAAGTATTGCTGCGTTACAACGGCATGCTGGCCAGCGTGTTCGAGCTGCTGGCCGACGCGCGCGAGCAGGTCTCCAGCGTGAACAGCGCCATCGAAACCCAGCGCGATTTCTGGATCGCCCAAACTGAATTGCAATCGGCCATCAATGGCAGCGGCCCCGTGGCAACTGCGGCAAAGGAATAATGATGATTACACGTAGAAACTTTTTCATGAATGCGGGCGCCGTCGCCCTCAGCGCCGCGGCCGTCAGCCGAGTCGGTGCGGCCTCGTTGCCGGAAGCCGTCAGCATGGCCGGTGCGGAAACGAAAGCGCCGCCACCGCCGCCGAACGGGCGGCCATACAACCCCGTCGTCACCCTGAATGGCTGGTCCTTGCCCTGGCGCATGAACAACAACGTCAAGGAATTCCACCTGGTGGCCGAACCTGTCGTGCGCGAACTGGCGCCCGGCATGCAGGCCAACCTGTGGGGCTATAACGGCCAGTCACCGGGGCCTACCATCGAAGTGGTGGAGGGCGACCGCGTGCGCATCTTTGTCACCAACAAGTTGCCGGAACACACGAGCGTGCACTGGCATGGCCAGCGCTTGCCCAACGGCATGGATGGCGTCACGGGCTTGACCCAGCCAGGCATTCCTCCTGGCAAGACCTTCGTGTATGAATTCGTCGCCAAGCGGCCCGGCACCTTCATGTACCACCCGCATGCCGATGAAATGACGCAGATGGCCATGGGCATGATGGGATTCTGGGTGACGCATCCGAAAGACCCGAACTTCATGAAGGTGGACCGCGATTTCGTCTTCTTGCTCAGCAACTACGATATCGATCCGGGCAGCTACACGCCGAAGATCATGACCATGACGGATTTTAATCTGTTCACCTTCAACAGCCGCGTCTTCCCCGGCATCGATCCCATGGTGGTGCGCCAGGGCGACAAGGTGCGCGTGCGCGTGGGTAATCTGACCATGACCAATCACCCGATTCACATGCATGGCCATGAATTCGAGGTGACGGGCACGGATGGCGGCTGGACCCGCCCCGAGTCGCGCTGGCCCGAGGTCACCACGGACGTGGCCGTGGGGCAGATGCGCGCCGTGGAATTTACGGCCACCGACCTGGGCGACTGGGCTTTCCACTGCCACAAGTCGCACCACACGATGAATGCCATGGGGCATGACGTGCCCACCATGATCGGCGTCGACCACCAGGGTGTGGCGGCGAAGATCAACCAGCTCGTGCCCGGCTACATGGTAATGGGCGAACGGGGCATGGCCGACATGGGCGAGATGCAGATGCCGATTCCCGACAACACCTTGCCGATGATGGCCGGTGACGGCCCGTTCGGCGCCATCGGCATGGGCGGCATGTTTACCACGGTGAAGGTGCGCAAGGACCAGAAGCCGGGCGACTACCGCGATCCGGGCTGGTACAAGCACCCGGCCGGCAGCGTGGCGTATGAATGGACGGGCGCCTTGCCGGAACCGGTGCGCAGCCAGGGTACAGGCAAGGCGGCGGCGAAGGGCGGCGTCGAGATGACGGTGCGCAAGCCGCTCAGGCACGATCATTGATGTCTCAATAATATTATTAATTTTAAATTAATATCAAAGGCTTGCCTAGCACGGCAAGCCCTGGTGCTTGTTGTTATAGATCAAGCTATTGTCGTTTAGTGACAATGCGCGTATTTCTACCCCGCTATTTTCTTTATATTCAAGACATTCCGCTGCTTCTTCGAGCACTGGTGGCCGGACTATGGGGAAATCATGTTGAGTCAAATGAAGGTGGGCACGCGCCTGATCGCGGCGTTTTTTTGCGTGGCACTGATGGGGGCCAGCGTGGCCGGCATCGGCATCTTCAACATGGGCAAGATCGACGCCATGGCCGGACAGATGTACCACAATGAGTTGCTGGGGCTGTCCCACATCAAGGAAGCCAATATCGCGCTGATCAAGGTGGGCCGCGCGCGCAGTAATTTCTTGCTGGCCACCACGACCGAGGAGCGCGCCACGCGCCAGGCCGACATCGCCAGATTCATCGCCGCCAGCAAGGACAGCCTGACCAAGGCGCAGCCGCTGTTTGTCACGCCGGCCGCCAAGGAGCTGTTCGCCCGCTTCGCGGCCGTCGAGGCGCAATACATCACCGTCATGACGCAGGCGCTGTCCCTGGCGGCGACCGAGCCGCTGGCCCAGCGCAGCGCCGAGCTTGTCGGCTTGCTGAACCAGACGCGCCAGCATGCGGACGAACTCGACGGCATGCTGGAAAAATTATCGTTGCAGAAAGAGGCGCGGGCAGCGGCGGCGGCGGCACAGGCGTCCGGCGTGTATCAGGCCAGCCGCAGCTTCATGATCGCGCTGGTGCTGGGCAGCATGGCGGCAGGACTGGCGCTGGGCGTGCTGATCACGCGCGGACTGACGCGCCAGCTGGGCGGCGAACCGGCGTATGCCGTCAAGATCGCGGGCGCCATCGCCGAGGGCGACCTGACCGTCGATATCCGCACGGCCAGCCATGACAACGCCAGCCTGCTGTTTGCCATGAAAGCCATGCGCGACAAGCTGGTGGGTATCGTCAGCCAGGTGCGTTCGGGCACGGACACCATCCATACGGCCTCCAGCGAAATCGCCCAGGGCAATCTCGACCTGTCGTCGCGCACGGAAGAACAGGCCAGTTCGCTGGAAGAGACGGCATCCTCGATGGAGCAGCTGACCTCGGCCGTGCGGCAGAATGCGGATAACGCGCGTCAGGCCAATGCACTGGCCGGCGCCGCTTCCGACGTGGCCGGCAAGGGTGGCGCCGTGGTGGGGCAAGTGGTGCAGACGATGGAATCGATCAATGCCTCCTCGCGCAAGATCGTCGACATCATCAGCGTCATCGACGGCATCGCTTTCCAGACCAACATCCTCGCCCTGAATGCGGCAGTGGAAGCGGCCAGGGCGGGCGAGGAGGGGCGCGGTTTCGCCGTCGTGGCGTCCGAAGTGCGCAACCTGGCGCAGCGCTCGGCCAGTGCCGCCAAGGAAATCAAGACCCTGATCGGCGACTCCGTCGAGAAGGTGGAAATCGGTTCCAGGCTCGTGCATGACGCGGGCAAGACGATGGATGAAGTCGTCACCAGCGTGCGCCAGGTGGCCGACATCATGCAGGAAATCACGGCCGCCAGCGCCGAACAGAGCGCCGGCATCGAGCAAGTCAACCAGGCCGTGCTGCAGATGGACCAGGTGACGCAGCAGAACGCGGCCCTGGTGGAAGAGGCCGCGGCGGCCGCCGAATCGCTGCAAGACCAGGCGCAGATCCTGACGGACCTGGTGGGCGTGTTCCGCCTGCATGCCCAGGCCGAGCGCATCGCCGTGGCGCCGGCCAGCAATGTCTCGCCGCTGCGCCGGCCGGCGCCCGCCGCCAGGCAGGGCGTGCGGCGCCTGGCCTGAACCCGGCAGGATCGGCGCAACACGCACAGCTGGGCTTGGTGGTAGGCTGTCGCTATTGCGTATTTGCTACTTCCGGGTCTTCCATGTCTTCTCTCTGCTTGCCGTTGCTGTGTTTCTCCCTGCTGTCCCTGGCGCCATTGGCGCAGGCGCAGGAGGGCGATCCCGTCCTGCCTTACCGGCCTTCCGTGGCCAGTCCCGCCCAGCTGCCCGTGCCGGGCCAGCTGGAATTCGAGGCCGGTGGCTTGCTGTCCAAAACGGACGATACGCGCCGCGCCAGCCTGCCATACACGTTCAAACTGGCGTTCACGCCCGAATGGGGCGTGCTGCTCGAAGGCGAGGGATTCGTGCGCGCGCGCGATGACGCGGGCCGGCGCGAGACGGGTGTGGGCGACACGACTGTCGTGCTCAAGCGCGCCTTTTTGCTCGACGACGCCACGGCGCTGGGCCTGGAACTGGGCTGGAAGTTACCCACGGCCAAGGACAGCATCGGCAGCGGCAAGAGCGACGTGTCGCTGAACGGCATTGTCAGCCGCGACCTGGGCGCCGTGCACATGGACGCCAACCTGAACGCCACGCGCCTGGGCGCATCCGACCCGCATACGGGCAGGGTGCAAACGGGCTGGGCAACCTCCTTTTCCACGCCCGTCAGCGCGCGCTGGGGCGCCACGGCGGAAGTGTCGGGCACGCGTCTGCGCGGCGCGCCGGCCACGGCGCAGTTGCTGCTGGCGGCCACCTGGAGTCCCACGCCACGGCTGGCCATCGATATCGGCATGGCGCGCGGCTTGACGGCGGCGTCGCCGGACTGGTCGCTGTTCAGCGGGCTGGTCGTGCCTTTGGGCAAACTGTGGTGAGATGGTAACGCTGGTCCTTATGTGTCCTTGCGAACAAACAACGTGGCGCATGAGGTCTAGAATTGAGGCATAACTGATAAAAGGAATGTCCCCATGAAAAGCCTGATTCTTGCCGCCGTCTTGCTGTCGGCCGCCACCGCCGCTGTTGCCCAGGTCTCCGTCACCATCGGCCAGCCCGGCTTTTACGGACGCATCGACATAGGCGACTATCCCGCGCCGCAATTGATCTACGCGCAGCCCGTCATCGTGCAGCGTCCGCAATACTATTCAGCCCGTCCCATCTACTTGCGCGTGCCGCCCGGCCATGCGAAAAACTGGTCCAAGCACTGCCGCAAGTATAATGCCTGTAACCAAGAGGTCTATTTCGTCCAGGATAGTTGGTATAACAACCAATATGCGCCCCGCTATCGCCAGCAGCATGGCGACCATGGCCGTCCCGGTGGACGTCCGCCGCAACAGCAGCATGGCCGCCCCGATTACAACGACCGCGATCACCATGACGACAAGCCGGGCAAAGGCCACGGCAATGGTCACGGCAACGACAAAGGTCACGGCAACGACAAAGGTCACGGCAACCGGGGCAACGACAATTAATTCAGCAAACCGGAGGATCTTTGCATAGTAAAATCGTCATCGTAGGTGGCGGCGCAGGCGGCCTGGAGCTGGCCTGCAAACTCAGCCGCAAGCTCGGCACCGGCCAGGTGACCCTGGTCGACAGCCGCCTGTACCATATCTGGAAACCGTCGCTGCATGAGGTGGCGGCCGGCACCCTGGATATACACCAGGAGGGCCTGTCATATCAGATGCTGGCGCATGACAATGGTTTTACCTACGTCTATGGCCCCCTGATCGCGCTCGACGCCGCGTCGAACAGCCTCACCGTAGGCGCCATCGCCACCGACAAGCATGAACAGCTCTTGCCGCAGCGCACGGTCCACTATGACCAGCTGGTGCTGGCCGTGGGCAGCACCTCGAATTACTTCGGCGTGCCCGGCGCCAAGGAAAACACGATTTCCCTGAATGCCACGGAAGACGCCGAACGTTTCCGTCTGACCCTGCTGAAACTGCTGGCCATGGCCGAGCAGCGCCAGGGCGACGCGGGCCATCCCGGGGTCGATATCGTCATCATCGGCGGCGGCGCCACGGGCGTGGAGCTGGCGGCCGAATTGCGCGAAGCGAGCGGCGTGTATGCCGCGTATGGTTTCCAGAATCTCAACGCCATCAAGGATGTGCGCATCACCCTGCTCGAAGGGGCGCCGCGCATCCTTGCGCCGCTGCCCGAGCGCGTCTCCATCGCCGCCTCGAAACTGCTGCATCAACATGGCATCAGCGTGGTGACCGATACGCGTGTCACCACGATCGAAGCCGACAAGGTGACGGTGGCCAGCGGCACCAGCTATGCGGCCGACATCTGCGTGTGGGCCGCCGGTATCCGCGCGCCGGAATTCCTGGCCACTTTGGGCTTGCCGACCAACCGCGCCGGCCAGCTGGAAGTGACGGGCATGCTCAATGTGCAGGGCCATGCGAATATCTTCGCGCTCGGCGATTGCGCCGCCTGCATGGGGCCGGACGGCAAGCTGGTGCCGCCACGCGCCCAGGCCGCCCACCAGCAAGCCGATTACCTGCTGAAAACTTTCCTGCTGCAAGCGAAGGGCAAGCCGCCGCAAACCAGGCCGTACGAGTACCTCGACTACGGTTCGCTCGTGTCGTTCGGGCGCACCACCTCGGTGGGTACCCTGATGGGTTCGCTGAAGGGCCTGAGCTGGTTCGTCGAAGGCTTTGTGGCGCGCATGATGTACGTCAGCCTGCACCTGATGCACCACAACGCCGTGCTGGGCGGTGTGCGCACGGCCGTCATGGCCATGGGCCGCTTCCTGATCAAGCGCAGCACGCCGCAGGTCAAGCTGCATTAATTGAGTGGATGTCAGAGCAGAAAGGGGCCTTTCGGCCCCTTTTTATTTGCTGCGCGTCATCGGCGCCGCTTCGCAGTGGCCCCGCGTCATGGGGAAATCGATGGTGGTGAGCTTGCCTTTCAAGCTGCCGGTGATGCTGGCGTGCAAGATGCGCTCGCTGTCGTGGCGGTAGAGGATGCGGTTGGGGAAGTCATTGTCCAGGTTGGCGAAGATGAATTCATTCGGCTTGTCCTGGCGCAGCAGGTTGAAGATCACGGGCGGCTGGCCTGACGGCTGCACGATGTAAGCCAGCTGGCCCGGTTCCGTCAGGCGGATTTGCACGAATTCAAAGGCCGTCGTCTTGCCGCCCTTGACGGTGCGGCTGGTGCCCAGGAGGGTGCCGCCGGCGGCCGTGCTCCATTGTTCCCCGGAGCCCGGTTCGGCGCCGTCGACGTTCCAGCAGCCGGCCAGCCAGGCCAGCTTGTCCACCGTTTCCGGCGGTGGCGCGGTTTTTTCTGCCGCCTGGGCGGTACTCATGGCCAGCAGCGCTGCCAGCAGGGTGGGGATGAGTCGTTGCATGGTCGAAGCGTTCAGCGTATGAGGGCCCCTGGCAAGGACTATTCTTTCGGATTAATCCGCGGCAAGACGACGGTCAGGGCCGTGCCGCCTTGCGGGTTGGCCTCCAGGCTCAGGTTGCCGCCCAGATAATGCACGCGCTCGCGCACGGAGCGCAGGCCGTGCTTGCTCATTTCGACGGGTTCGCTGGTCGGCAGCCCCGCGCCGTTATCCTTGACGGTCATCATCAGTGCTTCGTCGTTGTCGTCGATGATGATGTCCACCTCTGTGGCGTTGGCGTGCGTGGCGATGTTGCTGAGCGCTTCTTCCAGCGTGCGCAGCAGGGCCACGCCCACGTTGCGCGGGCAGATCAGTTCATCCTCGGGCAGGCTGCAGCGCACGGTAATTTTGTGCTGGTCGGCAAATTGCGCTGCCAGCTCGCCCAGCGCGACATTGACGCCGAGAAACTCCAGCTTGTCGTTCCACAGTTTCATCTGCATTTGCCGGTTGGTTTCGATCACATTCAGCAACAATTGCTTCATGGTCGCCGCACGGTCGAGCAAGGCCGCTTCCTGCGGCATCTTTTGCGTCAGCAGCGACAGGTGCATGGTCAGCGCCGTCAGCGAGGATCCGAGGTTGTCGTGCAGCTGGCGCGACAGGGCGCGCCGTTCATTGTCCCAGCTGGTGTTGACATGACCGAGCAACTCGCTGAGATCGGCGGCGCGTTCCGCATCGGCCTGGGCCGCTTCCTTGTTCGGATCTGTTTGTGCGGACATAGCGCCCCGTGAATGGTGAAAGGTGGACCAAATTCAAGTGGTGGATCATACATGAGGATTTCATCGCAGGGCGCATGGATGAAAAATTTCTGTCTTTTCGGCAATTTTTATCTCTACCCATCATTTTTATATGATAGGCAAGATTATCGTTTGCGCCAGGTGGAACTGTTCCCGTCGTTGCGTACGGCTGCGCACATACCGGGGCGCCGTGCGCTGCCATAGTGGGGCATGCATTCTCCCCATGCAGCATAGCCGCTCCGCGGCGCAGGGCGCAGCACCGGCCCGCTTATTGAAACGAAAGGACATGCCATGAATATCGATACCATCGTCGACCAGGAATATGCCGACAAAAGCTTCCGCGACATCGTCAATGCGCCCATCAGCGCCCTGCGCGGCGTCAGCGCCAAGGATGCCAAGGCCTTGCAGCAGGCGTTCGGCGTGACCACCGTGCGCGAACTATCCAACCTCAATTTCGTCAAATGGGCCAGCGCGCTGGCCATCCTGGCCGATGAAGAGGGCATGAGCGGCGAAGAGCGGGCCAAGGAAGAGTTGCTCGACGATGCCGTCGAAATGACGTTCCCCGCCAGCGACCCGATTTCCGTCGATGCCGGCATCACTCGCATCGAAGTGGCGCCGGACACCGTGAATGCGCAAACGGACCACCAGCATGCGGGTCAGCATGAAGTGACGGCTGGCAAGAAATAACGCCTCCCATGCAGAAAAAAACCGGCTGGCCGATGATGGCCAGCCGGTTTTTTTATGTGCCGCGCGAAATTAATTTCAGGCGATCGAGGCGATGCTGCTTTTCTGCATGTTGACCTGCGACGTGATCACTTCGTGGGGCGAGCAGCAAAAGCGGTTCTTGCCGGCGCGCTTGGCTTCATACAGGGCCGTGTCGGCCGCGCCCAGCAGGGATTCGACGGTGCTGGCGTCGTCCGGGTAGATGGCGATGCCGATGCTGGTCGACAGGCGCAAGGTCAGGTCGTTGATGAAATACGGCTCCGAAATGACTTCAATCAGCTTGGCGGCCGGTTCGCGCGCATCGCCCTTGCCGGCCAGGTTACCCAGCACGATGACGAACTCGTCGCCGCCGATGCGCGCCACTGTGTCTTCCTTGCGTGACGCGCTCACCAGGCGGGTCGCCACCATTTTCAGGATCTCATCGCCATAGCCGTGGCCGTAACTGTCGTTGACGGCCTTGAAACCATCCAGGTCCAGGTACAGGATGGCCGATTTGCCGCGCTGGCGGGCCGATTGCAGCAGCGTGTGTTCGATGCGGTCTTCCAGCAGGCGCCGGTTCGGCAGGCCCGTCAGCGGGTCGTGCAGCGCCAGTTCCTGCTGCTGCTTGCTGTATTGCGCCAGTTCCTTGTACAGCAGGCGCACTTCCAGCATGTTGTGGATGCGCTTGTGTACTTCCATCAGGTCGAACGGTTTGCTGATGAAGTCGCGCGCCCCCGCTTCCAGGGCGGCGATCTTGAAACTCGGTTGTGCGGTCAGGGCCAGCACGGGCAGGTAGCCGCCATGCTCGATTTCCTTCAAGCCTTTCATGACCTGGAAACCATTCAGCTCCGGCATTTGCAGGTCCAGCAAGATCAGATCGTAGCAATGCTCCCGGTGCAGGGGGCAGACCTGAGCCGGACGCATGGTGGCCGTGACATTGGTATAGCCGGCATCGCGCAGGATTTCCAGCATCAGGTCGACATTGTCGGGCGAATCGTCGACGACCAAAATTTTGGCTTTCAAAATCTCATCTTGGCTGGGCATGTAGGGTCTCGGTTAATACGGTCTATGCAACGCTGGCTTGTACCGCTGATGATCGGCTGACGGCGGTGGGGAGGATAGTAGCGCCTTGCAACAAGATACGGCGCACAACAGCGCTTGACCTCGCTTCTGCCACTGATGGCAGCCAAGGCTGCCTGTCTCCTGCCTTCCGCGCAGGTTTGCTCGTGCATTTTAGTGTAGCAAACTTCAGCTAAGTTGCTTGTAGGACAGTGCCGCGTCTGGAAGTAGGAAGGCCAACCCACAGAAATAGTCATTTTGTTCTGCAGTATGTATTTCTTTGCATTATCTTGTTAAGGGGGCGTGATGCGCGCCGCCGCCAGTTGCGCCACGGCCGCCAGCAGTTCTGCCGGGTCCAGCGGTTTCGAGACCCAGGCCTGGAAGCCGCTGGCCAGCGCCCGCTGGCGATCCTGCGGTTGCGCGAATGCCGTCAGCGCCAGCGCGGGCAGATGGGCGGCGTCAGGGGACGCGCGCGCGCGGATTTGCGCCAGCAAGTCGAAGCCGTCGGCATCGGGCATGCCGATGTCGCTGACCAGGACATGCGGGCGCACCTGCTCCAGCAGTTGCAGCGCTTGTGCCACACTGCCGGCGCTGTGTACTTCGGCGTGATTGTCGCGCAGGATGCGTTCCGTCAGTTCGCGCGCATCGGCTTCGTCATCGACCAGCAGCACCCTGACGCCGCGCAAGTCAGGGCTGGCGGACGGGGCGCCGCCCTCCTGGCGCGCGGCGGCGCTGGACGTACCCAGGGGCAGGCACACGGTAAAGCTGGCGCCCTGCATGTCGCCGGCGCTGCTGGCCGTGACCGTGCCGCCATGCTGTTCCACCAGGTGCTTGACGATTGCCAGTCCCAGCCCCAGGCCGCCATGCCGTCGCGTGGTGGAGGCGTCTGCCTGGCGGAAGCGGTCGAATACGTGGGGCAGGAAATCTTTCTTGATGCCCACGCCGTTGTCGGCCACCGTGATGGCCAGGCGGCTCGCCTCGCGGCGCACGCCGATATCGACCCGTCCCCCCTGCGGCGTGAACTTCAGGGCATTCGACAGCAGGTTCCAGATCACTTGCTGGATACGGCCGGGGTCGCCCATGATCGTGCCCGCATCGCTGGCGATGCTGCTGTGGATGGCGATGTGCTTGGCGTCGGCCGCCGGGCGCAGGGTTTCGATGGCCGAGGCGATGATGCTGGCGGGCGCAAGGGGCTGCAGGTCGAGCAGCACCTTGTCGGAGGTGATGCGGTTCATGTCGAGCAAGTCTTCGATCAGTTGCGCCTGTGCGCGCGCATTGCGTTCGATGCTTTGCAGGCCGCGGTGCAGGTCGGCCTGGTCGCGCGTGCCGCGCCGCAGCACCTGGGCCCAGCCCAGGATGGCCGACAGCGGCGTGCGCAGTTCATGCGACAGGGTGGCGAGAAAATCATCTTTCAGCTGATTCGTGCGCTCGGCCTCGGCGCGCGCCTCGCGTTCGCTGTCGAGCAGCACTTTGCGCTCTTCGGCGGCGCGCGTGGCGGCCGCGTACAGGCGCGTATTGTCGAGCGCGACGGCGGCCTGCGCCGCGATGGCCGAGACGATGCGTTCGCTGCGCGCGCTGAACATGCCGGCCTGCGTATGGCCGAGCAGCAAGCGCCCCAGCAACAGGCCCGAGCGCGAGCTGACTGGCAGGCTCAGGCAACTGCGCAACGGCGGCGTGCCATCGGCGCTGGCGTCGGGTGCGGCCAGCAAGTCGTTCTGGCGCATGGCCGGTCCCTGGCGCAGTTCCGCGGCGATGGTGTTGGCCTGGCGCAGGCTGATGCCGTTGACGGCGCGCGCCGCCGGCAGGGCGCCGGGGCTGTCGTGGACATCGCCCGCATCGTCATAATACAAGGCGCCGAAGCGCGCGCCGCTGATGCGCGTGGCCGCATCGACGGTTTCCTGCAGCAGGGCTGGCAAGTCGAGCGTGCCGGCCAGGGCCGCGCCCGTGTTATTGAGCAATTCCAGCACGCGCGTCTCGTCGCGCAAGGCTTCCTGCGCGCGCTTGACCTGGTCGACGTCGGTGCTCGTGCCAAACCAGCGCAGCAGCTGGCCGCCCCGGTCGCGCACGGGATTGGCGCGCGTCAGGAACCAGCGGTACTGGCCGTCGGCGCCGCGGATGGGGAACTCCATTTCGAACGGCGTGCCATCGCGCAAGGCGGCCTTCCAGCCTTGCAGCATGGGCGGCAGGTACCGCGCGTCATAGGCGATGCTCCAGCCGTCGCCCGCCATCTGTTCGGCGCTGGTGCCCGTGTAGTCGTGCCAGCGCTGGTTGTACCAGGCGATGGTGCCGTCGAAGCTGGCGATCCAGGCCAGTTGCGGGATGGAGTTGGCCAGCGCGCGCAAGTCTTCTTCGCTGTGGCGCAAGCTTTCCTCGGCCGCCTTGCGCTGGCTGATGTCCTGGATATATGTGGTCAAGCCGTCGCTGGACGGGAAGATGCGCACTTCCAGCCAGCGTCCCAGCGGCGGATACAGCAGCTCGAAACTGCAGCTTTGCTGCTGCGTCATGCTGCGCCGGTATTGCACTTCCAGTTCCGTACCCTGCAAGTGGGGGCAGGCTTGCCACAGGCTGCTGCCAGCCAGTTGGCTGCCGGGCGGACGCTGCGGCGCGAGCATGTCGGCGCCGCGCGTATTGACGTAGCGGATGGTCCAGTCGTGGTCGAGCAGGCAGAAACCGTCGGTAATACTCTCCAACAAGTTGGCCAGGCGCTCGTCTGACAGGCTCAGCGGCGCTGATGGAGCGAGCAAATATTGCTTGTGGTCATGCTTAGCCATCGGAAATCCTGCAACGGTGAGACTGCCGCACGGGCTGTTGCCCCGCCGGGCCGCCGTCGCCAAGCTTAGTTAGTGGGTCATGATGGAATTGCCTGCCGTCATGCATGAGAGGAAACACAAGCACCCCTGTCTGGCTGGTATTGTAGCCCCAAGCGGCGCGCCGCCACCGCACGCTTGCGTGCCGCCTGCAGATAGCACTGGACAGGCGGGAAGGCAGTCCCTATAATCCCGCTTCTTTCGAGACAGCAACTTCTCGATGCGCTGGATGCCACTGTGAAAGCAGCTGTGTCCATCGATGCAAGGCGTGCGCTTTTCGGCAGTGAAAAGGTGGTGGATGGTGCGGGGCGGTATTCTGCAAAATCAGCTAAGCGATTGAAAAATCGAACTTTTCAAAGCGAAATGAATACGCTATAATGTTTGCCTGCGCGGCTGTAGCTCAGCTGGATAGAGTACTTGGCTACGAACCAAGGGGTCGTGGGTGCGGCTGTAGCTCAGCTGGATAGAGTACTTGGCTACGAACCAAGGGGTCGTGGGTTCAATTCCTGCCAGCCGCACCAGAATATTGGGGATCAGATTGTAAAATCTGATCCCCTTTTTCGTTTCCGAATGATTTTACGCTGCGCCTGTGGCGCCGCGCCGGTATTGCAGGCGAAACGCGCGCGGCGTGACGTGCCTGGCGGCACGGAACTGGCGGTTGAAATGCGCGAGGTTGCGGTAGCCCGCCTCTTGCGCGATGACGGCGATGGCGAGATTGCTCTCGATCAGCTGTTGGCAGGCGCGGCCGATGCGCAGCCGCGCCAGATACTCGCCCGGCGTGCAATGCGCGTGGCGCTTGAAACAGCGGTGGAAGGCGCCCAGCGACAGGGCCGCCCGCTGCGCCAGGGTTTCCAGTGCGATCTCTTCCCGGAAATGCGCGTGCATGAAATCGAACACGCTGGCCATGCGCTTGTGCTGCCCATCGGGCAGCGGCGCCTGCGCCATCGAGGCCAGCGGCCGCGCGCCGCCATCACTGGCCAGATCCAGCAGCACGTCGAGCAGCAGCGGCAAGCGCTGCGGCACGGGCAGGGCGTTCAGTTGCAGCAGTTTATCTGCGCTGCGCGCGCTCGTGTCCGCTGAAAAATGCAGGGCAGGGCCGGCGCGGGCCGCCAGTTGCCGCAAGCTGTGCAACTCGGGAAAACAGGCCGCCAGCTGCTCCACCCATTCCAAGGAAAACCAGACGACAACGGCCAGCATCGGCTGCGCGCCGTCGATGCGCTCGCTGGCCGACCAGGTGTGCGGCAAATTCGGCCCCAGCAGCACCAGGTCACCCGGCTCGAAGTCGCCCAGGTGGTCGCCGATATAGCGTTGTCCCCGCGCATTGACGGTCAGGGTCAACTCGAATTGCGGGTGGTAATGCCAGATGAAGGGAATGGTGTCGAGTTCGCGCCACAGCAAGCCCCAGGAGTGGCCTGTCGGTATCGTGACTTGTTCGAATAAAGGCGTCATTGTGACGTTTGAAGCGTATGAATGGTCAGGATAGTATCAGTATTGGCCGCTCAGCGCGCATTTCATGGCGCCGTGCCATCGCACAATCTGTCTCACACCAACACAGGAGACAGCGATGCAAGACAAATATCAATACGGCGAAGACCGTCCCGGCAACCCGTCCGTGGCCTACTCGGAACAGACCCAGTTGCGCGACATCGAGAAACAGCTGCCCCTGCGCGTGCTGTCCGACAGCGACTTCTTACACTGGCAAACCTATGGTTATGTCATCGTCAAGGATGCCGTGTCGCCCGAGCAAGTGCGGCGCACAACGGATTTCCTGTGGGAATTCCAGGGGCTTGACCAGCATGATGCCTCCACCTGGAACCGGGACCAGTTGCGCGACCATGCGATGAAGGAACTTAACGGTTCCGGCATGGTCGAGGCCTATCACAACCAGACCCTGTGGGATAACCGCCAGACCCAACGGGTATATGACGCCTTCGTCGATATCTGGGACCGTGAGGATTTGTGGGTGACCATCGACCGCGCCAACCTGAACACGCCGAACCATGGCAAGCGCAAGTTTGGCGGCTTCATCCACTGGGATGCGGACACCACGCTCGACCCGCTGCCCGTCAACGTGCAGGGCGTGCTGGCCCTGTCCGACACCTCGCCCGAGAGCGGCGGTTTCCAGTGCTATCCGGAGCTGTTCAACAACTTGCTGGCGTGGCGCAAGAGCGTGCCTGCGGATCGCAACCCGTGGCAACCGGATCTGGCGACGGTGCCGTACCCGATGCAATTCATCGCCATGAAGAAGGGGGAACTGTTGATCTTCAACAGCCTGCTGGCGCACGGCATCCGCCCGAACACGTCCACGGACCAGGTGCGCCTGGCGCAATATATTTCCTTCACGCCAGCCCAGGAAGACAATCAGGCCTTGCGCGACTGGCGCGTGCAAAGCTGGCGCGAGCGCAGCGCGCCGCAGGGCTACGCGTTTCCCGGCGACCCCGAGGAAAAGGAAAAGCTGCGCTATCCGCAGGCGCGTTTGACTGCGCTGGGCGAGCAGATCCTCGGCGCGCGCGACTGGTAAGCCACGTTCTGTCCGCCAGTCTTGCCTGCCGGATAGACAATTGCGGGTAAATGCACGATCATGGTTCGACTTGCCATCGACCGAGGAAACGCATGAGTATCATCACCTGCATCGAAGACTTGCGCGTGCTGGCCCAGAAACGGGTGCCGCGCATGTTTTACGACTACGCCGATTCCGGTTCCTGGACGGAATCGACGTACCGCGCCAACAACAGCGATTTCGCCAAAATCAAGTTCCGCCAGCGCGTAGCCGTCAACCTGGAAAACCGCAGCCTGGCCTCGACCATGGTCGGACAGGCGGTTTCCATGCCGGTGGCCCTGTCGCCCACGGGCTTGACGGGCATGCAGCATGCGGATGGCGAAATTCTCGCCGCCCAGGCCGCTGAAAAATTCGGCGTGCCGTTCACTCTGTCGACCATGAGCATTTGCTCGATCGAAGACGTGGCGGCGAACACGACAAAACCGTTCTGGTTCCAGCTGTATGTGATGAAGGACCGCGAATTCATCAACCGCCTGATCGACCGCGCCAAGGCGGCCAAGTGCGGCGCGCTGGTATTGACGCTCGACTTGCAGGTGCTGGGCCAGCGCCACAAGGACTTGCGCAACGGCCTGTCGGCGCCGCCGAAACTGACCATCGCCAATATCATCAACATGGCCACCAAGCCGCGCTGGGTGGCGGGCATGCTGGGCACGCAACGCCGGGGCTTCGGTAACATCGTCGGCCATGCCACCTCCGTCTCCGACATGTCGTCGCTGTCGGCCTGGACGCAGCAGCAGTTCGACCTGAGCCTGTCGTGGGCGGACGTGGAATGGATCAAGCAGCGCTGGGGCGGCAAACTCATCATCAAGGGCATCATGGACCCGGAAGACGCGCGCCTGGCCGTCAACAGTGGCGCCGACGCGCTGATCGTCTCGAACCACGGCGGGCGCCAGCTCGACGGCGCGCAATCGTCGATCGAAGCCTTGCCCGCCATCGTCGACGCCGTCGGCAGCCAGATCGAAGTGCACATGGATGGCGGCATCCGCTCGGGCCAGGACGTGCTCAAGGCCGTGGCGCTGGGCGCCAAAGGCGTGTACATCGGCCGCCCGTTTTTATACGGCCTGGGCGCCATGGGCGGTCCGGGCGTGACCAAGTGCCTGGACATCATCCGCAATGAACTCGATTTGACGATGGCCTTTTGCGGCTTGCGCGACCTGCAGCAGGTGGACAAGAAGATTTTGCTGCCGGGGACGTTTTAAGCGGCAATCCGCACAATATCAAAGCCTTCCGACGCCTGGGGTGGCACGAAGTGGCGCGTGATGGCGTCAAAATCAGCGTCGCTGGTGGAGAACGGGTGCAATCCGCTGGCATTGCGCTGGCGCAAGCGCGCCTTGCATTCCTCATCCGTTACATCCAGGTAATGCAGCACGTGCGGCGTGCCCGCCTGCTGGAACAGTTCGCGCATCCAGGCGCGGCTGGCCGGTGTATTCGCGGGAAAATCGAGCACGACGGATACGCCCGCCTGCAGCAGCTGCAGGGCCAAAGGGGCGATGGCCGCGCGCAGTCGCGCCGTGCAGGCCACATAGTCGGCCAGGCTGGCGATTTGGCCCGGATACAGCTGCGCCAGCAAGCTGTCTTCGCTGATGCGCACGGTTTGCGGCGCGCAGGCCAGCCGGGCCGTCAACGTGGATTTTCCGGATGCAATCTTGCCGCACACGAGGTGCAGGGTGGGGGTAACCGGGGTGCTGGAAGTGGTGTGCATGGTCGCTCGCTGAAGTGAAAAATAAAACCTGCGAGACGTCTTGACCAGTTGCTGCAAATCAAAGCCGCCTTGCAGGCGGATTTGGCAATCACACTCCTGCTAAGCCACCATCGTTGGAGTGGCGGCAATAATCGATGGCAGGGGCGGGAATGGCGATTGCATGGGATAACGATGCCATGCGACCGATGGCGTTGTCAATTGTCCTGTTCGAGTAACTGCCGGTATTGCGCATACGGTTCCATGCCCATGCTGGCGCGGCGCTGCTCCAGCCGCTGCGGATCGTCGATGGGGAAGGGCAGCGTCTTGCCGGTGCTGTCCGTGCGGAACTGGCTGCCGTACAGCTGCGGCTGATTGTCGTTACACAGGTCGCGGTCGATCGCCAGTGCCAGCTTCGATGGCGTGATCTCCCCCCGTGCCGCTGCTGCGCGCATCAGCGGCAGGCTGCTTTTCAGAAAATGTTCCGAGCCGTGCTGGGCAATCAGCCAGGCGCTGCCCGCCGCCTTGTAGCCCACCATCGTTTGCGTGGGCCAGCCCTTACTGGCGATGATTTGCCGCAAGCGTTGCTCGCGTGCACCATCCGTGGCCAGCATGCGCTGGCGTGTGGCCAGGTCCGGCCCCGTTGGCGGGAATCCCGCGCGCATGGCCTGGTCTTCCTGTTCCATGGTCCGCAATTCGGCTGCCAGCGACGCTTCTGGCACTGCCGCCGGATACAGCAGGAAGTCCAGCGCGCCCGCCGTGGCCGCGCTGAAGATGAGCTTGGGTTCCGCTTCCCAGCCGGGTGATTGCAGGAACAGTGCCAGTGTGGCGCCTTCTGGTACATCAATACGGTAGCGGCCATTCTCGACCGTGCCATGTATCCGCGGCTCGCCGTGCATGCGCTCGGCAACGATGCTGATGGCTGGCGGCAGCGGTGGGCCGTTGCTGCGGATGGTGCCGCTCAGTTCGAAGGCGCCCGCATGGACGCTCCAGCACAGCAGGATGGCGAAGGTCAGGCGTAGCATGGGAGTCCGTTCAGGAATGGGGGATGTCGAGCAAGGACCAGGTTTCACGGAACGTGTCCGCATCGAGCGGCCGCGCATGCGGGTCGTCGGGCTGGAACAGGCCGCCGATCAGCATATCCTGAATGGCGCCCGTGAAGCCGCCGTACGCGGCGCGGCCCCACTGGCGCCGCGTGTGGGCGAAGAAGACGGCACCTTGCTGCGCGGCCAGTTGCGCCAGGGCTTGCCGCAAGGTGGCGGCCGCCTCCGTCCCCATATCCGTGGCGATGGCGCACACCAGGCGCTGGCTGAATTGCAGGGGCTTGCCTGCCAGTCCCAGCAGCGATTCGTTGGCCAGCGCGAGAAACACATCGGGCGCCTGGTCGTCTTTTTCGCAGAGGCTCCAGGTGGGCGCCCACGCTTCCACAGTCATGAAGCGCGCTTGCGTCGTGGCCGCCGTGTGCGTCCACTTCGCGTGCGATTTGGCGTCCCAGCCCTGGCGGCCAAAGGGAATCGGCTTGCCCTTGGGATTGTATTGATGGCTGCGCACGCCGGCCTTGCCCCGCGCTTGCGCCATGAGGCCATCGAGGCTGGCGGCAAACGGCGCCCATTGCGCCGCCTGCCACAGCGGCGCGGCATCGGGCGCGGCCAGCAGCAGGAACACTTCGTACTCACGGGAAAAAAACGTCATGTGGATTCGTTATGGTTGCAGTTGAGATATGGCCGCCCTCTGGCTGGGGCGCAGCAGGTAGACGCCATACAGGCACAGGGGCAGCACGGCCAGCAGGGCGATAGTCGGCAGGATGGACGCGCCGTCTTCGGCCGGGTTCGGCAAGGTGGCCGTCACCAGCGCGTAGTCCCACAGTCCATGCACGAGGACCATGGGCCATACCGAGCGGGTGCGCAGGCGGATGGCCGCATAGCCGACGCCCTGCAGGGCGGCGGCGACGGCTTGCCACAGGGCGCCGCTGACGTCGCCCGTGGCCAGGCCGTTGGCCAAGTGGGCCAGGCCGAACAGCGCCGATGACATCAGGACGGCGGGCCAGACGGCGTAGCGGTTCAGCATGCCCTGCAGCAAGATGGCGCGGAACATCAGCTCTTCCGAAATGGCCACCAGCGCCGCATTGCACGCCACGATCAGCAGCACGCGCGGCTGCGGCCAGCCGCCCGCCCAGGCCAGCAGCAGCATCAGCAAGGCATACAGCAGCGGCGGCCAGACCAGCCACAGCGTTTTCCATGGCTGCGGCGCACCCAGGCCTGCTTCGCGGCGCCCGCTTGACACCAGCAGCAGCGCCAGCGCGAACACGGCGGCCAGCGCCCACGACAGGCCGATACGGCCGGTGACGGCTGTGCCCGGCAAGGCGTAGCCGGCCGCTTCCAGCCAGCGGCCTGCGAGGCTCAGGCCCAGCCAGATGGCCAGTGCGCCGATGGCGAGCGGCATGGTGAGGTGGATTCTAGGGATGGACATGGTCGGCTTCGGTGTGTGCTGCATCGTTTACTGCGTGCATGAGCGGATCATGAAGTTGCATCTATGATATGGAGAAACATTGCCATAGTACATTAAAAGCCGCGCTGCAAAGTTGCCACATCATTACAGTTGCATGGAATAATAAGCATTGTCCGTTTCAACCTTTGTTTGGAGTTGTATGGTCTACACGAAAATCCTCACCACTGAACGCCTGATCCTGCGCAAGCCGCAGCCATCCGATGAAGCGCCCCAATTCGCCATGCATGCCGACCCCGAAGTGATGCGCTATTTCAGCGAACCGCCTTGGACCGATGCCAGCCGTGCCACGCGCCAGATTGCCGAAGACATCGCCGCATTCGAGAAAGAGGAATACTTCCGCTTTGCCGTCGAGCTGAAGGCGACGGGCGAATACCTGGGCAGCTGCAGCCTGTTTTCCGAACACCGCCAGAACCGCCGCGCCGAAATCGGCTACGCGCTGGGCCGTCCGTACTGGGGCCGTGGCTATATGCACGAAGCCTTGGCGGCGTTGCTGGAATTCGCCTTCGTCGAGCGCGACCTGAACCGACTGGAAGCCGACATCGATCCGCACAACGCCGCTTCGGCCAGCGCGCTGGAACGCCAGGGTTTCAACAAGGAAGGCTTCCTGCCCGAACGCTGGATCGTGGGCGGGCAGGTCAGCGATTCGGCCCTGTACGGCTTGCTGCGGCGCGAGTGGGAAGCGCGCCGCAAGGGCGCCGCGTGAGCCACCGCGGGAAGCCGCGATTGCCGCTCACCGATCATCCCCTCGTGACCTTGCGCCAGCTGGAACGTAGCGACGCGCCCGCCTGGTATGCGTATCTGGCCGACCCTGTCGTTGTCGAGCACACGAGCTGGGACTTGCGCGGCATCGACGACCTGCAGTCCAATTTCGACGCCTACGAAGCAGGCGACCCGGCCTCGCCCATGCGCCTGGCCGTGGTGCTGCGCGATGGTGGCCGGCTGGTGGGCAGCATCGGCTTGAATGCCATTTCCCCGCAGCACCGCACGGCGGAAATCGCCTACGACCTGTCGCCTGCCGTCTGGGGCCAGGGTGTGGCCACGGCCATCGTGAACGCTGTCGTGGACTGGGGCTTCCAGCATCTGGGCTTGCTGCGCATCCAGGCGACCGTGCTGGAGAGCAATGCACGTTCGATCCGCGTGCTCGAACGCTGCGCTTTCGAGCGGGAAGCTTATCTGCGCTGCTACCGGCAAATTCGTGGAAGATCCGGCAACTTCTGGCTGTATGCGCGCATCGCCGACGTTCCGCCAGTGGCAGGCTGAGCATCCCGCTGGCAACGCAGCGCAGCTATGACGTGGCACGGCACCCTGGATGGCGAACTGACTGGTGCAGGAAGCCAGGCAATTTGAGCCTGGCAGCACGTTGGGCTGCAGCGAACGCGAGCGTCCCGACGAGATCGGTTTCCTGGCGCGCGGCTTGGAAACCACCTTTGCCGAACTGCAGGCGGTGTTGCGGCGCGAACAGGCCTTCGCGCGCGACGCCAGCCACGAACTGCGCACGCCGCTGCCCCTGATGCACTGCACCCTGGCGCTGGCCCATGCGCAGCTGATGATGTTGCTCATCAATAATTGCCTGGCGAATGCGCTGTTCCATGTCGGCCCCGCCATCGCCGTTGACGCCATGCTAGGATGGCGGCCATCGCTGCAGTGCTATGCGGCAAATCAGGGGAGGGGGAGCACGGTGGCAATGTCAGAGGCAGGTATCGCGGCCATGGCCGAGGCGATCTTCGCCAAGCCCGGCGCGACCGTGGCAGAAGCGTATTCGGCACCGGAACAGGAAACGCTGCATTTTCACTCGCCTGCCGAGCTGTGCGCGTATGCAGCCAGGCTGGAGGCCGAAGGGGCCAGCGAGGTGCTGCTGGCCGTGCATTACCCGGACATGGGCGGACACTTTGCCCCGACCCGTTTCGCGCTCGATCCGGCCAAGTGCGATGGCCTCAGCTACCGCTACGTGTGCGAAGGCTGGGGCGTCATCCGCGTCTACCTGCGCTTGTCCAGCGGCAAGGGCCTGGACTCGAACGTGGGTGCCAATTCGCAGCAGCGCGCGAAAAAATGGCAGCGCCATTATCCGGCATTCGGCCCGACCGACGCCTGGGACTGGGATGCCGTGGGCCGCCATGAACGCCGGCTGATCCGCGTGCTGAAGCAGGTGGCCGCACAGGAGGGCAAGTCATGACGGAGCTGATGCGGATTAACCCCGCCGCCATCTTTTGCCGCTCGCTGGCGCAGCTGTCCGCCATGCTCGACAAGACGGGCACGACACCGCAACTGCTGGCGGCGCGCCTGCACCCGGACATGCTGCCGTTCGCCCAGCAGGTGCGCGCGGCCGTGAGCTTTTCCCTGCGCGGCTGCTGCCCGCTGGCGGGGCTGGATGTGGCCGATTTCAGCGCCGCCGCCAGCCTGCAGGAACAGATCGCGCAGACCATGCGCTACCTCAAGGCGATTCCTGCTGAACGTTTTGACGGACCGCTTGAGCGCCTCTGCCGCGACCGCGCCGGCTTCGCCGACATCGCGCTGCCGGCCGACGAATACTTGAATTTGTATATTTTGCCGAATTTCTATTTTCACTTCGGCATGGCGTATGCGATCGCGCGCAGCGCCGGCGCGGCCATCGGCAAGGCCGATTTCGACGGCTATCACGCGTATGCGCCGGGGTTCAGCTTTGAACATCCGGCCACGCCGTAGTTGCTACAAGCCCGCGTCTTTCCATGAGGACAAACCGAGCCGCTTCAGCAGCCGGCCCGACAGCCCGCAGCTCCAGCAACTGATCTGGATTTGCCGCTGCCGCGCCTGGTGCGCATGCCAGGCTTGCTCGGCATAGTCGAGCAGAGCCTCGCTGAGGGGAGAAGTGTCGGCCACGGGCGGCAGGCGCGCCATCAGTTCGAACACGCCGTGGGTCGCCTCCTTGATCTGCAGCAAACCCGCCAGCAGGGCGCGCAGCACGGCGCCGTCGATGGAACCGCTCGCTTGCGTGAGCCGTTGCTGCCAGCACAGGCTGCGCGCCTGCCACAGGGCCAGCAGCGCGGGCACGTCGGCCGGCTGCAGTTGCCCGATCAGCTCGTCCGCCTCGAGAAACAGGTCGAGGCGCTCGTATTCATCGTCATCGCTGCGCAGCAGTTCGTCGAGTTCGCGCAAGACGCTCATGCCACCACGTTCGTCGGCGCGCCCCGCTCGAACGCTTCCACGTTGCCGATCAAGATGTCTGCCAGCTTTTGCATGGCCTCGCCGCTGGCCCAGGCCGTGTGCGGCGTGAGGATGAAGTTGGGCAGGCGCAAGTTCAACAGCGGGTTGTCGGGCGGCGGTGGTTCCTTGGAGAGCACGTCGAAGCCGGCACCGGCGATCACGCCGTTCGTCAATGCTGTGGCCAGCGCCGCTTCATCGACCAGGCCGCCCCGCGCCGTGTTGATCAAGAGGGACGTCGGCTGCATGCGCGCCAGTTCTTGCGCGCCGATGATGTTGCGCGTCTTGTCCGTCAGCGGCAGGTGCAGGCTCAGCACGTCGGAAGTGGCCAGCAGCTCGTCGAAACTCACCTGCGTCACGCCGTCTTCGGCTATGGGCGAGCGGTTGTGCACCTGCACTTGCATGCCGAAGGCGCGCCCCAGCTGGGCCACGGACTTGCCCAGCGCGCCATAGCCGAGCAAACCCAGGTGGCTGCCGGCCAGGTCGCGGATCGGGTGGCCGAACAGGCAGAAGCGGTCCGACGCCTGCCACAGGCCCGCTTCCACGTCCGCGCGGTAGGCGACCAGCTGGCGGCGCAGGGCCAGCATCAGGGCCAGGGTATGCTCGGGCACGGTGGCGCGCGCATAGTCGCGGATATTCGCCACCACGATGCCCCGCTCGCGGCAGGCGGCCAGGTCGAGGATATCCGTGCCGGTGGCGGCCACGGCGATCATTTTTAAATCCGGCAGCTGGGCCAGCTCGGCTGCGCGCAGCGGCACCTTGTTCGTGATGGCGATGCTGGCGCCTTGCAGACGGGACACCGTCTGTTCGCTGCCCCTGGTGTGCGGATATTCTTCCCAGCTGTGCGCGAAGGCGGGCGGACGCACATTGGCGATCAGGCTGTCGCGGTCGAGGAAGACGATGCGGTGGGACGATGTGCTTGCTGCGGTCATGGCTGGGCCTCGGTCTGGGCGGCACGCGCGGGAAGATTGCTCTTGCCCTTCAGTTGCGTGGCCGGGTGGTTGGTAAACATGTCGGCGACCCATTCGACAAACACGCGCACCTTGGCGGACAGATGGCGGTTGGGCGGATAGATCACGTGGATGGGCAGCGGGTCGGATTCCCAATCGCCCAGCAATTCCACCATTTTGCCCTGTTCCATCAGCGGCGCAAGCATGAAATGCGTCATTTGCACGATGCCCAGGCCCGCCAGGCCGGCCGCCGCGTAGGCGTTCGAGTCGTTCAGGGCGATATGGCTGGGCATGGACATCTGGATGCGTTCGCCCGCGCGCGTGAAATCCCATTCAAAGGTCTTGCCCGTTTTGGCGGAGAAAAAATTCACGCCCCGGTGCTGCGCCAGGTCGTTCGGGTGCTGCGGCGTGCCATAGCGCGCCAGGTAGCCGGGCGCGGCGCAGGTGATGAAATGCAGCACGCCGACACGGCGCGCGATCAAGTTCAGGTCGCCCAGTTCGCCGCCGCGCACGGCGCAGTCGACGCCTTCCTCGATCAGGTCGACGGGCCGGTCGCTGCAACCGAGTTCCAGCGAGATGTCCGGGTAGCGGGCGAAGAAATCGGGCAGGGCGGGGATGATCAGTTCGCTGGCCAGGGCCGTGGGCGCATCCACGCGCAGCCGCCCGCTGGGACTCAAGCGCGTGCGCGACAGCGATTCCTCGGCTTCGCGCACGTCGGACAGGATGCGCACGCAGCGTTCGTAATACGCGGCGCCGTCGGAGGTGATGCTGACGTGGCGCGTGGTGCGGTTGAGCAATTTAACCGACAGGCTCGCTTCCAGCGACTGGATCAGGGTCGACACGGTGGCTTTCGGCAACTGCATGTTTTCCGCCGCGCGCGTAAAGCCGCCCGCATCGACGACTTGGATAAAAACTTCCATGGCTTGCAGCTTGTTCACTTGATTCCTTAGCATGTTATGCGTGATTGTTCGCAATCCTGAACAATCAATTCGTCATTGCACTCTTTATCAGATTGTAGATCAAGTCTATAGTTGTTGTACTGCAGCATAAATGTGATGCCGCAGGAAGTACAACAGGAGAAAGATCATGGGTCACCGGAATGGAATCTTTGCAGTGCTTGCTCTCGCTATGAGCTCGCTCGCTCTGGCCGCGATGGTATCGACGGATGCCTACTCGTTGGCGGCGCAAAGCGAAGCCAGTGCGTATAGCGCCCTGACCCACGAAGTGGGCGGCGTCGCCCTGTTGTGCCTGAACGACACGGTGCGCGATGTGGCGGTGCAGCCGGTGGTGGCGCAATGAGCGTTGCCGACACCGCGGCCGAGCTGGCACCTGGCCAGGCGCTGAAGATACGCGACATCGAGGTGAAGGGCGCGCAGGATGCGCTCGCCGCGCGCGTCTACACGGCCGGCGTGCCGGGCGCCAGGCAATCGAGCCTGATCGTCTTCTTCCACGGTGGCGGCTTCGTCGCCGGCGACCTGGAGGACGCGGACGACTTCCTGCGCTGCCTCGTGCTGAGCAACCCGGACCACGTGGTGCTGGCCGCGAACTACACGCTGGCGAAGGTGCGGCCATTCCCCGCCGCCGTGGAAGACGCGCATGCCGTGCTGCTGTGGGCAAAAAAGAACAAGTCCAAGCTGGGCTGGACGGGCAAGCAGATGGTGGTGTCGGGCATCGAAGCGGGCGCCAACCTGGCCGCCGTATGCGCCATGATGTCGCGCGACCGGGGCGGACCGCCCCTCGCGGGCCAGGTGCTGATCATGCCCATGCTCGATCCCGGCCTGTCGACCTGCTCGATGCGCAGCTTGCCCAGTTGTCCTGACCTGGCGGAAGTGGCCGATCAATGCGCCGCCGCCTACCGTGGCTACCTGCCGAATGCCGCTGACCGTACCCATCCGTACGCGTCGCCATTGCAGTCGAGCCGCCTGAAGAACCTGCCGCCAGCCTTGATCTTGTCCAGCGAAGATGATCCATTGCGCGACGAGGCTGAACAATACGGCAGCAAACTGATCGCCTGCGGCATCAAGACCACGGTGCGCCGCATGGCCGCCGCGCCGCTGCAAGACGCGACCGCCCGTAATGAATGCGCCTGCAAGGTGCAGGTATTGAGTGAGATCGCCAGCTTTGTCGCTGGACTGGGGCAGGAGCCCGAGTCATGAGGCCGCCATCCGCGGCACCGCAAAAAAATTACACTAACTAGTTTACTTTTTGAGTTTCGGTTGCTACACTATGCAGTGTAGTTCCCATCTTGTCTGCGTTGTGCGCTCGCACAGCCAGCTTCGTCGTCCCCGTCCGCTTTTACGCAGCTGGCGGCCTGTTTACCTTTGATCGAGCGCCGTCGGGCGCCATGGCACCACCATTCACTTTTTCAGTTGGGTTGCTTCCTGCCGCCCATACCATTAGAAATTTTCATAAAACAGGGAAATAAAATGAAAAACGTTCAACAATTTTCCACTCTGCTGAAGCCCCTGGCTGCCGCGCTCGCGCTGGCAGGACTGGTGGCCGTGAGCCTGGCCGGCTGCGATTCGGCCAACAGCAAGGTGCCCGACGCGCCAGCAGCTGGCGGCCCGCCCGTCTCGGCCGCCGCCGTCATTGAAAAACAGATCACGGAAACGCAGGAATTTTCGGGCCGCCTGGAAGCGATCGAGCGCGTGGAAATCCGTGAACCTGTCGTACACGCAGGTGCAGGCGCCGATCAGCGGCCGCGTCAGCAAGGCCGAAATCACCGTCGGCAACCTGATCGACGCTTCCGCCATCCTCACTTCGGTGGTCTCGACGGACCGCATCTACGCCAGCTTCGACGGCGATGAAGATACGTATCTGCGCGTGGCCGGCACGGCGCAAAAGGGCACGCCCGTCACCGTCAAGGTCGGCCTGGCCAACGAAACGGGCTTCCCGCATGAAGGCAAGCTGGAATTCGTCGACAACCAGCTCGACCCGGCCACGGGCAGCGTGCGCATGCGCGCCACCTTCGCCAACGCCGAGCGCCAGCTGGTGCCGGGCTTGTTCGCGCGCATCTTGCTCGACGGCGGCAACGGTCCGCAGGCGCAAAGCACGGCGCTGTTGATCAGCGACCGCGCCGTCGGCACCGACCAAAGCCGCAAGTATGTCTACGTGGTGGGCTTGGATAACAAGGCCGAGTACCGCGCCGTCAAGCTGGGCCCGACCTCGGACGGCTTGCGCGTGGTGCGCGAAGGACTCAAGGCGGGCGAGAAGATCGTCGTCAACGGCTTGCAGCGCGTGCGCCCCGGCGCCCCCGTGACGCCGCAGATGGTGGCCATGGATTTCGATCCGACCGCGCCCGTCGCTCCTGCAAAACCTGAAGTAAAAGACGCCAAGATCGCCGCGAAAGCAGCATCGACTTCCAAGGAATAAACATGAATTTTTCCCGCTTTTTCATCGACAAGCCGATTTTCGCGGCGGTGCTGTCGATCGTCATATTCGTGGCCGGGCTGCTGTCGATATTCGGCCTGCCCATCTCCGAATATCCCGACGTCGTGCCGCCATCGGTGGTGGTGCGCGCGCAATACCCGGGCGCCAACCCGAAAGTGATCGCCGAAACCGTGGCCGCGCCGCTCGAAGAGCAGATCAACGGCGTCGAAAACATGCTCTACATGTCCTCGCAAAACACCTCCGATGGTTCGATGATGCTGACCGTGACCTTCAAGATCGGCACCAACGTCGAGCAGGCCGAGACGCAGGTGCAGAACCGCGTGCAGCGCGCCTTGCCGCGCCTGCCAGAGGAAGTGCGCCAGATCGGCGTGACGACGGTGAAATCGTCGCCGAATCTGACCATGGTGGTGCACCTGGTCTCGCCCAACAAGCGCTATGACGACATGTACCTGCGTAACTACGCGGTGCTGAACGTCAAGGATCAATTGGCCCGTCTGCCCGGCATGGGCGATATCCAGATCTTCGGCGCCGGCGACTATGCCATGCGCATCTGGCTCGACCCGCAAAAGGTGGCGGCGCGCGGCATGACGGCCAATGATGTCGTCGACGCGATTCGCGAGCAGAACGTGCAGGTGGCCGCCGGCGTGATCGGCGCATCGCCGGCGAAAAATTCGCCGTTCCAGCTGACCGTCAATACCCAGGGCCGTCTGCAGACGCCCGAGGAATTCGGCGCGATCATCGTGCGCACGAATGCCGACGGTGCCATCACGCACCTGAAAGACGTGGCGCGCGTGGAAATGGGCGCCAACAGCTACTCGCTGCGTTCGCTGCTGAACAATAATCCGGCCGTCGGCATGGGTATTTTCGAAGCCCCGAATGCCAACGCGCTGCAATTGTCGTCCGACGTGCGCGCAAAGATGGACGAACTGAAAAAAGACTTCCCGCAAGGCGTGGAATACCGCATCGAGTACGACCCGACGCAGTTCGTGCGCTCGTCCATCGAAGCCGTGATCCATACCCTGCTGGAAGCCATCGCCCTGGTGGTGCTGGTGGTGATCATCTTCCTGCAAACCTGGCGCGCCTCGATCATTCCTCTGCTGGCCGTCCCCGTGTCGATCGTCGGTACCTTTGCCGTGATGCTGGGCTTTGGCTTCTCGATCAACACCTTGTCGCTGTTCGGCCTCGTGCTGGCCATCGGTATTGTTGTCGATGACGCCATCGTGGTGGTGGAAAACGTCGAGCGCAACATCGAGGAAGGCCTCTCTCCGCGCGACGCCACCATCCAGGCCATGAAAGAGGTCAGCGGTCCTATCGTCGCCATCGCCCTAGTGCTGTGCGCCGTGTTCGTGCCGATCGCCTTCGTGCCCGGCCTGTCGGGCGAGTTCTATCGCCAGTTCGCGCTGACCATCGCCATTTCGACGGTGATCTCCGCTTTCAGCTCGCTGACCCTGGCGCCCGCCCTGTCGGCCGCGCTGCTGAAACCGCACGATGCGCCGAAGGATGCGCTGACGCGCGGCATGGACATGGTCTTCGGCCGCTTCTTCGCCTGGTTCAACCGCTTCTTTGGCCGCGCTTCGCACCGTTATGAAGCGGGCGTGAAGGGTGTATTGGGCCGCAAGAGCGCCTCGCTGGGCGTGTATGCGCTGCTGGTCGTCGCCGCCATCTTCACCTTCAAGTCCGTGCCGGCCGGCTTCGTGCCAGCGCAAGACAAGCAATACCTGGTGGGCTTTGCGCAATTGCCCGACGCCGCTTCGCTGGACCGCACGGAAGATGTCGTGCGCCGCATGTCCGACGTCATCAAATCGGTGCCCGGCGTCGAATCGACCATCGCCTTCCCCGGCCTGTCGATCAACGACTTTACCAATGCGCCGAACGCCGGTATCGTCTTCGCCACTCTGAAGCCGTTCGACGAACGCACTACCAAGGAGCTGTCCGGCGGCGCCATCGCGGCCGAGATCAACAAGCGCCTGGGCGGTATCCAGGACGCCTTCATCATGGTCTTCCCGCCACCGCCGGTCAACGGCCTCGGTACCATCGGCGGCTTCAAGATGATGATCGAAGACCGCGGCAACCTCGGTTACGACGCGCTGTACAACGCCACCCAGGCGCTGGCCGCCAAGGCCTACCAGACGCCGGAACTGGCGGGCGTGTTCTCGGGCTACCAGATCAACGTGCCGCAGCTGTTTGCCGACGTCGACCGCGTGAAGGCCAAGCAGATGGGCGTGCCGCTGGCGACCATCTACCAGACCTTGCAGATCAACCTCGGTTCGCTGTACGTGAATGACTTCAACCAGTTTGGCCGCACCTACCAGGTGCGCGTGCAGGCCGATGCCGCGTTCCGTTCGCATGCGCAGGATATCGCGCAGCTGAAGGTGCGTAGTAACAAAGGCGAAATGATCCCGCTGTCGTCGTTGATGCGTGTCAAGGACAGCTATGGTCCGGACCGCGTGCAGCGCTACAACGCCTACGCCGCAGCCGATTTCAATGGCGGCGCCGCCCCTGGCGTATCGAGTGGCCAGGCGCAAGCCGCGCTGGAACGCATCGCCAAGGAAGTGCTGCCGCAAGGGATTTCGTATGAATGGACGGAGCTGACCTACCAGGACATCTTGTCCGGCAATACGATGATCTATGTCTTCCCGCTGTGCGTGCTGCTGGTGTTCCTGGTGCTGGCCGCCCAGTACGAAAGCTGGACCCTGCCGCTGGCCGTGATCCTGATCGTGCCGATGTCGATTCTCTGCGCGCTCCTTGGCGTGAAACTGACCGGTGGCGACAACAATGTGTTCACCCAGATCGCGCTGTTCGTGCTGGTGGGGCTGGCGTCGAAGAATGCGATCCTGATCGTGGAATTTGCCCGCGAACTGGAAGAGCATGGCCGCAGCGTCGTGCAAGCGGCGCTGGAAGCGTGCCGTCTGCGTCTGCGTCCGATCCTGATGACGTCGATCGCCTTCATCATGGGCGTGGTGCCCCTGGTGTTCTCGCACGGCGCCGGTTCGGAAATGCGCCATGCGATGGGCGTGGCGGTGTTCGCCGGCATGCTGGGCGTGACCTTCTTCGGCCTGTTCCTGACGCCCGTGTTCTACGTACTGCTGCGCACCCTGGCGCAGCGTTTTGAGAAAAAACCAGCCGTCGCTGTCGCCAAGCCTGTCGCCGCGCCAGCGCTGGACCTGGAAGGAGATATATATTGAAAACCAATGCAATCATCCGGCGCGCAGCACCCGTCTTGAGCGCCATGGCCGCCGCAGTCCTGCTGGCCGCCTGCGCGGCGCCGGAGTTCAAGCAGCCGCAGATCGAGACGCCGATGGCGTTCAAGGAAGCGCAAGCGCCTGCCGTGCAGACGGCGGCCGATGGCACGCGCTGGAAGCAGGGCGTGCCAGCCGAGCGCCAGGCGCGCGGCGAATGGTGGCTGGCCTTCAATGATCCGGCCCTGACTGGCCTGATCAGCGAAGCCACGCAGGCGAATGCCAACCTGGCGGTGGCCGCCGCCCGCGTCAAGCAGGCGAGGGCGATTGCCGGTATCGCCGAAGCGGACCGCATCCCGCAAGTGGGCGTCAACGTGGGCGGCCAGCGCAACCGCGCCTCCGCCGTGTCGCTCGGCTTGCCGAACGGCGCACCGGTGGCGGCGACCAATGTCTACCAGGCGAACCTGACGGCAAGCTACGAAGTCGATCTGTTCGGCAGGGTGGCGGCCAACGTCAGCGCCTCGCGCAGCGATGCGCTGGCCGTGGAAGCGACCTACCGTTCCGTGCTGTTGTCGCTGCAGGCTGACGTGGCGCAGACGTATTTCCAGTTGCGCGCCACGGACGCCGAACTGGCGACCCTGGAACAGACGGTGCGCCTGCGTGAAGAAAGCGTGCATGTGAACCAGCGCCGCTATGACCTGGGCGACATCGGCGAATTCGATCTGTCGCGTGCCCGCACGGAGCTGTCGACGGTGCGCGCCGAAGCCATCGGCCTGCAGCGCCAGCGCGCCACCGGCGAGCATGCGCTGGCCGTCCTGCTGGGCAAACCGGCCGCCAGCTTCACGGCGGGCGTCAACCCCTTGCAGGACAGCGGCTTCCTGCCCGTGATCCCGGCCGGCATGCCGTCGTCCCTGCTGGAGCGCCGTCCCGACATCGCATCGGCGCAGCGCACCATGGAAGCGTCGAATGCGCGCATCGGCGTGGCGAAATCGGCCATGTTCCCGGCCTTGAGCCTGAACGCGTCCGGTGGCGGCGCGTCCGATACCTTTTCGGACATCTTCAAGTGGAGCAGCCGCTCCTGGCTGCTGGGCGCCCTGATGTCGATGCCGATCATCGACGGTGGCCGCAACAAGGCGGCCGTGAGCCGCAGCGAAGCGCAGCTGGAAGAGTCGGTGGCGACGTATCGCCAGAGCGTGCTGGTGGCCTTCGCCGAGGTGGAAGACAACCTTGCCGGCCTGCGCATCCTGTCGGGCCAGACGCAGCAGATCGACGAAGCCGTCGTCTCGGCGCGCCGCTCGGCCGACCTGGCGCAAAAGCTGTACGACGCGGGCCGTTCCAGCTACCTCGATCTGCTCGATGCGCAGCGCAACCTGGCGGCCATCGAACGCAATGCCGTGCAGCTGCGCGGTAACCGCGCCGTCACCACGGTGGCGCTGATCCGCGCCCTGGGCGGCGGCTGGGGCGAGACGGAGCCGCAGGTGGCGGCCAACTAGTTTCCCGGCACCGCGGGCTGGATCAATCCGGCCCGCGGCAAGGGATGCCTATCGGGAACGGCGTCGTGCGCTTGCACGGCGCCGTTTTTTTATATGCGGGGACGTTGACGCAGCGTAGGTCGGCTTGGCGCGCAGCGCGTAAGCCGACAATCAGTTGAATCCGTTTGCCGACAGACCGCGTAAGTACTCCTGCAATCATGCAAACGCAGTCAACCAGGAGATATCATCATGCGCACCTTCATCCCTGCAGCATTGTTCCTCACTTCCATGCTGGCCGCCAGCGCCCCTTTTGCCGCCGACATGAGCACCATGGTGGGGGGGCAGAGCATGTATCCGTCCAAGGATATCGTCGATAACGCCGTCAATTCGGCCGACCACACGACCCTGGTCGCCGCCGTCAAGGCGGCAGGCCTGGTCGATACCCTGAAAGGCAAGGGGCCGTTTACCGTGTTCGCGCCGACGAATGCGGCGTTTGGCAAACTGCCGGCCGGCACCGTCGAGACCCTGGTCAAGCCGGAAAACAAGGCGACCCTGACGAAAATCCTCACCTACCACGTTGTGCCCGGCAAATACGACTTCAAGGCGCTGGCCAGGGAAATCAAGATGCACGACGGGAAAGCCACTTTGCCCACGGCCAGCGGGGGCAAGCTGATGTTCGCCATGAACGGCATGCACAATATCGTCGTGATGGACGAGGGCGGCAACAGCGCCAACATCAGCACCTATGATGTGTACCAGTCGAATGGCGTGATCAATGTCATTGACACGGTGCTGATGCCGAAATAAGCGAACAAAAAAGCAGACGAAAAAAAAGACAGGGTAACCCCTGTCTTTTTGGCTGGTACAGCCGCGATTACTTGGCTGGCGCAGCTGGCGTTGCCGGTACTGCTGGTTCCGCAGGCGCTGCCTTGTCGGCCGGCGCGGCTTTCTTTGCCTTGTGATGCTTGGCTTTCTTGTGCGCAGCCGGCTTGACGGCTGCTGCCGGTGCTTCGGCCTTGACGACTGGGGCGACGACAGGAATCGGTGCTACTGGTGCGACTGGCGCGACGGCTGGCGTCTGGGCGAAGGCGGCGGTGGCGAACAGGCTGGCGATCAGGGTGGCGATAACTTTTTTCATTTTAAGATCCTTGGTATATGTGGTCAGTCAGGTGTGTCGGAATTACTTGGCAGGAGCCGGAGCTGGTGCAGCGGCGGTGGCCGATGCCAGCTTTTCGTCAGCCTTGGCTTTGGTTTTCTTGGCTTTGTGATGGGCCTTGGCTTTCGTGGTGGCTGCTTCCGCTTTGGCGCTGGCAACGTCCGTTTTGGCGGCGACGACTGCTTTCGCTTCTTTTGCATCCGCTTTGACGACCGTTTGCGCTTCCTTGGCGTCCGCTTTCACGACAGCCTTGGTATGGGCCGCTTCCACTTTGGCGGGAACCGAGGCTGCTGCGGTAGCATGCGCTGCCGGAGCTGCGGGCGTTTGAGCGAAGGCAGCGGTTGCGAACAGGCCGGCGATCAGGGTAGCAATTACTTTTTTCATGGTGCAGTCCTCGGTGGTGGTTTGTCTGGTATGTCTGTTGGTGCCGGGATGATTCCCGTGTCACTGAGCATAAAACGCGCCCCCGGACGCTTGCGTTGACGGTCATTACAAACGCTTACATCTGCGTTGCATCCGCCTTCAGGATGGCTTTGAGGATGTCTTCCGAACGGCGCTGCCCATAACCCTTGCCATACGCGCTCGATGCGATGCTGATCACCATGCGGCGCGCCGGTATCACATAGATCTTGTTGCCGCCATTGTCCGCAGGGCTGCCAGCCACTTCGGGCCAATACTCGCCCACCGTTTTTGTTGTCGACAACTGGCCCCGCGCCACTGCCGCGCCCAGCAGCAGCGCGGTGATGCTCTTGCCTGCCGAACGGATGTCGTGCAGGGCGTCGGCCGTCTCGCCGTTGTAATAGCGTTCGGCGACGATGGCGCCATCGCGCAGCACGACGACGGCGCGCAAGTCGCCATGGCTGTCGCCGTCCTGGGCTTGCAGGGCTTGCTCCAGAGTGGCGGGGGTGTCTTGCGTGCTGGCGGCGCAAGACAGGCACAGGGCGGCAATCAGGAGCAAGGGCAGGTGGCGCATGGGCTGGGCTTCGTGGCAATAGTCGGAGTGCCAGTGTCCCTCATGTGCGTTGCTTTGTCGGGCGCAAGCTGGCCTGTTCGATGAGGTTTGCATGAAGGCGCAGTGCAAGAGGCCACATGCAAAAAGGACAGCCGAAGCTGTCCCTGGTAGTGCAGGCGAAGTGGCCACGTTAGCGCAGACCCGGCGGACGCGCTCCCGTGACGAGGTTCGTGCTTACTTTGCCGGTGTGGCAGCAACTGCTGCGTCTGCTTTGGTGGCATCCGCTTTCACTTTGGCTTTGCTGGCCTTGTGGTGGGCCTTGGCCTTGGTGGCTTTGGCATCGGCCTTGGCGCTGGCGACATCGGCTTTCGCATCGGCGGCGACAACCGCTTCTTTCGCGTCGGCTTTCACGACTGCCTTGGTTTCCTTGGCTTCTGCCTTGGCCACGGCTTTCGTGTGGGCCGCTTCCGCCTTGGCCGGAGCCGAGGCTGCCGGGGCGGCAGGGGTTTGGGCGAAGGCTGCGGTAGCGAACAGGCTGGCGACGAGGGTGGCGATAACTTTTTTCATTTTATTTTCCTGGCGAGTGGTAAGTGATGGTGTGTCGATGATTACTTGGCTACTGCTGGTGCTGGAACAGGTGTAGGTGCTGCAGCGGTGGCCGAAGCCAGTTTTGCATCGGCCTTGGCCTTGGTGTGCTTGGCTTTGTGATGCGCCTTGGCTTTGGTGACCGTTGCTTCCGTTTTGGCGCTGGCCACTTCCGTCTTGGCGGCGACGACGGCTTTCGCTTCTTTGGCATCGGCTTTCACGACGGCTTGCGCTTCCTTGGCGTCGGCTTTCACGACAGCCTTGGTGTGGGCCGCTTCCACTTTGGCGGGCGCTGCTGGGGCTGCAGGCGTTTGGGCAAAGGCAGCGGTAGCGAACAGGCCGGCGATCAGGGTAACAATTGCTTTTTTCATGGTGCAGTCCTCAGTGGTGGTTTGTCTGGTATGTCTGTTGGTGGCGGGATGATTCCCGTCTCACTGAGCATAAAACGCGCCCCGGAAGGTTGCCGTTGACCTTGTTTACACTTTCTTACAATCAGGTGTTTTAAAAGACGTTGCTGCATGATGTGGTGGTGAAAATGAAAAAAGACAGCCGAAGCTGTCTTTTTGAGTGGCGTGGAAAACGCGCGGAACTGATTATTTGGCTGCTGCTGCGGTCGCTTCAGTTTTGGCTTCGTCAGCCTTGGCCTTGGCTTTTTTCGCTTTGTGATGGGCTTTGGCCTTGGTGGCTTTCGCGTCAGCCTTGGCGCTGGCGACATCGGCTTTGGCGTCTGCAGCGACGACGGCTTCTTTCGCATCGGCTTTCACGACGGCCTTGGTTTCTTTTGCTTCTGCTTTGGCCACTTCCTTGGTGTGCTTGGCTTCGGCCTTGGCCGGCGCTGCTGGTGCTGGGGTTTGAGCAAAGGCTGCGGTAGCGAACAAGCCGGCGATCAGAGTAGCGAGCTGGGGTTTGAGCAAAGGCTGCGGTAGCGAACAAGCCGGCGATCAGAGTAGCGATTACTTTTTTCATGGTGCAGTTCCTCGAGAAGTGGGTTGTAGTTCAGGAGATGCATTTCCCCTGTCACTGAGCCAAAAACGCGCCGTGCGGCAATACCGTTGACAGGTTTTTTGGGTAATTACAAACACTTACATTTGCCCGGGCAGGCACTCTGTTAGCTGGCGTACCGCGCCCAAGCCCCTGGCGGCCTAGACTCGATGCCATCCTCACCGCATGGGTCCGCCATGAAAGCCGCCTTGAAAACCTATCAAGCCAAGCGCAATTTCGCCGTCACGCCCGAGCCGGCAGGTGGCGGCGAGGTCGCGGGCGAGGTGCACACCTTCGTCATCCAGAAGCACTGGGCCAGCCGTTTGCACTATGATTTTCGCCTGGAACTCGATGGCACGCTGAAAAGCTGGGCCGTGCCGAAAGGGCCCAGCTACGACCCGCGCGACAAGCGCATGGCGGTGCAGGTGGAAGACCATCCCCTGGCCTACGCCAGTTTTGAAGGCACGATCCCGGAAAAACAGTATGGCGCGGGCAAGGTCATCATCTGGGACAAGGGCAGATGGCAAGCGCAGGCGGCCACGCCGGACGCACGCGCCGCGCTGGCGGCCGGCGAACTGAAATTCACCCTGCATGGCCACAAGATGCAGGGCAACTGGGTGCTGGTGCGCATGAAGGGCAAAGGAGATAAGCGCAGCGAAAAGCAGCCGGCCTGGCTGCTGATCAAGGAAAAAGACGCGTTTGCCCGGCCGGCACTGGAATTTTCTGTCGTGGACGAATTCCCCGACAGCGTCAGGAACAAGGCCCTGCCCAGGCGCAAGGTGGCTGCCGCGCCGCCGGATGCCGATTTACCCGCCACCCTGTCGCCCCAGCTGGCCACCCTCGTCGATACGCCGCCGCCAGATGCGCAAGACTGGATCTTCGAGGCGAAATTCGACGGCTATCGCATCCTTGCACGTTGCGATGGCGAACAGGTCAGCCTGATGACGCGCAATGGCAATGACTGGACGGCGAAACTGCCGAAGCTGCGGCAGGCGCTGGAACAGATGGGCTTGCCGCCAGGCTGGTATGACGGTGAAATCGTCGTCAACGATGCCAGCGGTCACCCTGACTTCGGTGCCTTGCAGCGCGCGTTCGATGCGCAAACGACCAGCGCCATCGTGTATTACCTGTTCGACGTGGCATATTTCGATGGCCACGATGTGCGGAGCCAGAGCGTCGAGGCGCGCAGGGCTCTGCTGCAGGGGCTGCTGGAACAATCGCCCGCCTCGCCGCTGGTGCGTTTCAGCGAGGCGCTCGATGCTGCGCCGCAGCAGTTGCTGGCCCATGCTTGCCGCCTGGGGCTGGAAGGGGTGATCGGCAAGCGGCGCGGCTCGCCCTACGTTACGCGGCGTTCCGGCGACTGGATCAAGCTTAAATGCGGGCTGCGCCAGGAATTCGTCATCGGCGGCTATACGGCGCCGCAGGGCGCGCGTGAAGGCATCGGTTCGCTGCTGCTGGGCGTGCACGATGCGCAGGGCAAGCTGCGCTACGCGGGCAATGTGGGCAGCGGCTTTGATGATGCCGCCTTGCGCGACTTGCGGCGCCGCCTCGACGCACTCACCATTGATACGAGTCCGTTTGCGGGCAAGGCGGGCGGCTTGCGCCGGCCCATCTGGGTCAAGCCGCAACTGGTGGCCGAGGTCGGCTTTGCGCAATGGACCAGTAGCGGTGCCGTGCGCCATGCCGTGTTTCACGGTTTGCGCGAAGATAAAAAACCGGCCGCCATCGTGCGCGAGCGGGCACAGCGGATCGACAGGGAGACGACGATGCAGAAGCAAGCCACGCCGGACAGCGTCTTGCCGGCCAGTTTCAAGGTCAGCCATGCAGACCGGGTGATCGACAAGGACAGCGGCGCGCGCAAGATCGATCTGGTGCGCTATTACGCGCTGGTGGGCAAGCTGATGCTCGTGCACTTGCGGGGCCGGCCCGTGTCGCTGGTGCGCGCGCCGGCCGGCGTGGGCGGTGAGCTGTTTTTCCAGAAGCATGCCGATACCGCGACCATGCCGGGTGTCAAACAACTCGATCCCGGCCTCGATCCCGAGCATGCCGCCATGCTGGAAGTTGCCAGCGTACAGGGTCTGTTGTCGGCGGCGCAGTGGAATGTGGTGGAGTTTCACACGCAAAACGCGCTGGCCAGCGCCTACGACACGCCGAACCGTATGGTGTTCGACCTGGATCCGGGCAAGGGCGTGGCCTGGCCCGCCATCCGCGAAGCGGCCATGCTGTTGCGCGCCTTCCTGACGGAGCTGGGGCTGCCCGCCTGGCTGAAAACCAGCGGCGGCAAGGGCTTGCATGTGGTCGTGCCGATCCGCCCGAAATACGACTGGGACACGGTCAAGGCGTTTTCGCAAGCCATCGTGGCGCACATGGCGCAGCAGATACCGGCGCGTTTTGTCGTCAAGAGCGGTCCCGCCAACCGCGTCGGCAAGATCTTCATCGACTATTTGCGCAACGGACGGGGCGCCACCACCGTGTGCGCATGGTCGGCCCGCACGCGCTCCGGGCTGGGCATTTCCGTGCCGCTGGCCTGGGAAGAGCTCGACAAACTGAAGGCGGGCGATCAATGGACGGTGAGCAACGTCCACAGCCGCCTCGACGTGGGCAATGCGCCCTGGGCCGGCTATGCGCGCAGCGCCAGGGGCATCGATGGGGCCATGCAGAAACTGGGTTTCACTGTGGCGGCCTGAGCGGCAGGCTGGCGCGCGCCAGTTGCAGGGCTTCGTCGATGGCAGCGTTGAGCTGGGGAATCTCGACGGGTTTGGTCAGGTAGCGGAAAAAGCCCGCAGCCAGGCCGTGGCGGATGTCGCCCTTCATGGCATTGGCCGTCAGCGCGATGACGGGGATGTGCGCCGTGCGCGGATCGTTGCGCAGGATGCGCTGCGCCTGGTTGCCATTCATGCCGGGCAGGTTGATATCCATCAAGATCACATCGGGGCGGCGCTCCAGCGCCAGCGCGATGCCATGGCGCGCGTCGGTGGCCGAGATCATGCGCAGATGGGGCAGGAAGCTGATGATGTCTTCCACCAGCCGCAGGCTGGCCGGATTGTCTTCCACGTACAGCAGCAGGGCCTGGTCGCCGGCATCGTCGGCGGCGTCGCCAGCAGGTTCGGCCAGCCCCTGCGTGTCCAGTGGCATCCTGGCGGGCGGCGCGGCCATGGTGTCGAGTTCGATCCAGAAGACGCTGCCCACGCCGACGCAGCTGTGCACGCCCATGGCGCCACCCATCAGCTCGATCAGGCGCTTGGTGACGACCAGGCCGATGCCCGTGCCTTCCTCACTGCCCGCCTCCTGGCCCAGCCGGTTAAACGGCTGGAATAGTTCGGCCATCTGCGCATCGTCCAGGCCCTTGCCCGTGTCGCGGATGGCGATGCGCACGCGCTGCGCAGCGGGTTGCGAGATTTCCAGCTCCACCTTGCCGGCCGGGCGGTTGTACTTGATGGCGTTCGATAGCAGGTTCAGCAGCACTTGCTTGAGGCGCGTATGGTCGGCCCTGACGGTCAGTGGCGCGCAGACCGAAAAGACCATCTCGAGCTGGCGCTGCTGCGCCTGCTCTTCCACCATCACGCGCACTTCCTCGATCAGCGCGGGCAGCGCGACCGCTTCGATCGACAGGCTCAGGCTGCCTGACTCGATCTTCGCCAGGTCGAGGATTTCATTGATCAAGGTGAGCAGGTGGCGGCCCGAGGTGACGATGTTTTGCACGAAGGCGCGTTTTTGCTGCACCGTCGCGGGCAGCGATTCGTTGGCCAGCAGCTGGGCAAAACCGAGGATGGCATTGAGTGGCGTGCGCAATTCGTGCGACATGCTGGTGAGAAAGCGGTCCTTTGCCTGGCTGGCCCGCTGCAGTTCGATTTTCTGTTCATTGAGCGTGTGTTCGATGCGCTTGCGTTCCGTGATGTCGCGGATGGCCGACGACACCAGCACGCCTTCGTCCGTTTCCAGCGGCGACAGGCTGATTTCGACGGGAAATTCGGTGCCGTCGCGGCGCAAGCCGTACAGTTCCAGGCCCGCGCCCATGGAGCGGGCGCGCGGCGCCGTGGAAAAGGCTTGCCGGTGTTGCGGATGGTCAATCGCGTAGCGGGCCGGGATCAGCACTTCCACATTGCGTCCCAGCAGCTCCGCGCGCGAATAGCCGAACAGGCGTTCCGTTTGCGAGTTGACGAGCACGATCTCGCCATCGCCATTGACGATGACGATGGCGTCCGGCGCCGATTCGAGCAAGCCGCGGAACTTTTGCTCGGCCCGGCGCCGGTCGCTGACGTCGCGGATGGCGCTGATGACGAAGGTGCCGATCTCCGTCTGGATGGGCGAGAGGCTGATTTCGACGGGGAATTCGACGTTGTCCTTGCGTAAACCCAGCAATTCCAGGTCGGCGCCCATGGTGCGCGTACGGGGCTGGTCGAAATAGCGCGCGCGGTGTCCCACGTGCGCGTGGCGCAGGCGTTGTGGCAACAGGGTATCGATTTGCCTGCCGCTCAATTCGCCTTCCGCATAGCCGAACAGGCGCTGCGCCTGTTGGTTGGCCAGCACGATGGCGCCGGTGGCATTGACCATGATGACGCTGTCCGGCGTCGATTCGAACAGCACCCGGTAGCGCACATCGACGAACTGGGCGTCGCGCGCCGCCTTCAGCAAGGTCGTGTCCTTCATGGTGGAAATCAGGTAGCAGGGGGCATCCGGCGTGGCGCGGGCGGTCTGGCAGGCCACATCGACGTAGATGAGTTCGCCATCCTTGCGCCGCCGCAGCGATTCACGGTCATAGCTGCCATGCAGCGCCAGCTGCTCGTCGATCAGCGGGGCCGCTTCGGCCTGTCCCGGCAGCGAGATCAGTTCCCACAGCGTGCGGCCCAGCGCCTCATCGCTGGCATAGCCGAAGATGCGCTGCGCGCCGATGGTCCAGCGCACGACGACATGCTCTTCATTGGTGATGACAACGCCGCCAGGGGCGCCACTGAGGATAAGCTGATCTAACTCGGCATCCATTGTTTTCCCGCACGCATGACAGGGCTTGCCGGACGGCAGGCTGTGTACATACGCTAGCGAGAAGCCTGATCAAAGTCAATGCATTTATATGGTTGACTATTTTCGCTGGCCGGGATGGGCATCAGGCCGTCTTGCGTCTGGCTGGCGGCGGATTCCGGGAGGTGGACGAGGCCGCGCGCTTGCGGGCGGGCACGGCGGGCGCCTTCTTGCCCAGACTTTGCTGCAGCAGGGCGACCAGGTCGATCACGTTGCTGCCGTGCTCTTCTTGCGGTTCCGGCGCGGGCGCGGTGATGGTCTTGGTCTGTTTCGCCTTGATTTTCTTCTTGACCAGCGCCAGCACGTCCTCGCGGTAGCTGTCGTGGTATTGCCCGGGGTGCCACGTTTCGCTCATGCCTTCCACCAGCGACAGGGCCATCTTGAGTTCCTTGTCGGTAATGCCCGCCGCCTTCAGGGTACTGCCGGGCAAGTCCAGGTCCTCCGTGGGGCGCAGCTCATCGGCGTAGCGCAGGGTGTTGAGCACGATGGCGTCGCCGACGCAGACGAGCGCGCACAAATGCTGCTTGGTGCGCATGACTATGCTGGCGATAGCCACTTTATCGGCCTTGCGCAAGGTTTCGCGCAGCAGCGCATAGACTTTCTCGCCGCCCTTGGCGGGCAGCAGGTAATACGGGTGTGCATAAAAGGTCAGCGGCACCTCGACCGCATCGACAAAGGTGTCGATGGCGATGGTTTGCGTGGTCTTCACATTCGCCTGTTTCAAGTCTTCTTCGGACAGCACCACGTACTCATCCGCCTTGTATTCATAGCCCTTGATGATGTCGTCCCACTCGACTTCCTTACCCGTGCGCTTGTTGTAGCGCTTGTAGCCGATGGGCGCGAAGTCGCGCCGGTCCAGCATGGAGAGGTCCAATTCATGGTCGAGGCTGGCTGAAATCAGCTCGACGGGGATGTGCACGAGGCCAAAGCTGATGGCGCCTTTCCATAGTGCGCGCGCCATGGCCTAGTTCCCCACGCTGCCGGTGACGGGCAGGATGATGCCCGTGATGTAGCTGGAACAGGCGGGCGAGGCCAGGAAGACGTAGGCGGGCGATAGTTCCTCGGGCTGGGCCGGGCGGCGCATGTCCGTGTCGGCGCCGAATTTCGCGATGTCCTCGGGCGACTTGTCGGCCGGGTTGAGCGGCGTCCAGACGGGCCCCGGTGCGATGGCGTTGACGCGGATGCCCTTGTCGAGCAGATTGCCGGCCAGCGCCATGGTGAACGCATGGATGGCGCCCTTGGTGGTGGAATAATCGAGCAAGTGCCTGGAACCGTGCAAACCCGTCACGGACCCCGTGTTGATGATGGATGCACCGCGCTGCAAATGGGGCAACACGGCCTTGGCCATGTGAAAGTAACCGTAGACATTGGTTTTCATGGTGAGGTCGAAGCGTTCCTCGCTCAGGTCCAGCAAGGACTCCGCGTGTTCCTGGAAGGCGGCGTTGTTGACCAGTATGTCGATGTGCGTGAACCTTTCCAGCACCTGGTTGACGGCTTGCTGGCAAAAGCCCTGCTCGCGCACGTCGCCGGGTATCAACAGGCAGCTCTGGCCTTCCGCTTCCACATAGCGCTTCGTTTCGCTGGCGTCTGCGTGCTCGTTCAGGTAAATGATGACGACATCGGCCCCTTCGCGCGCATACAGCACGGCCACGGCGCGGCCGATGCCCGAATCGCCGCCCGTGATGATGGCCACCATGCCGGCCAGCTTGCCGCTGCCGCAGTAATCGGGCGCCAGGAAGCGGGGTTTCAACGACATCTGCGCTTCGCTGCCGGGCTTGGCCAGGTGCTGGGCGGGCAGGGGCGGGACAGGCTGGCTGCGGTGGCCCGTCTGCACGGGCTGCTTGCTTTCCTTGCCGGCTTTGGCGGCATCGTGCAGCTTGTCGTCCTGATCCTGCTCCTGCTGTATCGTGCGCTGCAAGTTGCCAGCGGACTGGTCCTTGTTCTCGTTCATGCTGGCCTCCGTGGAAACGAAACTCCAGTATCGGCGCGGCACCGGCATCGAACGGTGCGCTTGCTAACAGAGTGGCGTAAACGGGTGTAAAATTATATGATGATTAACATCATAGTGGAGGCAGCATGAAAGTGAGCAGGGAACAGGCAGTGCTGAACCGCGAGCGCATCGTGGACGTGGCGGCCAGATTGTTCCGCGAAAAAGGCTACGACGGCATCGGCGTGGCCGACCTGATGAAAAGCGCGGGTCTCACGCATGGCGGCTTCTATGGCCATTTCGCGTCCAAGGAAGACTTGATGATCGAAGCGTGCCAGCATGCCTTGAACAAGTCGCTGGAAGGCTGGCGGGCGAAGGTCGCCAGCGACCCGCAGCGGGCGCTGCCGGCCATTATCGAGAACTATCTGACCACCAGGCACCGCGACCAGCCGGGCAGTGGCTGTCCGGCGACGGCCATGGGCGTCGATGCGGCGCGCATGTCGCCCGGCGCGCGTCCCGCGTTTACGCAAGCCACGCAGCAGCAGTTCGCCTTGCTGCAAGATTTGCTGCCCGACGGCGCACCGGAAGCACGGCGCCAGCAGGCGATCGCCACGTTTGCGGCCATGGTGGGCGCCATGGTGCTGGCCCGTTCCGTCGATGACGAGGCCCTGTCGGCGGAAATCCTCGACGCCGTGAAGGCGCAATTGCTGCAAGAGTAAGTACGTCCCCCTGTCAGCCGGCCGCGTCGCATGATAGGCTTCGGTTTTCAGATTTCGGGATCATTCATGCTGCTCTGGCTCAGGCAATACCGGCGTCCTCTGTTGGCCGGAGACATTACGGCCGGTATCGTTGTCGCCATGATGATGGTGCCGCAGGGTATGGCCTACGCGCTGGTGGCGGGCTTGCCGCCCGTGGTGGGCATTTATGCCAGCATCTTGCCGCCCGTGCTGTACGCCTTGTTCGGCAGCAGCATGACCCAATCGGTGGGCCCCATGGCCATCGTCTCGCTGATGACGGCCGCCGCCCTGGCGCCGCTGGCCGACCCCGGCTCCTCCCTGTATATCGTCCTGGCCGCCCAGCTGGCCTTCATCAGCGGCCTGGTCCTGCTGCTGTGCGGCGTGCTGCGCCTGGGCTTCATGGCCAGCTTTTTGTCGCGCCCCGTGATCAGCGGCTTCAGCAATGGCGCCGCGATCCTGATCATCTGGGGCCAGATCACGCCCTTGCTGGGCGCCAGCCTTCCCCACTGGCACACGCCCAGCCTGGTCCTCGGGCTGTCCGGCCTGCTGTTCCTGTGGCTGGCCAGGCGCTACGCGTCGCGCCTGCTGCAGCGCTGCGGCTTGAACCCGGTGGCGGCCGACGTGGGCGCGCGCCTGGCGCCGATGGCGCTGGTGCTGGCCGGCATCGCGCTCGTCGCCTATGGCGGCCTGGAAGCGATGGGCGTGCAGACGACGGGCCACGTGCCCAGCGGCTTGCCGGGCCTGAACCTGGCCACCTCCGGCGCCCATTGGCGCACCTTGCTGTCGCCGGCGCTCTTGATCGCCTTCATCATCTTTTTGATGAGCATGTCCGCCGCCCAGACCCTGGCGCAAAAACGCGGCGAAAAGCTGCATACGAACCGCGAACTGCTGGGCCTGGGCGCGGCCAACGTGGCCAGCGCACTGTCGGGCGGCTTTCCCGTCACCGGTTCCATCTCGCGCTCGGCCGTCAATTTCCAGGCGGGCGCCAACACGCCACTGGCCAGCATCATCACGGCGGGCTTGCTGGCGCTGGCGCTGGTGGCACCCACGGGCTGGCTGGCCCTGCTGCCGCTGCCGGTCCTGGCGGCCACCATCATCTTTGCCGTGGCCAGCCTGCTGGACTGGGATACCTTGAAACTGTCGTGGCGCTATGACCGCAGCGATGCGCTGGCCCTGCTGGCGACCACGGCCGGCGTGCTGGTGCTGGGCGTGGAAGCGGGCGTGGTGATCGGCGTGCTGCTGTCGATGGGCACCCTGATCTGGCGCGCCAGCCGCCCGCACATCGCCGTGCTGGGGCGCATTCCGAATAGCGAGCACTTCCGCAACGTGGAGCGCTACGAGGCGCAAACCCTGCCCGACGTCTTGCTGCTGCGCATAGATGCAGGCCTGTTCTTTGGCAATGTGGAAGCCGTCACCGAGCGCGTGGAAGACGAACTGCGCGGCCATCCTACGGCGCGCCACCTAGTGCTGGTGCTGTCGGCCGTCAACCAGATCGACAGCACGGCCTTGCTGGGCTTGATCGAACTCAACAGCGCGCTGAGCAAGCGCGGCATCAGCCTGAACCTGGCCGAAGTGAAGGGCCCCGTGATGGACCGCCTGCGCCAGAGCAGTTTATTGAAAGACCTGAGCGGCAAGCTGTACCTGAGTACGGCGCTGGCGACGGCTGATTTAAGTGGAGAACATGCATGAGGATGGAACTGAATCTGCATGGCGAGCCGCATGTGATGGATAGCCTCCTTGCGCTGGAACAGGCGCTGACCGAGGCGCGCGCGCTGGCGCAGTGCGAACTGTGGCTGACCCTGGCGACTGATGCGGAGCAGGGGCCGGCCCTGTGCATGCTGCGCAATGGCGGCAACGCCTGGCTGATGTATCTGTCGGGGCAGGACGACCTGAGTTTTCACTCGCTGGGCGACGAGGAGGCAGACGGCGTTTGCAGCTACCTGCTGGCCAATGGCCAGGTGGATGAGTATCCGGAAGCGTGGTGCGTGGAGGTGGAACAATGCCAGCGGGCTTGCATCGCGTTTTTCAGGACAGGCGGCGCGCGGCCGGCCGGCATCGCGTGGGAGGCGGATTGATATGCTGCAAACCACGCAAACCGTCATCGCCGATATCGACAATGAATTGCTGGCCGCGCTGGACGCCAGGGCAGGTTTATTGACGCTGCGCGCTATCCTGCTGCGCTACCACGCCAGCGGCGTGACGGCGGCGCAGGTGGCAGCCTTGCTGCAGGAACTGCGCCCGTCTATGCAGGACGGCGCGCAGGAGGGGCCGCTGGAAGACGTGATACTGGACGCCCTCGACATGGTGACGGGCTGGTGCTCGCCGCAGCTGCGGGTGTGGGACGAACAAGTCATATGAATCATCAGGACGAACGCCTCGACGCCTGGTACGACGGCTCGGCCATCTGCCTGATCGCCGTCGGCGCGCACGGCGACCCGCTGGATCTGGGCGACGACGAAGTGCGCGCGCTGATCGCGAAGCTGCAGCAATGTCTGGCCGAATCCGAAGCTGCTGCGACAGACGACTGACGGCTCAGGCGGCCGCCAGCACCTTTTCCATCGCCACGCTGGCCAGGCTGATGCCGCTCGGATGCGCATACGCTTCCTCGCGCAAGGCAACAAAACCGGCGGCGCGGTAAAACGGCACGGCGTTGAGCGACGCGGACAGGTGCAGGCGGACTATGCCGCGCCCGCGCGCCAGCTGCTCCAGCGCCGCCAGCAAGCGCTTGCCGATGCCCAGACCCGCGCGCGCCGGATCGACAAACACGGCATCGACTTCGTGTTTATCTACATCCAGCATGGCGTAGCCGGCAATGGACTCGTCCTGCATCGCCACGATGCCGCCGCCGGCAACCAGCATGGCGGCATACGCGTCCGGCACGGGAGAGGCCGTCCACACGGCGATCTGTTCCGGTGCATAATGCGTGGCACAACCGACGCGCACGGCCACCGTGCGCAGGGCCCACAGGGCGTCGATGTCAAGGGGCAGGGCGGGGCGCAGGGTGATGGGCATGGCGGCTTTCGGGGCAAAAGCTCATGCTAGCGCAATGGCTTGCACTGCGCCAGCATGCCTTCTTGTCACTGCGCCGGCTTGTCCGGATCGATGTAGTACGAGCCCGGCGGCGCACCCGGCACTTTCACCCGGAACTTCAGGCCGGACAGCAGCTTGTCCCACAAGGCGATGGCCTCCTCGTCCGTCAGCGACGCGGCTTCGGCGGCGCCGACCATGTTGTGGGCGACTTTGGTGTACATGGATGCTTCCAATACCGCTGGATAGGCGATATCGCGCGGCGTACCCACCAGCGTCCATTCGAAATCGTGCACGCCATCGGTACGCCGTATCAACGATTCCTCGCCATGCCAGTGCTGCACGTCACGCTTGCCCTCGCGTAGCAGAGTACGAGGAGGGTAGTTCTTGCCTTGCTGGTCTTTTGCTTCCTGGATACGAGCAAGTAATGATAATTTCCCACGTACTTTTGCATCATATTCGGCAGGAGGATAGTCACCGTAGGCATTTTTATTCGCAGTGATGGAAAAAGTCACGTCTGGAAAGCTGGGGAAATACAAGCCTGCATCCGCCATTTCCTGACTATCATATTTGTTGTCGCTCATGAAACCATTTTTGACGCAATAACCAGGTTCCTTGGGAACTTCATTTTCATCACGCAAACGTAAATTATTAGCGCGGACCATTTGATTTCGTTTTGAGTCTGCTATTGTTTCCCATTTTCTTGTTGACCCATCAAGAATAAATATATAGTTTCCTTTTATGATGTATGTCTTGAATATTAAACGGTCATCTTCCTTGGAAAATTTCCCATCATAATATTGAAGTTGCCAGCTATTTTCTACTGGACCTTTTTCATTGTATATAATTTCAGAGTTTGGGTCATTTTTTCTTATTTTTTCAATTTCTTCTGCTATGCGTTCGTTTTTTTCTGTTATTCCGCCTGGTATGCTCTTGATTTCCGAAAAAATTGTTGTTCCTCCTGATATGAGTTGTGCTTCTTGCGGAACCTCTAGGGCATAGCGCCCGAAGCATACAATTTTTGTTTTTAAAAAGAGAACTTCCAGACGTTTGCTAAGTTTGACATTCCCAAGCATTATGGTCTCCTTGTCTGCATTTTTTTTCGCGTGGGCGGATAGGAAAGCCATCGCAATAACTGTGATCGTGAGGAAAATTATTTTCTTTATCTTATTATTCATGGCTTAATCCCATTTTGCCGTCTTGGCAATTTGTACGATGGAATACAGCATGGATGCCATTACATTTGTATCGGCATAGCTGTTCTGGTGGTCATAACCGTTCGCTTCCGCCATGCCATGTATGAACAGTGTGCCTGTGATGTGCCGTGCAGAACGGTCTGACGGTACCGTCCCATCACCGCGTGCACTGGCTGACTGTAGCTTTAATTTTAAGTTTTTCCCTCCGGCCTGGACGAGGAGTTGCCCCTTGCTATCATCTTCAAGTAATTTCCATTTTTCAGGTAGCGGCTCAAATTTATTCCATGGATCGTTAGATCCACTGTGAAGACCGTCAATTAATTTAAATACGACGTCGCCGTAACTTAAAAAATTTCGGGAAGCGCAATAGCTTGCATAAGTGTTTGGGTGGAAAATTTTCTCTATGGAAGATAGAAATTTTGAGGCGTATGTTATTCTCTCCATTGTTCTTTCTATACCCCCACCTTTTTCATAAGGGAGGTCTGCGGGGTTTACCCATTTCGGATTGATTAGCCTCCACCACGCATTGGCTGGTTGAAGGTAAATGCTTTCCAGTGCAGTAGCCTTATCGCGAGGCCAGCTCCATAAAACTTTATCCTGTGCATCCACAATTTTCAGCCAATTCTGACCATATGCCGCACCTGGCAACATTTCCAGTGGCGCTGGTGCGTTAGCCAGAATGGCGGTAGCATGCATACCGTCGATGCCCAGAATTTTGGCTTCTATTTCTGCTATAGAACCTTCTCTTTCTTGAAAACCAAAACGCATGCGTTTATATGCCCCTGCGGCTCCAATGGTTGGCATCACGTTGTGATAAATGCCCAGAATTTTCACATCTTTATCATCAAGCATCTTTCCAAAGCTGGGGTGTATCAATGCACGGGCCAGCAAGCCCCCCATGCTATGCGTGACGATGATGACTTCGTTACATTTGAATCCGCGTTCCTGGTAGCCTTTGACCAGGCCGCGTAGTCGCTCTGCAATAGTGACGGCGGATACCCCATTGCTCTTGATAAAGTTGTAACCCATCGCATGCACTGGATACCAGCAAGGAGAAATTTTCTTTAAATCGCTGACGCCAATGGCTTTCCCAGATGACGCGCCAAAATTTTCTGGATCTTGCAAAAGCAGTGCGCCAAGGCCACTTGTTTGACGCCAGACAGGATGTGGCTTACCGTCGGAAATCATATTATTGAGATGCAATTCGGCTGCCCGCAACATTGTTCCGTACGCACCAGCAAATAACACTTCACTCCATCCGCGCCAACGTGCTATTTGTGCTGGGCTTTGGTAGGAGCAGGCTTTACCTTGATTCGGACGTGTTGTTGTCGCGATCCTGTTAGTTCCCATTAAAGGAGGAATGGGTGTAAAACTGTCTGGCACATTTTGATGCCGTGCATCTGCAGCCTTGGTTTCCGCGCCATCTGGGTCAAAACGACTGTTGCTTTCGGTGTAATGGTAGTACTCGACTTCGGTTTCAGTGGGATCAAACACCAACTGACGCTGCCGTGGCGACGCATCTTTGAACCAGCCACCCAAGCCATTGTTTGTGAGGACAGCGGCCTTGCCTCCCGCCCCCATCATATCGTCTGGCCGCCAGGCCCGATTGTCTGGACGGCGCAATTCTTCCTGGCGAACTTTGCTCATCCGTAGATTGCTACCCATCACGCCTGGCAGAAAAATGACAGGAATTACCTTGCCAGGGGGTAGGGTGACGTCATGTCGCGCGGTATCTTTTGTTTCCGTCATCGAAACGGCGAGTTCCGCCCAGCCTCCCACGCCTTGACCAAACTTCGCAGGATGATTGCCGCGGTTATTCAAGTCATCACATTTGCTCATGGCAGTTCTCCCTTATAGCGAATGATGTAACTATCCATGCCGGTGGATTTTTGTAGTTGCGTGGAACCGTCTTCCGCGCTTTTTCCGGCGATGTTGCCGTCATCACGCAGGAGTTCAAAAGCAACGCCAACGGCTGGTGTATCGTCGGCATTCACTAGCAAGACTTCCTGATCAAAACTGCTGTGTGGCCTCTCATTAAATTCCTGCGACACGCTTTTCGGCGCCAGGGTTTCCAGGTTGCCGTTGAAGAGCACGGGGGATGAGGTGAAGAACTGCACCTTGTCGCTGATTTCCAGCATGTGGTTGGCGCCGTGCAGGCGGATGCCTTTCTTGCCCTTGATGTTGACCCAGTCCGCTTCGCTGATCAGCGACAGCACTTTCCGCGCAATGACTTCGACCTCGTCGCTGTGGGCCTGGATGGACACCTTGCCGCTGGCGGCAATCAGCTTCATGCCGGCCTTGTGCACGAACAGGCTGAAGCTCCTGGCGATGCTGGCAAACATGCTGTCGCCGCTGGCGAGTGAAATATGCTTGCTGCTGCTGAGCGCCACATGCTCGCTGGCGGCCAGGTGGATGGACTGGGCCGTGCTCAGTTCGATGCCGGCCGGGCTGGCCAGCACCAGATGTGGTTCGGACAGTTCCGGGAAATCGCCGCCGCTGCCCTTGATGGCGGCGTTTTGCCGTTGGATGGCGTCGGCCACGGCGCCTTGCTGTGCGGTACTGTCCTGCGCGCCTGCATCGACGGCCATGCCGGCCAGTCCATCATGCAGTTGGCGTGCCTGCGCCAGGCGGGACTGTGTTTCGTCGAGCTGTTTGACCGATCCCGTTCCTGCTGATGTTTCTGTGCTGATCAGCATGCCTCTGGCAGCGCGCAGGGCGCCCCATGCGTTGCTGGCCAATTCAAAGCCCACACCGCGCGCTTCCTTGCGGCCGGCATGGTCGTCGATGCGGGTGATGTTGCCCAACGAAAGCCGGCTATCCTGGTGCTCGCTGCGCAGCTGTGCCTGGATCGCCCCCTTGGTATCGTCGAGCACGAGATGGTTGGCGCTGCGGGCGCCCAGTTCGCGGCTGCGCACGCCGGACAGGGCGCGTTGCTGGGGCAATTGCCATGGCGGCGGATTGGCGCTGTTGTAGACCACGCCGATGACGATAGGGTAGTCGATATTGCCGTCCTGAAATTGCACGACGACTTCCTGACCCACACGGGGCAAGGCGATTTGTCCCATTTGCGGGCCCGCCATCGGCATCATGACCCTTATCCATGGCGAGCTGCGCTCATCGAATTTGCCCAGACGGTCCCAGTGAAATTGCAGGCGGATGCGTCCCAGGGCATCGGTATGGATTTCTTCCCCGGCCGGCCCGACCACCAGTGCCGTCTGCACGCCGGCAACCACGCACGGCGTGCTGTTGTAGCCACGGCCCGGCCGCCAGCGGATGTCCCTGCGCACGCACAGCATATTGTTGACATAGTGGGAGGGGGCGTTCGGGCCGACTTGATAATTATTGCTGGCGCTATGCAGCACTGACAGGATCAGGTAGTCGCGTTCGGCGATGCTGTCAGGGCGCTCCTGGCCCGGCTGGTAGCGTTTTTCTTCGGCGCTGAAATGGCCATCGAGCCGGAAGCAAAGGCCGGGCTGTGCGCCACGGTGATTGCCGGCCGCCTCGAAATACTGGCGCAGATGGTCGCTTTCTTCCATGCGGCGTTGTGCCAGAGCTTCCCCATCATCGACATTCTGATAGCCATAGGCGCCCGTATCTTCATACAACTCGTGGGCAAATACGTCGCCCTGGCGGTTCAGGGAGTAGCCGCTGGCAAGGCGGGGCTGCGGATTTTTATAGTCGAAACTGGCCAAGGTCAGCTGTCCGGAGCCGATCCGGCGCACTGCTTGCCACTGTTGCAGACCATCGTCTTCCATGGAACCCGACTCGGAGTGGAAACGCATGGCGCCGTCGCCCGATAGCGTGGCGATCATGTCCGCCAGGGTGCTGTTGTCTGCGAGCCACAAGGTATGGCCATCGGCGCGGTGCTCGTACCAGTAATGCCAGCCCAGCGCTTCCCAGCGCCGGTGCAGGTGGTTGTAGTCGGTTTCATTATGCTGGTTGGCGCAGGTGATTTGTGGATCGTCGCCGTGGATGCTGGTTTGCCAGTCGCGCTGCCCGTAGTGGGCAAAGGTCGTCTCTGTCAGCTGCATCACGCTTTGGCCATGAAAGGAGACGTTGTCCTGGCGCAGCCGGGCAAAGGCCAGCCACGGTTGCAGCACTATGCGGTACCACGCAAAGCCGCCGTCGGCGCGCAGCAGGCAAAACTCGCCCACATAGCCGTTAAAGTGGCGCAGCGTGCCATCGTCGCGCAGCATGGAAATGCTCACCATGCGGCCCATCATGGCCTTGAGCGCAATATGCGCGTCATCGGACAGCAATTCGGCTTCGAAACGGAAGTCGCGCGATACTTCTTCACTGGCAGTGAGCGAATTGACCAGCAGGATGGCGCCGGCTGGCCCATCTTCATGGGGGAACTCGATCTTCAGCAGGCGCCGCTCTTGCGCGGCGAGGTCGAAGGCCGATAGCGCCGCCTGGATGCTTGCATGCATGGCCTGCCTCCGTTATAGCGATGTGATCAGGTGGGCGCCGCAGGCGGTGGTATCGCCGTCATAGGCGTACGGCTTGCCCATGTGTTTTGCGCCGGCGCCGTCCGGCGTGATGGGAAAGCTGCCCTTGCACTTGGGGCAGAAGGTGGTGTCATCGGCCAGCGCCGCCGTCTTTCCCATCACGGTGGTGCCGGATGATGCGCTGGTGACCTTGCCGCCGTGATCGGTTGCGTCTCCGAGCCGGATGACGCCGCGTCCCGCATGTTGCATGCTTGCCTCGCTTTCCAGGGATGACTGCTCAAGCCAGTTGCAGCAGATAACGCACTTCGGCGCCGCCTGCCTTGCCTTGTGCCGTTTGCAAGAACGTCGTCCAGCCAAGGCGCCGTCTTTCTGACGGGATGGTGCTCAGGAGCAGGGGGGTAATGCATGGCGGACTCAATATCAGCCGCACTTCATATTGCAAGTCCGGCACGCCAAACAGTGCCAGCATCTTTGCCAGTGCCGCCGCACCTGCGCTGCGCGGCAGGAAGCGTTGCAGGCCAGCGGCATCCAGCGGGCCGATATGCAGGCAGACGCGCATGTCGTGGCGCCACAGCCGCAGGCCCAGCGTTGCGCCGCGCGCCAGGGTAAAGTTGACGCTGCCTAGCAGGCTGCGCCGGTTTTTTTCCAGATAGTCCCAGCCACCGACAAATGGTTGCAAGGTGACGGCTACGCCGCAGTATTCGGCCAGCACGCGGCCAACCGCTTGCGCGGAGACGGGGCGGCAGCGCAGCAGACCCGCGTACCAGGCCGCGACGTCCTGCGTCACAGCATCCGGTTCGGCCCTCGGCGGCAGCGCGGTGCGCCGCACGCCGCCCAGTGCCAGCAGCAAAGGCAATTGTGCATCGGTTGCCTGGGTCTGCAGCGTCGATTCCAGCCGATACTTTTCCCACGCCTGGTAATACAGCGCGACCATGCGGTGCGAAAAAATATCGAGAAAGGCCGAGACGCCGGCATCCTTGCTCGACAAGCGGTAGGCGGCGATGCGTTCCGAGTGATGCAAGGGCAAGGTGCCGCCGACGCCCAGAAAACGCATGAACGTCGGTATCAGGAGCAGTTGTTCATGCTCGTCGAGCGAAAGCTGTTCGATTTCACTGGCGGGAAAACTTAACGACAAGCTGTTCTTGAAGCGCAATACCTGGCTGAAGGCTTGCACATGGGACACGTTCTGGCTGCGTAGCCAGCACAGCAGAATACGCACCGCCTGGATGAACTGGTAGCGGTATGGCTCGGCCAGCAAGTGGTGCATCACACCAGATTCTGCAGTCCGCTTCTTGGTTTGCATCGGATCAGCTCCTCTCCGCTTTGCAGTGACAGCACCACCAGTTCGATGAAACTGTTGATTTGCACATACAGCCCAAGGAAGTGATCGATCACTTGCACAAACAAGTGCATGCCGCTGCCGACGAACGCTTCCTCGTCCAGCGTGATGCGCACCTCCACGCCATGTGCCAGCGAGGTGCCCCGCTTGTGCCGCAGCCATGTCGTGGCCGGCGAATGCGCCAGCGCGGCGATGCCGCCGATCTGGCGTTGCGAGCTTGCCGATTGGGACTGGTCGTACAGCGTCAGCATTTCGCGCAGCGCCGGCAGGCCCTCCTGGACCAGCGCGTGATGATTCAGCGCCAGGTGCGAAATCAGGCGCCAGTGCAGGCCCGCGCCCGGCGAAAAGCGGCGCGGCTGGCTGGGGCGCCGCAGCATGTGCAGCGCGGGTCCGCCGCCGCACGGTTGCAAGTCTCCTTGCGGCTGGCCGTATTTGAGCGCAAGGGGAAGATCGCGGTTGCTGCACGTCAGCGACAGCGACAAGCTGGCCTTTTCATGGATCAAGGGATTGAAGTCGCTATCGACCAGCGTGATTTTCTTTTCGTGGCCAGGGCTTTTGATGGCCAAAGCCGTATCGTGACGCATGACCCAGTAATGGCCCTGTTGCGCCGTACCTTCGCCATGGCGCAGGCTGTACAGGGGGCGAAATTCTGTCAGCGTGCTTTCGCCTCCCCGTTGTCGCAACAAACGCACCGCATCGACGGAGACCACTTCATAGCCATGCGCATGGGTAGCATGGGCCAGCACGGAATAGTCGGTTTTCTGCCGGGTGACGGAAATCGGCACGCCTTGCTGGCGAAAAAGATTGACCGCCGGACTGCAGCCGAGCCTCAAGTTGTCGCTGGAAATGCTGGACAACATGCGCGCCGTAGCGGAATCGGGGCGCAAACCGGCCATGCACAGATGCAGGGTAAAGCTCTGGCAAGCAGGCGGCAGGGCCGCACTCAGCGCCGCGATATCGATATCAAAAAAATTGAATTTTTCCGGATACGCAAAATACTCGCTCAGCACGCGGTAGGCCGGCTGCGAACGGGCACCAAAAGGTATCAAGGCATCCGTGTCGGCGAAGCCGACGGGCGTCACAGGCACGGCGGGCAAGGCCGTCCATTGCGCCGCGTCGATCGACACAAAAGCGCAGACTGCATGCATGAACAAGGCATCGCGCAATGCGGCGGAAAAAGACGCTTCGCCATCGATGAAAACGCGCAGCGATGCGGGCGCCGCGTCGAGATGCCGGATGCCTATGTTCAGCGAGGAAGTCGCCGATGCTGGCAGGCGTACGCCTGGCGGTGCCTTGATCATGGCATCGAAAGCCACGCTTTCCAGTACCGATGCTCCTGTCGTCATGTCGTAAACCGTCTTGAAGCGGCAGCGCACGCCGCGCACTGGCGCTGCATCCATTTCACTGCCGGCCGGCAGTTGCGATACGCCCGCGCCAGCCACCGGGGCGCACTGGCGCACGATGCTGCACGATGGAAAGGGACGCAGATAATGCGGGAACAGGGCTTCGAACAAGGCTTCGGTAAATTGCGGATAGTCGTCATCGAGCCGTTTTGAGAGGCGTGCCGCCAGCATGGCCACCGATTCGATCAAATGTTCCACGTGCGGGTCTTCGCACGACTCGCCGGACATGTGCAATTTGCCGGCGATTCTCGGATAGCGCTCGGCAAACTCACGGCAATGTCGCCGCAGCATCACCAACTCGCGCTCGAAATACGGCAGCAAATCCTCCATCTCTCTTTTCCTGTGTCTTTGCGGCGGAATGGCCAGTATCCGAGCGTTTTCTCAAAGGCAAATTGCGTTTGCGCAAATAATTGAACAGGGTGCTGCGCAACATCAAGGACTTCCATGCTGGCAACATCAGACTGGCTAGGCAGCAAGATTCCAACGGTCACCATGGAGAACGCAATGACACTGCCATCCAAATTACTTTGGTCCGAAGGCCTGGCCATCGGGCCCCAGCACTTCCAGCAACTGGACCGCTACCATGAAGCGCGCCTGCAACGACTGGCCTCGTTGATTAATCCCCATTTATGGGGCGTGCATGGCGTCAGCTGGAATGCGGATGCACTGGCCAACAATAGCCTGCGGGCGGAGGCCATGTCGCTGGTCTTTCAGGATGGCGAGCTGTTTGAGGCGCCGCTTGGCGATGTATTGCCCAGTGCCGTTGACCTGTCCAAGCTGCCTTCCAGCGAACATAGCTTTACTTTTTATGCCGCGCTACCCGCGCTGCAGGCACATGGCGGCAATGTGAGCTCTGCAGGCGCGCGCTATGTTCAGGCCGATATCGAAACCCCGGATCTGTACAGCGAGGCAGTCAGCATCGAGGTGGTTTATTTGAAGAAGCGCGTGTACCTGCTGTCGCAACTGGAGCCCCTGAATGATTACCTTGCCATCCCGGTGATTCGTCTGCACCGTGCCGGCAACGGCGGCTTCGAAGTCGATACTTCCTTCATTCCACCTGGCCTGACCATCAGCGCCGAGTCTTCGCTGCAGAAAATGCTCGAGTCGCTGATCGACCGCATGGGCGCGAAAATTGAAGCGCTGTACAGCCGCCACCGCCAGCCCGGTAACCATACGGTGGAATTTCATGGCGGCGATGTTTCCTCGTTCTGGATGCTCAAAACATTGAGCACGGCCAGCGCCACACTCAGTCATTGCGCCAGTTACCGGCGCCACCATCCCGTGTATTTATTTGAAAAATTGATGGCATTGGCCGGTGGCTTGATGACGTTTTCGAAAAAATACACACTGAGCGATTTGCCGGCTTATTCTCACGATGACGCGGCGCCCGGTTTCGGCAAGCTCGATGGCATCATTCGCGACCTGATCGATACGGTACTCCTGTCGCGCTACTTCCCGATTGCGCTGTCCAACGACGCGCAACAAAACACCCACTATCACGGCTTGCTCGATGCCAAGCGGATTGACCGTCAGACCGAACTCTGTCTTGCGGTGAACGCCGATATGCCGGCGCTGGAACTGGTCGCCACGGTGCCGTTGCAGTTCAAGATTTCATCTCCGGACAATATCGACCTGTTACTGGGCCGGGCACTTCCTGGTGCCGAGTTACGTCATATGGCCCAGGTTCCTGCCGAAGTGCCGGTGCGGCCCAATACGTACTACTTTTCGATCGATAACAAGGGCAGTATTTATGACAGCATGATCAAGGCCCAGGCGATTGCGATTTATGTGCCGTCCGGCATAAAAGGGCTGAAGCTGGAATTGTTCGGTATCAGCGGCACCGCGGCGTAACGATGTTTGGTGTGGCGAGCGGGTGGATTGTCAAAAGATTGCCCTAAGGAATAGACTTGCCCCTGCAGTTGACGTTATCATGTTTTTGTAAGTGTCGGTGGCTGATCAGCCAGCGCATGGGTGAAACATGGTGACAGGCGGAGTGAGCATGGGCATGGCGAATGATGCGTGATGTGCCGGGCGGTGGGCAGGGCAGGGCAGCGGTGCGCCGCTGCTGCCGCGCATTGCTGCTGGCGTTCTGGGTCGCCGCGCCCTGCGCCGCCTTGCCGGCAGCAGCACCCACCGTCGCGCCGCCGCACCAGGGCCAGCGCGTGCTGTTCCTTAACGCTTACGACTATGGCCGCGCCGGCGTGGAATCGTACACGCGCACCTATGTGGCCGCCATGGCCGCCGCAGGCCTGGCCAGCGAAGACATCATGGTCGAGCACCTCAACCTGAATACCCAGGCAGACCCGGCGCTGCGCAATGAGATGCGCGATTTGTTGCTTTTAAGATACACCGAGATGATGGGGCGCAAGGCGGACCTGATCATCGCCATGCAGCAGCCAGCGCTCGATTTTTTGCTGTCGGACCTGGCGCCGCTGGCGCGTGACGTGCCCGTGCTGGCGATTAACACCTCGGGCATGGCCTTGCCGACCGGCAGCCCGGCTGCCATCTGGCAGCAAAAGGCGAATGTCGATTTTCCCGGTACCCTGGCGCAAGCCATGTCGCTGTTCCCTGACACCAAGACCATCGTCATGGCCGTCGGCACCAGCGAGGCCGACCAGGTCTTGAAGCGCAACATGCAGCAGGCGGCGCTGGCGTGGCAGGGCAAGGTGGCCATGCGCTACCTCGATAACCTGACCCTGGACCAGATGCGCTCTTCGGTGGCACACTTGCCCGCTGATAGCGTGCTGGTGGCGGGCAATGTCAACCGCGACGTGGACGGCGCCATCGCCACGCCCGTGCAGTTTTCCGTGCAGCTGGCGCGGCTGGCGAATGTGCCCACCTTTGGCATGTACAACGCGACGGTCGGCAAGGGCATCCTGGGCGGCTCCATCCTGCACATCGAACAGGCCGCGCAGCAGGTGGCGCAGATGTCGCTGGCGGTGCTGGATGGCAAGGCGCCCGCCGCGCCGGGAGCCTTGCTGCCGCCGGCCCGCCCAATACCCATGTATGACTGGGAACAGCTGCAGCGCTGGGATGCCGACATCAGCCGGCTGCCGCCGCACACGCTGTTCCTCAACCGGCCGCCGGAACTGTGGCACGAGCACCGCCTTGCCGTGCTGCTGGTGGGCGGCGTCTTTATCGTGATGGCCGGCTTGCTGAGCGCCTTGCTGCTGCAGCGGCGGCGCCTGCGGCGCGCCGAGAGCGATGCGCGCGAGAGCGAGCAGCGCTTCCGCATCCTGGTCGAGCATGCGCCGGAAGCCATCCTGGTGTACGACCTGGACGTGGACCGCTTCGTCGACGCCAACAGCAGCGCGCAGCGCATGCTGGGCCTGTCGCGCGCGGCACTGCTGGCACGCGGGCCGTTCGACCTGTATACCGGCAAGCAGCCCGATGGCTTGCCGCTGGGCCTGATGATGGAAGAGCATCTGCGCCGTGCCATGCTGGGCGAGCCTGTCCTGGTGGAACGCAATGTGCGGCGTGCCGACGGCAGCGTTTTTCCCTGCGAGGTGCGGCTGGTCAAATTGCCCATGGAAGGGCGGCGCCTGGTGCGCAGCGGCATCGTCGACATTTCCGAGCGCAAGCACAGCGAGCAGGAATTGCTCGGCTACCGCGACCACCTGGAAGAACTGGTGCAGCAGCGCACGGCGGCCCTGTCGGTGGCCGTCACCGAGGCCGAATCGGCAAATCGCGCGAAAAGCGTTTTCCTGGCCAACATGAGCCACGAATTGCGCACGCCCTTGAATTCCGTGATCGGTTTTTCGCAGATGATGGCCGATTCGAGCAGCATGTTCGAGGAAGAAAAGCATAACCTGGCCATCATCAACCGCGCCGGCCATCATTTGCTGACCTTGATCAACGACATCCTCGAATTGTCGAAAATCGAAGCGGGCCGCATGCATCTGCAAACGGGACCCGTGGACTTGAATGGCTTGCTCGACGAGGTGCTCGAGATGGTGCGCATGCGTTCGAGCGACCAGGGCATCGCGCTGCAGCTCGAACGTTCCGGTGTGCCGCTGCTGGTGCGCCTCGATGGCGCCAAGCTGCGCCAGGTGCTGCTCAATTTGCTGTCGAACGCGCTCAAGTTCATCGAGCAGGGCAGCGTGACCTTGTCGCTGGCCTGCCAGACGGCAGAAGGTGGGCAGATGGCGCTGGCCTTTGCCGTGCGCGATACGGGCAGCGGCATCGCGCAAGCGGATCTGGAGCGCATCTTTGAACCGTTCGTGCAGGCCGACAGCGCCGTGGCGCAGGCCGGCACGGGACTGGGGCTGACCATTTCGCGCGAATTCGTGCGCCTGATGGGCGGCGAGCTGCGCGTCGACTCCACCTTGGGGTCCGGCTCCGTATTCCATTTCGATCTGCGCGCGCCGGTGCTGCGGCAGCCGGCCATCGCGACGCTGGCGCCGGGCCGCGTGGCGCGCCTGCCGCCGGCCCAGCGTGGGCGCATGGTGCTGCTGGTCGACGATGACGACAACTGCCGCAAGCTGCTGGCCGGCTTGCTGGCGCCGCTGGGTTTCCAGCTGCAGGAAGCGGCGGGCGGCACGCAGGCGCAAGCCATGCTGGCGGCGCAGCGCTACGACATGGTGCTGAGCGACTGGCGCATGCCGGACATGGATGGCCTGGCGCTGACGCGCTGGCTGCGCGCGCAGCCGGCGCTGGTGCAGCCGCGCCTGGTGATCATGACCGCCTCCGCCTTCGAAGAAGAAAAGCAGGAGGCGCTGGCGGCCGGCGCCGACGGTTTCCTGCGCAAGCCGATCGAGCAGGAACACCTGTTCGCCATGCTGGAGCAGCAACTGGGCGTGCGCTTCCAGCGCACCACCGCCGCGCCGTCGCGCGTGCCGGCGCCAGCCTTTGATTTGCGGCAGGCGCTGGGCCAGCTGGGCGCGGCCGAACGGCAGGCGCTGCTCGAATCCGTGCAAGCCCTCGATTTGCGGCGCAGCGCCATCGTGCTGGCCGGCGTGGCGACCGGCCTGCCGCAGCTGTCCGCGCACATCGCCGCCATGCTGGAACAGCACCAGTACCAGGCGCTGTGCGCCTTGCTGACGCAGCTGGCCAGCGAACCGCAGGGCGAAGACGCATGACTTTTCACGCACCCAAAGGCGCCCGTCTGGGCGGCGTGTCCATCGTGCTGGCTGTCAGCGTGGCGCTGACCTTTGTCGTCACCGTGCTGCTGCTGGTGTTTGCCGTGCTGTTTTACCAGTCCGAACGCGAGCAGCGCTGGCAGCACCTGCATCGCAGCCTGGCAGTCAGCGCGGACCAGCTGGCCGTGGCCATCGAACTGCCCTTGTGGAACCTGGATGAAAAGCAGATGCAGGCCATCATGCGCAGCATGCTGGGCAAGCGCGACCTGGTGGCCAGCTCCCTCACGCCGGGCATCGGCAAGGAGGCGCTGATCCTGCGCCGCACTGCGGACGGCGCCATCGACAGCCTCGCCGCGCTGTCCGCCGAACCCGGCTGGCTGGTGCAGCGGCGCCCCGTGACGGTGGGCGGACAAGTCATCGGCAGCGTTGCCGTGTATGCCACGCCGGCCCTGCTGGACGCAGAGCTGCGGCAGCGCGCGCTGGGCATCGGTGCGATGATCGTGGCCCTCGACGTGATCCTTGTGGCCTGCATCTGGCTGCTCCTGTGGTGTTTGATGCTCAAGCCCCTGAAGGTGATCGGCCAGTACGCGGCAGGCGTCAAGGCGGGGCAGGGCGAAGCCTTCGGCACGCCGCCGAAAGCGTGGTTCCTGGGCGAGCTGCGCACCCTGTACCGCTCCATCCGCGACATGGTGGCGCTGCTCGACAGCCGCTACCGCGCCCTGCAGCGCAGCGAAGAGCGCGTGCAGATGGCCACCGGCGCGGCGAGTATCGGCATCTGGGACTGGAACGTCAGCAGCGACGCTTTGCAATGGGATGAACAGATGTACGCGCAGTTCAAGGCCGATGCGGCCAGCAGCATGTCGCCGGCGGTCATCTGGCGCGCGGCGCTGATGCCGGACGACGTGCCGGCGGCCAAGCAGGCCCTGCGCGCCGCGCTAGGCGCCGGCCAGGCGTTTACGCACGAGTACCGCATCCTGTGGCCCGATGGCGCCATCCGCTACATCAAGGCCGACGCCGTGATCTTTCGCGACGGGCGGGGCCAGCCCATGCGCATGGTGGGCTCCAACTACGATATCACGGCGCACCGCGAGGCCGAACTCGAACTGCTGCGCCACCGCCACCACCTGGAAGAACTGGTGGCCGAGCGCACGAGCGCCCTGTCGGTAGCCGTCAGCCAGGCGCAGGCGGCGAACCGTGCCAAGAGCACCTTCCTGGCGAACATGAGCCATGAACTGCGCACGCCCTTGAATTCCGTGATCGGCTTTTCGCGCCTGATGGCCGCCTCGCCCAACATGCAGGACGATGAAAAGCGCAACCTGGCCATCATCCACCGCTCCGGCAATCATTTGCTCACCCTGATCAATGAAATCCTCGAACTCTCCAAGGGCGAGGCGGGGCGCTTGCAGGCGCAGGCGACCGTGGTGGCGCTGGCGCCTCTGTTGCAGGAAGTGATGGACATGCTGGGCATGCGCGCCGAGCAGCAGGGGCTGTCCCTGCGCCTCGATTGCGCGGACCTGCCGGCGGCGGTGCTGCTCGATGCGACGCGCTTGCGCCAGGTGCTGTTGAACCTGATGTCGAATGCCGTCAAGTTCGCCGGCAGCGGCGAGGTCACCTTGCGCGTGCGCGGCGAGCTGCTGGATGACGCCACGTGGCGCCTGTCGTTCGCCGTCAGCGACACGGGCATCGGCATCGCCCTGGAAGACCAGCAGCGCATCTTCGAACCCTTCGTGCAGGCCGACAGCGCGGGACCGAAGGATGGCACGGGCCTGGGCCTGGCCATCTCGCGCGAGTTGGTGCAGTTGATGAGAGGCGAACTGACGCTGGAATCCATGCCGGGGCAGGGTGCCACCTTCCGTTTCAGCATACCCGCGCAGGCGGCGCAGGCGCCAGAGCAGGCATCCGTGCCGGTGGCCATCCCGGCGCAGGCGGCATGGCCACCGGCACTACAGGCGCAAGACTTGCTGCTGCTGGCCGGGGAAGAGCGCGCCGCCTTGCTGGTGGCGCTGCGCGAATTGAACCTGGCCAGGGTGGCGCAGCTGCTGGCGGCTCTGCCGGCGTCGGCGGCGCCGTTGCTGGCGCCGCTGCAGGCCATGCTCGAGCAGCACCAGTACCGTCAGCTGTGCGTCTTGCTGGAGAGCGAGGGCGTGCTGGTGCGCGCTTGAATAGTGTGGACTGACAACATCGGATTCGATGAAAAAACGGACTAAGTGCCGTGGATGGATGGTGCCAAATTGCAATAAAGATTATGATGATAGTACGTAGTTCATCGCAAAGAAACGTCTTGTCCAGCGTGGCAATCGAGCGCCGCGCCTCATCCAAAGCTGAGAGAACTGCTACATGCACCGCGATTTTTCCGAAGTGAATGCTAAGGGCGAAGTACTGATCGTTGAAGATACACCGGCTTCGCTGAAGTTGTTGAGCGACCTGCTGGGCGGCGCCGGCTATGCGGTGCGCCAGGCGCCGAACGGTGAACTTGCCCTGTGGACGGCCCAGGCGCGCCCGCCGGAGCTGATCCTGCTCGACGTGCGCATGCCGGGCCTCGACGGCTTTGAAGTCTGCCGCCGCCTGAAGGAGATACCGTCCCTGCGCCAGGTGCCGGTGATCTTCCTGTCGGCCCAGTATGATACGGACGACAAGGTGCGCGGCTTTGCGCTGGGCGCCGTCGATTTCATCGCCAAGCCCTTCCAGGCCGAGGAAATTCTCGCCCGTACCGACGCGCACGTGCGCCTGGCGCGGGCGCAGCTGCAGCTGGCGCAGGAGCGCGCCAACCTGGAGCGGCGCGTGGCCGAACGCACGGCGGAACTGGAACAGGTGGCCAGCACCCTGGCGCGCGAAGTGCAGATCCGCCGCGCCAACGAAGAATTGCTGCGCCTGTCCGGCCAGGTCTTCGAAGCCACCCAGGACGCCATCCTGATCACCGATCCGGCCGGCACCATCGTCACGGCCAATCCCGCCTTTACACGTATCACCGGCTACGCGGCGCAGGAAGTGGTGGGCACCGACATCATGCGCCTGCATGCCGGACACACGGGCGAAGCGGTGCTGCAGGCCCTGCGCCAGGGCTTGCGCAGCAGCGGCTGCTGGTCGGGTGAGGTGCAGACGCGGCGCAAGAGCGGCGACACCTATCCCTGTCTGCTCAGCGCGTCCACCGTGTACGGGCCCGATGGCGCCGTCGTCAATTATGTGGGCGTCTTCCTCGATATCAGCGAGCGCAAGGCCGAGCAGCATCTGATCGATTTCCTTTCCTACCACGACGCGCTGACGGGTTTGCCGAACCGCGTGCTGCTGCGCGAGCGTTTCGAACAGGCGCGCGCCAATGCCCTGCGCGACAGCCAGCAAGTGGTGCTGATGTGCCTGGACCTGGACCGTTTCAAGAACATCAACGATTCGCACGGCCAGGCCGTGGGCGACAAGGCGCTGCAAGTGGTGGCGCGTTTCCTCTCCGGCTGCGTGCGCGAGGGCGACACCGTGGTGCGCCAGGGCGGCGACGAATTCCAGATCCTGCTGCAGGACGATGCCCTGTTGGGCCGCACGCTGGCGCTGGCGCAAACCATCCTGGCCGGCTTGCGCGAAGAGCTCAATGTCGGTGGCGAGCGCCTGGCGCTGACCACCAGCATCGGCATCGCCATGTGCCCGGCCGACGGCGACAGCCTCGACGACGTGCTGCGCCACGCCGACACGGCCCTGGTGCGCGCCAAGGAAATGGGGCGCGACCATTACGCCTTCTTCACGGAGCGCATGGGCAGCGATATCCGCGCCCGCCTGGCCATGCAGCAGCAGCTGCGCGGGGCCATCTGCCGCGATGAATTCGAAGTGCACTACCAGCCGCAGATGTGCTTGCGCACGGGCGCCTTGCTGGGCGCGGAAGCCCTGCTGCGCTGGGAGAACCCGGTGCTGGGCAAGGTGTCGCCCGGCCTGTTCATCGCGCTGGCCGAGGAATACGGCTTGATCACGGCCATCGGCGAATGGGTGCTGGAAAGCGTCTGCGCCCAGATCAGCGCCTGGCACGACGCAGGCCTGGGCAGCATCAAGGTGGCCGTCAACCTGTCCGGTAAACAGTTCGCGCAGGATCGCACGGTGCCTTTCGTCGAGGCGGTATTGCGTAAATACGGCATCGCACCCGCCTGCCTGGGTATCGAGATCACGGAAAGCACGGTGATGGGCGACCCGGACAAGGCGGTGGCGGCGCTGACGCGCCTGAAGGATATCGGCGTGGGCATTTCCCTCGACGACTTCGGCACCGGCTATTCCAGCCTGGGCTACCTGAAGCGTTTTCCCATCGACGTGCTGAAGATCGACAAATCCTTCGTCGACGACGTCACCACCAGCAGCAGTGACGCGGCCATCGCCCGTTCCGTCATCTCGCTGGCACACAACCTGGACATGCGCGTCATCGCCGAAGGCGTGGAAACGCGCGAACAGGTGGACTTCCTGACGGAACACGGCTGCGACGAAATGCAGGGTTATTATTTCAGCCGGCCCCTGGCTGCCGCACCATTCACGGCCTTGCTGCGCGAACGGCGCGCCCTGGACGTGGCCTGAGCATACACGCCGGTGCGGCCGATGCACCATGCCGGTGCATTCGCAGCAGCGCGGTGCAGGATGCTCACTTTTCCTTCCCCTGACGCTGGCACATATCCTGCTTAGGTATTCGCTTATTTACGCGATTGCCCCGCATGCCAGACAGTACCCATCCAGCCATGCCTTCACAGCCCAGCGCGCACGGCGCCTGGCAGGCGCATTTGCGCCTCGGTTTTGCGCTGCACGATGGCGTCAGCCGCCTGGTCGAGCGCACGCACCGCGGCCCCTTGCGCGTGCAAAAGCCCTTGTACCCGGAAGGCGATGCCGTCTGCCACGCCATCATCATCCATCCGCCCGGTGGCGTGGTGGGCGGCGACCAGCTGGCCGTCGACGCCACGGTGGGCGCAGGCGCGCATGCCTTGCTCACGTCACCGGGCGCCGCCAAGTGGTACCGCGCGAATGGCCACGTTTCGGGTCAGCACATCGTGCTGCGCGCGGGCAGCGGCGCCGCCATCGAGTGGCTGCCGCAGGAAAGCATTTTCTTCGACCAGGCGTGCGTGCGCCTGCGCCACGAGGTGGAACTGGCGGTCGACGCCAGCTACATCGGCTGCGACATCGTCTGCCTGGGCCGCAGCGCCTCGGGCGAAAGTTTTACCACAGGCAGCATCAGCCAGCAGGTGCAAATCCGCCGTGGCGGCAAGCTGCTGTGGTGGGAGCAGGGCGTGCTGGCGGGAGGCGGCGCGCTGATGGCCAGTCCCCTGGGGCTGGCCGGCCACACGGTATGCGCCACCCTGATCGCCGTCGGCACACCCGTTTCTTCATCAGTGCTGGCGGCCGTGCGCGAGATTGTCGTGCCGGCCGGCGCCGTGTTTGGCGCCACGCACATGAAAGCGCTGGTGGTGGTGCGGCTGCTGTGCGGCGACAGCGAGGCGGCGCGCCGGATCATGCTGGCCGCCTGGCTTCTGCTGCGCCCCGCCATGCTGGGGCGCGACGCCATCGTGCCCCGCATCTGGAACACTTGAACAGGAAAGACAAGGAAAAACATGGACCTGACTCCCCGCGAAAAAGACAAGCTGCTCATTTTTACGGCCGCGCTGCTGGCCGAACGGCGCCTGGCGCGCGGCTTGAAATTGAATTATCCGGAAGCGGTGGCCCTGATCAGCGCGGCCATCATGGAAGGCGCGCGCGATGGCAAGTCGGTGGCGCAGCTGATGTCGGACGGTACCAAGATACTCTCGCGCGCCGACGTCATGGACGGCATCGCCGAGATGATCCCCGATATCCAGGTGGAAGCGACCTTCCCCGATGGCAGCAAGCTGGTGACCGTACACCATCCGATACCGTAAGCACACAAACGACATTTACAGGAGGCGGTCATGACCCCAGGTGAATACAAATTGGAAGAAGGCGAAATCAGCCTCAATGCTGGCCGCGCCACGGCCACCGTGGTGGTGGCCAACCGGGGCGACCGACCGATCCAGGTGGGCTCGCACTTTCACTTTTTTGAAGTCAATCCGGCGCTGGCTTTCGAGCGCTGGCGCGCCTACGGCATGCGCCTCAATATCACGGCCGGCACGGCCGTGCGCTTCGAACCTGGCCAGCAGCGCACGGTGGAACTGGTGGCGCTGGCGGGCGAACGCAAGGTCTACGGCTTCAATGGCGCAGTGATGGGCGACCTGCAAGACACTCCACCGGGAAAGGATTGAGATGGCCAGCATTCCCCGCAGCGCGTATGCCGAAATGTTCGGCCCCACCAAGGGCGACCGCATCCGCCTGGCCGACACGGAATTGTTCATCGAGATCGAGCATGACTATGCGATCTACGGCGAAGAGGTGAAATTCGGCGGCGGCAAGGTGATCCGCGACGGCATGGGTCAGTCGCAGCGCTGCGCGGCCGAGGTGATGGATACCGTCATCACGAATGCCGTCATCCTCGACCACTGGGGCATCGTGAAAGCCGACATCGGCCTGAAAAATGGCCTGATCTTCGGTATCGGCAAGGCGGGCAACCCGGACATCCAGCCTGGCGTGACCTTGCCCATCGGCGGCGCCACCGAGATCATCGCCGGCGAAGGCCTGATCGTCACGGCCGGCGGCGTCGACACGCACATCCACTTCATCTGCCCGCAGCAGATCGAGGAAGCGCTGATGAGCGGCGTGACCACCATGCTGGGCGGCGGCACGGGACCGGCCGTGGGCACGGCCGCCACCACCTGCACGCCGGGGCCATGGCATTTGCACGCCATGCTGGCGGCCGCCGACGCCTTCCCGATGAACCTGGGCTTCATGGGAAAAGGTAATGTCAGCCTGCCGCTGCCGCTGGAAGAGCAGGTGCGCGCGGGCGCCATCGGCCTCAAACTGCACGAGGACTGGGGCAGCACGCCGGCCGCCATCGACAACTGCCTGTCCGTGGCCGACCGCATGGACGTGCAGGTGGCGCTGCACAGTGACACCCTCAACGAAGGGGGCTTTCTCGAGCACACCCTGGCCGCCTTCAAGGACCGCACCATCCACACCTTCCACACGGAAGGGGCGGGTGGCGGCCATGCACCCGACATCATCGCCGCCGTGGGGCAGTCGAACGTGCTGCCCTCGTCGACCAATCCCACGCGCCCGTTTACCGTCAACACGCTCGACGAGCACCTGGACATGCTGATGGTGTGCCACCACCTGGACCCGGCGATTGCCGAAGACGTGGCGTTTGCCGAGTCGCGCATCCGCCGCGAAACCATCGCCGCCGAAGATATTTTGCACGACATTGGCGCCATCTCGATGATGTCGTCCGACTCGCAAGCCATGGGCCGCGTGGGCGAAGTGATCATGCGCACCTGGCAGACGGCGCACAAGATGAAGGTGCAGCGGGGGCCGCTGGCGCCCGACACGGCGCGCAGCGACAACTTCCGCGCCAAGCGCTACATCGCCAAGTACACGATCAACCCGGCCATCACGCATGGGATTTCCCACGTGGTCGGTTCCATCGAGGCGGGCAAGATCGCCGACATCGTGCTGTGGAAGCCGGCCTTTTTTGGCGTCAAGCCGTCGATGATTTTAAAGGGCGGCATGATTGCCGCCGCGCAGATGGGCGACCCGAACGCCTCGATTCCCACGCCGCAGCCCGTGCATTACCGCATGATGTTCGGCGCCTTCGGCGGCGGCCTGAAAAAGTCGTTCACGTTTGTGTCGCAGGCGGCCTACGACCTCGATATCGGCCATCAGTTGAAGCTGAACAAATCCGTCATCGCCGTGAAAAACATGCGCGGCTTGCGCAAGCACGACATGGTCCATAACAGCGCCACGCCGCACATGGAAGTGGACCCGGAAACCTATGCCGTGCGCGCCGACGGCCAGTTGCTGGTGTGCGAGGCGGCGGCCGTGCTGCCGATGGCGCAGCGCTATTTTCTATTTTAAGCGGGAGACAAGCATGCTCACATTGCATACCAAGCTGGGAGCGGACGACGACCGCATCCCGTTCGCCCAACTGGTGCTGCCTTACGACCAGCGCGAAAAATGCCGGCTGCGCGCCGTGCTGTCGAATGGCGACGAGGTGGCCGTGTTCACCGTGCGCGGTACGGTGCTGCGCGACGGCGAGCGCATGACGGGACCGGAAGGCCAGGTGGTGCGGATCGTCGCCGCGCGCGAGCCGACCTACCTGGTGCATTGCGCGGACGCGCACACCCTGCTGCGCTGCGCTTTCCACCTGGGGAATCGCCACACGCAGGCGCAGGTGGGCGACGGTTTTCTGCGCATCCGCAAAGACCCCGTTTTAAAAGAGATGCTGCAAGGCTTGCAGGCGAGCGTGACGGAGGAAAGCGCGCCGTTCGAACCGGAGGCGGGCGCGTATGGCGGCGGCCATGGCCACCACGACGGCCAGGGCCAGCACTTGCTGGCGCCCGTGCCGCTGCGGCAGAAGATACACCGTCCCGGCGATGTGCCAGGCGCCGCATGATGCAGGCCTCGGCCCTGCTGCATCTGCTGCAGTTCGCCAGCCCGGCCTTGCCGATCGGCGCCTACAGCTATTCGCAGGGGCTGGAAGCGGCGCTCGAATCCGGCCTGGTAGCGGATGCGGCCACGGCGCGCGCGTGGATCGCCGAGCATCTGGCGCACGTGGTGGCGCGCTGGGAAGCGCCGCTGTGCTGGCGCTTGATGCAGGCCTTTGAAGAACAGGATTTGTGCGCCGTGCAGCGCTGGAGCGAGCGCTTCATCGCCTCGCGCGACACGGCGGAATTTCGCGCTGAAACCATCCAGATGGGGTACTCCTTGACCAAATTGCTGGCCGAGCTGGGCGTGGCCGACGGCGTGCTGATCGACATGCTGCAGGGGCAGCCGGAAGTGGCGCTGCCCACGGCGTATGCCTGCGCCGTGGCGGCGCTGGCGATTCCGCGCGAAGAGGCGCTGCTGGCCATGCTGTTCGCCTGGGCGGAAAACCAGGTGCTCGTCTGCGTGAAATCCGTGCCGCTGGGGCAGGTGGCGGGCCAGCGTTTGCTGCTGTCGCTGCGGCCGGAGCTGGAAGCGGCGGCGCTGACGGCGCAAACCTTGCAAGACGACGAGATGGGCAACTGGGCACCCGGCCTGTCGCTGCTGTCGATGCGGCACGAAGTGCAGTACAGCCGCCTGTATCGTTCCTGAACTATTCAATGAGAGAGCAAACATGACATCGATTACCTCCAATCCCCTGCGCGTAGGCATCGGCGGCCCGGTCGGATCGGGCAAGACGGCCCTGTGCGAAATGCTGTGCAAGGGCATGCGCGAGCGCTACGACATGGCCGTCATCACGAATGACATCTATACCAAGGAAGACATGGAAATCCTGCTGCGCGCCGATGCCTTGCCGGCCGAGCGCCTGATGGGCGTGGAGACGGGCGGCTGCCCGCACACGGCCATTCGCGAGGATGCATCGATCAACCTGGAAGCGATCGCGCGCATGCAGGCAGACTTTCCCAACCTGGACTTGATCCTGGTCGAATCGGGCGGCGATAACCTGGCCGCCACCTTCAGTCCGGAACTGTCGGACCTGACGATCTACGTGATCGACGTGGCAGGCGGCGAAAAAATCCCGCGCAAGGGCGGGCCCGGCATCACGCGCTCCGATTTGCTCATTATCAACAAGACGGACCTGGCGCCGTATGTGGGCGCCAACCTCGACGTGATGGCGCAGGATGCCAAGCGCATGCGCGGCGAGCGCCCCTTCGTGTTTACCAACTTGCGCAGCGGCGACGGCGTGCAGGTGGTCATCGATTTTATCCGCGAGCAGGGTTTGCTCGATCAACCAGGCAAGGAGCTGCAATGAGCGCAAGACTGATGACAAAAACGGCCGCCGTGGCGGCGCTGTGCCTGCTGGCCTTGCCAGCGATGGCCCACCCCGGCCATGGCGACAGCGTGGGTTTTCTGGCCGGTTTCGCCCATCCGTTCACGGGCATCGACCACTTGCTGGCCATGCTGGGCGTGGGCCTCTGGGGCGGGCAGCAGCGCCGCAGCCTGGCCCAGCCCGCCACTTTTCTCGGCATGATGCTGCTCGGCGCGCTGGCCGGCATGGCGGGCTTGACGGTGCCCGGTCTGGAAACGGGCATCGCCGCCACGGTGGCGCTGGTGGGGCTGGCCATCGCGCTGGCGCTGGCGCTGCCGAACTGGCTCGGCATGCTGCTCGTGGGGGTGTTTGCGCTGGCGCATGGCAACGCGCATGGCCAGGAATTGCCGGCTGCCTCGGCCGCGTGCGGCTTCCTGCTGGCTTCGGCCATGCTGCTGTGTGCGGGACGTTTCGCCGGCCAGGTGCTGGCCGGGCGCGTGCTGCGCGTGGCCGGCGTGGCCTTGACGGCCGCCGGCGTGGTGCTGATGGGAGTGAATTAAGGGGCGGGGCGCTTGTCGGATAGGACGATGGGCGCCGCCTTTTCCGGGTGCAAGCCCTGATGGCCCGCATACACGGCGGCGATGGCGGCCATGTCGGCCTCCTTGTCGCCCGTCAAGTAGATATGGTCGACGACGCCCAGCACCTTGTTCGGGTAGTCGATATACACCAGCAACAGCGGCACTTTGGCAGCCAGGGCCAGGTGATAAAAGCCGCTTTTCCAGTTCGGGCGGTAGCTGCGTGTCGCTTCCGGCGTGATGGCCAGCCAGTACCAGTCGGCGGCCAGCATGCGCTCGGCCTGACGTTGAATCGTGCCGCTGGTGGTGCTGCGGTCGACGGGTTCGCCGCCCAGGTAGCGCAGCACCTTGCCCATCGGGCCGCGGAACAGGGAATCCTTGGCCAGCCAGCGGAACGGCAGCGACAGCGCCCATTTGCCGAACAGGCCCACCATGAAATCCCAGTTCGACGTGTGCGGGTAGACGACGACGATGCCGCGCGGCCCCGGCAGGGGGCGGAAGCGCATGCGCCAGCCAAACAGCCGCAGCACGCGCAACGCGCAGCGCTGGTGCCAGGTCGGCAAGTCGCCCGCTTGTACAAATAAATCGTCCATTGATACCCTTCAGTGACACTGTTCTTGATCGGATGGCGCTGCTGGCCATTTTCCTTGAAGCAAAAATTCTGCGCAGGCATTCTATACGGGGCTGGCGGTGGCGACAAGCAGCCGAGGCCGCTATTCATGCGGTATCGGGCCGGCTGTTGCTGCTATTTTAACGATGCTTTGCCACTGTGGCGGGCACTAAATGCACACAATGTGGTCAAAACTTGATGCAGCATTGATCCATCCGACAGGGAGCCATGGCATGAAAAACAGTATCGAGGATGTACGTGGGGAGCATGTCCGAACGGACACGGTGATGGCCGAGCTCGTCGAGCGGGGCGTGGCGTTTCATCACGCCCTGGGCCGGACGGTGGCGACAGCCTATTTGCGTGAGCACGCTGTGCCGGCCGAGGTGATACGCCGCGTCTTCAGCAGCGTGCAGGCGCGCCGTCCGGCGCGGCCGGCACGGCGCCGATGGCGTTGAAGGGCAGGCAGCAGCGACAACCTGCCGCTGCTGTCGCCCGGAGTGCCGTTCAAGCCAGTGCCGCCAGTGCCGGGTAGTCCGTGTAGCCGGCCGCATCGGGTGCGTACAGCGTATCCGGGTTCAGGGGATTCAAGGGCGCGTCGCTGTGCAGGCGGATGGGCAGGTCGGGGTTGGCGATGAACCACAGGCCGAAGGCCACGGCATCGGCTTCGCCCTTGGCCAGCAAGGTTTCGGCGGCCGCCTTGTCCATTTTCTCGTTGGCAATGTACACGCCGCCGAACTCCTGTTTCAGGTACGGACCCAGGCGGTCTTCACCGAGCGCTTCGCGCGCGCAGATGAAGGCGATGCCGCGCTTGCCCAGCTCGCGTGCCACATAGCCGAAGGTGGCGCGCGGGTCGGAGTCGCCCATGTCGTGCGCGTCGCGGCGCGGCGCCAAATGCATGCCCACCTTGTCGGCACCCCATACCTCGATGCACGCATCCGTCACTTCCAGCATCAGGCGGGCACGGTTTTCAACCGAACCGCCGTAGTTGTCGGTGCGCAAGTTAGTGCTGTCTTGCAGGAACTGGTCGAGCAAATAGCCATTCGCGCCATGGATTTCCACGCCGTCGAAGCCCGCTTTTTTCGCATTCTCGGCGCCCAGGCGGTAAGCCGCCACGATGCCGGGAATTTCTTCCGTATCAAGCGCGCGCGGCGTGACGAATTCCTGTTTCGGGCGCAGCAGGCTGACATGGCCGGCCGGCTTGACGGCGCTGGGCGCCACGGGCAAGTCGCCATCGAGGAAGACGGGCGCGGAAATGCGGCCCACATGCCATAGTTGCAGCACGATCAGGCCGCCCGCGTCATGCACGGCCTTGGTGATGTGTTTCCAGCCTTCCACCTGTTCCTCGGACCAGATGCCCGGCGTGTCCGCATAGCCCACGCCTTGCGGCGTGACGGCCGTCGCTTCCGAGATGATCATGCCGGCCGAAGCGCGCTGCGTGTAGTACTCGGCCATCAGGGCGTTCGGCACGCGGCCCGGATTGCCGGCGCGCGAACGCGTCAGCGGCGCCATGATGATGCGGTTTTTCAGTTGCAGGCTGCCAATGGTGATGGGGTCGAATAAGGTTGCCATGATTGCTATCTTTCCTGTCGAGAGTGCCGCGGACGGCGATATGGATGGGGCTACGGTTACAAACCTTGCTGCATGTGCTGCAGAAAAGCCTGGAGGGTGGCTTCGTTACGTTTAAAAAAACTCCATTGGCCAACTTTCCTGGCTGAAATCAAATCGGCCTTTTGCAAGGTGGCCAGGTGGGCCGAGACCGTCGATTGCGACAGACCCAGCTTGCGGTCTATCAGTCCGGCACAGACGCCGAAGTCGAGCGGATGCTCTTGCTGGGCGAAATGCTGCTCCGGCTCCTTCAGCCATTGCAGGATCTGTCGCCGCACGGGATTGGCCAGCGCCTTGTGGATGGCGTCGATGTCCATGGTGTTTCTCCTGATGATGTTCGTCTGTAGACGATATATGGTTCGTCTTTTGTGAATTTCAGTATCGGTATATTACGATATAAGTAAAAAGCCTGCTGGCGGCGTGGATTTTCTGGGAAGGCGGGCGTTGGGCGGCCGCCAGGGCCGCCCGGCAGGAATCATGCGAAGTGGAACAGCAGCAGGGCGATGACGGCGGGTACGGTTTGCAGGTAGAGGATGCGCGTCATGACGGTCACTGCGCCCCACACGCCGGCCACGGCGATGCAGGCCAGGCCGAAGACGGTGAACGCATGGGCGATGGCCGCGTCCGGGTGAAAAAAGCCCAGCGCCAGCGCGGCGACGAGAAAACCGTTGTAGCAACCCTGGTTCGACATGGCGGGACGCACGATCTCCGCTTTTTCCCTGGACAGGCCAAACACCTTGCGTCCGCGCGTATCGAACAGCACGGTTTCCAGCAACACGATATAGATGTGCAGCAGCAGGATGAGGGCGGTAAGGATTTGGGCCAGAAGCAGCATCATTGTTCCCGAGAGTGAGTGGATGCAGCGATTATGCTGCCGTCAGCATCTTTTTTGGCAGCAGCACTGGAAAAAAATGTGCTGGCGGCAAGAGCTTGCACCCGATGGTATACTTTTCCTTTTGCTCCTGTGGGGACGACCCCGCTCGATGTGGGGGCTGTATGGCGGGGACGACCCTGCCGCCTCAGGAGAGTGTGTATGGCGTGGATCATCCTGGTACTGGCCGGTTTGCTGGAAATCGGCTGGGCCATCGGCCTCAAATACAGCGCGGGGTTTACCCGTCTGGTGCCGTCCGTACTGACGGCTGTTTCCATGCTGGGCAGCGTGGTGATGCTGGGCCTGGCCTTGCGCACCTTGCCGTTGGGCACGGCGTATGCGATCTGGACGGGCATCGGCACCGTGGGCACGGCCATCTTCGGCATCATGGTGCTGGGTGAGCCGGCCAGCGCCGCGCGCATCGCCTGCATCGCATTGATCGTGTCGGGCATCCTGGGCTTGAAACTGCTCAGCCCACAATAAAGGATACAAGAATGAGCCTCGCCATGACGTATTTCTACCTGGCCATCGCCATCATCGCCGAAGTCATCGCCACCAGCGCCTTGAAGGCGTCCGACGGCTTCAGCCGCTTGTGGCCCAGTATCATCACCGTGATTGGCTACAGCATCGCTTTCTGGTGTTTGTCCCTGACCTTGAAGGTCATTCCTACCGGCATCGTGTATGCGATCTGGTCGGGCGTGGGCATCGTGCTCATTTCCGCCGTGGGCTGGTTCTGGTTCAAGCAAAGCCTCGATACGCCGGCCTTGATCGGCCTGGGGCTGATCATTGCCGGCGTGCTGGTGATCAATTTGTTTTCGAAGTCCGTCGGGCATTGATCAGAAGCTGCTGGCCACCCGCGCCAGGTAATACCACTCGGCATTGGCTTGCGCGTTGACGTCCGGGAAGAGGATGTAGGCGTCGAATTCGGCCGTCACGGGCGCGCCGTCTGCGCGCACGCCAATTTGATCACCCTGTTTGACCTTGTCAAAGCTGGACCAGGTCTTGATGAAGCGGTCATCCGCGTGCAGCTTGTCGTGCACGACAACCATGTTCAGCGCTTCCATGTCCGCGTCGGCGATCGGTTCCGGCTGCGGCGCGTCGATGAAGCCGAGGAAGGCCAGCGTGTTCATGATGGCGCGGTAGGCCACGTCCGGCGCAGCCGGGTCCGCGTGCTGGCCGCATTCCAGGGTCAGGGCATAGCCACCCGTCGAGCGCATGTATTCGGTGGTGCCCACGCCATAGCGCAAGACCAGGCCCACCTGGTCGCTATTGCCCAGGCGGCGCTGCACGCCCTGGCCATACGCATGCAGCCAGCCGTCGACGAAGCGGCGCACGCCCAGGCGGCGCGCCAGCGCGCGTTCCTTGTCTTCATGTTGAAACGGTTGCAGCGGGCCATCGTTGTTGCGTGGCCCCACCATGACGAAGGGCTGGCTGTCGGCGTTAAACGAGTGCAAGTCCAGCAGCACGTCGTGTTGGCCAAGCAGCGGGCACAGCCAGTTGGCGATACGGTCTTCGAAATCCTGTGGATTGTCGTTCGGAAATAGATTGCGGTTCAGGTTGCGGTCGCCGCTGCGCACGCCCTTGGCGTAGGCCAGGGGATTGGTGATGGCCACGAAGGTGACGCTGCCGGCCACGATGGAGAGGGCGCCGCTGTCGAGTTCAGCCATCACGCGGTGGATGCCCTTGGTGCCGCAGGTTTCATTGCCGTGCACGGCGCCCGTGACGATCAGGCGCGGGCCGCTGCCCTGGCCCGTGTAGTTGATGGATTTGAAGTGGAGTGCGCTGCTCATGCTGGACATATCCTATGCTGTTGCTGGAAGGGAAAGCGGGGTCGGCATATTTTAGCGGGATTCGCCGTGCACGCCTGCAAAAAGTTGGCCATGGCAAGGTGCGGCATGGCATGATCGGCGCCACCGTTGTTTTCTCTTGCCGATTTCATGTCCAGCACTTCCCATTCTTCCCGCCTGTATGGCCTCGATACCTTGCGCGCGCTGGCCATCGTGCTCGTTTTCATGAACCATTATGTGCTGTTCGTCAGCGAGGGTGGGGCGTTTGGTTTCTGGGGGGAAATCGGCTGGGTCGGCGTGGACCTGTTCTTTGCCCTCAGTGGCTATCTGATCGGCAACCAGATTTTTGCGGCCTTGCGCAGCGAACACGGCTTTTCCCTGCCGCGTTTCTATGCGCGGCGCTTCCTGCGCACCTTGCCCAGTTTCTATGCCGTGCTGGCGCTGTACTATCTGTGGCCCGCGTTTCGCGGCGAGAGTACGCTGCTGCCCCTGTGGAAATTCCTGACCTTTACGCAAAACATCAACCTGACGCCGGGCACGGCGTTTTCGCATGCGTGGTCCTTGTGCGTGGAAGAGCAGTTCTATGTGCTGCTGCCGGCCGTGGCGCTGGCGATCGCCGCCTGCCGCCGGTCGCAGCTGTGGGCCTGGCTGGCCGTGGCCGCCAGCTTGATCGTCGGCATGCTGCTGCGCGCGTATTTGTGGAATGAGTATGTGCAAGTGCCGCGCGGCGGGCTCGGCTATTACAAGTACATTTACTATGCCTCGTGGTGCCGCTTCGACGAACTGGTGGCGGGCGTGGCGCTGGCGCTGCTGAAAAATTACCATCCCATCGCCTGGACGCGCCTCACGTCCTACGGCAACCGCACCTTGCTGGCGGGAGTCGCTGGCACGGCGCTGATGTTTTACGTGTTTCTCACCGATCACTATGGTTATTGGGTGACCGTGCTCGGCTATCCGGCCCTGGCTGCCAGTTTTGCTTTGCTGCTGATCGCGGCGCTGAGTCCTGGCAGTGCACTCTATCAACTGCGCGTGCCGGGCGCGGCCAGCCTGGCGCTGTGGTCGTATGCGATTTATTTGCTGCACAAGCAGCTGTGCATCCTGTTGCGCCCGCTCTTGCAGGATATCGGTTACGGGCCGGACAGCCTGCCGGCGATCCTCGTGATGATTATTCTCAGCATTGCCACGGGCTGGCTTTTATATGCATTGGTGGAAACGCCGTTCATGCGTTTGCGGGCACGCTATGTTCCCGCCAATCACGCCTGATTGACATCTCGTTCATTACATATCGATCACATCGAGTCCCCGTGGCGTGCCTACCAGCAATTCCAGGATCGCATGCACGCGCAGATTCGTGTCTTCATGTTCCGTGTTGAAGATCAGGGTGCGCAGGCCGGGCACGGCTTCCGTGATGTGGTCGCTGGCGTAGGCATTGATCAATAACAAGACCAGGTCCGTGGCGCCCGCGCCGGGTTGGCGCCGCAGCCGGTCGTGGATCACGTTCAGCAGCGCGCGCTGCATGCGCGGCGTGGGATTGCTGATATAGGCGAAGACGCTCGGCGTGTTGGCGATGGCCGCGCAGATGCGCCGTTCGATCTCGTCGGGCTTCACGTCGGAGGCGATATCGAAATACGCGGCGTCCCAGCGCGTGCGCGCATACGGGTGGCCGGGGGGGAAGGAGTCGGCCGTTTCAAAACCGCAGATGCGGCTCAGGGTTTTCAGCCAGGCTAATATGGTGGAGTTCATGCCGCGATTCTAGCGGCATTCCGTGTGTGCCGTGCCGACTCTATATAAAGAGGGCTGACGCCCGGGGAGTGGATCAAAAACAGATTAAGTTTCCTGTAAAACAGCCCTTGTCATTCTGGGAAAGCCTCTCTATAATGCTGGTCTTCGGGGCGGTTAGTTCAGCTGGTTAGAATACTTGGTCGACATCCAAGGGGTCGGGGATTCGAATTCCTCACCGCCCACCAGAATTTGGCAGTAGATAGTTTTTAAGCTGGCGCAAGCCGCAAGCGGTCATTTGAAATACAATGATCAACAAAAGTTTTACGGGCGGTTAGTTCAGCTGGTTAGAATACTTGGTCGACATCCAAGGGGTCGGGGATTCGAATTCCTCACCGCCCACCAGAATGCAGTTAGAGAGAAAGGTAAAACCGGTTATGACACCGCGAACTACTACCAGGCTTTGGGAGTGACGCTAGTCGAACGGGTTTCCTTTGTCTCAAGAAAGTGAAAAACGCGGCTAGTCCGCGTTTTTTTGCGTCTGCGTTTTCCTTTCAGTATTTTACCCATCACATCGCAGTTTTACCTGGCGCCAGCGCCGATATGGAGATCAATATGCTTACAATCCGACTTCCCGATGGTTCCGCCCGTCAATTTGACGGCCCGGTCACCGTGGCCCAGGTTGCGGCCAATATTGGTACCGGCCTGGCCAAGGCTGCCCTGGCCGGCAAGGTCGACGGCAAGCTGGTCGATACTTCCTACCTGATCGAGCAAGACGCGGAACTGGCGATTGTCACGGACAAGGATGCCGATGGTCTGGAAGTGATCCGCCACTCGACGGCCCACTTGCTGGCGTATGCCGTCAAGGAATTGTTCCCGGATGCACAGGTGACCATCGGTCCCGTGATCGACAACGGTTTTTACTACGACTTCGCCTACAAGCGCCCGTTTACGCCGGAAGATCTGGTGGCGATTGAAAAGAAAATGGCGGAACTGGCCAAGAAGGATGAGCAAGTCACGCGCAAGGTTGTCGCGCGCGACGAAGCCATCGAGTATTTCAAGGGTATCGGTGAAGCCTACAAGGCAGAGCTGATCGGTTCGATTCCGGCTGACCAGGAAGTGTCGCTGTATTCCGAAGGCAAGTTCACGGACTTGTGCCGCGGCCCCCACGTGCCATCGACGGGCAAGCTGAAAGTCTTCAAGCTGATGAAGCTAGCCGGCGCCTACTGGCGCGGCGACTCGAAAAACGAGATGCTGCAGCGTATCTATGGCACGGCCTGGGCCAAGAAGGAAGATCAGGAACTGTATCTGCACAACCTGGAAGAGGCGGAAAAGCGCGATCACCGCAAGCTGGGCAAGCAGCTCGACTTCTTCCATTTCCAGGAAGAGGCGCCGGGCCTGATCTTCTGGCACCCGAAAGGCTGGTCGATCTGGCAGCAAGTCGAGCAATACATGCGCAATGTGTACCAGGTCAACGGCTACCAGGAAGTCAAGGCGCCGCAAATTCTCGACCGTGGCCTGTGGGAAAAAACCGGTCACTGGGATAATTACCGTGAAAACATGTTCATCACGGAATCGGAAAATCGCGCGTATGCGCTCAAGCCGATGAATTGCCCTGGCCACATCCAGATTTTCAACAATGGCATGCGCAGCTACCGCGACCTGCCATTGCGCTACGGCGAATTCGGCCAATGCCACCGCAACGAGCCGTCGGGCGCCTTGCACGGCATGATGCGCGTGCGCGGCTTCACGCAGGACGACGGCCACATCTTCTGCCTGGAAGAGCAGATCGCCGGCGAAGTGACGGCGTTCCACCAGCAGGCGATGGATGTGTACACGGCCTTCGGCTTCACGAATATCGATGTGAAGCTGGCCTTGCGCCCCGACAACCGCATCGGTACGGAAGAGTCGTGGGATTTTGCCGAAGAATCCCTGCGTTCGGCCTTGCGCGCCTGCGGCGTGGAATGGACGGAATTGCCGGGCGAGGGTGCGTTCTACGGTCCGAAGATCGAGTACCACCTGAAAGACAGTCTGGGCCGCGCATGGCAAGTGGGCACCGTGCAGATCGACCCGTCGATGCCGGGCCGTCTGGGTGCCGAATACGTGGCCGTGGATAACACGCGTCAGGTGCCGATCATGTTGCACCGCGCGATCGTCGGTTCGCTGGAACGTTTCATCGGCATCCTGATCGAACACTATGCGGGTGCCATGCCGTTGTGGTTGTCGCCAGTGCAAGTGTCCGTGTTGAATATTTCCGACGCTCAAGCCGACTATGTACAGGAAGTTACAACAAAACTGCGCAAAGCGGGGCTGCGCGTACAGGCTGATTTGCGTAACGAGAAGATTACCTATAAAATACGTGAACATTCCGTACAAAAATTGCCTTACATCTTAGTAATTGGCGACAAAGAGCGGGATGCAAATACAGTGGCCGTGCGGGCGCGGGGCAATATCGATCTGGGTGTCATGTCCGTCGATGCCCTGATTGAGCGACTCAAACATGAAGTCGACACCAAGGCCTGACGAGGAAACTCGCTGCACGACCGTCTTACAAGATTTTTAAAGGAAACTACAATAGCTACTGACAAGTCACATCGCATCAATGGCGAAATCACTGCCCCTGAAATGCGTTTAAGCGGGGTCGATAACGAGCCACTCGGTATCGTAAGTTTGGCTGAAGCCTTCCGCCTGGCGGAAGAGGCAAACGTCGACCTGGTGGAAATTGCGCCTACCGCGCAGCCACCGGTGTGCCGTTTGATGGACTACGGCAAATTTAAGTATTCGGAGCAGAAGAAAGCTCACGAAGCCAAATTGAAGCAAAAGATCATCCTCGTGAAGGAAGTCAAATTCCGTCCGGGGACTGATGATGGTGACTACAATATCAAGTTGCGTAATCTCATCAAGTTCCTCGATGAAGGTGATAAAACCAAAATCACGCTGCGTTTCCGCGGTCGTGAGATGGCGCATCAGGATATTGGCTTCCGCATGCTGGAACGTCTGAAAGCCGATCTGGAGCCGTATGGCCAGGTCGAGCAGTTCCCGAAGATGGAAGGCCGCCAAATGATCATGGTTCTTTCGCCTAAGAAGAAGAAGTAAGCTACAATAGCGTTTTACTGTGAGTCGACGTGGTTTGTGCCAGCATTGGTGCGACACACGATTCCAGGCAGAATTTGCGCGGCCCTGACAGCAATGTCCGGGCCGCGCGAACTGTAGCGGACTCGCATCCGCTGCACAGCATGTGAAAGCAGGCATCTAAGCGCAGCGTCGTGTTGCCACCTGCAATCCTGTTATAAATGGAGCTGTCCGTAAGAGGACAGATTGCTATGCCTAAAATGAAGACCAAAAGCTCTGCGAAAAAACGTTTTCGCGTGCGCCCGGGTGGTACTGTTAAATGTGGTCATGCGTTCAAACGCCACATCTTGACCAAGAAAACCACCAAGCTGAAACGCGCTCTGCGCGGTACCACCAATGTCGCTGCGTCTGACGTGAAATCCGTCTACCGCATGATGCCGACTGCTTAATCTCACACTCAATATAAGGAGTTACTATGCCTAGAGTAAAACGTGGGGTTACAGCTCGTGCCCGTCATAAAAAGATTCTTGTACAAGCTAAAGGCTACCGTGGTCGCCGCAGCCGTGTATATCGTGTTGCCAAGCAAGCAGTTATGCGCGCTGGCCAATACGCTTACCGCGATCGCCGCAACAAGAAACGCGTTTTCCGCCGCCTGTGGATCGCCCGTATCAACGCCGCTTCCCGTGAGCATGGCGTAACGTACAGCGTATTCATGAACGGCTTGAAAAAAGCAAATATCGAACTGGACCGTAAAGTCCTGGCCGATATGGCTGTGATGGACAAGCCAGCATTCGCTGCGATTGTCAACGCAGTTAAAGCAAAAATCGCTGCGTAAGCATCGGTCATTGCAGAACGTCATCCGTAGGGTGACGTCATAAAGAGCGGGGCAGGGGTTTTAACACCTTATGCCCCGTTTCCGTTTTTGATTGTTGGACTTTTGATAACCGAGTCCAGAATTGATGTCCAAAACAGGAAATGCCGCATGAACTCCCTAGAAGAACTCGTCGTCTCGGCCCAGGCTGACTTTATCGCCGCCGCAGACGCTGCCGCACTTGAAAACGCCAAAGCCCGCTACCTGGGCAAGACTGGCCAGATTACCGAAATGATGAAGGGCCTGGGCAAGTTGGACCCGGATGCGCGCAAGGCGCAGGGCGCCCTGATCAATGCCGTTAAAGTGCAGATCGAGGACGCGCTGACGGCGCGCCGTGATGCACTGGCCGATGCCCAGATGCAAGGCCGTCTGAACGCCGAAGCGATCGACGTGACCCTGCCAGGCCGTGGCCGCATGCCCGGCGGCATCCATCCCGTGATGCGCACGTGGGAGCGGGTCGAGGAAATCTTTCGCTCGATCGGCTTCGACGTGGCCGACGGCCCCGAAATCGAGAACGACTGGACCAACTTCACGGCGCTGAACAGCCCGGAAAACCATCCAGCCCGTTCCATGCAAGACACGTTCTACATCGATGGCAACGACACCGATGGCAAGCCCTTGCTGCTGCGCACGCACACCAGCCCGATGCAGGTGCGCTATGCGCGCACGCATACGCCGCCGATCAAGGTCATCGCGCCGGGCCGCACCTACCGCGTCGACAGCGATGCCACCCATTCGCCGATGTTTCACCAGGTCGAAGGCCTGTGGATTGCCGAAGACATCAGCTTTGCCGACCTGAAGGGCGTGTACCTGAATTTCGTCAAGGCCTTCTTCGAGACGGACGATTTGCAAGTGCGCTTCCGCCCGTCGTACTTCCCGTTTACGGAGCCGTCGGCCGAGATCGACATCGCCTTTGGCTCGGGTCCTCTGAAGGGCCGCTGGCTGGAAGTGTCGGGCGCCGGCCAGGTGCATCCGACCGTGGTGAAGAACTTCGGCCTCGATCCCGAGAAATTCATCGGTTTTGCTTTCGGCTCCGGCCTGGAACGCTTGACGATGCTGCGCTATGGCATCAACGACCTGCGTCTGTTTTATGAAGGCGACTTGCGTTTCTTGAAGCAATTCAACTAGCAGTAACGAATAAAAAGTTCATGGCGTTGTTGCCTTGCCTCGCCGTACATTCGTACTGCCTTCGGCAAGGCGCCTAGCCCTGACCATTTTATTCGATACTGCAAACGGTTTATTTTTATACCCGGTTGCGCCACCAAACGGCGCTGGAGCTTGCTGCGGCGTGCTCGCGCTTTTACCCTTTGAAGGCTTGATTATGCAATTTTCCGAAAACTGGCTCCGTACCATGGTCGATCCGAAGATGACTTCGGACGAACTGGCCCATCTGCTGACCATGTCCGGTCTCGAAGTCGAGGACGTCGATCCCGTCGCCCCGCCGTTCTCGAACGTGGTGGTGGGCCTGGTCCTGGAGATGGAAAAACATCCGAATGCGGACCGCCTGAATGTGTGCCAGGTCGATGTCGGCACGGGCACCATGCTCAACATCGTCTGCGGCGCGCCCAACGTGCGCCCGGGCTTGAAAGTCGTCTGCGCCATGGCGGGCGCCGTGCTGCCGCCTGGCGCCGATGGCAAGCCGTTTGAAATCAAGGTGGGCCAGCTGCGCGGCGTCGAGTCGCAAGGCATGCTGTGCTCCGCGCGCGAGTTGAAATTGTCGGAAGAAAACGCCGGCTTGATGGAATTGCCGGACGACGCGCCGATCGGCCAGAATTTCCGCGATTACTTTGCCTTGAACGACTTGAAATTCACCATCAAGTTGACGCCAAACAAGGCGGACTGCCTGTCCGTGCTGGGCGTGGCGCGCGAAGTGTCGGCGCTCACGGGCGTGACCCTGAACGTGCCGCAGTTCCGCACCGTGCCGGTGTCCAGCGACGAAATCCTGCCCGTCAAAGTCAGCGCGCCGGACCTGTGCGGCCGTTTCACGGGCCGCGTCATCCGCGGTTTGAACGCCCGTGCCGCCACGCCGGACTGGATGAAGCAGCGCCTCGAGCGCAGCGGCCAGCGTCCGTTGTCGGCCCTGGTCGACATTTCCAACTATGTCATGCTGGAACTGGGCCGTCCCAGCCACGTGTTTGACCTGGCGAAGATCCACGGCAGCCTCGACGTGCGTTGGGGCAAGGCCGGCGAATCCGTCAAGCTGTTGAATGGCAACACCATCGCCGTCGACGAATGGCTCGGCGTCATTGCCGATGAGCAGGAAATCGAATCGCTGGCCGGCATCATGGGCGGCGACGCCAGCTCGGTCTCGGACGATACGGACAGCATCTATCTGGAAGCCGCATTCTGGTGGCCGAACGCCATTCAAGGCCGCGCGCGCCGGTTGAATTTCTCGACCGATGCGGCGCACCGCTTCGAGCGCGGCGTCGATTTCGCCACCACCGTCGAGCACATCGAGCGCATCACGGCCCTGATCGTGGAAATCTGCGGTACGCCGGCAACGACCGTCGGCCCCGTCGACGACCACGTGGTGAACTTGCCGCAGCGCCAGCCAGTATCGATGCGCACGGCGCGCGCGCAAAAGGTCATCGGCGTGCCGCTCAACGACGAGCTGATCGCCGATATCTTCACGCGTCTGGCCCTGCCATTCACCCTGGCGGACGGCGTGTTTTCCGTGACGTCGCCCAGCTACCGTTTCGACATCGAGATCGAGGAAGACCTGATCGAGGAAGTGGCGCGCGTGTACGGCTTTGAAAACATCCCGACCCTGCCGCCCGTGGCCGCGAACGTGATGCAGATTGCACCAGAAAATACCCGCTCCCTGTTTGCGGTACGTCATGAGCTGGCCGACCTGGGCTTTCAGGAAGTGGTTAACATGAGCTTTGTCGATACGGCATGGGAGCGCGATTTCTCGGGCAACACCAATCCGATCAAATTGCAGAACCCGATCGCCAGCCAGATGAGCGTGATGCGTTCCTCGCTGATCGGCAGCCTGATCGCCAATGTGCGCTATAACCTGAACCGCAAGACGAACCGCGTGCGTATCTTCGAAGTGGGCGCCATCTACCAGCGCGACGACAGCGTGGAGAACGGCCCCTTGTCGGTGGCTGGCTACGCCCAGCCGAAGCGTGTGGCGGCCATGGCCTACGGCGCGGTTGCTGACGAGCAGTGGGGCCAGCCAGCCCGCACGGTCGACTTCTTCGACGTGAAGGCGGACCTGGAAGCGCTGTTCGCGCCGCTGGTCTTGCGTTTCACCAAGGCGGAGCACCCGGCCCTGCATCCGGGCCGTTCGGCCAACGTGGAACTCGATGGCAAGGTCATCGGTTTCATTGGCGAATTGCACCCGCGCTGGATGCAAAAGTACGACTTGCCGCTGGCGCCCGTGCTGTTCGAAGTGGATGCCGCTGCCCTGACGCAACGCGTCGTGCCCGTGTACCAGGAAATCTCGAAATTCCCTGGCGCCAGCCGCGACCTGGCCGTGGTCGTCAAGCAATCAGTGGCGGTGCAGGATCTGCTCGACAGCTTCCACGCCGCCGCCAAGGCAAGCGCTGCAGCGCGTATCGTGCAAGCCATTGTTTTATTTGATGAATATCGTGGAAAAGGGCTGGAAACGGATGAAAAAAGCCTTGCTTTCCGGATTAGCTTGCAAGATACTCAAAACACCCTGCAAGACGATGTCGTCGATGGCTTGATGGCTGTCCTGATCGATGCGGCCAAGCAGGGCCACGACGCGAAACTGCGTTCGTAATACCGGACTGGCCGTCGCCTTGCGTGACGGCCTTTCCGTCGTCAACCGTAGACGAGCTTGCCATGTGGCGGGCTCGGGCGCACAGAAAAGGCAGGGCAGGAAAATTAATAACAGCGACGTTGATTCCGCCGTACTGCAATCCGCACTGGCCGCCGATTTGCATCGGGCCATGCTGGTTGCCAAGGTGCGCCAGGAAGCGGAAAAAGATTTACCCACCTTGACCAAGGCGGAACTGGCCGAACTGTTGTTCGAGCAAGTGGGCCTGAACAAGCGCGAAGCGAAGGATATGGTCGAGACCTTTTTCGACGAGATTCGCAATGCGCTCGAGCGTGGCGAGGCTGTCAAGCTGTCCGGTTTCGGCAATTTCCAGTTGCGCGACAAGCCGCAGCGGCCGGGCCGCAATCCGAAGACGGGCGAAGAGATTCCCATCACGGCACGCCGTGTCGTGACTTTTCATGCGAGCCAGAAGCTGAAAAGCATGGTCGAAGAGACCAGTCCGCTGGCACGTGCTGCCTGAGTGAGCGGCGATGAACGAGCGCATCAGTAAAACCGAGTTGATCGCCTTGCCGCCCATTCCGGCGAAACGCTATTTCACGATCGGCGAGGTGAGCGAGTTGTGCGGCGTCAAACCGCACGTACTGCGCTACTGGGAGCAGGAGTTTTCCCAGCTCAAGCCGGTCAAACGACGTGGCAACCGCCGTTATTATCAGCACCATGAGGTGCTGCTGATACGCCGCATCCGCGAATTGCTGTATGAACAGGGTTTTACCATCAGTGGCGCGCGCAACAAGCTCGATAGCCGTGGCGCATCGCATGCCATCGTCGACGAATTGCCTGTGCTGCCGGCCATGCCTGTCGTGCCGCAGGAAGTACCGCTGGACCGCGTGTGGATACGCAATGAATTAATTGCGATTTTAAACTTGCTAAAATAAGATTTGTACCAATATAGGTCGGGTTGTTCGATAGCGGTCGACTAGATTGCACGGGCTTGCCGCCCGGGCGTTGCCGCTAGCCTGCGGCGCGCCATATTTTGAATATAATGTTAATGTTGCGTTTTTGTTAGTGACGCTAAGCCGGAGCAGCGTGCAGGTTCCGGTAGTCTTTCCCAGGCCAGGAAAATTTAAGGGGAAACAATGATACGCGTTGCCATTTGTGATGATCACCAAATAGTACGAGCTGGATTCAAGCAGATTTTTTCGTCGTCAAGCGATTTCAGTGTGGTGGCGGAAGCCGGTACGGGGCGCGAAGCGCTCGATATCGCCCGCCGCGAAATATGCGATGTATTGCTGCTCGATATAGCCATGCCCGATCAGAGCGGCATCGATACCTTGCGCACGATCCGCCAGGGCCAGCCGGAATTGCCCGTACTCATACTCAGCGGCTATCCCGCGCAGCAATACGCGCTGAACTTGTTCAAGATGGGCGCGAATGGCTATCTGAACAAGGAATGCGAAGCCGATGAGCTGATGACGGCCGTGCGCACCGTGTTCCAGGGGCGCCGCTATGTCAGTTCCACCGTGGGCGAGTTGCTGGCGCAGTCGTTCGACCGCGACACGAATGCGGCCCTGCATACGGAATTGTCGGACCGCGAGTTCCAGGTCTTCCTGCGCCTGGCGCGCGGCGCGACCGTGTCCGATATCGGCGTGGCCTTGTCGCTGAGCATCAAAACGGTGAGTACTTACCGTACGCGCATCATGGAAAAAATGGGCTTGCAATCGAACAGCGACTTGACCTATTACGCAATGAAAAACAATTTGCTTGACTAGCGCTGCAGTGCGATCATGGAAACATGATCGCTCAGCCAGCTAGCCAGCACGACTTGTGCAGTGCAGCAGTTTGTGGCGAGGACTATAATTGGCCGGCGCCGGCGCTTCTTCTTGCGCCGAACCTTGCTAAGGATGCACATCAGGATGTATTTCACCGTTGAACCGGCCCCGAATCACCGCCTGCCCCTGTACAAGACGATCCTGTGCGTCACTTGCGCCTTGCTGCTTGTACTCAATGGTTTCAGTCTCTATCATAACTTGCAGTCGCTGAAGGGCACGAATGCCTTGCTCAGCCAGAGCGCCCGCGTGGCGGACCGCCTGCAGTATCTGAACGTGCTCGTGCTCGATGCGGAAAGCAGCTTGCGCGGTTATTTCATTTCTGGCTCCGAAACGTATCTGGGCCCGTCGAAGACGGCTGCCACCGAAATCGACAACGAATTGAACGAGCTGCAAGCCTTGCTCGCGGGCAGTCCCACCCAGCTGAAAAACCTGGCGCAATTAAAAAGCTTGATCCGTCGCAAGATGTCGATGCTGCAAGAGTCGATCGAGGTATACAAGCAGGGCGGGCTGGCTGAAATCGTCAATATCTCGCGCGTGACCGATGACCGCGCCACCATGGACGAAATCCGTCTGCAGGTGGTGATCATGGCGCGCGAACAGAATGAAGCGCTGTCCTCCGGCAGCGCCGCTTTTTATCATGAGTACCAGAAAGCCGTGCTGCTTGGCATCGGCATCAATGCTCTGGCCATCCTCGTGCTGATCATGTTTTACCAGCTGGTGCGGCGCAGCTTCCAGAACCGCGCGGCCGTCGAGTATGCCCTGCAAAATGCCAACGACACGCTGGAATCGACGGTCAGCAAGCGCACGGAGCAGTTATCTGTGCTGTCGCGCCATTTGATCAGCGTCAATGAAGTGGAGAAGGCGCGCCTGGCGCGTGAGCTGCACGATGAGCTGGGCGCCCATTTGACGTCGATCAGCATGGACCTGGGCGCCGTCACGCAGCAGCTGGCGCACACGCAGCCTGAACTGGCCGCGCAATTGCGCCGCGCCAAGGCGACCCTGCTGGAAACGGTGGAACTGAAGCGCCGCATCGTCGAGGATTTGCGTCCCAGCCTGCTCGATAACCTGGGCCTGTGCGCCGCCATCGAAAGCTATTGCGAGGATTTTGCGCGCATGAGCTCGGTTCGCTGTGAAACGGACGTGGCCATCAATATCGACAACCGCGAAGCCACCCTGACGATTGCCCTGTTCCGTATCGTGCAGGAATCGCTGACGAATATCCTCAAATATGCGCGGGCCGGCATGGTCAGCGTGACATTGAAGCGCAATGAGCACGGCCTGGTGCTGCGCGTGATCGACGATGGCATCGGCATCACCGAAGATGCGCTGCAAAAACCCATGTCGCACGGCTTGCTGGGCATGCGCGAGCGCGCCTTGCTGCTGGGCGGCACCCTCACCGTGCGCCAGGGGCCGGAAGGCAAGGGCACTTGCGTGGAAGCCGTGATTCCACTGCCGCTGACGCCGGAGCGGGAAGAGCTCGACGAGGACGCCAGCGTGTAAGTGTTTCTGGATGCAAAAAAATGGCCGGGCATACAGCCCGGCCATTTTTTTATATATTCAGATGAGCAGCGCTTCAGCAGCGTGACACGTCGCGCAGCAAGCGGTCGTATTCCGTCTTGGCGACCTTGTAGCACTCGCCCGCATAGCATTCCAGACCGGCGCGGTCCAGCACCGTGATATTGCCGCGGCGATAGTGGATCAAGCCTTCATCTTGCAGCTTGCCGGCGGCGGCCGTGATGCTTTCGCGGCGCACGCCCAGCATGATGGAGATCAGCTCCTGCGTCACTTTCAATTCGTTCGATGGCGAACGGTCCAGGCGGTCCAGCAGCCAGCGGCACAGCTTTTGCTCGATCGAACTGTGGCGGCCGCCGACGGCGTTCTGCGCCATTTGCGCAAACAGGGCGTTGGTGTAGCGCATCAGCAACTGGGGCAGGGCGCCGCCTTGATTGAAGGCGTCGCGCAAGCTTTGCGTTTTCAGGCGATAACCGTAGCCGGCGCTTTGCACGACGGCCGTGCACATGGCGCGCTCGCCTGCCAGCAACGAGGCACCGGCCACGCCTTCATGGCCGACGACGGCGATTTCCGTCGTGGCGCCATCTTCCATCACGTACAGCAGCGAAATGATGGCGGTGGTGGGGAAATAGCTGTATTCCAGGTTGTTACCGTAGGCATACAGTTCCTTGCCGAAAGGCAGTTCCACCAGTTCCAGGTCTTCGAACAGCGATTCGAGCGCGGCGCGCGGCAGGGCGGCCAGCAATTCATTTTGTTGGGCACTGCTGAGGCTAACCCGCGACGCAAGCTTGATTTCCCGACCAGCCGCCGGCATGGCGCGCGGCAGCAACTGGTTCTTCTGGACCGGGGTGATAAGTTGAGTATGGCTCATAGTATTCCTCACAGGCTTTTTGCATCGGAGTGCGACTGCCGCGTTGCTGGTCGAAAGCTGCGCCGCATCCATCGGATAACGGTGTTTTTTTTCAACCGCGCGGTGCAGATCGCGATGTAGCTACTTTAAAAGCTTATGTAAGTGGCGAACATAAGATTAGCAGTCGCCACTTTGTAGTCTCTTCTGAGGTGAAATTGTAGTCCTTGTCCTACGTGCACACTTTAGCCTAGCTAGCCTTGCGCCGTTCTGCGCGATTTTGTGATATGACGCGCGGCTTATTGGCGCTCCACAGGCCGGCCGGACGCACGCTGGGCAAGCCGTCGCGCATGGGCGCGGCGGGTGTCTGACGCGTGCCTGGCGCCTCGTGTTCGCCCAGGCGGAAGCGGCTGACGGCCTGTGTCAGCGCTTCGCCTTCCTGGTGCAGGCGCTGCGAACCGGCGCGCGCCTCGTCGACCAGGCCCGCGTTCTGGCGCGTCATGTCGTCGATTTGCGCCAGCGCCTGGTTGATGCGGGCGATCTCGCCATTCTGCTCGGCGCCGGCGCTGCTGATGCGCCCGATCACCACGGCCACCTGCTGCACCGCATCGACGACTTGCCGCATGGTGTGGCCGGCGGCATTGACGAGCTCGCCGCCCGCATCGACGGTGGCCACGGAATCGCCGATCAGGCGCTTGATTTCCAGCGCCGCCTCGTTCGAGCGCTGCGCCAGGCTGCGCACTTCGGAGGCGACGACGGCAAAGCCGCGTCCTTGTTCGCCGGCTCTAGCCGCTTCCACAGCTGCATTCAGGGCCAGGATATTCGTCTGGAAGGCGATGCCGTTGATGACGCCGATGATGTCGACGATCTTGTGCGAGCTGGCCTTGATCGAGGCCATGGTCTCGACCACGGCGCCCACCGTTTGCCCGCCGCGCAGTGCCACGTCGGCCGCCGTCGCCACCAGGGTGCGTCCCTGTCCTACATGGGCTTCGTTGCGGCCCACGGTGGCCGTCAGCTCGCGCATCGAGTCCACGGTGGCGCCCAGCGCGTCCGCTTGCGTGGCCGTGTGGCCGGACAGGGCCGCATTGCCCTGGGCGATATCGGCGCCGGCCGCCGCGATGACGGCCGCGCCGCCGCGGATTTCCTGCACCAGGGTGGCCAGGCCGTGCGTCATGGCGCCGAAGTCGCGTACCAGATCGCCGATTTCATCGTGCGCCTGCGAGGTGATGCGCTGCGACAGGTCGCCGGCCGCCGCCGCGCCGACGGCTACGCGCAATTGCGTCACGTCGCGCGCGAACGCGGCATAGAAACCCGCGCACAGGTAGGCCGCGGCCAGCAGTACCAGCAACATGGCGGCCAGGATCAGGCCGCGGCGCGCCTCGTCGCGGGCGATGCGCTGCGCCAGCAAGTCGTCCAGGGCGCTGGCCGAGGCGCCGGACAGCGCGTGCAGGGCGTCGATGGCTTGCATGCCGGCCGCGTGGAATTGCGCGCCCGAGGTCTGGTCGTAGGAATTGGTCACTTCATTTTTCGTGCGTTCGAGGAAGGCCAGTGCCGTCGGCACGGCTTTCAGCGCCGGCTGCAGGCTGGCGCGCAAGGCTGGCTTGGCGGCGAGGATTTCGTCGAAGCGGGCCGGCAGGCGTTCCAGTTCGTGGCGCGCGATCAGGGCGTTGGCGTTGACGAGTTGATCTTCGTTCGCTTCGAACAGGCCCGTGTCGATGTAGGCGGCGCCGCGCCCGGCGATGTCGGACAGGCTCTCGGCCAGGTCGGGCAGGGTGGCCGTGAAGACGGCGCTCAGGTGGTTGGCGCCTGCGTCCGGGTCGAGGCTCAGGTGCGAACGGTCGGCCACCAGCTGGCCCAGTTTGGCCGCCTGGCGCAGCAGTGCCGTGTGCGCCGCATAGCTGTCGCGCGCCGCGAGGCCCGCCTGGCGGCCCAGCAGGGCTTGCCACTGCTGCGTCAGCTCGGCCGCCTGGGGCAGGCCGGCGCCGGCCGGCAAGCGCGCCAGGGACGCCAGCGCGGCCGTGATGCGCGTATTCAGGGCCGAGTTGTCCATGCCCGCCTTGCCGCTCAGGCGCAAGTGTTCCAGGCCGCGCCGCTGCTGCAGCAGTCGCGTGCCTTCCTGCAACTGGCGCACATAGGCCACGCCCCGCTGCGCATCCTGCGCCTGCGCCAGCGACTTGCCCAGCTCCGAGATCAGCAGGGTGGTCGCCAGCGCCAGCGGCAGCAGGAAGACCAGGCAGACCAGCATGAATTTGGGCAGCAGGCGCAGGCGCTGCATGAGTCGGATGGCGGGGGTAAGGAGGATTTTCATCGGTTTTCCAGGGAAGGGTGGCAGCATTTCTGCAGAGCAATGTTGCCTGCGGATTGTGACCTCTTGATGAAGTGGGCAATTTTGCTTTCCGCCCGAGTGAAGCAGTTCACACGGAAGTGCGATCCTTCTGTAAAATCGAGGGTTTTTTGCGAGGGCCATATTATGGTCACCAATATGGCCAACGAGAACGACATCACTACCCCCGATTCCAGCGACAATGCGGACAACGCCGCAGCGTCAGCCAGCAGCAAGGCGCCTGCCGTGATCGCGCGCGAAGTGGCGCGCCGCCGCACCTTCGGCATCATTTCCCACCCGGATGCGGGTAAGACCACGCTGACGGAAAAACTGCTGCTGTTTTCGGGCGCGATCCAGATGGCCGGTACCGTCAAGGCGCGTAAATCGGGCCGCCATGCGACGTCGGACTGGATGGAGATCGAGAAGCAGCGCGGCATTTCCGTCGCCTCCTCGGTGATGCAGTTCGAATTCCGCGACCACGTCGTCAACCTGCTCGACACGCCGGGCCACCAGGACTTCTCGGAAGATACCTACCGCGTGCTGACGGCAGTCGACTCGGCGCTGATGGTCATCGATGCGGCCAAGGGCGTGGAAGCGCAGACGATCAAGCTGCTGGCTGTCTGCCGCATGCGCAATACGCCCATCGTCACCTTCATGAACAAGATGGACCGCGAGACGCGCGATCCGCTGGACCTGCTCGACGAACTTGAATCGGTGCTGAAGATCCAGTGCGCGCCCGTCACCTGGCCGATCGGCATGGGCAAGAACTTCCGCGGCGTGTATCACCTGCTGAACGACGAGATCATGCTGTTCAAGGCCGGCGAAGAAAAAGCCGACGGCGCCTTCGAAATCATCAAGGGTATCGACAACCCGCGCCTGCAGGAGATGTTCCCGCTGGAGATGGACCAGTTGCGCATGGAAGTGGAGCTGGTGCACGGCGCGTCGAACCCGTTCAACCTGGAAGAATTCCTCTCCGGCGTGCAGACGCCCGTGTTCTTCGGTTCGGCGATCAACAACTTCGGCGTGCGCGAGATTCTCTCGGCACTGGTCGACTGGGCGCCGGCACCGCGCGAGCGCGACGCGACCGTGCGGTCGGTGGCGCCGTCCGAGCAGCCGTTTACGGGCTTCGTCTTCAAGATCCAGGCGAACATGGATCCGGCGCACCGCGACCGCATTGCCTTTTTGCGCGTGTGCTCGGGACGTTTCGAGCGCGGCATGAAGGTCAAGCACTTGCGCCTGGGGCGCGAGATCAAGGTGTCGAACGTGGTGACCTTCATGGCTTCCTCGCGCGAACAGGTGGAAGAAGCGTACGCGGGCGACATCATCGGCTTGCCGAACCACGGCAACATGCAGATCGGCGACAGTTTTTCCGAAGGCGAGATGCTGACCTTTACCGGCATTCCGTACTTTGCGCCAGACTTCTTCCGCTCCGTGCGCATCCGTAATCCCTTGAAAATCAAGCAGTTGCACAAGGGCTTGCAGCAGCTGGGCGAAGAGGGCGCGGTGCAGGTCTTCAAACCGGTGCAGGGCGGCGAACTGGTACTGGGCGCCGTCGGCGTGCTGCAGTTCGAAGTGGTGGCGAGCCGCTTGCTCAATGAATATGGCGTCGACGCCGTGTTCGAGGGCACCAGCATCAGCAGCGCGCGCTGGGTCAGCTGCGACGACAAGCGCGTCTTGCAGGACTTCGAAAACGCGCTGGGCCACAATGTGGCCTACGATGCGGCCGGCAACATGGCTTATCTGGCCACGTCGGGCGTGAACCTGCGTTTGACGGAAGAGCGCTGGCCGAAGCTGACCTTCCACGCGACGCGCGAACATTCGGCCAAGCTGGCTTGATGTAGCGCTGGTGATGTCGGATTACGCGCTGCGCGCCTCGGCGGCCCCGCTAATCCGACCCACGCCGACCTGTCTGTCCATGGTGTAGGTCGGATTAGCGGCGGCACGCCGCGTAATCCGACACCATCGTTGGTGCAATTCAAGCCGGCATGACGGTGCGCGTACTCCAGTCGCGCCGCTCCAGCAGCAATGCCGTCAGCTGCGCCGCCGTCATCGGGCGCGCGAAGAAAAAGCCCTGCACGTTGTCGCAGCCGGCTTTTCTCAAAAACTCCACCTGCTGCAGCGTTTCCACGCCTTCGGCCACCACTTTCAGATGCAGGCTGTGCGCCATGGCGATGATGGCCGTGACGATGGCTTCGCCTTCGCCGGGCAGGTCGTGCACGAAGCTGCGGTCGATTTTCAATTGATCGATCGGCAGGCGCTTTAGGTAGGACATCGAGGAATAGCCGGTGCCGAAATCGTCGATCGACAGGTGGATGCCCGTGTCCTGCAGGCGCCGCATCAGTTCCACGTTGGCGTGGATATTGTCCATCAAGACCCCTTCCGTGATTTCCAGCTCCAGCAAGCCATGCGGCAGCTGCGTCTCGTGCAGGATGGCGCGGATATCGTCCATCAGGCCCGGGTCGCGCGCCTGGCAGGCCGACAGGTTGACGGCCACGTGTTCGAGCGAATCGAGCAGGCCGGCCTTGCACCAGCTGGCCGCCTGGCGGCAGGCGCTTTGCAGCACCCAGCGTCCCAGCTCGACGATGATGCCGCTTTCCTCGGCCACGGGGATGAATTCGCTGGGGCTGAGCTGGCCCATCTCGCGGCAGTTCCAGCGTACCAGCGCTTCCACGCCGACGATGCGCCCGCTGCGCAAGTCGATCTGCGGCTGGTAGTGCAGATACAGTTCCTCGTTTTGCAGGGCGCGGCGCAGGTTCGCCTCCATGCGCAGGCGGCGCTGGGCACGCAATTCCATTTCGGCCTTGAACACGGCATAGCGGTTCTTGCCCTGGTGCTTGGCGTGGTACATGGCCGTGTCGGCATTGCGCGTCAGGGTGGCCACGTCCTGCGCATCGAACGGATACAGGCTCACGCCGATGCTGGCGCTGACATACAGCTGGTGGCCTTCCAGCGCGAATGGCGCGGCCAGCACGGCAAGGATCTTGCGCGCCACGCTGGCCATTTCCGAAGCGTCGTCGGCCGGTTCGACGATGACGACGAATTCGTCGCCGCCGATGCGGCAGATGATGTCGGTACCGCGCAGGATCGCCACCAGGCGCTCGGCGACGAGTTTGAGCAGCTGGTCGCCGCAGTGGTGGCCCAGCGTATCGTTGACCACCTTGAAGTTGTCCAGGTCCAGCAGCAGCAGTCCCACGCTGCTGTCCTGGCGGTCGGCGCGCGCCAGCGCGTAGGCCAGGGCGCCGTTGAATTCATGGCGGTTCGGCAGTTGCGTGACAGGGTCGACGTGGGCCAGGTAGTGCAAATGGCTTTCCGCATGCTGGGCGGCGGTGCGCGTGCGGCGCACCATCAGGACCGTCAGGCCGAATGCACACAGGCAGACCAGCAGGGTGAAGGCGGCAAATTGCGCCAGGCTGCCGAACAGCGGCGCCAGGCTGGCGCGCAGATACAGTGCGCCGCCACCGGGCAGGTTTTGCAGGAGGGCGGCGCTGCCGTCCAGGTAATCGATCTGCAGGCCGCTGCGCGGCGCCGCGGGCGCGGCATCGCTGGCGCTGCGCGCGTAGCGGGCGAATGGCGTGCCATACGGACTGTAGAGCAGTGCTTGCCGGACATGCGGCGCGGCGGCGAGGGGAGCGAGCACCTGTTGCGCCGCAAGGCGATCATCCTGGCGCATGGCCTGGGCAGCGGCTGGCGCCAGCATGTCGGCCTGGATGCGCAGCTCGCGCTGGAGCGATGCCTGGAGGGAAAACAACTGGAAGAGGATCAGCAGCAGGCTGGCCGTGGCCAGCATGGCCGCTGCGGCCAGCAAGTTCAGCCTGGCTATCCGGTCACCGCGCAACTGCACCGAGGGCAGCATCAATGGCACCATCATGATGCATTCTCCTGCCGGCCCCGCTTGCTGCCGCCCCGTGTGATCCCGCCTCGCCCTGCCATACTTTACGTTCCAGTCTGATGAAAACCGAAGTGAGCCGGAACTCTCAACGCGTTGTTAAGGCCGACATATTGTCATTTTGCGGCGTGAAAGTACAGGGCACGCGGCAATTTAGTAGCCATGCCGCAGGCCGGTAGCCGCATGCAAGGCGACAAGTCAGGCGGAAAAGGCGGGGCGTGTCTTTCTAATAATAATGTAATCTGAATTTTAATCCTTTTTTTACCGGCGGGTTTTTTTTCCTAAAAACATGCTGCAGGTAAACAAAATGGCATGCAGAGTAACTTGAATGCCTGCAGCCGTCACGGCAGGGATTAACTTTTTGTCTGTATCGGCCAGTGCAAGTCATTGATTTTAATAAATTTTAATGAAGAATGCGAGAACGCTATGGCCTTGCTCCGCGAGTTCGTCCATAATCCGCTGATGATGGACGTTCTGATGCTGTTTATTTTGTCTGCTGCGGCCAAGTAAACTGCCGCCAGCAAAACCGGACGTCGCCCTAATGATCAATAGTGAGGATATCTTGGAAAAAAAACCAAAAATTATTTTGTCGTCACAAGACCTGGAACGACTGGAAGCGTTGTTGTATGCCTTGGGAAATAACCTGTCGCCGGACAAGGCCGCCTTGCTCGATGAGCTGGGCCGTGCCGAGGTGCTCGAGCCGCAAGAAATACCGCCCACCGTCGTGACGATGAATTCCACCGTGCGCTTCACGGTGGAAAACAAGGAAGAATTCTGCCTGACGCTCGTGTATCCAAAGGATGTGGACGGCCAGGCCGACCGCATTTCCGTGCTGGCGCCTGTCGGCAGCGCGCTGCTGGGCTTGTCTGTCGGCGACAGCATCGCCTGGCCCATGCCTGGTGGCGTGGTGAAGGTGAAGATCGAGGAAATCGTGTATCAGCCTGAACGGGCTGGCGAATACCACCGTTAAGCGCTGATGGCGGACGGCGCCTGCCGTTCGCCTGCCAGGCCGTGCCGGGACCGGATTTAACTGTTTCTCTGCACGCGCACCACCAGCCATCCCGCCACGACGGTAAACGTGACGATGATGGCAACGATGATCCAGAAGCCCTGCGGGTGCTGGGCCAGCGGAATTCCCCCCACATTCATGCCCAGCATGCCTGCGATGATATTGATCGGCAAGGCCAGTACGGTGACGATGGTCAGCACGAACAGGCTGCGGCTGTTTTCCTCGTTGACCCTGGCGGCAATCTCTTCCTGCAGCAGCTTGATGCGTTCCTGCAAGGACGACATATCGCTGAGCACCACGGAAAATTCTTCCGTCGACTGGCGCAGTTCCAGGCTGTCCAGCTCCGACACCCACGCCGGCGGGCGTTGCAGCAGGCGGAACAGGGCTGCCGGTTCCGGCGCCAGCAGGCGCTGCAGCCGTACCAGCACGCGCCGCATGGCGCCCAGGTCTTCGCGCTTGGGCACCAGGCGCCCGGCCAGCAAGTGGTCTTCGATATCGTCAACCCGCGCCACGGCATCGCGCACGATGTTGACCAGCACGTCAGCCTGATCGCGCAGCAGATGGATCAGCAGTTCCACCGACGAGCGGATCGGCTCATGGTTCTTGATGACGGCCTGGCGCAAGCGCTCGATCGACTGCAGCGGCGCGCGGCGCGCCGTGATGACGAGGTCTTGCGCCACGCTGGCCCACATGGTGGAAATGTCGGACGCTTCGAACGAGAAATTGTGCACCACATCGTTGACCACGGCGATCAGGGTGTTTTCCGCCTGTTCGATACGCGTCGAGCGGGAACCCTGGTGCAGCGTTTCATAGAATTCGTCGGCCAGCTGCGTATGCGTCATCAGCCATTTTTCGCTGGCCGCATGCGATAAATTGAAATGCAGCCAGACAAATTCCTGTGCCGGCCTGGCTGCGCCATCGGCCAGCCAGGCCAGTGCGGCCGTCGAGTCGAGCGCCAGCGGCTGCGCCTCGCGGCCAAACAGGAAGCCCCAGACCAGGCCCGAGGTGTCCGAGCCGTAGGTAAAACCGGCAGTTTCCATCGCCATCGTGAATCTTTCTCGCGCAGTGTGATTGATCGTCGCGCGATTTTAATACACGGATGTGTCGGGAAAATGACAAGGCCACCGCGATGGGTGGCCTTGGCGGGGACTACAACCGCGCGTTAGCTGCGGTTCGGATTGTCCGGACGCCGGTCGTCGCGGTTCGGTACGCCATCGCCGTCGCGGTCGTGGCGGTTGCCATTGTCGCGGTCATGGCGGTTGGGGATGCCGTCGCGGTCGCGGTCGCCGTTCGGTCCGCGTGGCGACCAGCGGCCTTGCTCCATCTGCCAGCGGCCATCGCGCTGGTTCCAGGCGGGTGGCGCATATGCATAGCCGGGGCGTTCGGCGATCCACACGCCGGGCGTCCAGGCGTAGCGCTGGCTGCGCCATTCCCAGTGGCCGGGCGCCCAGGTGTAGCCGTGGCGAGCGCGCGGGATGGCTTCGCGGCGCGGTGGCGGCGGGGCGATGCGGATGTCGTCATAGCGCACGGGCTGCACTTGCGCGGCGACCCAGCCGCCACGATCCAGGCGCCAGCGGTTGTTCTCTTGTATCCAGGCGGCGCGGCGGTACTGGTTGCCGCCGCGTTCGCGCAGCCATTCGCCGCCGGTCCAGACATGGCGCTGGCCATCCCAGTTCCAGTAGCCCGGTGCCCAGACATAGCCGGCGCGCGGCGCGGGGGCGCTTTCAAAGCGTGGTGGAGGCGGGGCGTTGCCGACGACAATGCTCACGCCGAGTTGATTCTGTGCCATCGCCTGCGCCGGCAAAAAGGCTGCGGTGCTGATGGCAAGCATGGCTGCTGCGTAGAGTGCGATGGGTTTCATGGTGTGCTCCATTTCGGTGATTGCGTGAAATGGACTATAGGCGCTTGCTGGCGTTTTTTCGCCTTTGATTCAACTTATTACAATTGACACAATGCTGTGTGTCCGTGTATCCGTGGCCGATACAAATGGCGGCCTGGCGCGTGGCTATTTACGCTGCGCCAGGCGGCATACGGTCAGCATGGATGGCTCACAGGGTGCTGGCGGTGGCGTTGCCCAGCAAGGCTTGGCGTTCCTCGATCAGCGAGATTTTCTTTTCCTGTTCCGTCAGGCGCTTGGCGCTGACCACCACGACGGGGATGGTGCTCGCTTGCGCCACAGCGGCGGTCCTGGTTGCCGATGGCTGCATGAAGCTGACGTAGCTGGCGCCGCAAGCGATGGCGACGGCGACGGTGAAGATGGCTTCCATGTTTTTCAAGGTTTTCATGATGGTTCCTTTCGGGTGGCGGGTGGGTATGCATGCACTGTAGCCAAGCGCGCCCCAGCGCGCCATGCAGATGCGACCAGCCGTGGTTTTGGCGGGATGGCCTGCAAAAAAACGGCGCTGAAATGCCTGTGCACGGGGCTGGCGGGCGACCGCTTGAATTGAGGCCTAATTCGCCCTGTATCCGTGCATATGAATGCACTTGCCGCATGGCATTATTTGACACTGCACAGTGTTGTGCGCCTGTTGTGAGCTGTGTTGTGCACGCGCGGCGCGCGGCAGGTGCCGCGCCAGCTGTCCTGCTAGAATCGGCATGGCAGCGGTGTTGCGCACACTTGCGCACACAATCATTCTCATCAGGAGTCACATATGTTCCAATTGTTTGGTTTTGGCGGCGCCCGCTGCCCGCGCTGCGAGCACAAGAACGGCGCTGCCGCCGGCTATTGCGCGCAATGCGGCCTGTCGCTGGGCGCCCCCGACAGCGACGCGGTGCTGCATGCCAACCAATGGCATCTTGCTGATGGGCAACTGGCCCTGTTCTTCGGCGTGCGCGAGCTGTCCTCGCTGTTCGGCAGCGCGGCGCGCCGCCTGCAGGTGCCCGCCGAGTCACGCGCCTGGATCGTGCAATCGGACGCTTTCACCTTGATACCGGCTGGCGACTATGACAGCGCCGCCTTCTTTGCGCGCCTGCCCGCGCTGCTGCCGGCCCGTCCGGCCGAAGTGCTGATCGCGCGCGCCGACGCCGTGCATCTCGAATTCGACCTGCCCGGCCTGGCCAGCACGGAACTGCTCAACGTCGCCGCGTCCTTGCGTATCGATATCGCGCTGGGCCAGCCCGATGCGTTCGCGCGCCAGTTCATGCGCGCGCCGGGTGCCGTCACGCGCGCCCACCTGCACGCCTTGCTGCTGCCGTCCGTGCGCCAGATTGCGCTGGAATTCATCGGCAGCCGCGCGCTGCGCGAGATGGACGCGAATGCGGATCTGCGGCCCGAATTGAACGAACGCCTGCAATCGGCGCTGACGCAGCGCCTGGCGCCATCCGGCCTGGCCGTGGCGCGCGTGGAGACGCTGGCGCTACGCCATGACAAGCGCGACGGCAACGCCGACGCCGCCATCGGCACCCTGTGGCTGGGCGGCTTGCCGGCGCAGGAACTGGAGCAGCACAGCCTGGAACGCATGAAGCAGCTCGACCAGCTGTATGACGAGGAAGAGTGGCAGCGCATCCGCCGCGAAGAACTGGCGGCGCGCCATGCGCACCGGCGCGCCGAACTGCGGCAGGATGCGACGCTGGAAAAAGCGGAGCTGGGCCACCAGGAAGCGGAGCGCCTGCAGGCGCTGCGCGGGCGCCAGATCGACCTGTATGGCCGCATCCTGGAAGCGAAATCGCGGCGCCAGGCGCTCGACCACGGCGCCGCGCTGGCGCTGGGCGAGCTGGAACAGGAACTGGCGCAGAAGGGCGCACAGCGCGCCGATGAAACGGCCAACTGGGAGCACGTGCGCGCGCTGGCCGCCATCAAGATGCGCAGCGAGCTGGAACTGTCGCAACTGCATGGGCGCGAGCAGATCCAGCTGGCGCAGCAGCGCTTTACGCATCAGGTGCACTTGCAGTCGATCGCGCAGCAAGTGGAAAGCGCGCTGCTGATCGACGACGAGACGGGCCGCCGCACCCAGCTGGCGCGCCTGCGCCAGGCGGAGGCGGATGCGGCCCAGCGCGAGGCGCAGCTGGAGGCGGAGCAGCACCAGGCCGCCTGGCAGGGCCTGATGCTGGCGAATGCGGCGCGCAAGCGCGAAGCGGAGCGGGTGCAGGAGTGGGAAGATCAGATGCAGCTGGCGCGCCAGCGCGAATTGCTGCGCGCCGAGGCGCACAAGGATGAAGCGGCGCAGGTGCAGGCGGCGGAGATCGCGGAAAAAGTCTCGGCGCTGCGGCGCGGCGGCGCGCGCGAAGACGCCATCGCGCAGCAGGAAAAGCTGTTGCGCACCATCGAGGCCGACGGCATGCACGCGCGCCAGCTGCAGCAGCAAACGCAGCTGGCGCAGCTCGACGCGCTGGCCATCGAGGAACAGCGCCAGCAGCTGCGCCAGCTGGAACAGGAAGCGCAATGGCAGCGCGACTTGCTGGCCATGGCGCAGCAGCGCGAAAGCGATTACGCGCGCTGGAAGGGCGAATACGAAGCCCTGCTGGCGCAGCAGGCGCATGCGGCCGAACTGGCGCGCATCGACATCGACCGCATCGAGAAAATCGGCAGCTTGAGCGACACGGGCAAGCTGGCCATGGCCGCCGGGCAGAACGCGGCCGCGCTGGCGCAAGTGCTGAAAACGCAGCTGCAGGCGGGCATGAGCGCCGAGCAGATTCACGCGCTGGCGGCGCTGGCGGCGGCCGAAAACAGCGTTGCGCCGCTGGACGCCATGCGCATGGCGCAGGACAGCGTGGCGCAGGAGCGCAGCTACCTGGAAGGCCAGGCTGAACGCGAACGGCGCCAGCAGCTCGACCTGATCAACTTGCAGAACGCGGCGCACGCGCACGGCCTGTCGGCGCAGGCGCAGCTGGGCGTGGCCGTGGCGCAGGCGCTGCAGCCAGGCGCTGCCTCTGCCGCGCCGGCCCGCTGCAAGAACGGCCATGCGCAGCGCGCGGGCCATCCGGAAGATAAATTCTGCGCCGCCTGTGGCGTCGCCGTGCAGCCTTGATGGAAGCGTTTCACCCCAGATGATGCAAAAAGCACGAGACAAACTGCGGGAACTGCGCGCCCTGCATGACGACGGGCTGCTCAGCGAGCAGGAATTTGAACGCCGCAAAAACGCCATCCTCGACGCCGAGTACGCGCCGCCCGGCGCTGCACCTGTGGCCGTGCCGCTGCCGGTGCGCCAGGGCACGGAGCTGGGCTTCATGACGGGCCAGGAAATCGGCCCGCAAAACCGCCGCTACCGGCTCGAACGGCTGATCGGCACGGGCGGCATGGGGCAGGTGTGGCAAGCCACCGACCTGGCCACGCACGCGGAGCTGGGCAGCAGCGAAATGGTGGCGCTGAAGATCTTGCCGCCGCAGCTGACGCAAAGCGCCACGCACGCCAAGCTGCTGATCGAGGAAGCGACCCAGGCGAGAAAACTGGCGCATGAAAACATCGTGCGCGTCTACGAGTGGGCGCAGGATCCTGCCACGGCCAGCTATTTCATCATCATGGAATGCCTCGATGGCGAAGACCTCGAGCACTACCTGGGACGCCAGGGCGCGCTGCCGCTCTCCAGGGTGCAGCAATTGCTGCAGCCGGTGGCCGAGGCCCTGTCGTATGCATGGGAAAAGCACAAGCTGGTGCACCGCGACATCAAGCCGGGCAATGTCTTCCTGACGGCGAAAGGCGATATCAAATTGCTCGATTACGGCATCGCTACGCGCGTGCGCAATGCGGACAGCAGCCTGGCGCTGGACATGCCGAACGCGGGCACGCACGGCTACCGGGCGCCCGAGGCCGGCGCCAACCAGCGCCAGCCCAGCCCGCGCCTGGACGTGTATGCGGTGGCGGTGATGATTTACCAGATGCTCGAAGGGCGCATGCCTTTCGACGATGCGCGCAGCGCCAGCCATCTGCCCTCGCCACCGCAGGCGCTCAATGCGGCACAGTGGCAAGTGCTGCAGAACGGTTTTTCGCTGACGGCGGAATTGCGGCCGCTATCGGTGCAAGCCCTGCTGGAAAATATGGAGCGTGCTGCCGGGCCGTCGCCCGAAGAACTGGCGGAACAGGCGCGCCAGCAGCAGGCGCGCACGGCGCAGCAGCAAAAGCAGGCGGCGCTGGCCGCCGAACAGGCGCGCGAAGAAGAGATCAAGCGGGCCCGGATACGCCAGGAAGAACTGGACCAGCGGCGCAAGGCCGAAATCCATGCCGCCGCACTGGAAAAGCAGCGGCAGGACAAACTGCGCCGCGAACAGGAGGCGCAGCGCCATTTCGAAGCGGAAGAGGCGCGCAAGCTGCGCAAGGAAGCGCTGCGCGGCCAGTTGCGCGCGCGCCGCGAAGCCGATGCCGCCACGGCCTTGCAGGAGCATCAGGAATTGCAGCGCAAGGCCATCGTCGCCAAGGCGGAGGCGGCCTATCGCGCCGAGCAGGAACGCGCGCGTCGCGCCGAGGCCAGCCGCACCGCCGCCGCGTCGGTTCCTGCGCCGGCATCCGCGCCGGCGCCCGAAGCGGAATCGGAACCCCAACATGTGCAACCGGTGGCCAATGCCGAAGGCATCTTGCGCGACGATTTCCTCGATGGCGCGGGGCAGGGTCCGGAACTGGTGCTCATTCCCAGCGGCCGCTTCCAGATGGGCGCGCACGAGGCGGAGCACAAGGCTGCCATCCAGGCTGGCTCGCTGCAGGCATGGCTGGAACGCGAAACGCCGCAGCACTGGGTCGGCATCGAGCGCCCGTTCGCGCTGGCGCGCCACCCCGTCAGCGTGGGCGAATGGCGCGCTTTCGTCAAGGCGACCGGCTGGGCGGGCGGTTCCGAGACGGACTGGGACAATCCCGGCTTCGTGCAGAACGAGCAGCACCCGGTGGTGGGCGTGAGCTGGAATGACGCACAGCTGTACCTGGCCTGGCTCAGCGAGCGCACCGGGCGGCAGTATCGCCTGCCCAGCGAAGCGGAATGGGAATACGCCTGCCGCGCCGGCACGCGCACGGCCTTCAACGTGGGCGACACGATCAGCACCGAGCAAGCCAACTACGACGGCCTGTATGTCTACAACGGCGGCCCGCGCGGCGTGTACCGGGGCGGCACCACGCCGCTGGGCAGCTTCGCGCCGAATTCCTGGGGCCTGTTCGACATGCATGGCAATGTGTGGGAATGGGTGCAGGACGTGGTGCACGACAATTACGCAGGCGCGCCTACCGATGGCAGCGCGTGGGAAGAGGGCAGCGACAGCAGCCGGCGCATCCTGCGCGGCGGCTCCTGGCTGTATCACCCGCGCTATCTGCGCTCGGCCCTGCGCAACGGTTTTTCCACCGTGCTGTCGAACGACATCGTCGGTTTCAGGGTGGCGCGCACGCTCGATTAATTTATTGTTAAATCTGTCACCTTGGCGGATACTTCATGCATCCTAACCGTGCCGGAGTGTCCGTGTTCAAACGCCGCCTGCTGTCCATCGTGTTCGCCTGCCTGCCCGTCTCCGCCCTGGCCAGCGGCTTGCCCTCCTATCCCTTCATCCATGCGACGGGGACGGCGTTCAGCTTTGTCTTGCCCGACCTGGGCGAGATCGATTTCGACGTCAGCGTCTTCGACCCTTCGCCCGAAGCGGCCACGCTCCTCGTGCAGACGCGTATTACGGAAGTCAAGGCGCTGCTGGTGGAGCAGGGCTTGCCCGAGGCGGCTGCCGGCATCGAGGTGCGCGACGTGCGCAAGGAAATCCGCAAGGGCGCGGAACAGGACCCGGCCAACCCGCAGTACCTGATCAAGGCGAGCGTGCATATCAACGTGGCCGATTTGTCGAAATGGCCCGCCGTCATGCGTCCGCTGCTGGCCATGCCCAACCTCGATGCGTTTGCCGTCACCTTCGGCGCCACCGAACGCATCCGCCTGGAAGAGGAATTGATGGGCGAAGCCGTCAAGGATGCACAGCGCAAGGCCGACGCCATGGCGCGCGGCTTCGGCAAGCGCGTGGGCGCCGTGGCCGGCATCTCCTCTGACCAGCTGAAAAACCTGGGTAATGCGGTGGGCCTGGTGCCGTCCGACCGTTTCCAGCGCGCGAACAGCCGCCAGCGGCAAAATCCCGACGACATGCTGATGGTCACCGTCATGAAGATGGGGCAGACGGTGGACGCCGTGTTTCGTATCAAATAGCCTGGCGCCCGGGGAGCGGGCTGCGCAAAGCGGACAAACGGTGTAAATTGTGGCTTTCCAAACGCACCAAGGAACGCCATGACCATCAAAGCCATCCGCGACCAGTCGCAACCCATGCGCCATATCGTGCATGTGCGCGATCACATCATTTCCGCCGACGCCTCGGTGGCTGAAGGCGGCGGCGATGCCGGTCCTTCGCCGCACGACTTGTATGACGCGGCCCTGTCGGCTTGCAAGGCGCTCACGGTGGTCTGGTACGCCAAGCACAAGGGCATTCCCCTGGAACATGTGGAAGTGTCGACCGAGCGCGATGCCAGCGAAGAGCGCAAGGGCGTGTACCGGCTGGCCGCCACCCTGCACCTGAGCGGTGATTTGAGCGACGCGCAGCGCCAGGAATTGCTGGCCGCGGCCGGCAAATGCCCGCTGCATAAATTGATGACGGCCGTGACCACCGAAGTGACGACGGTGCTGGCATGAGCGCGGCCATCCTGAAAAGCCACGAAAAGGACCTGGGCGGCGGCTTCGTCGTGCGGCGTTTGCTGCCGTCCGCCGTCAAACAGGCCGTCGGCCCCTTCATTTTCTTTGACCATTTCGGCCCCATTGACGTGGCGCCCGATGCCAACCACGACGTGCGTCCCCATCCGCATATCGGCCTGGCCACCGTGACCTATCTGTTCGAAGGTGCGATCGACCACCGCGACAGCATCGGCTCGTACCAGCGCATCGAGCCGGGTGCCATCAACTGGATGACGGCCGGGCGCGGCATCGTGCATTCCGAGCGCACGCCGCACGACCTGGCGGGCCAGCCGCACCGTACGCACGGCTTGCAGCTGTGGGCCGCGCTGCCCAAGGCGCACGAGGAAGATGAACCGAGTTTCACGCATACGCCGCAGGCCGAGATTCCCGTCGTGGCGCTCGATGGCGCCGTCGTCAAGGTGTTGATCGGCGCGGCGTTTGGCCAGACCTCGCCCGTGCGCACCTACATGCAGACCTTGTACCTGGACGTGGCGCTGCAGGCGGGGCGCGAGCTGCGCCTGGAGGACTTGCCGCCGGAAGCGGCGGTGTATCCGATCAGCGGAGACGTGCTGCTCGATGGCGTGGCGCTGCTGCCGCATACCATGGCCTTGCTCGATGCGGGCGCCGTGCCCGTGGTGACGGCAGGCAGCGGCCCGATGCAGTTCGTGGTGATCGGCGGCGAGCCGCTGGACGGCCACCGCTTCCTGTTCTGGAATTTCGTCTCTTCCAGCAAGCAGCGTCTGTCGCAGGCGGCCGACGACTGGAGCGCCCAGCGCATGGGGCAAGTGCCGGGCGAGACGGAATTCATCCCGTTGCCGAAGGCGCCGCTGCGCCCGGCAACCTGAGTCCCTCTTAGAAGCGCGCGCGCAGGGTCAATGCGGCCTTGCGCGGCTCGCCATAGAAATTGCCCCACGCCGGCGCGCCCACCGTCTGGTAGTAGCGCTTGTCGAGCAGGTTCGTCACGGACAGTGCCGCCGTCCAGTTGCGGTCGATCTGCCAGGCGGCGCGCGCGCTCCACAGTGCATACGCGCCTTGCGCCACGGTCACGTCGCGCGTCACGCGCGAGCTTTCCGTCTGGAAGTTCACGCCGCCGCCCACGCTCCACTTCTGCAAGGCGCCGGGCAGGCGGTAGTCGCTCCACGCGCGCAGCATGTGACGCGGCGAGTAGGTGCTGGCGAACATCACGCCGGCATTCGAGGTCTGCTCCAGATACTTGAAATTGTTCAGGGTGTAGCCGGCGAACAGCTGCCAGCCCGGCGCCACTTCGCCGCTGATTTCCGCGTCGACGCCTTCGCTGCGCACCTTGCCCGCCGAGAAATAGCACTCCGTGCCGCTGGTACAGGTGTTGACCAGGTCGAGCTCCGCGCGGTTGCGCTGCTCGATGCGGAACAGCGCCAGCGAGGCATTCACCTTGCCATCGAATAGTTCACCTTTCACGCCCACTTCCAGGTTGCGCCCCTTGAGCGGGTCGAGCAGGGCGCCTTCGGCCGTGCGCTGGTTCTGCGGCTGGAAGATGTCGGAGACGCTGGCGTAGCCGGACCAGCGCTGGTCGAATGCGTAAATCACACCGCCATATGGCGTGACGACGCCGTTTTCGCGGTACGGATCGATATACACCTCGCCCGTGTCGCGGTACACGCTGCTCCATTTGTAGTTTGACACGCGCGCGCCGGCCACCACGGTGAGCGGATCGCTGACGCTGAAGCGCGCCACGCCATACGCGCCCGTCTGCGTCATCTTCGTTACACTGGGATCGCCCCGATAGCTGTTTTCACGGAACCAGGCGTCGCTCGGCTCGGCCACGCCGTGATTCGGTTGCAGCGGCTTGTTCGGCTTCTGCAGCAGTGCCAGGCTGAAATCGCTGTCGCTTTCCAGGCGGTTCGTGTTGATACCGGCGCTGAAACCGTGGCGGCGGCCGAAGGCGTTGAATTTGCCATCGAGCGACAGGTCGATGCCCTTGTTGGTGCTGCCGTAGTCGAACACGCCGCCGTACATCATCATGCCGGTCAGGGTGGCGGGATCGAGTGCACCCTGGCTGAACATGTATTTCACGTCATGCCGCTCGCGCGTGTAGTTGGCGCTGGCTTTCAGCGACCAGTCGGCATCGAAGCGGTGTTCGAATTCGGCGAAGACGGCCGTTTGCTTGCTGTTCCAGCGGTTCCAGTCGGCGCCGAGGAAGGTCGAGCGGGGCAGTTTCGGGTCGCTGCCGTTGCGGTAGCGGGGCATGCCCGAGAAAAATGGCGTTGACTTCAGTTTTTCATGGCTGGCGCCCGTTGTCAGCTTGCTGCCTGGCGCCAGGTCGAATTCCAGCACGCCGTACAGCACGTCGGTGCGGCTGTCGGCCACATCATAGAAATAATCGCGCTGCTCCATGGAGGCCACGGCGCGGCCGCGGATGCTGCCCGAGTCGTTCAAGGGGCCGGTGACGTCGACTTCGCCGCGCACGTCGTTCCAGCGGCCCGCGCCGAGCGCCAGCTGTACCTGCTTTTCCGCCAGCGGGCGTTTGCGCACCATGTTGATGGCCGCACCCGGCGATCCCGTGCCCTGCAGCAGGCCCGTGGCGCCGCGCACGATTTCCACGCGGTCCAGCATGGCCGTATTGCTGGTAAAGCTGTTTGCCTGCGGGTAGTACATGGCGCGGTTGACGCCATCGAACTGGTACGTCTCTACCATGAAACCGCGCGAATACACATAGCGTCCGCCCATGGGGCTGTCGTACATGGTGATGCCGGTGGTATTGGCCAGCACGGCATCGATGGTGTTGAGGTTCTGGTCGTCCATTTTCTGGCGCGTGACGACGCTGACGGATAGCGGAATTTCGCGCAGGGTTTGCACGCCCTTGCCGATGGTGACGGCGCGCGCCGCATACGAGTTGCTGTGTTCGCTGACGGGATCGCGCTCCATGCTGGCGCTGACCGTCACGGGCGCCATGGTCTTTTCCACGCCGGCCGCCGAGGCGGAGGAGGGCGCCGCCTGGCGCAGCACGTAGGCGCCGTTCGGCAACTGCAGCGCTTCCAGGCCGCTGCCGGCCAGCACCTGGGCAAAGCCCTGGGCCACGTTGAAGCTGCCGCGTACGCCGGGCGAGCGCAGGCCGCGCGTCTGCGCGGGATCGGTCGACAGGCTGACGCCGGCGGCCACGGCAAAATCGTTGAGGGCGGTGGCCAGCGGGCCGGCGCTGATGGCGTAGCTTTGCGACGCGGCAGCGGCCTGGCCTTGCGCCAGCGCGGGCGCGGCGAGGAAGGCGGCGGGGGCGGCGCACGCCATGGCGAGGATGGCCAGGCGGATGGCGCGCGCGGCGGGATGGAGGACGGGGGTGGTCAGCTGCATGCTCGGTCTTTCTGTTCAGGGTATGGTCAATGGAGGATGAATCGGCTACTTATCCATGAAGCCGAAGCAGCGCAGCGAAACACCAACCCCTGGCGCAAAAAAACTGAAAATAATTATGCCGGCCGGGCCGACACCGTGGCCCAGTAGCGCGTTAAGTACGTCACTTGCAGCCCGTGCGAGGCGCACAGGCTTTCCAGCACGGCGTCGATATCGTCGAGGCGGTAGGTGCCCGTGACGGGGCGCCGCGCCACCCTGGTGTCGCAGACGAGACGCCCGCGCCGGTAGCGCGCCAGCTCCGCTACCAGCTGCTGCAGGGGCCAGTCGGCGGCCACCAGCATGCCACGCAGCCAGCTGTCCTGGTGCGCGGGCATGGCCAGCACGGCTGCCAGGCCCGTGGCGGAGAAATGCAGCTGCTGGCCCGCTTCCAGGCGCCGCACGGCGTCCGGGCGCGCCGCGCAGCGCACTTCCACAGCGTGTTCGAAGACGCTGACGACGCTGCCGTCCGTATCGCAGCGCACGCCGAAGCGCGTGCCCAGCGCGCGGATCACGCCGTGCGGGGTGTCGACCAGGAAGGGGCGGGCATCGGATGCCGTCGTGATCATGATTTCGCCCTGGTGCAGGCGGATGCGGCGGCGCGCGGCGCTGTAGTCGATATCCACGGCGCTATCCGTATTCATCTCCATGCGCCCGCCGTCGGCCAGGGTCACGTGGCGGCGCTGGCCCGGCGCCGTGCGCAAGGACGCCGTCAGGGCTTGCCATGGGCCCGATTGCAAGCCCGCCTGGCCCAGCGCGATGCCGCCACCGGCCGCCACCAGCGCGGCGAGTATTTTGGCGGCGGCGCGCCGGCGCTGCTGTGCCGCCTGCAGGGCAGGGATCGCCAGCGCTGCCGGCAGCGTGGCAAGCTGGCCGTCCAGGCGCTGCAGCAGCTGCCAGGCCCGTTCATGCTCGGCGCTGGCTTCGCGCCATGCCTGCACGGCGGCCGGGTCGGCGCTGCCGCACTGGAGCTCCACATGCCAGCGGGCGGCGGCGGCCAGCACCTTGCGGGCGATGGGCGTGGAAGGGGCGGTGGTGGCGCCAAACATCAGCCGGCCGCCAGCAGCAGGCATTCCGTGTAGGCGCGCACCAGGTGCTTCTTGACGGTGGGCAGGGAGACACCGAGGCGCCGGCTGATGTCCACATAGCTGAGCTCTTCGATTTGCGCCAGCAGGAAGATGGTCCGCGTACGCGCCCCCAGGCGGTCGAGCAGGCGGTCGACGGCGAGCAGGGTTTCGATGATGATGGCATGCGTTTCCGCGCTGATCGATGCCGGCTCGGCCTGCTGCGCCAGCGCTTCCAGGTAGGCGTGCTCCAGCGCCTGGCGCCGGTAGCGGTCGATCAGCAGACCGCGCGCGATGGTCGCCAGGTAGCCGCGCGGCTCGTGCAGGGGAGCCAGCGGCGTCACCTCGCGCTTGCCCAGCAGGCGTAAAAACGTGTCCTGCGCCAGGTCGGCCGCCTCGGCCCGGTTGCCCAGCTTGCCGCGCAGCCAGCCATACAGCCAGCCGTGGTGTTCGCTGTACAGGGTGGTCAGGGGAATGGCATGGGTGGGACTGACGGTGCTCACTGCGTTCTCCAGGCAAGGGATGAGCTGGGCTGACGGAACGCGGGGTGCCGGCTGGCTGGGCTGTTTGAGAATGATACTCATTATCACATTCCCATGCCGCCGGCGTCAATTGGCGTCAGCCCCCGAGGCGCCAGCGGTCTTGCCACTGTTGCAGATCCGCCCAGGCCGTCTGGAGTGCGCCAGCGGACCAGTGCAGCAGGCTGTCAAACGCCAGCATGGTGCGGCGCAGGTGGATGCCATCGAAAAACACGTGGTCGGCCACGACGGTGGCGGCCAGCCAGGCGGCGAGGATGACGATGATGTCGTGGCGGCCGCTTTTCCACCAGCGCAGCGAGTGGCGGTGGAAAATCCACGGCACGCCCAATGGATTGGGCCAGTCGGCCAGCAGATGCATGATGCCGCCTGCGGCAAAGCCGAACAGGGGCGGCGCCCACAGGTGGTGCGGCAATTGCAGATACGTGTAGACGAGCAGGGCGATCCAGGCCAGGCCCCAGTGCGTCCAGGTGCGGTGCGTGATCCACAGGCGGTGCGTGCGCGCCCACCAGGCCACTTCCAGCCAGTCCGGCGCCGTGCCGCCCAGTGCGCCCATCACAAAGGCGAGCATGCTCAGCACTTGGTAGGGGCCACCGGCGCCAGCGTGCGCGACCAGGGCCGCGGCGATCACGCCGGCAGCCCAACCGGTCGCATGATGCGCTTTATTGGAAGCCATAGGAAATGTAAAACGCCATGCGGGCGTTGTGTGAAATACAGGGGGATATTAACTGGATGAATATACAGTATGCAAGGGCGTGGAGGGGTGCTATTTGCAGAATATCTGACGATAATTTGTTAAATTATGTGTCGGCAGGGCCTGGCTAGCAGACTCGGCAAGTCATGCCGGGCGTTCAAGTGTGTTGTGCGGCTGATAATGTAATTGGCGCAGGGCGCGCTATGCTGAAAGTAGTCCCACGTTTTGAAGAGGTTTCGCCATGAAAATCCCGCGCGAATTGCAGATTCCCGCCATCGTGTTTACGCTGGAAGCGGTGTTTATTCTGGGCTTGTCGATGATTTTTCTCGTGCTGGTACCCCGCTAGTGCCTTGCGGATAACTGCAGATTTACAACAGTATTACTACGCAGTTTGCATGGTGCTATCGTACAGCGCCGCGCCTTCGGTGCGGATGATCCAGCATTCCGGATACGGTTCGCTGGCGAAGCGGTTGTGCCGCGCGAAGCCGCTGAGTTTATCCAGCGCAGTGGCGGGGGCCAGCGCGGTTTCCTTGCCGCTGGCGCTATCGAGGTGCCAGAAACCGCCGTTGCGGTGGAATAGCACGGGCAGGCAGCTGGCCTGCGGCGTGGCCAGATGGCTGGCCGGCGTGGGCTGGGTGTCCGGCAGCAGCAGGTAAAAACATTCGGCGCGGGCGCCGTGGTCGATGCGGTGCAGGATCACGCCGTGCGCCAGGATGGCAGTGACGCTGAGCACGACGATGCCTTTGATGCTGGCAGACAATTCGATGCGCATGCCCAGGCGCAGGGCGACCGGTTTGTGCTTGCCGGGCCACACGCCGTCGAGCAGCACGCCATAGCGCGATACATCCTCGATTTCAAAACCTTGCCCGCTGCGCCGGATGATGGCGTGGCGGCCCGACAGGCGGCGCGTCAGGCCATTGTTGTCCTGGCCATCGGGACTGAAATGGCTGAGCAGCACATCGGCTTCCGGGTCCACCAGCTCGAAGCGGCCCAGCATGCATTCTTCCAGCGCGAACAGGCGGATCTGGCGCTGTTCGCCCGCTTCCGGCGCCGCATTGACGAGGCAGGCGGCCTGGCTCGGGTGCGGATGGCAGTGGCTGGCGGCGGGCAGGTCGACTTCGATCAACTCCTCATCCCAGGCGATGGTGGTAAAACCCATGTCGATCTTGCCTTGCGGCGCAGATAAATCCACGTGGGCGATGCCGGCATTGCGCGCCGTCACGTCGAGGTTGCAGCCGTCGCCGCCCGTCACGCGGGCGATCGAGGCGTCGTCCGCCATCACGCGCACATTCTTGTGCGTGCTGAGGAAGATCTGGTGGATTTCCGTCAGCGTGGCGTCGCGGCGCGGCACCAGGATGACGAAGGTGCACACCCATTTCTGCGCCACGGCGCCATCGACATGGCTGCGCACTTCCACTTCGATCTGGTATTGCCCGTGTTCCTTGTTGCGCGAGGAGAACTCGACAAACACGGGGCGCCAGTCGCCGCGCGTGGTGCGCACAAAATCATGTTGCACGGCACCGCGCGGGATCAGCTCCGAGCGCAGGCGCAAGGTAAGCTGCGGTGCGCAGGCAGCGCTCATGCCGCGCAATTCCATCTTCAGGGTTTGTCGTCCGCCTGCCGCACGCGGATCGAAGCCGCTGATGTGCAGGTGGGCTTGCACCGGCTGGTAGGCGGGCGGCACCGTTGCAGGCGCAACGGGCGCTGGCGTGAATGCCGGGGCGGCCGCAGCCGGTGAGGAACGGCTTACCGTTTGAATGGCCGCATCGCGAATCACAGCATCACGGGTATCAGAATCATGCGCAGGGGCGTGCGAAAGCGCCGTTGCCGATGGCTCGGAACGGGCGCTGCGCAGTGCGGTCAACAGGTCGTAGCTGCTGGGAGCAGTCGTCGCTTGCGGGTGGTTGCCCGCACAGACTGTATCCCCAGGCAAGACCCAGAACGTACAGTGCGGGTGCTCCGGGTTGCTGCATTTTTTCATGACATTCTGACTCGAATCGAGCGGGGACATTTCGCCCTCTGTTCTACATGAGAGCTTACGCGCTTTTGCGCCTGCTTGGCAACTTTCGCGGCCCCGGAATGCGCACTTTTTGCCCAAATTCATGTCCCTGCTCACACCCCGACATATATGTCATGGAAACTATTGCTCAAAAACACATATTATGTCTTTCTGGATATGTTATTTTGATATTGCATGGGGTCGCGTCCCGTTAATGCGCGGGCGCGCCGGGCGGGCATTTTGACGCCCGCGATGCGAGGCAGGGGCGTTTTGCATTATGCTGGCCGTTCCCCCAACGCTTGAATCGAGAGACGACCATGCCCGCTCAACGCCCGCTCCAGCTTGCCATTGCCTATGGCGCCACCTTGTGCGTCTTCCTGGCCATCGACGCCCTGTGGCTGGCGGTGCTGATGAAGCCCGTGTACGCGGCGGCGCTGGGGCCGCTGCTGGCGGAGTCCCCGCGCTGGGCGCCGGCCGTGCTGTTTTATCTGCTGTACGTGGCGGGGCTGCTGGTCTTTGCCATTTTGCCGGGCTTGCGCGCGCGGCGCGGTCGCACGGCGGCGGCACTGGGCGCGCTGCTTGGACTGCTTGCCTATGGCACCTATGATTTGAGCAACTATGCCACCTTGCGTGACTGGCCGCTGGGCCTGACGGCGATCGACATGGCCTGGGGCGCCGTGTTGTCGGCCATCTCGGCGACGGCTGGTTATCTGGCAGCTAGCCGCCTGGGGCGCTGAACGCCGCCTCGAAGCGCAGCGCCACCATGGTAATGTTGTCGCTATGCAAGCCTTTTGGCGGATGCGAGAGGAAGTCGTCGAACAGGGCGCTGACGGCCTGGGCTGCACTCTTGCCGGCACACAAGGCGGGCCAGCGGGCCGTGAGCGCCAGCGGAGCGTCACAGGCCCAGAAGCCGTCGCTGGCCAGCACATAGTGGGCGCCGGGGCGCACGCGCAGCACGCGGCGGTCGCCCAGATGCGCCAGGAAGGGCGGCAAGGTGGATGCATCGAGGCCGCGCAGGGGCTTGTCGAGCTGCAAGCTGTCACTCAGGGCGTTGCCTAAAATAAATGCCTGTGAGATTTGCGGATGGTGCTCGCCGTGCACGGCGGCGCGCCAGTGCGTTTCGTCGAGCGCGCCGCGCATGGCGTACACGGTGGCCGGCACGTGGTCGACGGTGAGGACGCTGGCCACGCCATCGGCAAGTTCATACAGGCGCGAATCGCCCACGTGATACAGCAGCGGCGCTTCGCCGGGTGGCACTTCCAGCAAGGTCAGCGTGGTGCCGGGCGGTCGCGCCTGGGCGGGCGCGCTCCTGGCGAAACCGTCCTGCAAGCGCGTATGCAGAGCGTCGAGCCTGGCTGCCAGGCTGGCCGGGTCGAGGCAGGCGGGCATGGCCAGCAAGCCTTGCACGGCCGCTTCCGCCGCCTCGCGCCCCTGGCCGTGGCCGCCCATGCCGTCGAGCACGGCTGCGCGCACATGGCCGCGCGGCCAGCCTGGCACCTGGCAGTGGAATGGCGCCTGCCGCGACAGGCAGACGGCGTGGCCGCTGGCATCGATCAGCAGGAAGTTGTCCTGGTTTTCGCGCCGTGGCAGGGAGCCGGCGCCCACGCTGCTGCCGGCGGCGGCATCGAGCCAGGGGCCGAAGTCAAGCGCGTCTTTGATTAAATGCATCGGTTGAGCAGTCCATGCGTCCAGCAATGTTGATCATAGGATACAGCTTAGCCGAAATTGTGCAGGGGCGATACCTTGCTTATCTAACAAAAAAACCTGCGGCAGCAGGCTGGCGCAGGTTGTAGAGGGGGCGGGTGCAGGGTGCTGCTTAGCGGCGATGGCCCCAGCCGTGACCGTGGCCGTGGCCGCGGTCATAGTAGTCGCGGCGGTCATGGTCGCGGTAGTAGCCGCGGCCCGGTTGCACGTAGACGACAGCCGGTGGGCCGTAATAGCGTGGTGGCGGTGCGTAATACACGGGCTGCGGTGCCGGCGCATAGTACACCGGTTGCGGCGCAGGCGCGTAATAGGTTTCGCGGTAGCCGCCGCGATAGCCGCCACGGTCATAATAGCGGTCATTCGTGCTGATGCTGTTGCCGACGGCGGCGCCAAGCACGCCACCAACGATCGCGCCATTGCGCCCGCCGGTGCTGTTGCCAATGGCCGCTCCGACGACGGCGCCTGCAACGGTATTGAAGTCGCGGTCACCGGCGACCGCGGCCGAAGACACAGCCACCGCAGCTACCATTACCGCACCCAGGAGTTTCTTGTTCAACATGGCATTTCCTTCCATTCCGGCGAGATCACAATGATCTGCATGGACTGGACTATATCTGCTGTCACCAGCTTGTTCCACGTCTAATACAACTTCTTACACTCCTGCCCCGATGGTAACAAGTCAGCGCGGGCGCGCCTGCCATTCGGGCCGCAGCAGGCTGTACATTTTGACATCGCGCATCGCGCCATTGATAAAAAACGCCTGGCGCATCAAGCCTTCCTCGGTAAAGCCGTTCTTTTGCGCGATGCGCTCGGAGCCGATGTTCAGCGGGTCCATCAGCAGCTCCAGCCGATGATACGTATAGGCGTTGAACAGGTAATCGACCACCAGGCGCGTCGCTTCGCTGATGTAGCCGCGCCCGTCCCGCTGCCGGTCGAACAGGCGGTAACCGATCTCGCGCGAGGCCGGCGTGCGGCTCTTGAAGTGCGTGATCGTGCCGATGATGTGCTGGGCTTTGTCTTCGATGAGGAACAATTCGCTGTCTTCGGTGACAAAGCCCGATTGCAGGAAGTCGCGCCGCATGGCCTCGGGCGACTTGAATTGCATCGAGAAAAACTCGCCGCGCGAGGGCAGGTCGTTGACGAGGGAAATATAGGCATTCAGGTCGGCGGCCTGCAAATGCCGGACGGTACAGAGGGTTCCCTTGAGCATGGCGGTATCCGGTAGCGATCACGATCTTGATGGTAATCGACTCCGGGGGGAGAGGCAATCGATCCCGTAAAAGTTGCTGCAATGACAGAACAAATACGCTATCGTAGAAAGCCGCGCCTTGCCCCTGGCCACGGCGTACCCGCTTCGACCTTGTTGACTGGAATTGACATTACATGCATAGCATCCTGACTGGCGCGCCACTGCGCCGTTCCGCTTTATTCATCGCCCTTGGCTGCATCGTCAGTGCCGGCGCTTTTGCCGCCGCGCCAGGCAATGCGCCGCAAGCGCTGGCGCAGGTGCGCGACACGGCGCTGCACAGCGACTGGGCGTATGCCCGTCTGGCCGACATGACGGATCTGATCGGCCCGCGCCTGTCCGGTTCCGCCGGCGCGGCCGCCGCCGTGCAGCAGGTGGCCGACACCATGCGCCAGCTGGGCGCCACCGTCACCTTGCAGCCCGTGAAAGTGCCGCACTGGGTGCGCGGTGTGGAAACGGCGGACATCGTCGATTATGCGGGCCGTCCGCAGGGCGTATCGCAGCGCGTGGTGCTCACCGCCCTGGGCGGTTCGGGCGCCACGCCGGCCGCCGGCCTGACGGCGCCCCTCATCATCGCTGGGCGGTTCGGGCGCCACGCCGGCCGCCGGCCTGACGGCGCCCCTCATCATCGTCAAAAGCTTTGAGGAACTCAAGGCGCGCGCGGCGCAAGTGAAGGGCGCCATCGTGCTGATCGACACGCCGTTCGACCAGGAGATGGCCGAGCGTGGTCTGGCCGGTGTGACTTACGGCCAGGGTTCGCGCTTCCGTTTCAATGCTCCGAAGGCGGCGGCTGACCTGGGCGCAGCCGCCGCGCTGGTACGTTCGGTGGGCGGCGCGAACTTCCGCATCCCGCATGCGGGCGCCACGGGCCTCGATGACAACAAGCGCATTCCCGCCGCCGCCGTCACCGTGGAGGATGCCTTGCTGATCGGCCGCCTGGCCGCACGCGGCCCGATGAAAATGCGCCTGACCCTGACGCCGCAAAACCTGCCCGAGGCGGACAGCTACAACGTCATTGCCGACTGGCCGGGTACGGACAAGGCCGACGAAGTGGTGGTGGTCTCGGGCCACCTCGATTCCTGGGACCTGGCGACGGGCGCGCACGACGACGGCGCCGGCGTGGTGGCGGCCATGGGCGTGGTGGAAACTCTGAAAAAGCTCGACTACCGTCCGCGCCGCACCATCCGCGTGATCGCCTGGATGAACGAGGAAAATGGCGGCCGTGGCGGCCAGGCCTATTTCGAAGCCCACAAGCAGGCGCTCGGTAAACAATATGCAGCCATCGAGATGGATAGCGGCGCCGGCCGTCCGTTCGGCATCCTCGCCAGCGTTGGGGCGAAGGCGGAAAAATTGTTCGCTCCGTTGCGCGCTGCCCTGCAACCGATGGGCGCGCACGCGTTCACGCGCCGCGACGCGCTGGGCACGGGCGACTTGCACCGCCTGGAAACGGGCGGCGTGCCCAGCTTCGAGCCGCTGGTCGACAGCCACAGCTATTTCCATTACCACCACACGCCGGCCGACACCCTGGACAAGGTCGACCCGGATAACCTCAAGCGCAACGTGGCGCTGATGTCGTCGCTGGCCTGGTTCCTGGCCAATATCGACGGCGAGATCGGGCGCGCGCCGGAGCAGGGCGAGTAAGCGCCGTTGCTGGCGCCAGCAACTCGGCGCCAGCAACGCATGCCAAGGTAAAAACCATGTCGCTACCCGATCTGAACCTGTTAATCACGCTCGATGTTCTGCTGGCCGAAGGCAGCGTCACGCGCGCGGCGCGGCGCTTGCGTCTGAGTCCATCGGCCATGAGCCGCGCCCTGGCGCGCCTGCGCGAGACGACCGGCGATCCGTTGCTGGTGCGCGCCGGCCGTGAACTGGTACCCACGCCGCGCGCGCTGGAGCTGCGCGCAAGAGTGCGGCCCCTGTTAGGCGAAGTGCTGGCCGTACTGCGCCCGACGGAGCAGCTGGATCCGCGCCAGCTGGCGCAAACATTTACGCTGCGTGCGAGCGACGGCTTTGTGGAAAATTTCGGCCCGGCGCTGCTCGCGCATATCGGCGCCCAAGCGCCTGGCGTGCGTCTGCGTTTCGTGCAAAAGGTCGACCGGGAAAGCGTGCAGCTGCGCGAGGGCAGCATCGACCTGGAAACGGGCGTGATCGGCAGTCTCACCAGCCCGGAAGTGCGCACGCGCAGGCTGTTCAGCGACCGTTTCGTGGGCGTGGTGCGCAGCGGCCATGCGCTGGCGCAAGGCGAGATCAGCGCCGAGCGTTATGCGGCCGGCCAGCACGTGCTGGTGGCGCGGCGCGACCAGGATACGGGACCGATGGACGACGCCCTGGCCGCCCTGGGACTGCAGCGCACGATCGCCAGCATCGTCGGCGGCTTTACGGCGGCGCTGGCGCTGGCCGCCGGCTCCGACCTGATCGCCACCGTGCCGGAACGGCATACGGGCAATCTGCGCGCCGGCATGTTCAGTTTTGCGCTGCCGCTAGGCATGCCCGATCTGACCGTGTCGCTGATGTGGCATCCGCGCATGGATGCCGACCCGGCCCACCGCTGGCTGCGCGGCTGCGTGGTCGACGCCTGCGCGGCCCGGATCAACGTCGGCTGATGCCGCCGGCAGCGGCAGGCCAGGACCGGCAGCACCAGCGGGACAGGCGGGAGCGCGATTGCACGGCGCGCATCATGCGCGTTCTCCAGGCTTGCTCAGGGCGCGGCCGAGCACGAAAATGGCCAGCGCGGCGAGTATCAGCGCGCTGGCCACGGCAAAGGTGGCGTGCATGCCGCCGATCATGGCGGCTGGCTGGGCGCCGGTGATATCGCCGGCGCCGGCAGCGAAGACGGCGCCCATCACGGAGGCGCCCGTGACGAGGCCCAGATTGCGCGACAGATTGAGCATGCCCGAGATAACGCCGCGCTGATCGGGAACGATATCGCCCATCACGGCGGTATTGTTGGCGGCCTGGAACAGCGCGTAGCTGGCCGTGAGCAGCATGATCGGGGCGACATAGCCGGGAATACCCAGGCTGGCGGGCAGCAGGGCCAGCGCCAGGCAGGCGCCGGCCGCGCCGCACAGGCCCGCGCCGCCCATGCGCTGTGCGCCGTAGCGGTCCACGAGCCAGCCGGACGGCACGCCGCAGAACGCCGCCACCAGCGGCCCGGCCGCCAGCACCATGCCGGTGACGGCCGTGCCCAGGCCGAGGCCGCGCGCCAGGTAGAAGGGACCGACCACCAGGGTGGCCATCATGACCGTCGAGACCAGCATGCTGGTCGCCAGGCCGGCGCCGAGCACGGGTGCGCGCAGCATGGTCAGGCGTATCAGCGGCGCCGGCGCCTTCAGTTCGACCCGGACGAACACGATGGCGCCGACGCAGGCGGCCAGCAACAGCGCCCCATTGCGCGCGCCGAAATGGCCGCGGCCCAGGGTCATGGCCAGCGCATACGCGCCCAGGGTCAGCGCCAGCAGCACGGTGCCGCAGTGGTCGAACACGGGGCGTTTGGCGTGTGCGCCGCGCTGGTCCGCCGGCAGGTAGCGCCAGGCCAACAGCAGCGCCATGCCGGCCAGCGGCACATTGACGAGGAAAATGGCTTGCCAGCCGAAGTGCGCGATCAGCAGGCCGCCCAGCGCGGGGCCGAGCGTGGTGCCGACCGCCGACATGGTGCCGAGCAGGCCCATGGCGCTGCCCGTCCTGGCCTTGGGCACGGTGCTGCCGACAAAGGCCATGGTCAGCGCCATCATGACGGAAGCGCCCAGGCCCTGCAGGGCGCGCGCGGCAACCAGCAGCCACAAGGTGGGCGCCAGGGCGCACAGGATGGAGGCAATGGCAAACAGCGCGATACCGGCCAGCAGCAGGCGGCGCCGGCCGAGCATGTCGCCGAGCCGCCCCACGCTGACGATCAGGGCGGTGATGGCCAGCAGATACGCCAGCACGATCCATTGCACCTCCTGGAACGGTGCCTGCAGGGCCCTGGCCATGTCGGGCAAGCCCACGTTGGCGATGCTGGTGCCCAGCGCGGGTAGCAGCATCGCCAGGGACAGGCTGGCAAGCGCGCCGCGCACGGGTGTGGTGATGCTACCGGTCTCGTTGGCTTGCTGGTCGGGCGGTACGGGTTTTGACGGTGAGTGCATGGCGTGGCTGATCCTCGAATAGGGTCACCACATGGTACTGAGGGATCTGGCATGGCGGAAGACGCATCATTTGCATTATGTTGTTGCGTTTGACGCCATGTGATGAGCGTTGCCTTCGGACTTCAATCTGAATAACCCTGCATAGCGTCCGCCGCATCGTGGCGGATGCCCCACCACGGCAAATACGCATGGTGTTCGCCGCGTGCGCGGAACCACGGTTTGTCGTGATTGATGGGCCGCACTGTGGCCGGTGGCGACACCAGCACGCCCGTGACGCTGGCAGGATCGCTGGTGCCCGCCACCAGCACGCTCTTGCCGACGTGGTTTGCATGGGCGATGCCCAGGGCGACATTGGTCAGCGCCGTGCCGGCGCCCATTTCGCCCAGTAGGGCCGGCGTATTGAAGGTCTGCGGCAGGAAGTCGAAGTCCGGCACTTCCAGGGTCAGCGCCTGCGCCAGCTGGCCCAGCCGGTCGGAGGAGCTGGGCAACGTCCTGTTGGCGTCGTGGATGACGTAGCCGAAGTCTTCTTCCGTCTTGCCACCCTGGCGCGCCGCTTCGGCAAATACGGCCTGCCACGCCTGCACGGCGCGCGGCGGCTTGTCCTTGGCCAGTTCAAAGTCCGCCACGTTTTTCGTGGCCGGATAGCCTATCCACGCCAGCGCCTCGACGCGGATGCCTGCCAGTTCGCGCCAGTTCTGTTTTTGATCCTTGGGATAGACGTGGTAGAAGTAAGTGGGGCTGGAAAAATAAATATCGTGGAAATTGCTCATCAGTTCTTGTAAATACTTATGGTGGTAACCCTTGAACGTTTCCCTGCCATTGATATCGTGGGCAATGGGGGCGACGGCCTGCAAGGTGCTGAACCCCCTGGGATCCGTCCTGACCATATCGTCATTCTTGTTGGGTTTGGCCAGCCCCAACGTCCATAGCAGCTGCCACTCGGTCGGATAGTCGAGCCGCTGCAGGGGATTGAGCCACTGCAGGCCCACCACTTGTGCCCGGAAGGGAGCGTGGGCCGTGCTTATTGGGGGATCGTCTTCTTTCTGCGCAGGTTTCACGGCGCATGCCGTCAATAGCGCAAACATGGTGAACGCAGCGAGCATGGGCAGCGCAAGGAACTGTTTCATGAGGTCTCCAGGTGAATGGGCGTGCTGGTGGCCGGCATAGCCCGGCCAGATGGACCAAAGTGCCAGGAAAATGACGAAGAGAAATGTGGTGAGCGCCCAGACCAGTCGTTGGCGCGGCGTGGCAATGAGCTTACGCACCGTCAGTCCTCAGCGCAAAGTTGCTGGAAGGGTCGGCAGGCCTGGCATTCTGGCGCTCGTCAGCGATGCTTTCTGGCTTTTTGGCTTTTTGGCGGGGCTATCTTTATCATTTGCCCATTCAAACAGAGGTACACCTTTAAATTTTCCCTTATTGTAATACTCGAAAAATTCTTTGTTTTTGTCGGTATTCTCCAGTCCTTTTAGTATTTGCCAATCCGCCGCAACCCTTAATTTGCGCAACGCCTCCTGCCTGATCGTGCACACCCCCACCGCCACGTCATACGCCAACGCCTTTTGCGCATGCTCGGGATTGGTCATGATGGTTGAGTGATCGGTGGCGTGGGTGTCGATGTTGGCGGTCAGGTAGTTCTGAATTTCGTTCTTGCGCCAGGCATTGAATTCCTTGCTAGCCTCCTCCGGCTTGTCCACCGCCGTCACAGGTTTGCCTTTTTCGACCAAGCCGTCGCGCCTTGCCTGCATGCGCAGCATGCCGTTCTGTTCATAGCGCAGCGCCGCCTCGGTTTGCGCATCGCCCTTGCCCTGGGAACGGTAGGGCGCATACGCGCCATCGGCTTCGGCGGCGCGGTCCTTGTGCAGGGAGTCGGCCGGGGCATCGCAGCCTTCGTCAAACTGATCGCTGATGTTGGCAAAGCGCTTCGAGTGCGGCAGGAATGCCTCGGGCAGCTTGGGCGCCTTCATCGGCAGCCGCCAGGACTTGGGTGGCAGGGCGTTGATGCGCGTGCCGGCAGTCTTGGCGAGAATGATGACGATGGGCGCGAACAAAAAGGTCAGTATCTTGCGCCCGATACCTTTGCTGGCTCGCATACCCTTTTCGATCGAGTACTCGGCGACCAGTGAACGCGGGTGCCAGAAATCAAGGCTGTCCGGCGTCAAGGGCTGGCCATTGCGCTGCCAGATATCGTAGTCCTTTTCATTTTCCTGGCCGACAAGGTGGTTTTGCGCAAACACGCGCTGCGTGAAGACGCCTTCGCCACCCGTATCGGCAATTTCCTGCGCCGACATGCCGCGCCAGCCTATGCCCTGCACGGGGGTGGCCGAAATCACCTGGTCGTGCGGATTGAAATACAGGGTGACCCTGCCATAGGTAGAGCCATGCAAGCCGTAGTCTGCGCGGTCGAACGCGGCCGTGTAGCTGTCCTTGCGTTCAGGTTTGCGATTGGCGCTGCACTCGTCGACAAAGGCGGCATCCTGCTGCATTGCCGAACGGTTGCGCAGGATGTTGAAAAACGCTTTCAAGGTTTGGGTACGGGCTTCATACTTTTGCCGGCCCGTATTGCCATGCTCATCCTTCAGATGGCCGCTGACCCAGTTTTCCGTGAAATTGCTATCGAGCAGACTGTAGGGCGGGTTGCACAGCACGTAACAGTCAGCCACGGCGGAAGCTCCCAGCGTTTCACCGAGAAAGGCGGCCGCCATGGCCACCATATTGCCCTGGCTATGGCAGACGATGGTGACGGGTGCGTCGTGCTGGCACGCCCTGATCGATTGTACGAGACGCGCCAGGCGTCAGGCGGCAAACACGAAGTACGGGCGCGGCGGGCAGGCATACACTTGCCGGTCATTCGTCGGGTTCATGTGCTGGATATGCATCCACAGGAACAGTTCCTCCGACAAGCCCTGGCCCCACAGATCGGGCAGGGCGTTGCAGCCGTTGGCGAACGGCCCGCCGCCCCAGTAATTCTTTTCGTTGAGATAGATGCCGTCGCCGAATGCCTGCAATTCCTCGCCGTTGGCCTTGTAGCCCCAGCGGAAGCGGATCACGGGCGAATTGGCGTCGTCCGCCTGCAGGAAGGTGGTGGCATTGCGCTTGGGGTTGAGGAAACCGTCATCCGTCAATTCAGGTGTGTATGTGGCAGCCTGCATCTTCCCGGCAGCCGGGCCGGGGATTGCCAGATCCTTGTCGCGGCGCTTCAGGCGCGCATTCAGGCCGTCGCACAGGCCTTGTTCCGCCTGCTCATACCATTCACCGTCGGAATTGACGCCGTGCACAAAGATGATGATGCCGGGACGGGGCAGGCGCGTGACGGCCTCGAGCAGCGCATGGCTGAACAAGGTCGTGCCTTCCGCTTCGGCGAGCAGGATGCAATTGGTATCGAGCGTAGGGTCGGGTGACATGTGGGCGCTCCATCCAGGACAGGAAAGCAAAAACAGCTGCGCCCAAGCAAGCTCAGGCAATCTGCACTGTATGCGGATTGCCTGAGCTGGAACTTGCGTGGTGTCAAGAAAGGCGGTGCGAGGGGCGGGGAGTGCCCCAGGCAATCAGATCGCGTTCAGCGGTATTTTGAGGTAGCGCACGCCGTTGTCTTCCGGCTCGGGCAGCTTGCCCGCGTTGATGTTGACCTGGATGGCGGGCAGGATCAGGGTCGGCATGTCCAGCGTGGCGTCGCGGCCCGTGCGCATGGCCACGAATTGTGCTTCCGTGATGCCGTCGCGCAAGTGGATGTTGCCGGCGCGCTGCTCGGCCACCGTCACTTCCCAGCGCGGCGCGCGGCCGTTGGGCGGATAGTCGTGGCACATGAATAGCCGCGTTTGCGGCGGCAGTGACAGCAGGCGCTGCACGGAGCGATACAGCAGGGATGCGGAGCCGCCGGGGAAGTCGCAGCGGGCCGAACCCACGTCCGGCATGAACAGGGTGTCGCCGACGAAGACGGCATCGCCGATCTGGTAAGCCAGGTCGGCCGGCGTGTGGCCGGGCACGTGCAGCGCGCGCACTTCGAGCTTGCCAATATGAAACACCTGGTCGGGCGCGAACAGCTGGTCGAACTGCGAGCCGTCGGCCCTGGCGTCATCCTGGTGGTAGACGGCGGCGAACGCCTGCTGCACCGTCTGGATGGCGGCACCGATGGCCACGTCGCCGCCCAGCTGCTGTTGCAGGTAGGGCGCGGCGGACAGGTGATCGGCATGCGCATGGGTTTCCAGCAGCCAGCGGCACTGCAAGCCGTGTTCGCGCACGAAGGCGATCACCTTGTCGGCAGAGGTGGTCGAGGTGCGGCCCGCCTTCGGATCGTAGTCGAGCACGGAATCGATGATGGCGCAGTCCTGGCCATCGGCCTCATACACGACATACGTGACGGTGGCGGTGGCGGGATCGAAGAAAGCTTGGATTTGTGGGGTCATCGCGGCGGCAAAGTACGGACAGGGAAGGGCATTATATCGCCAGAGTGCGCTAAAAAAATGGTGAGAATTGACCTTTGACATGCGAAAAACAGATATGGAGTGCGCGGCAGTCGTGCGCACCCTGGCGCGTGCAGCGTGGTAACCTCATCCTACAAGGAGGAGTTCATGAACGATACCACTGCACGCAGCGAACAATACCGCGGTTTTACGATTTCGGTGACCCCGCAAAAGGACAACGACGATTTATGGGATTTTACCTACCGCCTGCAGCGCGAGGGCGAGAGCGCGGCGCAAGCGATCACGCGCAGCCGCACCCTGGGCGGCTATGCGGCGCCCGAGACGGCTTGCACGGCCGGCCTGGAAGTGGCCAGGACGGAAGTGGATAATCTGCTGCGTCCTTGAGCCAGCGTAAATCGTTTAGCCTGAAAGTCAGCCTGACGCGCCCGCTGGCGCGTGAAACACGTCGCTAGCGGTCGCGCTTCATGCTACGATTTCCACTATTGAGTCAGTCACGAAGGAGGCACCCCATGGAAAACAGTTCTAAAATTCACTATAAAGGCTGGGAAATCGTTCCCCTGGCCGTGCCCACCACCGATGGCAAATGGTCGGCCAGCTGCGACATCGAACGCGCCACTGCGGAAGGCCTGGAAGTATTTGAAGGCTCGACCATGCAGTTCGTGCGCGACGACGAGGATGGCGCCATTGCCGCCGCCTGCGAAGAAGCCGTGCGCCAGATCGACAACATCATCGCCAACCCGCTGGTGCGGCTGGCTTGAATCCTGCATTTCCAGCAAATCTGCAGCCGGCGCCCGCCGGCTGTTTTTTTATGTGCGCGCCCGGCGTCCCGCCCGGTGGCAGTTTGGCCTGTTTCATGTTTCAATGTTTCAAATGGAATGATTGAAACATATCTGAAACATCGTTGATCTCAATCGTGACATCGCTGTTCCCGTGCGTGACACTGCACGCCACGCCGATATATGGCCGTTTCCCCCGTATGGCACTGCGTACCGGCGTACTTTCCGGGTGGACGCGCGGCCCTGGCACGGCATTTGCAATAGTGATGCTCATAGCAAGTCCATGAAACATTCGGGACGACCCGAATCCCATAAGGTGAACACATGACTCAATACTCCGCAGGTGCCGCATTCCGCAAGGCCGTCCAGGAAGAATCCCCGTTGCAAGTCGTCGGCGCCATCAACGCCAACCACGCCTTGCTGGCCAAGCGTGCCGGTTATAAAGCCATTTATTTGTCCGGCGGCGGTGTCGCGGCCGGCTCGCTGGGCTTGCCCGACCTGGGCATTTCCAGCCTGGACGACGTGCTGACCGATATCCGCCGCATCACCGACGTGTGCGACCTGCCGCTGCTGGTCGATGCCGACACGGGCTTCGGTTCGTCCGCCTTCAACGTGGCGCGCACCGTGAAATCGATGATCAAGTTCGGCGCTGCCGGCCTGCATATCGAAGACCAGGTGGGCGCCAAGCGCTGCGGCCACCGTCCGGGCAAGGAAATCGTCAGCAAGGAAGAAATGGTCGACCGCATCAAGGCGGCCGTCGATGCGCGCACGGACCCGAACTTTGTCATCATGGCGCGCACCGATGCGCTGGCCGTCGATGGCCTGGAAGCGGCACTGGAACGCGCCGTCGCCTGCGTCGAAGCTGGCGCCGACATGATCTTCCCGGAAGCCATCACGGACCTGGACATGTATGCCACGTTCGCCAAGGCCGTCAATGTGCCTATCCTGGCCAACATCACGGAATTTGGTTCCACGCCGCTGTTCACGCTGGACGAATTGCGCAGCGCCCATGTGGGTCTGGCCCTGTATCCGCTGTCGGCTTTCCGCGCCATGAACAAGGCGGCCGACAACGTCTACCGCGCCCTGCGCCGCGACGGCACGCAAAAAAATGTCGTCGACACCATGCAGACGCGCATGGAGCTGTACGAATCGATCAATTATCACGACTTCGAGCAAAAGCTCGATGCGCTGTTCGCCGCGCAAAAGAAGTAAGCACCTATACAAGAGCGGGCCTCGGGAGGCCCAGGCCCGCCGCACTGGACTGACAATCATCTTCTGGAGAACACTATGACCGCACCGCAAGTCGCTACTTTCAAGCCTAAAAAATCCGTCGCCCTGTCCGGCGTTACTGCCGGCAACACGGCGCTGTGCTCGGTCGGCAAGACCGGCAACGATTTGCACTATCGCGGCTATGACATCCTGGACGTGGCCGACAGCTGCGAGTTCGAGGAAATCGCCTACCTGCTGGTGCATGGCAAGCTGCCGACCGCCGCCGAATTGAAAGGCTACAAAGCCAAGCTGAAATCCCTGCGCGGCTTGCCGTCGGCTGTCAAGTCGGCCCTGGAAGCGCTGCCGGCCGCCGCCCACCCGATGGACGTGATGCGCACGGGCGTGTCCGTGCTGGGCTGCACCCTGCCGGAAAAAGACGACCATAACGCGCCTGGCGCGCGCGACATCGCCGACCGCCTGATGGCGTCGTTCGGCTCCATGCTGCTGTACTGGTACCACTACAGCCATAACGGCAAGCGCATCGAAGTGGAAACGGACGACGACTCGATCGGCGGCCACTTCCTGCACCTGCTGCACGGCGAAAAACCGTCGGCGTCGTGGGAAAAAGCCATGCACACGTCCTTGATCCTGTACGCGGAACACGAATTCAATGCGTCGACCTTCACCAGCCGCGTCATCGCCGGCACGGGTTCCGACATCCATTCGGCCATCACGGGCGCCATCGGCGCGCTGCGCGGCCCGAAACACGGCGGCGCGAACGAAGTGGCGCTGGACATTCAAAAACGCTACGACAACGCCGATGAAGCGGAAGCCGACATCCGCGAACGCGTGGCCAACAAGGAAGTGGTGATCGGCTTCGGCCACCCCGTCTACACGATTTCCGACCCGCGCAATGTGGTCATCAAGGAAGTGGCGCGCAATCTGTCGTTGGAAGCCGGTTCCACCAAGATGTTCGACATCGCCGAGCGCCTGGAATCGGTGATGTGGGAAATCAAGAACATGTTCCCGAACCTGGACTGGTTCTCGGCCGTGTCGTACCACATGATGGGCGTGCCGACGGCGATGTTTACGCCGCTGTTCGTCATTTCGCGCACCTCGGGCTGGGCCGCCCACATCATCGAACAGCGCATCGACAACAAGATCATCCGCCCGAGCGCCAACTACGTGGGCCCGGAAGACCTGGAATTCGTGCCGATCAAGGACCGCAAATAATGAGTACCAATATGAATACGCTGCACCGCAAGCCCTTGCCGGGCACCCAGCTAGACTACTTCGACACGCGCGCCGCCGTCGATGCGATCCAGCCAGGCGCCTACGCCACCTTGCCGTATACCTCGCGCGTGCTGGCCGAAAACCTCGTGCGCCGCTGCGACCCTGCCACCCTGAATGCGTCGCTGAGCCAGTTCATCGAGCGCCGCCGCGACCTGGACTTTCCATGGTTCCCCGCGCGCGTCGTCTGCCATGACATCCTGGGCCAGACGGCCCTGGTCGACCTGGCCGGCCTGCGCGACGCCATCGCGGCCCAGGGCGGCGACCCGGCCCTGGTCAACCCCGTCGTCCCGACGCAGCTGGTGGTCGACCATTCGCTGGCCGTCGAATGCGGCGGCTTCGATCCCGACGCCTTCGCCAAGAACCGCGCCATCGAAGACCGCCGCAATGAAGACCGCTTCGACTTCATCGACTGGACCAAGAAAGCCTTTAAAAATGTCGACGTGATCCCGCCAGGCAACGGCATCCTGCACCAGATTAACCTCGAGCGCATGTCGCCCGTGATCCAGGTGCAAAATGGCGTCGCCTATCCCGACACCCTGGTGGGCACGGATTCGCACACGCCCATGGTCGACGCGCTGGGCGTGATCGCCATCGGCGTCGGTGGCCTGGAAGCGGAAAGCGTGATGCTGGGCCGCGCCTCGTGGATGCGTTTGCCCGACATCATCGGCGTCAAGCTGACGGGTAAACCGCAGCCGGGCATCACGGCCACCGATACCGTGCTGGCGCTGACGGAATTTTTGCGCAAGCAGAAGGTCGTCTCGTCCTACCTGGAATTCTTTGGCGAAGGCGCTTCGCACCTGACCTTGGGCGACCGCGCCACGATTTCCAACATGGCGCCGGAATTTGGCGCCACGGCCGCGATGTTCTACATCGATGCGCAGACCATCAAGTATCTGAAACTGACGGGCCGCGACGACGAACTGGTGAAGCTGGTGGAGCTGTACGCCAAAGAGACCGGCCTGTGGGCCGACAGCCTGGTCGACGCCGAGTACGAGCGCGTGCTGACGTTCGATCTGTCGTCCGTGGTGCGCAATATCGCCGGTCCGTCGAATCCGCACAACCGCGTGCCGACGTCGGAACTGGCCGCGCGCGGCATTTCCGGGGTGGTGGAAAACGAGCCGGGCAAGATGCCGGACGGCGCCGTCATCATCGCCGCCATTACCAGCTGCACCAACACGAACAATCCGCGCAACATGATCGCCGCCGGCCTGATCGCGCGCAATGCGAACCGCCTGGGCCTGACCCGCAAACCTTGGGTCAAATCGTCGCTGGCGCCGGGCTCGAAAACGGTGGAGCTGTACCTGCAGGAAGCGGGCCTGATGACCGAGCTTGAAACATTGGGCTTCGGCGTCGTGGCGTTTGCCTGCACCTCGTGCAACGGCATGTCGGGCGCGCTCGATCCTGTCATCCAGGAAGAAGTGGTGTCGCGCGACCTGTACGCCACGGCTGTCCTGTCGGGCAACCGCAATTTCGACGGGCGCATCCACCCGTACGCGAAACAGGCTTTCCTCGCCTCGCCGCCGCTGGTGGTGGCCTACGCGATCGCCGGCACCATCCGCTTCGATATCGAGAAGGACGTGCTGGGCATCGCCCCGGACGGCAAGGCCATCCAGTTGAAGGATATCTGGCCATCTGACGAGGAAATCGACGCCATCGTCGCTTCCAGCGTCAAGCCGGAGCAGTTCCGCAAGGTGTACATCCCGATGTTTGCCGCGCAGGTGGACGACGGCATCAAGGTCAGCCCCCTTTATGACTGGCGTCCGCAGACGACGTATATCCGCCGTCCGCCATACTGGGAAGGCGCGCTGGCTGGCGCACGCCCATTGAAAGGCATGCGTCCGCTGGCCGTCCTGGGTGACAACATCACGACCGATCATTTGTCGCCATCGAACGCCATCATGCTCGATAGCGCGGCGGGCGAATACCTGGCGAAGATGGGTTTGCCCGAGGAAGACTTCAATTCCTACGCCACGCACCGGGGCGACCATCTGACGGCGCAGCGCGCCACGTTTGCCAATCCGACCCTGAAGAACGAAATGGTCATCGAGGATGGCAAAGTCAAAGCCGGTTCGCTCACGCGCATCGAGCCGGAAGGCACGATTTCGCGCATGTGGGAAGCCATCGAGGTGTACATGGAGCGCAAGCAGCCCCTGATCATCATCGCCGGCGCCGACTACGGCCAGGGTTCCTCGCGCGACTGGGCCGCCAAGGGCGTGCGCCTGGCTGGCGTGGAAGCCATCGTGGCCGAAGGCTTCGAGCGCATCCACCGCACCAACCTGGTGGGCATGGGCGTGCTGCCGCTGGAGTTCCTGCCTGGCGTGAACCGCAAGACCCTGGGCCTCGATGGCAGCGAAACCTACGACGTCGTGGGCGAGCGCACGCCGCGCTCCACTTTGACCCTGCTCGTTCACCGCAAGAACGGCGAAACGCTCGAAGTGCCCGTCACCTGCCGCCTCGATACGGCGGAAGAGGTGTCGATCTACGAGGCGGGCGGCGTGCTTCAGCGCTTCGCGCAGGATTTCCTCGAGTCGTCCAAGGCAGCCTGACGGGTAGGTCGGATTAGCGTAGCGTAATCCGACAATATTTGCGAAGAACCCGCCAACAATGTGTCGGATTACGCGTGGCGCTGCCCCGCTAATCCGGCCTACCTCTTTCCAGGAGTGACATGAGCCACACCCCCCAAATCAAAATCCCCGCCACCTACATGCGTGGCGGCACCAGCAAGGGCGTGTTTTTCCGCCTGCAGGATTTGCCCGCCAGCGCGCAAGTGCCGGGCGCGGCGCGCGATGCGCTGCTGCTGCGCGTGATCGGCAGCCCGGACCCGTACGGCAAGCAGATCGACGGCATGGGCGGCGCCACCTCGAGCACCAGCAAGACGGTGATCCTGGCAAAAAGTAGCAAGCCGGAGCACGATGTCGATTATCTGTTCGGCCAGGTTGCCATCGACAAGCCGTTTGTCGACTGGAGCGGCAATTGCGGCAACCTGTCGGCGGCAGTCGGCTCGTTCGCCATTGCCAGCGGCCTGGTGGACGCCGCGCGCGTGCCTGAAAATGGTGTCGCCACGGTGCGCATCTGGCAAGCCAATATCGGCAAGACCATCATCGCCCACGTCCCCGTGACGCATGGCGCAGTGCAGGAAACGGGCGACTTCGAGCTCGATGGCGTGACCTTCCCGGCCGCCGAAGTGAAACTGGAATTCCTCGATCCGGCCGCGGAGGAAGAGGGTGGCGGTGGCGCTATGTTCCCCACTGGCAACCTGGTCGATGAGCTCGACGTGCCCGGCATCGGCACCTTGAAAGTCACGATGATCAATGCCGGCATCCCGACGATTTTTGTCGATGCGCAGGCCATCGGTTACACGGGCACGGAACTGCAGGACGCCATCAATGGCGATCCGGCCGCGCTGGCCCGTTTCGAGACCATCCGCGCGCATGGCGCCCTGCGCATGGGTCTCATTGCCCACCTGGATGAAGCGGCGAAGCGCCAGCACACGCCGAAAGTGGCTTTTGTCGCCAAACCGGCCAGCTATGTCTCGTCCAGCGGCAAGCAGGTGGCAGCGGGCGAGATCGACCTGCTGGTGCGCGCCATGTCGATGGGCAAGCTGCACCACGCCATGATGGGCACGGCCGCTGTCGCCATCGGCACGGCGGCTGCCATTCCCGGCACCCTGGTGAATCTGGCGGCGGGCGGCGGCGAAAAAACCAGCGTGCGTTTCGGCCACCCGTCCGGCACCCTGATGGTGGGCGCGGAAGCGGCGCTGGTCGATGGCGCATGGAGCGTCACCAAAGCCATCATGAGCCGCAGCGCACGCGTGCTGATGGAAGGTGTCGTGCGCATTCCAGGCGACGCGTTTTAGGCAGAGATACGCAGGCAGATGCTACACAGATCGTACACATAATGCGGCGCCCAGGCCAGTTGGCCCAGGCCCGACACAGATTGCACGCCTACCGGAGGAGACATGAATTTCGCAGCATTTTATCAACGCTCGATCGACACGCCTGACGCTTTTTGGCGCGAGGAAGCGGAAAAGATCGATTGGCATACCCCGTTTTCGCAAGTGCTTGATTATTCCCGCCCGCCGTTTGCCAAATGGTTCGTCGGCGGCACTACCAATTTGTGCCACAACGCCGTCGACCGCTGGGTGGACAGCCAGGGCGATGCCGCCGCGCTGATCGCCATTTCCACCGAAACGAATACCGAGCGCACTTACAGCTTTCGCGAGCTGCAGCGCGAAGTGGAACGCTGCGCCGCCATCCTGCAGTCGCTGGGCGTGGTCAAGGGCGACCGTGTCCTGATTTACATGCCGATGATCGCCGAGGCGGCCTTTGCCATGCTGGCGTGCGCGCGCATCGGCGCCGTGCATTCCGTGGTGTTTGGCGGTTTTGCCGCCAACAGCCTGGCCAGCCGCATCGACGATGCGCAGCCAAAACTGGTGTTCTCCGCCGATGCCGGTTCGCGCAATGGCAAGGCGATCGCCTACAAGCCGCTGCTCGACGAAGCCATCCGCATCGCCGCGCACAAGCCGCAGCAGGTGCTGCTGGTTGACCGCCATCTGGTGCCGATGCAGCTGACGCCTGGCCGCGACGTCGATTACGCGACCCTGCGCGAGCAGCACCTGGACGCGCAGGTGCCCGTCACCTGGCTCGAATCGAACGAGCCGTCGTACGTGCTGTACACCTCGGGCACGACGGGCAAACCGAAGGGCGTGCAGCGCGACGTGGGCGGCTATGCAGTGGCGCTGGCGTCGTCGATGCAGTACAACTTCTGCGGCAAGCCCGGCGAAACCTTCTTTGCCACCTCGGATATCGGCTGGGTGGTAGGGCATTCCTACATCGTGTATGGCCCGCTGATCGCCGGCATGGCCACCATCCTGTACGAGGGTTTGCCGATCTGTCCCGATGCGGGCATCTGGTGGAGCATCGTCGAAAAATACAAGGTCACGCGCATGTTCTCGGCGCCGACGGCCATCCGCGTGCTGCGCAAGCATCCAGTGGAACTGATGCGCAAGTACGACCTGTCTTCTCTGAAGGCGCTGTACCTGGCGGGCGAGCCGCTCGATGAAACCACCTCGCAATGGATCGCCGATGAACTCAAAGTGGACATCATCGACAACTACTGGCAGACGGAGACGGGCTGGCCGATCCTCTCGGTGGCGAAAGGCGTGGCCGATACGCCGACGCGCCTGGGCAGCCCCGGCATGGCCATGTACGGCTACCAGGTCAAGCTGCTCAACGAAGCGACGGGCGAGGAGTGCGGCGCCAACGAGAAGGGCGTGCTGGTGCTGGAAGGCCCGCTGCCGCCCGGCTGCATGCAGACGGTCTACGGCGACGACGAGCGTTTCGTCGACACCTACTGGTCCACCTTCAGCGGCCGGCAAGTGTATTCCACCTTCGACTGGGGCGTGCGCGACGCGGACGGCTATTACTTCATCCTGGGACGCACCGATGACGTGATCAATGTGGCCGGCCACCGCCTGGGCACGCGCGAAATCGAGGAAAGCATCACCAGCCATCCGAACGTGTCGGAAGTGGCGGTGGTGGGCGTGGAAGACAAGCTCAAAGGCCAGGTGGCGATGGCCTTCGTGATTCTGAAAAACCCGCAGGGTTTCGACAGCGTTGAAGCGAAAGCGGCGCTGGAGCGCGAAGTGATGGCCGTGGTAGACCGCCAGCTGGGCGCCGTGGCGCGGCCCGCGCGCGTGCTGTTCGTGCCACAGTTGCCGAAGACGCGTTCGGGCAAGCTGCTGCGCCGCTCGATCCAGGCCATCTGCGAAGGGCGCAGCCCTGGCGACCTGACGTCGATGGACGATCCGGCATCGCTGCAACAGATCCAGGCAGCATTGGTATAAACGCCAAGATGAGAACAAAGTTTATCAATTGATAAACTTTGTTCTCAAATCCGGTCGCTTTCCTTGCGCACGACCCTGCCCACGATCAGGCATTCATTGCCACGGCACAGCTTGCGGTGGTATTTGCGCTGGTCCGGGTTGTCCGAGGTCAGCCACCATTCGCCGATATCGCGCGTCATGCGCTTGACCACCGGTTCGCCTTCGTAATTGATGGCAAACACAATGCCATCGGCCGGCCGCTTGTCGGCCGTATTGATGATCACCACGTCGTCCTCGTACAGGGCCGGCTCCATGCTCTCGCCCTTGACCTTGATGGCCACCAGTTTTTCAGGGTGGTAGCCATTGCGCTCGACCCAGCTGCGCGGCACGCTGATGGTGCTGCCGTCGTGCGTTTCCGGTTCGATGGCAAAGCCCGTGATACCTGCCGACAGGCGCAGTTTGACCTTGCGGATCGGGTAGAAGCGCGCATCTTCGCCATCGAGCACCACCACCGGCTGTACCTCACCTGGCGCGCCCAAGGCGCGCGCCGCCAGCGCCGCCTGGTCGGGCGCGGCACCCTGGTCGAAGTACATGCTGTCGAGTTGCAGGTCCGCTTCCAGTTTGCGCGCGATTTTTTCGCTGAAGGCGCGTCCCTCGCGGTAGCTGGGCGAGAGGATTTGCGAGATGCGCGCCTCGCTCCAGCCGCTGACGTCGGAAATTTTCTTGCGCGTGTTGTCGTAGTGCTCGCGGATCAGGGCCAGCAGGCGGTCGCGTCTGTATTGATACATATTCATCTCCACATTAAACCCGAAATTTACCGTTTGATAAATTACCAAATGCTTGACTTTAACATTAGCGATTGATAAAGTCCACTCGTTGCCTGTCGCAAACGCACTACAGCGTCTGCCGGTGGGCGACACCACGGGAGGTCAGGCAGATGTTGAACAGCAGTCAGTTGGTGGAAAGCAGGGTGGCGCCGCGCCAGGGGCGCCAGTTACAGGGACGCAGCAGGAAGTCGCAGCTGCATATCGCCCGCATCGCGCAATACATACGCGAGCAGGGTCAGGCCAGCGCGGCACAATTGTCCGCCTTGCTGGGACTCGATGCGGGCACCATGAGCCGCTATTTGCGCCACATGTGCGGCATGGGACAGATTCACCTGGCGCAGCGCCATTGCACGGAACCGGGGCGCCAGCGACCCGCACTGTACGCGCTGGGCGAACCGGACGATGAGGTCGACGGCTGGGCCGAACTGCCGCCGCAGGTGCGCCGCACGGCGTGCTGGCCACGCGGTGCGGCGCGCCGCGATCCGCTGGTGGCGGCGTTGTTCGGACCGGCGCAAGGGTAGGGCAGCAAGCCGCCTTCTCAAATGAATGACAGCAAGCAAGCTGCCAAGCGCAGCTTTTTTTGCCGCAACGGAAAGTACATCATGCATATCGATATCACCGCCGCAGGGGCTGCCTGGATCAAGCTGCTGGGCGTCCCCTTGCTGGCCGCCTTCTTTGCCACCTTGCTCAGCTTCATGGTCATGTGGCCACGCAACTGCAAGGAGGCGCTCATCCGTATTTGCTCCAGCATCATCATTGCCACGTTTGCCGGTCCCGTTCTGGTGTCGGCGGTGCTGGCGTGGTGGCCCGGCTTGTTTGACAGCGCGCAAACGGTGGCGGCGCTGTATGGCTGTGATCCGGCCACGGGCTTCCTGTTCATTGCCGCACCGCTGATGGCGCTCGTCGGTTTGCCGGCGTGGTGGCTGGTGAGTGCCAGCGTGCGCTGGTTCGACCGGCGCCGCGACAAGGATATCGGTGAACTGGCGGCCGATGCAGCCGCTGCCGTCAAGGAGGTGCGGACGCGACGCTGACCGCGCTGGCGTCCCCTTTTAGTGCATGCTCATGGCGGCGCGCCTGAAATCGGTGCGAAGGGGGAGGGCGCCATGCGCCTCATGCTGGTTTGTCGCCACAAACTGTATACAATTTCACCTGGCACGAAGCGTGCATGGCATACCTTGGTCATCCCATTCAAGGAGCTTCGCATGCCTCATCCACCGCCAGTGTGTTCCTGTCGTCCCGTTTCTCTCTTGCTTTTCCCTTTCACCTGCGCCCATCCGGGCCGCGGTAACCCAGGAAATGGAGCGTAAATGGCCTCTCCCCGCTTGAAATCCATCCACCGCAGCGCTCCGGGCAGCATGCCTGGCGCGCCATCGCCCGTCGATGAAATCCTGCCAGCCGGCAAGCTGTTCACCCTGGGCTTGCAACATGTGCTCGTCATGTATGCGGGTGCCATCGCCGTGCCGCTGATCGTCGGACGCGCCCTCAAGCTGCCGCCCGAGCAGGTGGCGGCACTGATCAGTGCCGACCTGTTCTGCTGCGGTCTGGTGACCCTGATCCAGTCCTTGGGGATAGGCAAGTACTTCGGCATCCGCCTGCCCGTGATGATGGGCGTGACCTTTGCCGCCGTCAGTCCCATGCTGGCCATGGCGAACAACCCGGCCCTGGGCATCACCGGCATCTTTGGCGCCGTGATCGGCGCCGGCGTCGTTTCCATGCTGATCGCGCCCTTCATCAGCCGCCTGCTGGCCCTGTTTCCGCCCGTGGTCACCGGCAGCATCATCGCCGTGATCGGCGTGTCGCTGATGCGCGTGGGCGTGAACTGGGCCATGGGCGGGCCGCCCGCCATGGCGCAAATTGCCGATCCCGCCTTCCTCAAGATGGCCGCTGCCGCCACGGCGGCCGGCTTGCCTGCGCCGCTTGGCCCCGTGCCGCTGATTGCCAACCCCGGCTACGGCGCGCTGGATAACATGGGCATCGCCTTCTTCGTGCTGGCCGTCATCTTGCTGGTGGCCAAGTATGGCCGCGGTTTCCTGTCGAATATCGCGGTATTGATCGGCATCATCGCCGGCACGGCCCTGTCGTTTGCCTTGGGCAAGGCCGATTTCGCCAAGGTGGCCAGCGCCAAGGCGTTTGCCATCGTCACGCCGTTCCAGTTCGGCATGCCGACCTTCGACGTGGTTGCCATCGTGACCATGAGCCTGGTGATGATCGTCGTCATGATTGAGTCCTTGGGCATGTTCCTCGCGCTGGGAGAGATGACGGGCAAGCGCATCACCCAGGACGACATCAGCCGCGGCTTGCGCGTCGATGGCCTGGGCACCCTGATCGGCGGCATCTTCAATACCTTCCCGTATACTTCGTTCTCGCAAAACGTGGGCCTGGTGGGGGTGACGGGCGTGCGCAGCCGCTGGGTCTGCGTAGCGGCCGGCATCATCCTGCTGGTCATGGGCGTGATCCCGAAGATCGCGCAAACGGCCGAGTCCGTGCCGGCGTTCGTGCTGGGCGGGGCGGGGCTGGTGATGTTCGGCATGGTGGCCGCCACCGGCATCCGCATCCTGGCCGGCGTCGACTACAAGAGCAACCGCAACAACCTGTTCATCGTGGCCCTGGCTATCGGCTTTGGCATGCTGCCGCTGGTGGCCGAGCAGTATGCGCAGCACATGCCGAAGGCCCTGTCGCCCTTGCTGCACAGCGGCATCCTGCTGGCCGCCATCGTTGCCGTGCTGCTCAATCTGTTCTTCAACGGCCTGGCCTCAAGCGAAAAAGCGAGGCAGCAGGCGCGCGAAAATAGTCACGGCAGCGATTGAGTCGCTGCCAAGCGCCGTGAAAATGGCGCGCGCCGCATGCGTATCAACACGGCGGCAGCACCTTGAGCACCACGCAATTGCGCCCCGCATCCTTGGCGTGGTAGAGCGCGGCGTCGGCCAGGCGCAGCAGGGCGTCGGGATCGGCGGCGCCCGGTGGCGGCTGGACCGCGATGCCGACGCTGATCGTCACCTGTGCTGCATCGGCACTCGCATGGGGGATGGCCAGCTCTTCGATGGCGCGCCGCAGCGCTTCGCCGATCTGGCGCGCCTCGTCTGCGCCTGTGTTCGGCAGCACCATCGAAAACTCTTCGCCGCCGTAGCGCGCCGTCAGGTCGCCTGCGCGCCGCATGCTGGCCGCCAGCGCCTGCGCGACCCGGATCAGGCATGCGTCGCCGGCCTGGTGGCCGTGACGGTCGTTGAAGCGCTTGAAGTAGTCGACATCGAGCATGACGACGGCCAGCGGCTGGCCGACGCGCGTGGCGCGCGCACATTCGGTGCGCAGCACGTCGTCGAAATGGCGCCGGTTCGACAGGCCCGTCAGGCCGTCGGTGATGGACAGGGTTGCCAGCTTGCGGTTGGCGTCTTCCAGCTGTTCCGTGCGTTCGGCAACGCGCCGCTCCAGGCTGTCATGCAGCCTGGCGCTGGAGATCGAAATCATCGCCTGTACACCGAGCATGCGCAGGAAGGCGACGCGCTCCTGCGTAAACGAGGCTTCTGCAAGCCGGTTCTCGAAGTACAGGATGCCGTCGATCTGGCCGCCGTGCCGGATCGGCAGGCACATGACGGCACGCGGCCGCCGCAACTGCACGTACGGGTCGGCGGCAAAGCGCGAGACGCCGGTGATGCTGTCTTCGATCACCTCCGCGCCAGTGCGGATCACGTAGCGCAGCAGCGACAGCGGGAACTGCGGGTCGCTGGCGGCGTTCAGGTCGAGCCGCCGCGCTTGCAGGACGGTGACGCCGTCGCCATCGATATTGGCCTCCAGCTGGTAGCTGCCTTCGGACAGCAGCAGCAAGCGCGCTACCTGCGCACCGGCGTTTTCGCACACGATGGAAATGAGGCGTGTCAGCACATTGCGCAGGCCGACTTCGTTCGACAGGATCTGTGCCGCCTTCAGCAGCGACACCAGGTCGAGCGTGGAACTGCCGTGCGTGTCGGGGCCTACATGCGATAGCGTGGCGCGGCCATCCATCCGTGACAGCAGCGCAGCGTGGCGCGCCCGCAGTTGCGTCACCTTGCCCTCTGCGCCCCACTGGCCGTAGTGCGCGATGGCGTCCCGGATGAAGACGCCGGCCACGCGCGCGTGGCCCTGCTCGGACCAGTATTCGCCGCACAGCTCATTGCCCAGCGCTTGCACGTTGACGTAGCCTGCCAGGCCGGCGGCGTCGATCGCCTGCCGGTAATGGCGCGTGGCCAGCTGCAGATCGTCGCGGTAGCGTGCCATCTCGGCCATCACCAGCAGATGTTTGGCAGCGCTATTGTCCGAGCCTAGCCTGGCCCACTCGGTGAGGCTCGCCTGCAGTGCATCGATCACGCTCAGCACATCGCCCGCATCGGGTCGCGCCGGGTCGCGCCGCAAGGCACGCAGCCATATCAGCGCGGCGTAGAAGCTCGACTCGGCAACCTTGGCCTGGCCGCGCATGATCTGGGTGACGATGCCGAGCTGGCCGGCCAGCAGCTCGGCGTCGGCGCCGTCGAACAGGTAGGCGTTGCGGATCTTGCCTTGCAAATAGTAGGCGCGATACAGCTGCGAATCGCCATACTGTTCGAGGAAGCGCGCCTCGCTGAACGTCGCATCATCGTAGCTGTCGTGCCGGGGCAGGCGGCCCATCAGGCATTTGATCGGCTGGACCGCGGCGGCGACGCAGCAATCGGCCATCGCCTGCTGGCCGTTGGCGCGCATCAGCGCCAGGTCATGCTCGATGTCGTGCATCAGGTGCGGCAGATAGTCGCCGAGGATCATCCGTTCGGTGGCGCGCACGGCCGCCACCACGCCGACCTGCACGAAATCGGCGATTTCCAGCGCCCAGCCAAAGGCTTCTTCGTACAGGGCGTCGGAGCTGCGCAGGGGCTGCGTCCAGTGGCTGATCAGCGCACCGAACATCAGGCCCGTGAGTGTGCGCGTCTGCAGATTGGCACGCCGCCTGGCCAGCGCCATCGCCATCGCGCCGAAGTCGTAGCCGCGCGCCACGTCGCCGTCGTACAGCGCCAGTATCAGCGCGTAGCCGACATAGGCGACGGCGCTGAAATCGCTGTTCCCCCGTTGCATGGACAGCCGCGTCATCGAAACCACCATCAGCGCGCTCAGATCCTGCTGGCCGGCGTAATAGCTGGCCATCCACAGGCCCTGCATCATCTGCATCGCGGCCACCGCGTCCGGCGCGCACATGTCGCCGGCCGCCAGCAAGGTGTCGGGCGCCTGCGTGCCATGCAGCCTCCCGATATCGGCGAGGATGTCGTCGAAGCGCGCCTTCATGTGCGCGACATCGTGCGCAATGGCGATGTTCAACTGCGCCAGGCCTTCGCGCTGCACTTCGATGGCGTCGAGCAGGCGGCCTTGCAATTGATACTGGTGCGCCTGGATGGCAATGCAGCGTACCTGCAGCAGCGGGTGCAAGGTGCGGGCGCGCACCAGCGGATAGATCGCCTCGGCGGCATCGAACTGCCCGCACAGGTAAGCCGCTTCGGCCGCGCCCAGCTGCAGGTCGAGCCAGAGGTCGGCGTGGACGCTCCACGCCTCTGCCGGCAGCAGGCCGAGACCAATTCGCATGTGCTCCAGCGTGGCCTGGAACGCGGCCGAGCGTCGTGCCTTGACGCCAGCCTGCAGATTGAGCGCCGCCAGCTGCACGCGCTCGTTCGCATCGTCGAGCAGCGCACGGCCGGCGTTGAGCTGTTCGACGATCTCGAACAGTGTCTCGTCCTGGTGCCCCGGCGTGGCATGTTGCAGCAGCAGGCGGCCGATGCGAAGATGGTTGGCCGCGCGGGTAGAGGCATCGGCGACCAGGTAGGCTGCCTGCTGCACCCGGTCGTGCAGGAAGCGGTAATGGACGCCGCTGTGGCCGGCGCGGGTGTCGCCATTGACGTATTTATAGCGTTCGTCGAGCGGCTGGACCAGTCCTGCATGCAGCGCCGGCCACAAGGCTTGCTGCGTGTGCCGGGGCGAGCGGTCCACTGCCAGCGCAAGCGTGTCGAGCGTGAAGCGGTTGCCGCTGGAGGCGGCCAGTTGCAGCAGGTGCTGCGTTGCCGTGGGCAGGCGGTGGATTTTCTCCAGCAGCACCTCGACCACGTTGTCGGTATATTTGACCTGTTGTATCGCGCGCAGGTCCCAGTCCCAGCAATCGTCGGCTGCGCGGTAGCGCAGGTGGCCCGTCTCATTGAGCGAAGCGAGGAACTGGTTGAGGAAAAATGGATTGCCGGCCGTCTTGGTGTAGCAAATGCGGGTCAGTGGCGCGCAGTCTGGCGCCGCCACGCGCACGGTGGCCGCGACCATTTGCGCAACTTGCGCTTCGTTCAGGGGGCGCAAAAACAGCGTGGACAGTCGCACCTCGCGTGCGAGCAGCTTGTCGCGCAGCGCGATGAGGGGGTGCGCGGCGCTCACTTCGTTGTCGCGGTACGCACCGATGAACAGCAGGCAGCACTGGTCGCAGGAGAGCATGAGCAGCTCGATCATCCGCAGCGTGGCCGCATCGGCCCATTGCAGGTCGTCCAGGAACAGCACCAGCGGATGCCCGGCGCAGGCGAAGACTTCGACGAAGCGGGGGAACAGGCGGTCCAGGCGCAGCTGGGCCTGAGCCGGCGCCGACGCGGGCACCGCGTCGGTGGGGCCGACGATCAACGCCAGTTGGGGAATCAGTTCGACCAGCACGCCGATGCCATCGCCCAGGGCGCCGTGCAGTTTTCCGGACCATTGCCGCAGCGTTGCTTCGGGCTGGCCCAGCAACTGGCGCACCAGCCCCTGGAAGGCCTGGATCAGCGAGGCATACGGGACGTCGCGCTGGAGCTGGTCAAACTTGCCGGACAGGAAACAGCCGCGCCGGGCGACGATCGGTTTCTGCACTTCGTTGACGACCGCCGATTTGCCGATGCCTGAATGGCCGGCCAGCAGCAGCATCTCGCAGCGACCTGCGGCACTGCGTTCAAACGCCGCCAGCAGCACGGCGATGGCATCCTCGCGCCCATGCAGCGTCTGCGGCACAAGGAAGCGGCCATTGTGGTCGGACAGCTTGAGCGCCTGCGCCGGCTTGTCCGCGCGGCATGCTTCGAGGTCGCTGCGCAGGCCTTGCAAGCTCTGATAGCGCTGATCGGCATTTTTTTCCAGCAGGCGCTGGATGATCGGCAGCAGCTGGCCCGGCAAGTTTGCGAGTGCCGGGTGCGACCAGTCGGGACTGCGGGCAATGTGGCAATGCACGAGTTCCATCGCGTCGCCCGCCTCGAACGGCGCCTGGCCGGCCAGCAGTTCGTAGAAGGTGGCGCCGAGCGCATAGAAATCGGCACGCCAGTCGACGCGCCGATTCATGCGCCCCGTCTGTTCCGGCGCCATGTAACGCAACGTGCCTTCCAGGGCCTGGAGATTGACGATGCCATGGCTTTCGTACGGCAGTTCACAGGCGATGCCGAAATCGGTCAGCTGCAGCAGACGCCGATCGGCGTTCCACACCAGATTGGAGGGATTGATGTCCTTGTGGATCACGCCATGACGATGGACCGCTTCCAGCGCCGCGCACAGTTGCAGCGCGATGTCGAAAAAATCGTCCAGCGCCAACGCAGGCTGCGCCGGCGTCCTGCGCGCCGCCAGCTGCGCGCGCAACACCTGGTCGAGCGCCAGGCCACCGCTATCTTCCTGCAGCATCGTCCAGCACCCGCCGTGCAACTGCAGCGCCAGCGGATGCACTACGCCAGGATGGCGGCAGCGACGCGCGATCGCATACTCGCGCTTGAATTGTGCCAGTTGCTGAAAGGAGGGGAACTGCTGATTGGGCTTCTTGACGATCAGCGCAGTGCCATCAGCGGCCCTGGCGCGATATACCCGCGAGCGGCCACCGCTGTGCAGCTGTTTGATGATCTCGTGGTCGAAAAGGGAGCTCATGGGCTGGGCTAGCGGTACACAAACGGTTGCGGGAGCCTTGAGGCGCACATTTCGTGGTATTACTTAATTGTAAGTATTATATCAGTAGGAAGTCGCGGCGAAGCGAGAGGAGCGAAGGCTGTTGTTGCAAAAATGTCGGCGGGGGCAGGCGAGTCAGGATGCGGGAAACGAGCGCGATGACGGTGCCTATAACGTGACAATGACGACCATGACGGGACGCTAGGTGCGGCATCGCCGGGCCAACTTGTGAAACCTGAAATATAGCGGCTGGAGATTTTTTGCGGAATAAAGACAGTTTTGCGGAACGGGAGAGCGTCAGAAGGGTAGTAAGTACTATCTCTGGAAGTGGCATGTGCGCTGGTGCCCGGAGCCGGAA
>JAEAMG010000063.1_pt1 | contig 165215 bp, 134 predicted proteins | sample 8958741 | NCBI WGS metagenome assembly JAEAMG01 (sample SAMN16933256, study PRJNA681125) | bioreactor sludge metagenome | isolation source: anaerobic bioreactor treating anionic surfactant - SDBS | place: India: Bengaluru | collected 2019-02-28 | reverse complement strand
GTTTAGGTGGCGCCATTTGCTCCGGAATGGTGGCGCCGTTTGATCGGAATATTCAGTTGATCTCCCGCTCGCTGATATGCTGCGGAAGTTTGCCGAAATGCAGGCTTAGATGAGCCAGCTTGCGTGCATAATTGGTAAGCGTACTTTGCGTCTGTCCGCTTAAGGTAACCTTGTCCTGCAGTTCCTTATAAAGTTTTGAGAACCCATGGATTTCGTGGCTGGCTTGTTCTACAATCGTAAATGTTTTTTACGTAACTTAGGTGTGGCTTTTTCCATAGTATTAAGAGTTTTGTTGTTAATACCCTTTATACCGTTTTCAATGAAAAAAGCTATCCCGTCTTCACGCTCAGCGTGGGACGGGATTTAGTGCAACTAAATATCGGAGATGATAAAATGAAAACAAATTTTAGTTCAACCATTAAAAATTCAGCATTATTATATTGTGTATTATTTACAATTGCGACATTAATAGATAATATTTTGCAATTGTGTCGAGGGCAGGTGGCAGATTCAAATTACCATATTATGAACAGGGCAGTGGTTATTCTAATTGCCGTCATAACAATAACAATATTTGATAAACTTAGGCTGAGAAATAAGATTTTATCACACATAGTAGCCTATGTAATTTCAATGTTAGTAGTTTTTGCCTATGTATGGTTTACTAGCTTTTTTGATCCATTAAGTCCCGATGCATATCAAGGTATTCTTATAATCTATACTGCCTTTGCTATTATTGTCGTAGCAATTATCGAAATAAAAAAGCGTATCAAAAGCAAAAAGCAGCTATAAAAAGACTAGGTGTTAGACCTGTTTTACTAAAGTAGGATAACCAAACGAAAAAAATTGAAAACCAGCCCCTAATAAGTAAGGCTTCGTGCGGCGCAAGCTAAGCATGAAGCCATGTTGCACAGCCTGTCCCGCTGAAAGCGGGAAAATCCCACCGACCATTGAGGTTATATTATGGGGATTAAATCAAAAAACATTGCCATAGAGTCGTACCCAACGCCATCCGTTCATTGAAATTCTGAAAAGAAACAGGCGATCCAAGCACCGGAACCAGCTTTAAAGAAAGACCCCAATGGCATTTATGGTGAGTTTGTGCCATAGGATAGTGGGTCCGGAATGCGGGCATGTTTGTCATCATTGATGTTGATTCTGGGATGAATGAATAAGCTGATTCAGGTACACAAGGGATGGTCCCCTGCCGGGCAGAAACCGTTCAATGGTAACCATCGTCAACTGACCACATTCGGGGCAGATATCCGGATCGTACCCAAGTCTTTGACGGCAGATCTCTTCCCAGTGCTCCCTTTTTATGGCTGGTTCAGTCCTTACCCCCATACTGTGTTGCGACTGGTGCAATACAGGCCGATAGGTTGCAGATAGAAAACCGAAATGGCGGATGCGCACAAAACCCGTAAACCGTGAATTTAAAGTCACTAAGTGAAGGACTCGCCGATTTGTGTGCCAGCGAAGCCAGCTACCGGTTGATCTCCCGCTCGCTGATATGCTGCGGAAGTTTGCCGAAATGCAGGCTTAGATGAGCCAGCTTGCGTGCATAATTGGTAAGCGTACTTTGCGTCTGTCCGCTTAAGGTAACCTTGTCCTGCAGTTCCTTATAAAGTTTTGAGAACCCATGGATTTCGTGGCTGGCTTGTTCTACAATCGTAAATGTTTTTTACGTAACTTAGGTGTGGCTTTTTCCATAGTATTAAGAGTTTTGTTGTTAATACCCTTTATACCGTTTTCAATGAAAAAAGCTATCCCGTCTTCACGCTCAGCGTGGGACGGGATTTAGTGCAACGAGCGGTACAAGTAATTGCCGTGTTAGCAGATAGCGAAACTAAGTGTTCTTATTAAAACTACGGCAACGGTGGATATGAACGCAGCTTCGAAAGCGGCAACTCCTCATACCACAATCCGTTGGCAAACATATTTAATCCTGCTTAGTAAGAAATTAGCAAAAAATGAAATCAATAAAAGATTTAAAAAGTCAATCGAAATTAGTTTTAGACTGTACTCAAATTAAACATGGGCCAATTAATACTTTCTCTCGAATAGCAAATGCATGCAAAAGAATGCAAGGTTTTAATCAGGCATCTTGGAAATTATATAATAGATTCACCTCTATAGGTTCTATTCACAATATAAGTGCAATTTTACTAATGTGCATATTATTTTCCTGTGAAAAACCTTATCCACCGACAGGTATCACCGAACCATCTTTTCCATTGCCGTCAACTAAAGGTGGGTTGGGAGGACAGATAATTAAAGTAACCAACTTGAATGCAGATGGAAGCGGTTCATTATCGGAAGCATTACAGACAACTGGGCCAAGAATCATCGTTTTTGAAGTCGGAGGTGTAATTGACTTTGATAGAATTACGCTTAATATCACCGAACCATATGTCACCGTGGCAGGACAAACAGCTCCGTCTCCTGGGATTACGATAATTAAAGGAAGTATCCAGATTACCACTCATGATGTTATTGTTCAACATATTATGGTCAGGCCGGGAGAAGCCAATCAACCCAAGAAATCAGGTTGGGAACCTGATGGTATAAACTTATTCGGGGCAGAAGCCTATAATGTAATTGTTGATCATTGCTCCATTACATGGGCGATTGACGAAAATCTGAGCGCCTCAGGTCCACAGTATGAAGGTCGTTCGGGGACCTCTCACAACATTACTTTCAGCAATAATATCGTTGCCGAAGCCCTTAGTTTTTCATCCCACAGTGAAGGTGAACATTCGAAAGGGTCATTAATATTTGATAATGTGAGTAAGGTTGTGATCATACAAAATTTGTATGCTCATAATGCCGATCGAAATCCCCTTTTTAAAACCGGTTCATATGGGGTTGTAATCAATAATCTTATCTACAATCCATCGACACAGGCTATTGCACTTGACTATGACCTTTCGGAGTATGAGGGTAGCAGTCATGACCCTGAGCCACCGCGGCTTAGTATAATCGGTAATGTATTGCTAGCAGGTAAAGATACCCCTTTTTATCTTGCTATGATATCTGGTTTCGGAGAGGCATATATTCATGATAACAAAGCCTATAAACGAAACGAGAACAATATGGACATCACTAAAAAGTCCGTGACAGTCGTTTCCGAGATGCCTGTAATCATCGAGGATTACGAAATTTTGCCAGTTGACCTGGTAGAAAATTTTATCATTGAGAATGTAGGGGCAAGACCATGGGACAGGGATGAAATTGATGAAAGAATAGTCAGATCAGTTTCAAATGGTTCCGGCCATATCATTAACAGTCAGAATGACATTGGCGGGTATCCGGATTATGTATCAACCTACAGGGAATTGTCGATCCCGGAAACCGATACTCTTGGGTGGCTTCAATCATTTATTTTATCTGAATAATAGTATTGGGCAACTTAAATTTCAAAATATAGCTCATGAATAGAATAATTTACATAATGGCATGTATGGTTATTTCAATCACATCTTACTCTCAAGATACTATTTACACCAATGACGGCTATATACTAAATGTACATATTGTGGATGTATCAAAATCTAAGGTTAAGTTTCAATTACCATGGTGTGATAGTTCTTATCAATTAACCATGTATCTTGTAGATATTGATAAAATCAAATATTCTGATGGGAAAACAGTCCAGGGGAATGCTAAAAATCCACGAAAATTAAATCCATTAGGTCTCAGCATTGGTACAGCCATATTTATTACTGTGGAATCCGGGTTTTTATATTTAAATATGGATTATTTCTTTTTACCACAATTCTCAGTTGAAGGGAATGTAGGAATTACTGACTTTGAAGCACCCTATTATTCGATAGGTTGTAAATATTATTTTAAAACACCATATAAATCAAATAGACTTACTCCATATGTTGGTGCTTTAATAGGATCTGAATATTACGATCCTGTGATACAAATTCCAATAGGGTTGAATTATATTTTTAAAAGCGGATTGAATATAAGCTTTGGTTATAGTTATATGATTTACTATAAGGACGATTGGAAAGAATCCCTTCTTGAACTAAAAGTAGGGTGGAGATTTTAAATAACACCCACAAATAAAAACATTAAGAATGTGTCACCTTTAAATAAAAAGTGCTAGGTACATGACAAAAATTTCCAAGTGCCTTAACTGCATTTATTTAAAATACTTATAAACAAAGTTATTGATATTATACATTGATATTCATATAGATAAAAAATTGTCATATGCTAAGAAAGAAAATTTTTGAAACAATAATATAATCTCAGTACTTTTATACGATAAACCAGGGAATTTTTTTGCCAGAAATATCCATTTTTTCTTACTGTTCAAACCAACTTTTCTGGAACTGCAAGGTTTGGAATCCAGAAGGGATTTTCTTGAACAATCAACCTATCTTGAAAGGAGATTATCATGTTTAAAGATGCAACAGAAAAGGTAATAACTTCAAGGCGTTCGTTTCTCAAATGGGCCGGGGCCCTGGCTTCGACTCCGCTTCTATTGGGCCTCGGAGGGAAATTGTCCTTCGCGGCCTCTCACGATGCGGGCAAGGGGTCTACCAGGACAAAATTCAACACCAAGCTTGTCCTGTTGGGCACAACCGGTGGTATGACATGGTGGCCCGGCTCAAACCGAGCCAGTGCATCGCAAGCATTGGTTATTGGTGATGCCATGTACATCATTGACCTGGGATTTGGTTCCACCCAACGGCTTGCTGAGGCCTTTAACCATGCACGCTTCGTCACGATCAACGGTGAGAAGACGCAACTTGAACTATCCACTTTTCTCAAGAATGTCCGGGCAGTCTTTATCACGCATCTACATATGGACCATTTGGGAGACTATCCGACATTTCTTATGATTGGCGCCAAGGCGGGTTTCGGTGTCCCGAATCGGTTACAGATCATTGGCCCCGGGGACCGGGGAAAACTGAATGAAAACCAGACCGGATACTCCGGTTCAATTATCCAGGCGGAATGCGGCGGTACCAAGCCCATCACTCCAACTCCGGGCACAAAACAGATGACAAACCTATTGCTGCAAGCATTTTCCCAGAATTTAAATGATTGCGTGTTGGATGCTGGATACCCCGATCTCTCCAATATCATTGCCGTCAAGGAAATAGGCGATCCCCAGACTATACCCTGGCCAGCGGATTTCATCCCTCCTGATCCCTCCAAACACTGGACGAGGGAAGAAACCTGCCCCGCCATGAATCCCTTCGAAATTTACAGGGATGATCTGGTCCGAGTCTCGGCCATCCTTGTGGATCATTTCCAGGTCTATCCATCTTTTGCCTTTCGATTCGACACCAATGACGGATCGCTGGTCATCTCAGGTGATACAGGTCCGGATACCAACGGAAACCTTCAGAAACTCGCTAAAGGCACAGATGTCCTTGTCCACGAGGTCATAGATAAGTTCTGGATTGATACAACCTTTAAGGGAGTAAAGGAGGGTGATCCTGCTTGGCCACTCTACTACCATACCATCACTGCTCACACGACTATCCAGGATGTCGGCAAAGTTGCACAGCAGTGCCAGGCTAAGACGCTTGTTCTCAGCCATATCGGCCCAGGGAATACCCCGCTTTCACGCTTGAAAAAGGCTAAGGAGAATTTTTCCGGGAAGCTCATTATCGGCGAGGATCTAATGGAGATTGGTGTGGGAAAGGCCCAAGCATAGAGGGGGATTCTTTCAATAATTCAATTGTGGACTGGTCCTACCTTACTGGACAATATAGTGCCTACTTCTGGCCATACCGCCAGCCGTTATCTGCCAGCATAAAACGACTCCGAAGATAGCGACTACTGAAAAACAGATTTGAAAAAAGTTTCAGGTTTTATTTCTTTTTTACCTTTGCACCCAGTAAAGTAATTGGATGTTTACTGTTAATTCGGATATTGTTCTGTAAACAATCTGTACTTTTTGTACAGTTTTATCCTTGTTTGTTCTCGGATAATCCTTTTCGAGAGCGGTTTTCTATTAAATCAATTAAAGTTTTAATCTGCGTATAATGATGAAAGCATTGTGATGCTTTTCGAGTATGCAACAAAATAAAAGAAAATGAACAATGAAAAACAGACAATTCATGAATTTGACTTGAATATCATTCATGATTTTTTTTCAAAAACAGAACGTCAAGGTCCCGGAAGTCCCAAAGAAACACTTAAAGCATTGGGCTTTATAGGCGGTCTTACCGAAAAGTCTAAAATTGCCGATATTGGTTGTGGAACAGGTGGTCAAACAATGGTATTAGGAGAAAACACACCGTGTGAAATTATAGGTGTTGATACTTGGCCCGATTTTATAGATCAATTCAACCAAAATGCCCAAATCAAAAATCTTCAGGATAGAGTGAAAGGCATTGTCGGTAATATGGAAAATCTTCCATTTCGAGAAGAAGAATTAGACTTGATTTGGTCGGAAGGGGCGATTTATAACATTGGATTTGAGCGTGGACTGAACGAGTGGAGAAAATTTCTGAAACAGGGCGGATATATCGCAGTTACAGAAAATACTTGGTTTAGCGAAGAGCGACCTGCCGAAATTCAAGATTTTTGGCAAAAAGCCTATCCCGAAATAGACACAATCTCGAACAAGGTTGCTCAAATGCAAAAAGCAGGCTATCTTCCGATTGCCACTTATATCTTGCCCGAAACTATTTGGACAGATTATTATACTTGGCAAACATTGAGACGAGAATCCTTTCTGAAAAAATATGACGGTAACAATATCGTAGAAGAATTTGTTGCTTACATGCGATATGAGGCAGAGTTATATTATAAATATAAAGCATATTATGGTTATATGTTTTATATCGGAAAGAAGATTTAAGTAGTTGATCCTTAACAGTACACTTTTCCGGGATTCCAGCTGAAAGTTTTTGGGAACGTAACCCATCATTTCTTTCACCTGATCAATTTGTGGTTTGAGTGTGTGCCCGTCAAATACATTCCCTTCGATAGACATGGCTCCTACAATGATCCCTCCCTTTCGGGTATAAGCAAAGGAACTCTTGCTGCCGAACTCATAGGGTTTGTGCTCCTTTCCTTTTCCGATACAAAGAACCTCCGGTTCATGAATGCTGTATACAATGTTCTTTTCCTGTACCGTCGTATCGATACGTATCTCCCTGACTGCTTCCCGGATAATCTCTTCTCCGAACAGGTCAATGCTTTTGCTTGAAAATCTTCTTCATGCCTTCTTCTCCGATGCGTTTGCGGAAGTGTACAAAATCGGTCGGATCGGAACCGAATGTTAATAATTATTAAGGATTAACTACGTAATATAGGTGTGGCATTTTTTATAGAATAAAGATTTTGTGGTTAAAATCATTTATACTACATTTAACAGAAAAATTGTAATCGGTAAATAACAATGGACAACGAATGACCACGAATAACCACCCCCATGAACCTTGATCTATCCGATAAAGCAGCTTTGGTCACCGGCTCCTCCCGCGGCATCGGCCGTGCCATTGCCAGGGAGCTGGCCTCTGCGGGGGCAAGAGTGGCACTTCATTATAATAATAACCTTTCCAAAGCAGAAGAGACGCGCTCTCAGCTTGAAGGCGACGGCCACATTCTTGTCCAGGGCAACATGACCCGCCCCATGGACCTGGTGCGCATGGTGGATCAGACCATTGAGAAATTCGGGAAGATCGATATCCTGGTGAACAATGCCGGCATTTATGAGGAGGTGGACTTCCTGCGGATGACCTATGACGCCTGGCAGCAGGCCTGGAAACGGACCATGGAAACCAATCTGACTGGCGTGGCAAACCTTTCCTTCCTGGTCGCCAACCACATGGTGGAAAGGGGGAGCGGCCGGATCATCAACATTTCTTCCCGGGGAGCCTTCCGCGGGGAGCCTACTGCCTTCGCCTATGGAGCCAGCAAGGCAGGACTGAACGCGCTGGGGCAATCCATGGCCAAAGCCCTGGCTCCGCATAATGTATTCGTATTCACCGTCGCTCCCGGCTGGGTCGATACCGACATGGCCGCCGACGGCCTGATAGGTGCGCGGGGAGAAGAGATCAAAGCCCAGAGCCCGCTGAACCGTGTGGCACGGCCCGAGGAAATCGCCCGCCTAGTGACTTTCCTCGCTTCCGAGGGGAATGACTACATGACGGGGTGCATCGTGGATATCAACGGGGCGTCGTATCTACGGACGTGAGCGAATAAAAATCCCAAATTCCAAGAACCAAATTCCAAATAAATTCCAAAATCCAAATTCCAGTCCTCATATACCCTTACCGCCTGCAGGATGGGATTTTCTGATTTCTATAGGATAAGCTTTTACTGGTCGATATTAAGGATGGAGAACCATCTTCTTTGTCAAACTAACGTTGTTCGCTTGAAGTACACAGTGATAAATTCCTGATGGATAACCATATGCATTCCAATTCACTTCATGTTCTCCCGAAGAGTACCTTTCTTCCGTCAGCCGGCAGATTTCGTTTCCAGAATTGTTATAAATTTTGATCCTGATGAACTGAGGATCGGGTAAAGAGAACCTGATGACGGTCGTTTCCGCAAAGGGATTCGGCTGGTTCTGATAAAGCACTATCCTGTTGCCGTTGGAAATCAAGCCATCATCAATCCCGAAGATCCCATCAGCGCCATCACCCACGATCTCAATCTCGCTGAGCTGATTGTTTCCCATCCCTTTCTGGTGCGCCAGGTAAAGATGGTTGTCGGTAAGCTGGCCGTCAGGCAACAGCAGCTTTTCCCCCTCCGGATCCTGCCAGAAGATCTTTGTGGCAACGCTGTCGGTAGCCACCGGATCTTTTCCTGCCAGCAGCACCTGATGCTCGTACGGTTCAAACGCCGGGGCCCAGGCTCCTTCGCCGCCAATAGCGTTTTTGATTCCGTCAACGACTGCCAGATGGATCGGGCGGGCCATGTTCAGGTCGCAGATCGAACGGGGAAGGTGATATACCGGATCTCCTCCCTCATGGTGGAGCTTTGAGCGAGTGCCCGTGTCGCCCTGCATCTGGTAGAACTGCAGCGGTGCTATCCCGATCAGGTTTTTCATCGAATGGGTCATGCCCGCGATGATATGCTGTTTCATCTTGGTCACCGAAACGAAGACATCGGTCTCATCGAGGATCTGATTCAGGATGAAGGATTCGTAAAAAAAAGGATTGCTGCCGGTGGAACGTGTGCAAAAGCTGGTATAGGGTGCTGAGTTGTTCAGGTTGACCATCTGGGCTCCAAGGTATTGCTGGACGTCCTGATAACCATACTGGGTATAACATGCTGAATCCCACAATGATTCAACGATAGTAATCTTGCCGGGGCTCACCCCGCTGTCGATGATCAGTTCGCCAATGGCTCTCAGAACTTCCGGATGGTTCCACATACATTCCCTGACATCCACCCCGTTCAGTTTGGGATGATCTGCCCAGTAGGAACCGCCTGTCAGGTTGATCTTGATGGCGACCGTACTGCCGGTTTTCATTATATCGCTGATCCCGCCCAGTGAATCGAAGAGGTGTTCGACCTTTTGGCGGATATAGGCCCGTTCGTAGTTATCTGCCTTGGTGGCAGCGACTTTGGATTTGGAATCAGTTCCTCTGAACAGGGAAAGGTCATCCCATCCCTGGGTTAAGCCCGAAACTGGTGCCAGGAATGAAGCAATAGAAAGCCCCGTCAACTTGATGAAGTCCCTTCGCGATGCGGTGTGGCTTTTGTCCGGGATTTCTTCTTTTCTGGGCATTATATTCAGTACTTTTGAAAGATGTTTGAATGACCCCGGTCTTCAGACCGGGGATTTTGGCAGTTTTCTCTTATTTTGGGATTTAGCCCAAGACAAATGTATCATTTTTTACATAACGAAAGCCATAGGATTCAAGGAGGCTGTCTGATGAAAAGAGTTTTCATCCTCATTTTATCACCATTTGTACGCAACATCGCGAGCATTATTTCGGCGAAATCGTCAACGGGAAAATGCAATTATCGGTGATGGGCCGGTGTGTAATGGAAAACCTGCAAAACGTATCGGCACATTACCCATACGCCGAAATTCCAATTTTTACGGTCATGCCGAACCATTTACACGCCGTAATCGTCATTGATTGGGATAAAATACCGACCGGGAATCGTAGAGACGCGGCGCGCCGCGTCTCTACAGGGGGTACGGGGGAAACGGGGGAAACCGTAAACAGGGAAAACAACGATTCAAAACGAAAAACGAACCAATGTCGAACGATAAATTTCAAAACCGGTACCGGATTTCATCCGCGCGGGCACCATGGCATGGTTACGATGGGGGTGCGTATTTTATTACCATTTGTACGCAACATCGCGAACATTATTTCGGCGAAATCGTCAACGGGAAAATGCAATTATCGGTGATGGGCCGTTGTGTAACGGAAAATCTGCAAAACGTATCGGCACATTACCCATACGCCGAAATTCCAATTTTTACGGTCATGCCGAACCATTTACACGCCGTAATCGTCATTGATGGGGATAAAATACCGATGGGAAATTGTAGAGTAGAGACGCGGCACGCCGCGTCTCTACGACAAATAACACGCGCAACGTTCCAACGAAATGGTTGGCGGTAACCATCGGCGGCATCAAATCGGCCGTTACGAAATTTGCGCACGAAAATAAATTGAATTTCGCGTGGCAGACCCGTTTTCACGACCATATTATCCGTGATGCGGGTGAAATGAACCGTATTGCTAAATATATTGAAAAAAATATCGCACAATGGGAATCGGATCGTTTTTGCGAATAAATCCGCGTATAGGCGTGGCCGATCGTAGAGATGCGGCGCGCCGCGTCTCTACAGGGATCCGGGACCCGAAAACAGGCGACGCAATCAGAATTCACACGTGCATATCAGGTTCCTGTCGCCATACGCATCGTCAATCCGCGTCACCGGCGGCCAGTATTTCGTTTCCAATGGTGCCGCCGTGACCGCCTTTTCCCGTGAATACGGGTACTCCCAGCGGCTGCTCATCACCATGGCCGCCGTATGGGGCGCATTTTTCAGCACATTGTTTGCCGGATCTGCTTTTCCGTCAACGATCTCCTGTATCTCCCCGCGGATCTCGATCATCGCCTCCACAAAACGGTCCAGCTCGCGGAGCGGCTCGCTTTCCGTGGGTTCCACCATCAGGGTGCCGTGAACCGGAAAAGCCACGGTAGGTGCGTGGAAGCCGTAATCCATCAGACGCTTGGCGATGGAAATGACCTCCACTCCGGCTGTCCGGTGGAACTCGTTGCAGTCAAGGATCATCTCATGCGCGCAGGTGCCATTTTTGCCAGTATACAGGATCTTGTAATGATCCTTCAGGCATGCCAGCAGGTAATTGGCATTCAGGATGGCATATTTCGTGGCTTCTGTCAGCCCTTCCGCACCGAGCATTTTGACATACCCATAGGAGATCGGCAGGATGAATGCGCTTCCAAAGGGAGCAGAAGCTACCGCGTGGATCGGATTTTTCCCTCCGGTCGGAGCAGTGGGGTTGGATGGCAGAAATTCGGCCAGGTGCCGGGCCACTCCGATGGGACCCGCTCCCGGACCGCCTCCTCCATGCGGGATGGCAAAGGTCTTGTGCAGGTTCAGATGACACACGTCGGCACCGATGAGCCCCGGACTGGTGAGCCCGACCTGGGCGTTCATGTTGGCTCCGTCCATGTACACCTGACCTCCGTTTTCGTGAACGATCCTTACCAGCTCCAGGATACCTTCTTCAAACACACCGTGGGTGGAAGGATAGGTCACCATGATGGCAGAGAGATTGTCACGATGGGCGGCTGCCTTTTCACGCAGGTCGGTAAGGTCGATGTTTCCCATTTCGTCGCATTTGACGACGACGATCTCCATGCCGGCCATGTGGGCGCTGGCCGGATTCGTACCGTGAGCGGAGGAGGGGATGAGACATACATTGCGATGCCCCTGGCCATTGGCACGATGATACGCCTGGATCACCATCATGCCGGTATATTCACCCGCCGCCCCCGAGTTGGGCTGGAACGACATGGCCGCAAAACCGGTGATCTCACAGAAGATCCTGTTCATCTCGCTGATCAGCAGCGTATAGCCTTCCGCCTGGTCCTGTGGAACGAAGGGGTGGATCTCAGCAAATTCCGGCCAGCTCATAAAGAACATTTCGACGGCCGCGTTCAGCTTCATCGTGCACGAACCCAGCGGGATCATGGTACGGTTCAACGCAAGATCCTTGTTCTCAAGCATTTTCAGGTAGCGCATCATGTCCGTTTCGGAATGATACGAGCTGAAAACGGGATGAGTAAGGAATTCACTTTGCCTCTCCAGCTCCTGAGGAAAGGTGCGGATCTTTCTGCATTCTTTCGGATTACAGATGAATTCATTGTAAAGAGTTGTGCTGGCTTTCGCCAGGATGTTCAGTATCAGATTGATATTTGCCAGCTCGGTGGTCTCGTCCACACTGATGCCCAGTCTGCGGTCATCAATGTACCTGAAGTTCATCGTTTGCTCCAGGGCAAGATTGCGGATAGCATCCATGCTCACGCTGGCCGGGATCTCGATCTCCAGAGTGTCGAAAAAGGATTCGTTGCATTGCCTGTAACCATACTTGACAACTTCCTGGGCCAGGACGCCTGTCAGGATATTTATATGTCGTGCAATTTCATATATACCCTCTTTGCCGTGATACACGGCATACATCCCGGCCATTGTGGCCAGCAGGGCCTGTGCAGTGCAGATGTTGGAGGTGGCGCGTTCGCGCTTGATGTGCTGTTCGCGGGTCTGCAGTGCCATCCGGAGCGCCCTGTTCCCTCTGGCATCCACCGATACTCCGATGATCCGGCCTGGCATGTGGCGCTTGTACTCGTCGGTAGTGGCCAGGAAGGCAGCGTGCGGACCGCCGTATCCCATCGGGATCCCGAAACGTTGCGACGATCCGACCACGATATCGGCTCCCCATTCGGCCGGGGGCTTAAGCAGCGCCAGGCTCATCAGGTCGGCCGTCACGCAGAGGAGGGCCCCCGCAGCGTGAACTTTTTCGGCAAAGGACCGATAGTCATAGATCATTCCCCTTTCGGCCGGGTACTGGACCAGCGCACCGAAAAAGCTTTCGTCCGGCTGTGCCGACCTGTGATCACCCTTCACCACCTCAATTCCCAAAGGCTTCGACCTGCCGGTAAGTACATCCAGGGTCTGCGGGAAGACTTCTTCCGATACGAAGAACCGGTTGGCTCCCCGTTTTACTGCTTCCCTGGGGCGGGCGTTGTATGCCATGATCATCGCCTCGGCAGCGGCCGTCCCTTCGTCGAGCAGCGAGCAGTTCGACATGGGCATGCCGGTCATGTCGGAAACCATGGTCTGAAACACCAGCAACGCCTCGAGCCTGCCCTGGGATATCTCTGCCTGATAGGGGGTATAGGATGTATACCAGCCCGGATTCTCCAGGATGTTCCGCTGGATGACACCGGGGGTGATGGTATTGTAATACCCCAGACCAATAAAGGATTTATAGATCTTGTTTTTGGCGGCGATCTCCTTCAGGTGCCGGAGGTACTGGTACTCATTCATCCCTTTGGGAAGGGCAAGGGATCTCTTGGCCCGGATTGCTTCAGGGATGGTGATATTGATTAATTCATCAAGAGAAGAAACACCGATCTTATCCAGCATTCTTATCAGTTCTTCTTTTCTGGGGCCGTTATGGCGCTTAATAAAATTATTTGTGATCATAAAATGACGTTTGAAACCACAGAGGTTACGCAGAAGGCACGGAGAACACGGAGAGGGGTTATTGAATCATTTACCCCTCCGTGTTCTCCGTTCTTCCTCCGTGTTCTCCGTGGTTAATTGAATTTCACTACAGCCTCTTATTGTTTGCAAAACAACAATGCAAAAATACAAATTAGCTGTATTCCTGACATGGCATGTTCCGGATAGTTTATTGCTTCTTGATCCTCATTCCGAAGAAGGACCGGTAGACAAAGACCAATCCGATGATGAAGAACACGACACCGATCCAAAGGGATGCTGTTCTCATTCCACCCAGGATCATCTGGATGGAGATCTCTGCGGCCAGTAATCCGAACAGCGTGGAGAATTTGATGATCGGATTCATGGCGACGGAGGAAGTGTCCTTGTAGGGATCACCCACGGTATCTCCGATGACAGTCGCTTCATGGAGAGGTGTGTTTTTCATTTTCAGGTCTACTTCAACAATCTTTTTACTATTATCCCATGCACCTCCGGTGTTGGCCATGTACAGGGCCTGGAACAATCCAAAAGTGGCGATGGAGATGAGGTAGGCAACGAAGAAGTTGGGATCGATGAACGCAAATGCTAATGTAAGGCAGAAGATGACGGCAAATATGTTCCACATACCTGACTGGGCATATTTTGTGCATATCCTGACCACGTTTTTGGAATCGTTGATGTCAGCTTCTTTTTTATTCAGGTTGATATTTTTCTTGATGAATTCAACGGCCCGGTAGGCGCCGGTTGTGACGGCCTGCATGGAAGCGCCTGTGAACCAATAGATCACCGCTCCGCCTGTGACAAATCCCAGGATGACCTGGGCGCTGGTCAGTTCAATGTTCAACAGTCCGTTTTTAGCCAGAAGCAGGATGATGGAGAAAACCATGGTGGTGGCGCCGATTACGGCAGTGCCTATCAGTACTGGCTTTGCGGTAGCCTTGAACGTGTTCCCTGCCGAATCATTTACTTCTAGATGGTACTTGGCGGTTTCAAAATTGGGTTCAAAACCAAAATCCTTCCTGATTTCCTCTTTGATCCCGGATCTGGTTTCAATCTGCGATAGTTCGTACACCGATTGGGCATTATCGGTCACCGGGCCGTAGCTGTCCACGGCGATCGTAACCGGTCCCATGCCCAGGAATCCAAAGGCAACCAGACCGAAGGCAAAGATGGTCGGATACGTCATGAATTGATCCAGTCCGAGGGTGCTCGTGATATAAGCGATGACCATCAGTGCGACGATGACCATTCCTTCCCAGAAGGCGCTGAAGTTACCCGCGACCATTCCTGACAGGATGGTAAGAGAAGGTCCGCCTTCCTTTGATGCGGTAACGATTTCCTTGACGTGCCGTGATTTGGTGCTTGTGAATGCCTTGGTGAACTCCGGGATCAGGGCGGCTGCCAGGGTTCCGCAGCTGATGATCGTGGCGAGCTTCCACCAGAGGGAGGTGACCACGGTCGTTCCGATAGTAATCTCACCGATCAGCAGGTAGCTGACGATGTAGGTTACGATGATTGAAAGGATGGAGGTGATCCAGACCAGGTTGGAAAGAGGTGTCTCGAAGTTGAATTTATCGGCTTTGCCCCACCGCATCTTTGCCAGACCCAGGTTGATGTAATATGCGGTCAGTGATGTCACGATCATTAGGATACGCATGGCGAAGATCCACACGATCAGGTGGCTCTGGAACAGCAACGCTGCTTCCTGGTTCGGGAAAATGGCAAGTGTGCCGAAGTTGATGGCCAGGACGATGAATGAGATCAGTGCCACGCCGGTAACACCATAGGTTTCAAAACCATCCGCCGTAGGTCCGACACTGTCGCCGGCGTTGTCACCAGTGCAGTCAGCTATGACTCCCGGATTGCGAGGATCATCCTCCGGCAATTTAAAGACGATCTTCATCAGATCCGCTCCGATATCGGCGATCTTTGTAAAGATCCCTCCGGCCACCCTCAGGGCACTAGCACCGAGCGACTCGCCAATAGCAAAGCCGACAAAGCATGCACCCGCGCTCGAGAATGGAACAAACAGCAGGATGATCAGCATCATGATCAATTCAACGCATACCAGCAGCAAACCGACGCTCATCCCCGACTGAAGAGGAATGGACATGACATTGAACGGTTTGTTCTTTAATGCCGCAAACGATGTCCGTGCATTGGCCAGGGTGTTGATGCGTATCCCAAACCAGGCAACACTGTACGATCCCAGAATGCCGATCAGCGTCCAGAACAGGATCAGTAGGACCTTTGGGACAGTAAGGTGTGACAGCCCAAGAAAGTAATACAGAATGATTACCGCGATGATGCCGAACAAAATGGCAAGGAACTTCCCTTGCTGAAAAAGATATGTCTTGCACGTTTCCCAGATCGTATGGGAGACTTGGGCCATCGATTTATGGATGGGGATCTTTCGTATGGTGATGTATTGCCACAAACCAAAGAGCATTCCCACTATGATAATGATGAATCCATAATTCAGCAATGACCATCCCCCGGGATATATCCCCCTCAAATTGGGTAAAGGTAGATCTGCCTCACTCGCAAATAAAAAAACGGGCAAAATGGATAATACCATCAAAAGTGTAATCTTTTTCATGAGTGCATTTTTAAATTTGTAATATTTGTGAAGGGTAAGCAAAAATAGGAAGTTTTTTGAATTTAGAAAATCAGATTAAGATTTATTTTAATATATTGATTTACAATTATCTATGAATATTTCTCGTGCATAATCCAGAGGTTTTGAGAAGTTTTGGAAAAATGTAATACTTTTACCTGACCGAATGATGGGATGCATTTAAGGAGAAAGCTCAATGAATAAAATCCGGCTTAAGATCATTGGAATGTCGTACAGCCAGTCGCAGAGCGGGGCCTTTGTCCTGATCCTGGTCGAGTCGAACGGAAGGCGGAGGCTGCCCATCATTATTGGCGGTTCTGAAGCGCAGGCTATTGCCATGGAACTGGAGAAGATGAAGCCTACCCGTCCCTTGACCCATGATCTTTTCAAAAATTTTGCCGACCATTTCAATATTAAGCTCAAGGAAGTCATCATCAATAAGTTTCATGAAGGAGTCTTTTATGCACTTTTGAAATGTGAGCGCGATGGTGAAGAAATCGAGATCGACTCCCGCACGTCCGATGCAGTGGCCCTTTCACTTCGTTTTCATTGCCCCATCTATACTTATGAAAGTATTCTGAAGGCAGCAGGCATGACGATGGATGGTGAAAAGGGAAAGGAAAAACAGGAATACAGCGATGACATCAGCGTCTCTGAATATTCCGAGCTCACCGTGAATGAACTTACGGAACTCCTGAATAAGGCTGTAGAAAACGAAGAATATGAAAAAGCTTCCCAGATAAGGGACGAAATTAACCGAAGAAAGAAAAAAAAATGAGGAAGGTCCATTGTTGGTTGTTTTTTATTGTTTTGCTGATTTCCGGAAATTCCGTGATGGCTGAAGGTTCAACATCTCTTTCCGTCAAAAGGATGCTGGAAGGGGAGTGGAATATGAAAACGGACGGGAACTCTGTAGCGATGCTGCAGAATGACACCGTACAGCAGCAGGATCAGCCGTCTGCAACTACGGTCCAGCATAGCTTCCATAAACGTAGCTTTAGTTTCACCGCATTCCTTCGCGGACTGCTCGGCCTTGTCATCCTGGTTGGGATCGGATACCTGCTCAGCACGAACCGTAAAGCCATATCGTGGCGCGTGGTAGGACTCGGACTGCTGACACAAGTCATCATCGCAGTCCTGGTCCTCAAAGTGCCGGCAGTTCAGTATTTCTTTGAACTCATCGGCAGGATCTTCATCAAGATACTTGATTTTTCAAAGGACGGCAGCGCTTTTCTTTTTGAATCCATGGTCACCGGAGAGGTGGAGGATTCACTGATCACCTTTGCGTTCCAGATATTGCCGACGATCATCTTTTTCAGTGCCATTACCAGCATTTTGTTCTATTACGGAATCATACAAAAAGTAGTATATGCGCTGGCGTGGGCACTCACCAAATTGTTGAAAATATCCGGGGCGGAAAGCCTGTCAAGTGTCAGCAACATATTCCTGGGCCAGACCGAAGCTCCACTGTTGATCAAGGAGTATCTGAGCAGGATGAACCGCTCAGAGATCATGCTGGTGATGACAGGGGGAATGGCAACCCTAGCAGGGGGAGTCCTGGCAATCTACATCGGGATGCTTGGAGGATCGGATCCTTACAACCAGATGTTGTTTGCCAAACACCTGATCAGCGCTTCCGTCATGGCCGCACCTGCCGGAGTGGTCGCCGCAAAATTGCTTGTACCACAGACCGAGTCGATCCAGAAACACGTAGAGGTGACCAAGGAAAAGGTTGGCTCCAACATCCTTGAAGCCATCGCCAACGGGACCACTCAGGGGCTGAAACTTGCCGTGAATGTTGCGGCGATGCTGATTGTTTTCATTGCCCTGATTGCCATGGTGAATTTCATCCTGATGAAAATCGGGGACTGGACAACCCTGAATGAGGCCATCATAGGGTTGACCGATGGTCGTTATACCCATTTCAGCCTTCAGTTCATTCTCGGATATGCTCTTTCTCCCATCGCCTGGGCCATTGGTGTCTGCAAGGAGGACGTCGCCCTGGTGGCGCAGTTGCTTGGCGAGAAGACCATCCTGAACGAGATGATCGGTTACATTTCATTGAAGGAATACATTGCTGCCAATGCCTTTTTTGAGGAAAAATCCATGATCATCGCAACCTATGTTTTGTGCGGTTTTGCCAACTTCGGCTCCATTGGCATTCAGATCGGGGGCATCGGGGCACTGGCTCCCAACCAGCGGCTGAACCTTTCCAGGCTGGGCCTGAGAGCCCTGGTGGGAGGGACACTGGCTGCCCTGTTTTCGGCTACCATTATTGGTGGGATCATGGGATAGATGGTCGATAACTGAAATCAATGAAACAATATCTAGATCTGCTTGACCATGTAATGAACCATGGTGTGCCGAAGGAAGACCGTACGGGCACCGGAACCCTCAGCGTGTTTGGATACCAGATGCGCTTTAACCTGGAAGAGGGTTTCCCTGTGCTGACCACCAAAAAACTCCACCTTCGCTCCATTATCCATGAACTGTTGTGGTTCCTACGGGGAGAAACCAATATACATTACCTGCACGAAAACAACGTGACCATCTGGGACGAGTGGGCCGACGAGAAGGGCGAGCTGGGACCGGTATATGGTTACCAGTGGCGCTCATGGCCGGCCGGTGACGGGAGGACCATCGACCAGATCTCGCAGGTGATCGAGACCCTTCGGACAAACCCCGATTCGAGGAGGATCATTGTCAACGCCTGGAATGTGGGCGACCTGGAGAAAATGGCCCTGCCTCCCTGCCACCTGCTGTTCCAGTTCTACGTGGCCAACGGAAAGCTGTCCTGCCAGTTGTACCAGCGAAGCTGCGATATCTTTCTGGGAGTGCCTTTCAATATCGCCTCCTACTCCCTGTTGACCATGATGGTCGCCCAGGTGACCGATTTGCACGCTCATGAGTTCATCCATACCCTGGGCGATGCCCATATCTATCTCAACCATACCGAACAGGTCAGATTACAGCTTACACGCCAACCCTATCCGTTACCGGCAATGATCCTCAATCCTTCAGTAACCAGCATCTTTGATTTCACATACGAGGATTTCTGTCTCGAAAATTATCAGGCCCATCCCAATATCAAAGGGGAAATCTCCGTTTAGCAATCAGTACAGACCATCTTTTAACCGCAGTCCATGAAAGAAATCTCCATCATTGTCGCCATTGCCGATAACAATGCCATCGGTAAAGACAACCAGCTCCTGTGGCATCTCTCGGAGGATCTCCGGCGTTTTAAGCGCCTGACCACCGGGCATACGGTGGTCATGGGAAAAAAAACCTTTGAATCCCTTCCGTTCCGGCCACTGAAGAACCGTCGCAACATCGTGCTCTCCGATGCCTGGGGCGAAGAGATCGACGGCTGCGAAATGGCCTATTCGATTGAGGAAGCCATGGATATGATGGATGAGGGGAAGGAAAATTTCATCATCGGCGGGGGGTCGGTATACCGGCAATTTTTGCCATACGCCACACGACTCTATATTACACGGGTCAAACACACTTTTGAAGCGGACACCTTTTTTCCTGAGATCGATTTTTCGGAATGGAACCTTGTCGAAAAGCAGGAAAACACTCCTGACAGGAAGAATCCATATCCATTCGATTTTTTAACCTACGCACGAAAGAGCCAGGATCAGCTTGAATAATACGAAAGACACTCCACCCTCGTATTTTTTCTGATCATCCTTATTCTTTCAGGAATGATAATCATCCAGGCTGCGGGGACGAAGATCCTGTTATCTATTATTTTAGCGCAGTATATGAAGATTTCATACAGACACATGTCACCTGTTTGCATCTTTTTTTCTATGTCGACGGGATGACGAAATCTGTTGAGGATTCGTTGTCTGTCCATCCGGAGGGATCCTTTTGGATGAACGAAGCATTGTGGCCGTGGATCCTTCCATGCCGGATGAGTATCCCAAAAGGTTCCTGGCCGACTTGGGTACGACGGGCAACGATAAGAGCAGACAGCCTGAAGTTCCAGTCTGTCGTCGAGGCGTTTTTATAAGCTGATAAAGGAGGCAGACTGCACATATATCCGGGATGGGATCTTTGATCTCACGGTTTCCTTGAGTCGTGATGATGACAGGATGGGGGAGGGTGTTGTCGATTTTGTTTTCATGAATCCGGTGGACTGAGATCAATACGTCATCGCCGTCATTGACGGTGAGGTCAGCCGCACGGAGTTCATTTACCTGATGGATTGGCTGAATTATTAACCGATTCCTGGTTCAACGATTTACGTTTTCAGTTTTTTCTTCTTTGCTGCAGGGAAAAGAATGTTGTTCAGGATCAGGCGGTATCCTGGTGAGCTGGGATAAAGGTTCAGGTCGGTGGGGGGATCCCCGACAAGATGCTGATAATCCTCAGGATCATGCCCTCCCAGGTAGGTCCATGTCCCATTGCCAAATTCCCCGTGTATGTAACGGGCTTCCCCGGCTGCTTTATTTTCGCCCATGATCAGAACATTGGGCTTTAGATACCGTTTGTCGAACGCGGTCGACTGGCCCATAAAACCGGGTATGATCATGCGGTGATCCTGGCACAACATGGTTGGGACCGGATCCCATTTGGCAGAAAATTCGAACAGGAGAAAGAAGTCGCTGTTTCGCGGCACGCGCCGTGAATCGGTCACATCGATGGATGAGATTTCGTACTCGAATGGATTGGCGCTGATGGTAAATCCTGTGAAGGCAAAGCAGTTCTCGTAGTTGAGTTTTTGCTGGGCGTCGGGGTCCATCGGGTCGCCGTCGAACATGACATCGCAGATATCGACGCCGTCGGCTGCCAGTGCCACGTCGAAGCTGTCGGGAGCAGAACACATGGCAAAAAGATAGCCCCCGCCCGCTACGAAATCACGAATCTTTTTCGCCACCTCCAGCTTGCATTCCGACACTTTGCTGAAGCCCAGCGCGCGTGCGGTGGCTTCGGATACCATGACATCTTCTTCGTACCAGGCCACTCCCCTGAACGCCCGCCAGAATTTTCCGTATTGCCCTGTGAAATCCTCATGATGCAGGTGAAGCCAGTCGTACATGGGCAATACGCCCGCCATGACCTCCTCGTCATAGACGACGTCGTATGGGATTTCTGCGTAGGTCAGGGCAAGGGTGACCGCATCATCCCAGGGCTGCTTGTTCTTGGGGGAATACACGGCCACCCTGGGGGCTTTCTGGAGCTTCACCACATCCATATTGACCTGGGGATCGGCAATCTCCATCAAGATGGCAGTGGACTGGGCATCGGCGATCACCTGATAACTGACGCCACGAATGACGCATTCACTTTCAATGAGCTCATGGAATGCGCACATGAAACTTCCTCCCTTGAAGTTCAGAAGCCAATCCACCTCCACATCCTGTTCCAGCACCCAGAAGGCGATTCCATAGGCTTTCAGGTGGTTCTTCTGTGTCTCATCCATGGGGATCAGGATGTAGGCAGCATGAAGCATCATCACCTGAAGGGTGAAGATCAAGATAACGGCAAATTTTTTCATATGAATTAAAATGGGGCTCCTTCCTCCTCCTCCATGTTATTCATCTTGCTTGGCATAGTGTAACTGCTGCCCGAAGGCTGGAAGTTGAGTTCAGTCCCGGAGGCTGCTGCAATTTCCATCTCAGGTGCTGCCAGATCCGTGAATTTGGCATACTTGGATATAAAACGCAGATTGATATCTTTTAGTGCGCCGTTGCGGTGCTTGGCGATACTGAGCTCAGCCTGTCCGAGCGTAGAATTACCCTGGTCATCTTCAGTGATTTTATAATATTCGGGCCGGTATAGGAAAAGCACAATATCGGCGTCCTGCTCAATGGCGCCTGATTCACGAAGGTCGGAAAGGATGGGCCTTTTGGTACCGCCCCTGGTTTCCACCGCGCGGCTGAGCTGCGACAGGGCGATGATCGGAACGCGCAGCTCCTTAGCCAGGCTCTTCATCGACCTGGAGATATTGCTGATCTCCTGCTCACGGTTGCCTCGTCCTTCGGAAGGACTTGACATGAGCTGGAGATAGTCCAGGATGATCAGCTGGACGTCGTGCTGTGCCTTCAACCGTCTGCATTTCGCCCTTAATTCGAAGATGGACAGGGCGGGGGTGTCGTCAATGAACAGGGGAGCGTCGATGAGGTTGCCGATCTTGGCATTCAATTGTTCCCATTCGTACCCTTCAAGGTTACCTTTCCGCAGCTTCTCCACCGGCAACTGGGTCTCACTGGATATCAGCCTGGTGACAAGCTGCAGGGACGACATTTCCATGGAGAAAATGGCGACCGGTCGTTTGAAACCGACGGCGACGTTCCGGGCCATCGAAAGGGCGAATGCAGTCTTTCCCATGCCGGGCCGTGAAGCCAGGATGATGAGGTCGGATTTCTGCCATCCGGAGGTCACCCGGTCCAGCTCGGTAAAGCCCGACGGCACACCGCTGATACCCTCCACATGCTCACGGGCTGCCTGGATCTCGTTGATAGCCAGGTGGACCAACGACTGCATCTCGGCAAAGTTGCGGCGCAGGTTCTGCTCGCTCAGGTCAAACAAATGGGATTCAGCTTTGTCCAAAAGGTCGAAAACATCGGTCGTGTCCTCATAGGCATCGTGGATGATCTCCGTCGAGATACCGATCAGGGAACGCTGGATGTATTTCTGAAGCAGGATGCGGGCATGGTACTCTACGTTGGCCGCCGACGCCACCCGGTTGGTCAGCTGGGTGATGTAAAAAGGCCCGCCTACGATCTCCAGCTCGCCGCTTTGCTTCAGCTCATTGGTGACTGTAAGGATATCTATCGGTTCTGATTTGGAAAAAAGCCTCTGTATCGCGCTGAAGATCAACTGGTGAGCGTCCTTGTAGAAAATTTCAGGTTTCAGGATGTCGATGACTGCTGCCAGCGCATCTTTTTCAAGCATCAATGCGCCCAGCACAGCTTCTTCCAAGTCCACCGCCTGCGGAGGCAGCTTGCCCTGATCAATAACCGTCTGGGTGACAGTTGCTTTTGGTACATTCCTGAGCCGGGTCCGGTCTGTATTCTTTTTCATTTCTGCCATGTCTCAAAATTAATATAATAAACGTCATGGTTGAGACTGGCTGACAACTAAATGTTAACGGTCAGTTGGGAACCTGTGTTATTAAGTTGTTAATTAAAACTTTTCCAGATCGTAAAAAGCGTAAATTTGCCCTTCAATAATGTCATTAATTTTATGTCTAATTGACACGTAATGAGGAATTTAATTGTTATGCTGCTGATTTTTTCCCTGAGCAGCATGCTTCTTTCAGCGCAGAATTTAAACGTCATCGTTACCGGAGATCTTCAGATGGATTCTCTTTATCGAACCATCTATGTTGAAAATTTCGATCGCCGGCCAAAAACGATCGACAGCTGCTCGATCAATGCCAATGGCCAGTTCAGAATGGAATTTCCTGTCAAAACCCTGACTTTTGCAAAATTGAAGCTGGATGCAACAAATTACCTGGTTCTGGTTATTTTACCACGCGAGCAGATCAGGATAACCGGTCGTGCCAGTGCACTGGCAAAAGATCCTGTCATCGAAGGCTCACCGCACAGTTCCTTGCTGCAGACACTCAGTCAGCAGGTACGGCCCTATGACCACCGGCTGGATTCTATACGCAGGCAATCGAACCTGGTCAAGCTTACCGACACCACCCATCAGGAAGACCAGTCAGGACTAAAGGAACTGTACAAACAGACAGACGATTCCCTGAAAATATTCCTCCAGACTTTCTTTGAGGAACATCCTTCATCACCGTCCTGTTTATTTTATTCCAACCGGTTGCCTATTGACGACTTTTTCAGTACATTCACCCGCATGGATGATTCCCTGTATGTCAGATATCCTAACAATGCTTATGTAAGGGAATTACATTATGCGGTAACTGCCAGGCGATACATCCGTCCGGGGTTGATGGCACCGGATATCGTCGGGCCTACACCCAGCGGTGATACTGCTTCATTGGATGACCTCAGGGGCAAGATCGTCCTTATTGATTTCTGGGCAGCCTGGTGCGGCCCCTGCAGACGTGAAAATCCCAATGTGGTCGCCATGTATCAGAAATACCATCCAAGCGGATTCGAAATATTTGGTGTTTCACTCGATGATAAACGGGAAAATTGGCTGAAAGCCATTGAGAGTGATAGCCTTACGTGGACGCACGTGAGTGATCTCAAAAAATGGGAGTCGCCGATAGCAATGACTTACGCTGTTCGTTCCATACCCTTCTCTGTTTTGATCGACAGGGATGGCCGCATCATCGCCCGCGAGCTCCGGGGCTCAGCCCTGCGAAGCAAGCTGGAGGAGATCTTTGGATTCTGACGCTGAACAGCCAATCTCAGGTTATCAACAATCCTCTGTGCATTGTTTTTTTAACATCCATGCTGTTAAATGGATTAATCACTGTAAGTTAGCATGGTCTATTCTTCAGGAACCAATTTGATCAAACGGATGCGAAAACGTAAACGCGTTAGATTCAGGACCATCGAGCTCAAATTATCCCCGCGTCAGAAACAATCCCTTGAAAATTACTGTCAGGCTCGTCATACAACCCCGGTGAAATTGATTAAGAAATGTATCCGGAAATACACGGAAGGTTTTGCACGGAGCGTCCCGGATGAGTATTATGTTACTGAGAAGCAGCTTGCATTGTTTGATGAAACCGAAGAAACAATAGCTGATCAATCTCCGGCCGAAGGTATAAAGTTTTGATGCATGGATTATTTGGAAAGAGGACCCTCGTACCGTGTCCTGTTGGTAATGGAACGCCCCAGGGTTAGCTCGTCAATATATTCCAGGTCGTCTCCCACTGCCACACCTCTTGCGATCATCGAAAACCTTAAGCGATAATTCTGCAACCGCTTATATATGTAAAAATTTGTGGTATCGCCTTCGATGGTGGCCGGCAGGGCGAAGATCACCTCTTCGATGGCTTGTTCACGGACTCTTTGCTCGAGGGAATCAATGTTCAGGTCGTGAGGGCCGATGCCGTCAACAGGGGAGATGATGCCCCCCAGGATGTGATAGATGCCATTGTACTGCGCTGTGTTCTCAATGGCCAGCACATCGCGGGAGTCCTCAACGACACAGAGGATCGAATGGTTGCGTTTGGGATTGGAACAGACAGCACATGTATCGGCATCGGAAATATGATGGCACTGGCTGCAGTACCGTATCTCCTGTCTCAGCCGGATCAACGCCCCGGCGAGCGCTTCGGATACCTGAAGATTCTCCCGGAGAAGGTGCAACACCAGGCGAAGAGCGGTCCGCTTGCCGATCCCGGGGAGTTTGGATAACTCTTTTACAGCGTCCTCAAGAAGCTTTGAAGGATATGTTTCCACAAATTAAGTATTGAGCAACAGATACCAGATGGAATGCTGAAAAATTCTTTTATTTGCAAAATTATCCCAAAATTCAATGAAACTTAAATAAACACCCACCATTTTCGTTAAACTGGAAATAGGATGATGATGCCAATACGATTAAATCTTTCCCTGCGGTCTGGTTTCCTGCTCATTCTGTCGTTCTTTTATGCAGTATACGCTTCCGGGCAAAATGGTCTCAACCAGCGGGATGATGAAGGGAGAAAACAAGGTTTGTGGGAAAAGCGTGATTCACTGGCCGCCCTGATCTACTCCGGAGTGTTTGAGATGGACTTGCCTGTCGGTACGTTTACATATTATTATCCCAGTGGAAAGGTAAAAGCTGTTTCTAACCATACAGTCCCCGGAATACAGGAAAGGACGGTCATCTATTATGAGAATGGACAGAAAATGGCGCAGGGCAATTATTTTGAAACCAAAAAGGACAGTGTCTGGACCTATTATGATGAAGAAGGGACGCTTATCTCAGAGGAACGTTATAACAATGGGATCAGTACGGGAATATGGAGAACCTATTACATGAACGGAGTGACATCCGAAGAGTTTTACTGGAAACAGGGCAGAAAAGAAGGACCCTGGAACCAGTACTACTCTGACGGTACGCGAAAACTTATTGCTTTTTACACCAATGACCTCCGGAACGGAGAGTTCAGCCTGTTTTTCCCCAATGAACAGTTGATGGTCAGGGGACAGTATGAGAACGATAAGCGAGAGGGCGAGTGGAAGTATTACATGGAGGACGGCCGCCTGCAGAAAGTCTGCCAGTTCAGAAACGGTTACCTGATCAGCGAGGTGGTCTATATTGAAATTGAGGATGAACCCTGACAGGCTCTCGTTTTCTTCTGCTTTTTAAAAGAACCTTTGTATTTCCGTCAGGTTGTCGATCACACAGCCATGCATTGCAGTTAACCGTTCTTTCGTCTGATGACCGTTAGCAACAAGTATGCAGTCGCATGAAATATGATGTGCCACTTCAAGGTCGTGCAGGGTGTCGCCAATGAGGCAGGCTGAGGATGGACTGACGTTCAGGTCCCGGATGGTTCTTGATGCGATATCCGCTTTGCTGAAGGCATAATGATCACCTATTCCTTCCACTTTTTCAAAAAACCTGCCGATGCCTTTCTGTTCGACTGAATCCATCAGTGCGTTCTGTTCCATAGCCGAGATGATGACCTGCCGGATCTTTTTCCCATCAAGGTAATCCAGTACGGGAAAGGCGTCAGTATGGAGGGGTGCCTGTGGGAGCTTTTTCAGATAAAGCCCGATGAACTCCATCGCCAGGTCGTCCCAGGATTCCTTATCCATATCCCACCCGATCCGCCGGTAATAATTGATCACAGGAAAGGTGAACACCTCCCGGTAACGGTCGAGGGTAAGTTCAGGCATGTTTCTGGAGCACAGCATGGCATTCATGGAGGCAATGCATACTTCCACATCATCGAGAAGCGTTCCGTTCCAATCCCAAAGAATGACCTTTACCTGATTGTTTTCTGATGTCATGCCTCATCCGGTTTCTGGTTCGCAAAGGTAAGCTGATCGCCCTTTGCGTCGACGAGGATGCAATCATCCTTGTTCACTTTCCCGGCGAGGATCATTTTCGACAGCTCATTGAGCAGCTCGCGCTGTATGACACGTTTCAAGGGACGGGCGCCGTATTGAGGATCATATCCCTTTGTGGCAAGTACATCAATGGCCTGCGGTGTGACCTTCATTTGCAGTTCGTTGTTTTCCATCATTTTGTTAACCTGGCCGATCTGCAGCTGGACGATCTGGCGGATCTCATCCCTGGTGAGGGGTTTGAACATGATGATCTCGTCGATCCGGTTCAGGAACTCGGGACGGATCGTTCTGCGCAACAGGTCAAAGACTTCGTCTCTGGTTTCCAGGAAGACCTTTTCGCTGTCAGCTTCACCCTCTGAGAAATGCTCCTGGATCAGATGTGAACCGATGTTAGATGTCATGATGATGATGGTATTCCTGAAATCGGCCACCCTCCCTTTGTTGTCTGTCAGCCTTCCGTCATCCAGCACCTGCAGAAGGATGTTGAACACGTCAGGATGGGCTTTCTCGATTTCGTCGAGCAGAACGACGGAATAGGGTTTCCTTCGGGCCTTTTCCGTGAGCTGGCCACCTTCTTCGTATCCAATATAGCCCGGGGGGGCGCCGATGAGCCGTGAAACCGTATGACGCTCCTGATACTCCGACATGTCGATGCGAATCATGGCATTTTCGTCGTTGAAAAGGAATTCTGCGAGTGCTTTAGCCAGCTCTGTTTTACCGACTCCTGTCGTTCCAAGAAAGATAAAAGAGCCAACGGGCCGGCGTGGATCCTGCAGACCGGCGCGGCTGCGGCGTATAGCGTCAGCGATTGCCCGGATGGCCTGCTCCTGGCCGACAACACGTTTGTGAAGCTCTTCTTCCAGGTGCAGGAGTTTATCCCTTTCACTCTGCAGCATACGGCTGACAGGTATACCCGTCCATCGCGAGACGATCTCGGCGATCTCCTCCGCATTCACTTCCTCCCGGATCATGGGCGAATCACCCTGCAGCACGCCGAGGTTCTTGCTCAGCGACTCCACCTCCCGCTCTGCCTCCTTGATCCTGCCGTACCGTAATTCAGCCACCCGGCCATAATTGCCCTCCCGCTCAGCCTGTTCCGCTTCAAATTTCAATTCTTCGATCTGTTTTTTATAAGCCTGGATCTTCCCGACAATCTCCTTTTCATTCTTCCAGCGGGCGCGCAGCTGGTTTCGCTTGTCGTTCAGGTCCGACAGCTCCCTGTTCAGGTTCTCAAGCTTTACCTGGTCATTTTCACGCTTGATGGCCTCCCGTTCGATTTCGAGTTGTCTGATCCTGCGTTCGAGCTCGTCCAGATCCTCAGGCAGGGAATTGATCTCCAGCCTGAGTTTGGCTGCCGCTTCATCGATCAGGTCAATCGCCTTGTCGGGCAGGAAACGGTCGGTGATATACCTCTGGGAAAGCTCCACGGCGGCAATGATGGCTTCGTCCTTGATCCGTACCTGGTGGTGGGTCTCATAACGTTCTTTAAGCCCGCGCAGGATAGAAATGGTATCCATCCGGTCAGGTTCGTCTACCATGACGATCTGAAAACGCCTCTCCAGGGCTTTGTCTTTTTCGAAGTATTTCTGGTATTCTTTGAGGGTGGTAGCCCCTATTGCCCTGAGCTCTCCCCTGGCCAGGGCAGGCTTCAGGATATTGGCCGCATCCATGGCACCCTCACCGGCACCGGCGCCCACCAGCGTGTGGATCTCATCGATAAACAGCACGATCTCCCCGTCGGAGCCCACCACCTCCTTGACGACGCTCTTCAGCCTTTCCTCAAATTCACCTTTGTATTTCGCGCCAGCGATCAGCGCTCCCATGTCAAGGGAAAATATTTGCCTGGACTTCAGTGTATCGGGCACATCTCCGTTGATGATCCGGTGAGCCAGTCCTTCAGCGATGGCGGTTTTCCCTGTGCCGGGTTCTCCAATGAGGATCGGATTGTTCTTGGTCCTGCGCGAAAGGATCTGCAGGATCCTCCTGATCTCTTCGTCCCTTCCGATCACAGGATCGAGCTTTCCCGCTCGCGCCAGTTCGTTCAGATTACGTGCATACTTTGCCAGCGCCTGGTAGGTCTCCTCAGCAGTCTGGCTGGTCACTGACCCGCCCTTCCTGAGCTCACGGATGGCCGCCTTCAGGTCCTTTTCCGTCACCCCGCTGTCCCTGAGCATTCGGGCGGCGGTATCCTTTCCTGCCAGAATGGCAAGCAGCAGGTGCTCGATGGATATGTATTCGTCGCTGAATTCCTTCAGATAGCCCGAGGCTTTCTGAAGCGCGCTGCCAGCGTCAGGGGTGAAAAAAGGTTCACCGCCGGCCACCCTTGGATACGACTGGATCACCGTATCGAGGGCTTGCTGCAGATGCGTGATGTTAACATTCAGCTTTTTCAGCAGAAATGGAACCACATGCTCATCCACCGTGAGCATGGCCTTGAGCAGGTGTGTGGTCTCAATCGCCTGATGCTGGTTCCCGGCAGCTATTTCCTGCGCCTGCTGAAGAACTTCCTGAGATTTTATTGTGAAATTATTCGGATTCATGATCGTTTGCTTTTTGTTGACACCCTGCTGATCAATATTCCTGCCACAGCCCTGGACGGGCCGGTTGCTGCAAAATTGGCAGTCCGCCGATAACATATCTTTCACAACGGCGTTATCCTTCTGACATCTTTTTACTAATTTTGCCCCCTCAACTAGGTAAACCCTGATGAAGAGATTCTGTCTACTGCTGCTGTTGACCGGTACCATGATCGCTGTATCTGCACAGACAAGATCAGATACGATTTTAATCTTTCAGGCCGACAGTGCTCATTACTGTAACATCGACAGCCTGTACATAGATGCCGGTATGGGGTATGCTTCCTATTCATGGAACACGGGTGAGTCTGCCAGCGGGATCTGGACATCCCAAACCGGAGACTATCGAGTCACAGTCGTGGATGGTTCCGGGACCAGCTTTTCGGATTCAGTGTATGTGAGTCTGATCTGGGCGGAAATTCTTCAACCGGACACCATCCTTTGCTACGGGGAGGACATCACGCTCTCGGTGCAGCAAAAACTTCCTGAATGCCAGGTGGCCTATTATCCCTTCAATGGAAATACAAGGGATTACAGTGGAAAAGAGAACCATGGCTATTCCTTCGACGCAACCCTTGTTCCCGACCGGTTCAACAACCAGGAAAGCGCCCTGAGCTTCAATGGCCAGAACAGTTATATGATCGCCACCCTTCCAGATATACAGTCTGTGTTTTCGGTTGCCATGTGGTTCCGTCTACCTGATACCAGCTTCTGGTACCCTGAGAACGAATCCCCGACACTGTTCGATTTTGCCAACGGTCAGGCCATGGTCCAGGTTCTGGGGATAAGGGAGGATTATGTCACCTCCGGCAAATTGGGCAAAGTGCAACTCAGTCATTTTGAAGGAGCCGGTTCTCCGAACAATTTTTCGCTGATTTCCGACACAAATCCCTCCTTCGAAACATGGCACCATCTCTATGCGGTCTTTAATACGGCCGGTTCTCCAAACGAGATATGGATCGATGGCATCAGGCAGGGGAGTTCGGTAACCACCGGACAAATCGTTTCAACGGATAACCGTTTTCTTTATTTTGGCAGGACACAAAGCCTGATAACGTCCACATCCTATCTGATCGGACGGATCGACGAAGTGAACGTGTATAGCTGCATCCTGGACTCCCTGCAACTGCACAACCTGATCCAGTCGGGATCAGTCTTCAACTATACCTATTCCTGGGATACGGGTGACACAGCCTCCGTTATCACCGTTTCCCCCGAGACTGCCACATCGTATTACGCCACTGTCACCGATGGCTTGTATGCATGTACCGACAGCGTCCGTGTGGATGTCAATCCTTCAATGAAAATCACCCTGGAACAGATCGACAAGGGCTGTCCCGGGGAAGCCAAGGCGAAAGTCCTGGCAAAAGTAACGGGAGGCACTGCTCCCTACAGCCTGGAATGGGACAAGGATATAAAGTTTCTGCAGGGCGACACCCTGGCCCTGGGACTGGTCGACAGCATCAATTACTCCATTGCAGCGACAGACAGCCTGGCCTGCCGGGTGGAAGATACATTCGAAGTGGAGGCATTACCTGCACCTGAAGTCAGCTTCACCTATACACCTGAAGAAGTCTACTACCAGAATCCCGTGGTGAGCTTTGTCAGCGAAACCCAAAACGCCTCCGGCTGGTCATGGGACTTCGGCGATGGAGATAAATCCTCTCTTGAGAGTCCTGAACATGTATTTAACAAGGTGGAAATGTATCACGTGGTTCTTACGGTCACGGCCGAAAACGGCTGTGTCGACTCCCTCGCCCAGGAGATTGATGTCAAGGAGGTTGAACTGGTGATCCCCAATGTCTTCACACCAAACGGCGATGGAGTGAACGACACATTCGTCGTCACTGAACTGGATAAATACATTTCCAACTCCCTGGTCGTCATCAACCGCTGGGGACAAAAGGTATATGAAGCCAATAATTACGCGAGCGGAGACTGGGATGGCGGAAACCTTTCCGACGGTACCTACTTTTTCATCCTCAAATGCAAGGGATACTTCGAAATGGAAACCTACAAGGGAACCATCAATATCTTTACGGGGGGCTTCAAGTAGCCCGGCCTGAAGAACTACCTACATTTCCCTGTTGCTTTTAACGAAATATGCAGCTTTCTCAAGCGATGTGATCATGTCGTATCCCCCAAGGTAGGTGTTTTCCGAGACGTTCAGGGGAGTTGGGGTATAATTGATAATCCCCTTGATACCAGCCTTCTCCAGCGTTTGACCAACGGTGGCGGCAACCTCTCCCGGTACGGTCAGTATCGCGATGGAAATACCCTGCTCTTTGATTACGGTCTCCAGCTGGTCTATGGGATAACAGGGCACTCCTGAATAGACACATTTCACCTTTTCGGGATTTGCATCGAACGCAGCCGTGATCACCAGTTTCGTCCTTTTGCCCTTGAAGTAACGAATGATGGCCCGCCCTAGGTCCCCAATGCCAACAACACACACCCTGAGTCCCTCCTCCGTGTCGATGATCCTGCCAATAAGGCTAATGAGCTCATGAACATCATATCCTTTACGCAATGTACCCGTATAACCGATGAGCATGATATCGCGTCTGACCTGGACAGGTGTGATATGGATCAGTCCGGCAAGCTCATGGGAGAATATGTGTGTTTTGTTTTCTGCTCGACAAATCAGCAATGCCCTTCTGTACTGACTGAGCCGTTCAACGGTTTTATCGGGAAGGATTTTCATTCAGGAATGACTTGGAAAAAATCTGGTTTTATTGTTAATAAACTAACAATACAAAAATAGTTGCAAAAAACAGTAAAAAACAAATTAAAGATAAAAAAATCAGGAACGATTTACTTGAAGCCATTTATACCAGAGATCCAGCCCTTCGCCTGACTTTACGGAGAGCTCAATGAATTCAAGGTGAGGATTCACTCGCAGGGCATACTGCCTGGCTTTTTCAGTCTGAAAGTCTACGTAGGGGAGGAGATCGGTTTTATTGATCACACACAGGTGGGATGTCCGGAACATATTGGGATATTTCAGGGGCTTATCTTCTCCCTCGGTTGTGCTCATGATGACGACGCGCTTTGACTCACCCAGATCGAACAGGGAAGGACAGACCAGATTGCCGACGTTCTCAATGAGCAGCAGCGAATGATCGGTAGGATCCAGCTCCTTCACTGCCTTGTTGACCATCATGGCGTCCAGGTGGCATCCATTGCCCGTATTGATTTGAATCACGGGAGCGCCAGTCTGGTGGATGCGGTCAGCATCAAGCATGGTCTGCTGGTCACCCTCAATGATGAAGAAGGAGATCTTATTTTGCAGGGCCAGGATGGTCTTTTCTAGCAGGCTGGTTTTTCCTGATCCCGGTGAGCTGACCAGGTTGATGGCTGTGATGTGACGGGCCTCGAAATAACCCCTGTTGCGCTCAGCCCGCAGGTTGTTCTTTGCGAGGAGATCCTGTCCTACCATGATCTGAGTGCCGTGCGAATGTTCGTGGTTTGCATCATGGAAATGATGGGCATGATCAGGATCCTGCCCGGGTTCATGAGGATGCGGGTGTTCATGCAAATGTTCGTGAGGATGAGTGTGTTCCATATCCCCATGATGGTGGGTATGCTCGTGGATATGTGTATGAGAAACGGGATTTCCGGGTTTGCGTATGCTGGCCGGCTGATCAGGCTGGCCACAACCACAGGTGTCACACATAATGTTTTTTTTGCAAAGGTAATGATTTTATGCTATTCCATGGTAAGCGACCTGAACCGTAACTCATGACCCCTGACCAGCCGTGTATCATAGGATTGGCATCGCGGGCATGAGGTAAACAGGTCCCCGACTCGGAAAACATGACTACACTGGTTGCAGCTGGCCTCTGCTTCGATCGGATGAAGTTCGATCCTGGCATGCTCCAGGACCGTTCCCTTCACCGATACCTCGAGAGCGAATTCCAGGGCATCGATGACCACACCGGACAGAGTTCCCACCTCAAGCTCGACCGACAGAATGGTCCCTGACCCTGCTTTGTGTTGTTCCTCTGCCGCTATTTCAATGATGTTCATCGCTAATGAAAGTTCATGCATCGGTGTGTGATCTTAATGACGCTGGATTATTCGCAGGTCAAAATTAACAATTAGGAGATCACGGGCAAAAAAGCGGATATCACGCATTTAATTTTAAATGATTCTAAATAGAAAAGCGATGAAAAAGATCGTATTAAAATATCTAAATTTGTAATTCCCATGTAGCGTTATGTTAGATTACAAAAACTGCTGAACTATGGATAAGATCATCTCTTTTAATGTTAAATGCCCACATTGTCATCGTTCCTTGATGGATCACGAGCATCTGTTGCATGAACTGCCGGCCATCAAGCTGAACATCGAGATCGCTCATCAGCGGGGTATCCTCCGGCTGTGTTCTATTTACGGATGTTACGATCATGAATCAGATATTCAGATCCCTGAACATGAGATCGCCCGGTTTTACTGCCCCCATTGCAACAAGCAGCTTGTCGCACAGGAGATCTGTGATGCATGCAGTGCTCCGATGGTTCCATTTCTGCTGGATATTGGAGGGAGGGTGAGCATTTGTTCCAGAAGTGGCTGTAAGAAACATTATGTGGCCTTTGAGGACATTGCCGACGCGATCAACAAATTCTACAAGGAATACGGGTACCATTGATCAAACTGAAAGGCCGCATGGCCTTGAAGGAAGCCTCTCTCACCACTCAGCAGATCCGGGGCAGTTGTTCGCCGGCCAGCATGTCAAGCATTCTTTTACCTCCGATGGAAGTGTTCATCCACACATGACCTGCATGGTGCTCCACGATCTGCCCGATGACGGCAGACTGGACTCCCAGCGGGTGATCCTTCATGGCAGAAAGGACTGAATCCGATTCGGACAAGGGTACTACGGCAATGAATTTGCCCTCATTAGCCACATATAAGGGATCAAAGCCCAGTAGTTCACATAATCCCCTGGTAGCCTCACTGACAGGGATTGCCGATTCATCGACCTCCACGCCGAAAGGCCTGTTTTCAGCCAGTTCGGTCAATACCGTCGCCAGCCCTCCCCGGGTGGCGTCCCTCATGAATCTGACCTCCGGGCAAGTTACTTTTACCCTTTGGATGATATGATTCAAACAGGCACAATCGGACCGGATATCGGTGCTGAAATGGGTCAGTTCCCTTGCCGCGAGTACAGCCATGCCATGATCGCCTACCGGTCCGTTGATGATGATCCTGTCGCCGGGTTGGACATTTTTTCCTGTGCTGACCGAAAGGAACGGCTCACCGATCCAGCCCACCCCTGATGTCGTGATGAATAGTTTATCGCATTTACCGCGGTTGACGATCTTCGTATCTCCTGCAACAATCTGTACGCCAGCTTCTTTTGCTTCCTGTGCCATCGAGCTGACAATTTTTTCCAGCTCTGTGAACGGAAATCCTTCCTCAATAATGAACGATGCCGTCAGGTAAGCCGGCGTGGCGCCGGATACGGCCAGATCGTTGATTGTCCCTGCAACGGATAGTTTTCCGATATTCCCGCCCGGAAAAAAGATGGGGTCCACAACAAAGGCATCGGTTGTGAAGGCCAGATGAGGGGCTTCTGCAGACAGAACGGCTGAGTCTGTCTGTGTATTCAACACTGGATTGGTGAACCATTTGAAGAACAGTTCCCTGATCAGCGTCTGGGACAATTTCCCTCCACTTCCGTGTCCGAGCAGAATCTTTTTATCCATGGCGATGATACCGGTACCAGGCATGACACGTTCCTTCGTTGCTTACCATGCAAGCTCCAGCAGGGTCAGAAGGGGTGCAGGCCTTCCCAAATAATTTACAATCCCCGGGTTGTTTTAAACCCTTTAAAACTTCGCCGCAAATGCAGCCCTTTTCTTCACGTGTCTCCTCCACGTCGATGGCAAATTCATTTTCCGCATCGAAATGCTGAAAAGCTTTCTTCAGCTTGAGGCCGCTACCGGGAAGCACACCCAATCCCCGCCACCAGTCATCCTGCGGCTCAAAGACTTCCCGGAGAAGCTGAAGCGCTTTTGGATTGCCTTCCGGCCTGACCGCTCTTTTGTACTGGATCTCCACCTTTGGCCGCCTGCTTTCGACTTGTTCAACGAGCATCAGGACAGCCTGTAAAAGATCCACGGGCTCAAAACCGGAAACGACGCATCCGACACCGAATGTTTCAGGGAATTCTTCGTACATGGCTATGCCGGTAATGGTGCTCACATGTCCCGGAGCAATGAATCCTGAGATCGCTATTCCTTCGTGGATCAGGGCTCTCATCGCAGGGGGCATTACTTTGTGGGCGCTGTAGAGAAAAAAGTTCGGGATACACAGTTCTGCAGCCTTTTTAATACCTGCGGCGGAGCCCGGAGAAGTCGTTTCAAAGCCGATCCCCAGAAAGATCACCTGTTTGTCCTTGTGGTCCAGGGCTATCTGGAGCGCATCCAGAACTGAATAGACAATGCGGATGTCGGCTCCCCCTGCCTTTTCTTTTTCAAGCGAGGAAGTGGAGCCAGGTACCCTGATCAGGTCCCCGAAGGTGGTTATGATCACATCGTTAAGCCGTGCAAAAGCGATGGCCTTGTCAATGAACTGGCGGCCTGTGACGCACACCGGGCAACCGGGGCCCGAGACCAGTCTTACCGTCTCGGGAAGCAGCGAGGGAATGCCAAACTTCTGGATCGACATGGTATGCCCGCCGCACACTTCCATCAGCTGGACAGGAGTGCGTGAAAGGGACCTTATCCTTTCAACAAGCTGATCCACCAAGCGCTTATCCCGGTATTCGTCCATGTATTTCATCAGACGATCCGTTTTCCCGTCTTTACTTCTTCCTCGTCAAGCTGCCTGTTCAGTTCGATGAACTCATCGAATACCTTTAAGGATTCTTCAGCTTCCCGGATGTCGAGCTTTTGTATGGCAAAGCCCGTGTGCAGAAGGATATAATCACCCACCTGCACATTTTCTACGATCTGAAGGCTGGCTTTATATTCCGTTCCGCCCACCGATACGGTGGCCATATCCCTCTCAATGGATATCACTCTGGCAGGAATGCTCAGGCACATGGTTGCAATTTTTAGAGATGGGATGCAAAACTAACGAATATTTCAATACTTAACCTCCCGCATTCACTCTTTGCATTGGCGATCGTTCGGTCTACCGCGGGCGGATCAACAGGATATGTATCGTTACTCCCGCTGCGATGATGACTAGCAAGATCCTGATCCAGAGCACGTCGATCAGGATGAGGGAAACGATGATGGTGAGCCATAAAAAAGTGATGGATGACAGCTTGACTTTCCCGGGCACACCCTTTCCCTCGCGGTAGTCGCTGATGTACTTACCAAACCATCTGTTATGGATCAACCAGTTGTAGAACCTTCCTGAACTTCTTGAGTAGAGAGCAGCTGCCAGCAAGAGAAGGGGGGTTGTAGGCAGAAGGGGCAGGAATATTCCCAGGATACCCAGTCCGACAAAGAACGTCCCCGCTATAATCAGCAGACTTCTTTTGATATTACCTGGTTTAGAATTCATGAACGCTGGATCGTATTTAAAGCGATGCACCCAACGTCAGGTGTATCTTTTTGCCGCTACGGCCAGCTGCCCGAGCGCTATTCCTCCGTCATTGGCAGGGACCCGGTGGTTGCTGTATACCTGAAAGCCTTTTTGTTGAAGGTGGTCTTCAAGGCGTGACGAGAGATAGCGGTTCTGGAAGCTGCCACCCGACAGGGCAACTTTTCGTATGCCTGTGTCGCTGCGCATCCTGGTAACGGTCTCAAGGGCAGAATCTATGATCGTGTTGTGAAATTTGGCTGAAATGATGGATGGCAGAATACCCCTGGTGAGGTCCCTGACGATCGCTTCGATCATGGGCTCGAAATGAATGGTCTTGTCCATCACCACTTCGTAGCATGCTTTGGTCTTCTCATCGGCAGCTGCTTCCAGCCGCATGGGCGCCTCGGCATGAAAGCCTGAAACGGTGCAGAGCCCAGTCAGTGCGGATACCGCATCGAACAAGCGTCCTGCACTGGAAGTGAGCGGGCAGTTGATCTGTTTTTCAATGGCCGCAAGTACCAGTTCCAAAACGTCCGATGAAACATACCGCAGGAAGGGAAGGTCCATATCCAAAAAGGCACGGCCAAAGGTGCGGTAGAGATAGGAGACGGCCATGCGCCAGGGCTCCTCCGTGGCACGATCGCCACCGGGCATGGGCACGTAATCGAAATGGGTGTAACGCTGGTAGCTTTCCAGGCTGCAGATGAGAAACTCCCCTCCCCAGATGTGACCGTCTTCCCCGTACCCAACCCCATCGAAGGCGATACCTATTACCTGGTCATCCAGGCCATGCTCTGCCATGCACGAGGCGATGTGTGCATGATGATGCTGAACGCCCGTCACAGGAACCTTTAACTCGTGTGCAAACCGTGTCGACAGGTAATCGGGATGTAGATCGGCGGCGACCAGCGCAGGAGTAAAACGGAACATCCGGCTGAAATGGTCCACCGATTCCTGATAGAATTCGTAGGTCTCCAGGTTCTTCAAATCGCCAATATGCTGACTGAGGAAAGCCTGTTTGCCTTTTCCGATGCAGAAGCAGTTGACCAGTTCCGCCCCTGCTGCCAATATCCCGTCAACAAACATGTTCATCCTAACAGGTGCGGGCACGTAGCCACGGGACCTGCGAATCAGTCGTTCGACGCCATTGACGACCATGACCACTGAATCGTCGGTGCGATTGTATATTTCCCGGTTATAAATCAGGATGGCGTCGGTGAGATGGTTCAATTGTTCAATTGTTCGATTGTTGTCAATAAGGATGGGTTCGTCGGATAAATTGCCGCTGGTAAGCACGATGACCTTCAGCTTAAGCTTTTCAAACAACAGGTAATGAAAGGGCATGTAGGGTAGCATGATCCCGATGGTATCGAAACCGACATTGACATCCGGGGCAAGCTTTTTCCTTTCACGAAGCAGGACAATGGGCCTTCGCCAGGATAAAAGCAGCTTTTCTTCAGCGGGATTTATGAAGGCAAACTCCCGGGCCGTATCCAAAGAGGCAACCATGACGGCAAAAGGCTTCCCTTCACGTTTTTTAAGGGCCCTGAGCTTGCTGACAGCCTCCTTGTTCGTAGCGTCGCAAGCCAGGAAGAATCCTCCCATCCCTTTGATGGTCAATATCTTACCGTTTTCAAGGAGGCGGCAGACCGTGGAGATGATCGATGACAGATCAGTCGTACGTTTCCCATTCTCCAGCAACTCATAGGTGGGCCCACAATTGTTGCAGGCTACGGGCTGTGCATGGAACCTCCGGTCCAGTACCGATGTGTATTCCGCATGGCATTCATCGCACATGACGAAAGGCTCCATCGTGGTCTTATCTCGGTCATAGGGCAGGTCGCGGATGATGGTGAACCGTGGTCCGCAGTTGGTACAGTTGATGAACGGATAACCGATACGGTGAGGCTGGCGCTTCATGTCTTCCAGGCAGGCATCACAGACCGCAATGTCAGGACTGATCTCGGTGATATCGTCAGACAGGTTCTCACTCTTTTTGATCCTGAAGTCATCAAAAGATTCGTAGTTGCCCTTTACATGATCAATGGAATAAATATCAGCTGCTTCGGGCGCACGATTCCGGATTCCTTCGATAAATGCTCTCAACGCCGACTCGGTACATGTCACCCGAATCCTGACACCGTCGTTCCTGTTCTCCACCCATCCTTTCATTCCCATCTCGTTCGCCAGACGGTAGATGAAAGGTCTGAATCCCACGCCCTGGACGAGGCCGCAGATATGTATGTCGTGGGTGGTCTGGTTCATGAAAAGAGAGGTGAAAAAGTGCAAAGGTGCAAAGGTGCAAAGGCACAAAGGCACAGAGGCACAGAGTTTAATTAGGATTTATGATTTATAAATTTTAGAATTATGATTTTAGGGTGCGAAAGTAGTAAAAAAGAGGATGGAACGATTAATTTGAAATCGTTCTAAATAGGTAATCTGGTCTGAATGTAAATGATTTCGGTATACATTTGCGTTGTTAATATAATAACAATAAACTCAGGGAACTATTCTGTTAACACTATAACTCTACGGGTATGAATTCGATAGTACAGAAATCTATTGACCAATATGGCAAAGACAAGACCAGGCTGATGGATATGCTCCTTCAGATCCAGGGTGAGATGGGTTACATCTCTGATGAAGCTGTACTCCAGTTGGCGAAGCAGCTGAACATCTCCACGGTCGATGTGAAGCAGACGATCAGTTTTTATCATTTTTTCACCTGCAAACCGGGCGGAAAATATCGTGTTTACCTCAATAACAGTCTGGTCGCGGAAATGATGGGACGGGAGGAAGTGGCTAAAGCGTTCGAGAAGGAGGCTGGGTGCCGGTTTGGCTCAGTGACGTCTGACGGTCTTATCGGGCTTTTTGATACCTCCGATATCGGGATGAACGACCAGGAGCCTGCCGCCCTGATCAATGACGTTGTGTTTACACGTTTGACTTCTTTTCGTGTCAGGGAACTGGTGAAGGACATGAAAGCCGGGAAGACTGTTCTTGAGATGTTCCATGAGCCGCTGGGTGACGGGCAAAACGGCTCTTATCTTATTCAAGCCATGGTACAGAATAACATACGCCGGAAAGGCATTTTACTTTGCAGCGATGCCGGGCTGGGTGAAGCGCTCAGAAAAGTGGTTGGGATGACACCCGAACAGGTGATCAAAGAGGTTACCGAATCAAACCTCAGGGGGCGCGGGGGCGCAGGATTCCCGACAGGCCTGAAATGGGATTTCTGCAGCCGGTCGAAGGACACTGAACGCTACGTGATTTGCAATGCGGATGAAGGAGAGCCCGGAACCTTCAAGGACCGTGTACTGCTGACCGAGCATGCGCATTTTATCTTTGAAGGTATGACGATTGCCGGATACGCCATCGGTTCAAAGCAGGGGATCCTTTACCTTCGTTATGAATATAAGTACCTGCTCGCCTACCTAAACGACGTACTGTCTGAATTGCGTAAAAAGAACCTGCTGGGTAAAAACATCGCAGGCAAGGCGGGATTTGATTTTGACATACGCATCCAGCTGGGAGCCGGAGCCTATGTCTGCGGTGAAGAATCAGCCCTGATCGAATCAGCCGAAGGTAAAAGAGGCGAGCCACGCGACCGGCCTCCATTCCCGGTGGAGGTAGGGTACCTGAACAAACCCACGATCATCAACAACGTGGAAACCCTGCTGTCGACGGTTAAAATCATGAACCATGGCGCTGACTGGTTCAAATCGTTCGGTACGAAAGATTCATCCGGCACCAAGATCCTCAGCGTTTCGGGCGACTGCAAATACCCTGGAATCTATGAGGTGGAATGGGGCTTCCCGATCGCTGACCTGCTTGACTTATCAGGTGCCGTTGATGTTCAGGCCGTACAGGTGGGAGGGCCGTCCGGTACCCTGATCGGTCCCGGCGAGTTCAACCGGACCCTCTCCTTTGCTGACATGGCCACCGGTGGCTCCATGATCATCATCGGTAAACAGAGGGACTTGCTGAAAGACGTGGTCCTGAATTTCATGGATTTCTTCATTGAAGAATCCTGTGGCTCATGTTCCACATGCCGTAGTTTCCCGGTGGTCATGAGAAGGACACTGATCAGGATCATCGAAGGCAAAGGAATCCGAAAAGACATCCAGGACCTGCTGGAATGGGGTCAGATCCCCAAGATCAGCCGCTGTGGGCTGGGCCAGACCTGCACCAATCCGATCCTGACCAGCATCAAGAATTTCCGGCACATTTATGAAGAAAAGGTAAAGAAGGATGCCGACTACATCAGCGAGTTCGATATGGCAGCTTCTGTCAAAGAATCCTGTGATTTTGTCGGTAGAATTCCCACTATCCATTAAAATCATCGTTGTTGATTAACTATTTGGTTATCAATTAATTTAAGAAATATTTGTGGTTATGAGCGACACTATAAAAATTAAGATCGACGGTGTGGTTTGCGAAGGCCGTAAGGGAACCTACATTGTTGACATAGCCCAGGAAAACGGTATTTATATCCCTACCCTGTGTAACATACCCGGGGTTAAACCCCGCGGAGCATGCCGTATCTGCACAGTCAAGGTGAACGGCCGTTTTATGACAGCCTGTTCAACCCCTGCCGTGGAAGGGATGGAGATCGAGAACAACATTCCCGAGTTGAACGAGATAAGGAAAGCCATCATCGAGGTGCTCTTCGTGGAGGGCAATCATTTCTGCCCTTCCTGCGAGAAAAGCGGAAACTGCATGCTGCAGGCCCTTGCCTACCGGTTCCAGATGATGGTACCCCGCTACCCGTACGAATTCCCTGTCGGGGAGGTCGAAGCCTGGCATCCCAAAATCGTCCAGGACCAGAACCGGTGCATCCTTTGCAAGCGCTGCATCAAAGCCATTAAAGATGAGCAGGGACGCAGCTATTTTGCTTTTTATAAACGGGGTCATAAACTGCGCGTCCACGCAGATCCTGAAATGGCTTCCACGATGACGGATGAAAAAGCCAGGGAAGCAATGGAAGTGTGCCCGGTTGGTTCTATCCTGGTCAGGGAACAGGGATTTGTGGTACCCATCGGACAGCGTAAATACGATAAATTACCCATAGGAAGTGACATCGAATCATTATAAGTAAGGAGAACGAATCATGAGTAAACCAGTATTAGCTACAGCTTCACTGGCAGGATGCTTTGGATGCCATATGTCGGTACTCGATATTGACGAAAGGATCCTGGACCTTATCGAGCTGGTTGAATTCCATAAATCACCGGTGGATGATATAAAAACATTCACTAAGCAATGCGATATCGGATTGATCGAAGGAGGATGCTGCAACAGTGAGAACGTACATGTACTCAAGCAGTTCAGGGAACACTGCAAGATCCTGATCTCTCTGGGAGAGTGTGCCATCATGGGTGGATTACCGGCCCTCAGGAACGGGATCCCCATTCAGGAGTGCATCGAAGAAGCGTACCTGAACGGCCCTACGGTCAAGAACAACGTTCACCGCATCCTGCCAAACGACAACGAGATCCCGATGATTCTTGACAAGGTCTATCCCTGCCATGAGATCGTTAAGATCGATTATTTTCTGCCAGGCTGCCCGCCCCGTGCTGATCTTATCTGGCAGGCCATGGTGGCCCTGATCACTGGCGACGAAATGAAACTGCCTTATGAAATTGTTAAGTTTGACTAATTAATCCTGCTGCAACATGTCGAGAAAAATAACGATTGAACCGGTGACCCGCGTGGAAGGTCATGGGAAAGTAACAATACATCTTGATCACGAAGGTAAAGTGATTCAGACCCGTTTGCATATTGTCGAATTCAGGGGATTTGAGCGGTTTGTCCAAGGCCGGCCTTACTGGGAAGCGCCGGTACTGGTGCAGAGGCTCTGCGGGATCTGTCCGGTAAGCCATCACCTGGCTGCTGCCAAGGCACTGGATGTGATCGTCGGAGCCGGAACGGGCGAAGGGCTGACAAAGACAGGTGAGAAGATGAGAAGGCTCATGCACTATGGCCAGTTCTTTCAGTCCCATTCCCTTCATTTTTTCCATCTGTGCTCACCCGACCTGCTGTTTGGCGTTGATGCCGATCCTGCGATCCGCAACGTGATCGGCGTGGCCCTCAAACATAAGGACCTGGCTGTCCAGGGAGTGATGATGCGCAAGTTCGGGCAGGAGCTCATCCAGATCACCGCCGGAAAGAAGATCCACGGCACAGGAGCTATCCCGGGCGGTATCAATAAGAACCTCACCCCTGAGGAGAGGGACCGGTTCCTGAAAGGGCCTGATCCGCTCAATGCGGATAAAATGGTGGAATGGTCGCTGGCCGCTCTGAATTTCTTCAAGGGCTATCATAAGAACAACAGGGAAACGATCGATAATTTTTCCTATTTCCCCTCCAGCTCGCTGAGCCTCGTGCGTAAAGACGGAGCCCTCGACCTGTACCATGGTTTGCTCCGGGCGGTGGATGCCGATGGAAAAAGGATCCTGAATGATATTGATTACCAGGACTACGTGAAGTACATCAGCGAGGAAGTCAGGACATGGAGCTACATGAAGTTTCCGTACCTGAATCATTTGGGCGAAAAAAATGGCTGGTATCGCGTTGGACCGCTGGCACGACTGAACTGTGTTGATTTTATTCCCACCCCCCTGGCCCAGAAAGAATTCGAGAAATTCAAAGCCTACACACAGGGCAAGCCCAATCATCATTGTATGCACTATCACTGGGCAAGACTCATCGAAACTCTTCACGCCGCGGAAATGATCCGCGAACTGCTCCAGGATCCTGACCTGTTGGGCAACGACCTGGTCACGAAAGGAACTAAACGGAAAGAAGGCGTTGGATTGATCGAAGCTCCCCGTGGAACTTTGTTCCATCATTACCGCATCAACGATCACGATCAGATCGAGATGGCTAACCTAATCGTTTCCACCACCAACAACAATGAACCGATGAACCAGGCGGTAAACTACGTGGCGAAACGGGTCATGACAGGACAGAAAGAGATCACGGAAGGCATGATGAATGCGGTCGAGGTTGTCATCAGGGCGTATGATCCCTGCCTGAGCTGCGCTACGCACGCGTTGGGACAAATGCCACTGGAGATCTCGCTGTTTGATGAAAACGATCAGCTGATTGACAGAAGATACAAATAAAGGGCAATCTCCCTTCAGTAAGATCTTAATCTATGGATATGGCAACCCTGGCCGTCAGGACGATGGCCTTGGAAATGCCTTTGTCGAGGCATTGGAGAAGTGGACAGGGGAGGAGAATGCGTGCGGGATCGAGCTTGAAAGTGACTACCAGCTTAACATTGAAGATGCTCACACTATAGCGGACAAAGATCTGGTGATCTTCGTTGATGCATCCGTTGAAGAGGATATCGTTGATTTTAAGCTGACCAGGGTCGATCCCTCCGCCGCAACGATCGAATTCACGATGCACGCCGTTTCCGCCGCGTTCATTCTGGATCTGTGCCGCAAGCTTTATCATCGCGAACCCACCACATACCTGCTTCATATAAGGGGTTATGCGTGGGATTTCAGGGAGGGTGTCACCGATGAAGCAAAAAGAAATCTTGAGAAAGCCTTTTTTTTTATAAAAGACCAGCTAACTGACCCTCAAAAATTGGAAAAATTGTTGGTTTAGCCTTATATTGCAGTAATTTTACCATTCATTTCAAAAACTTTATCTTATGGATATTTCAACAAGTTACATGGGTTTGCAGTTAACCTCCCCTGTGATCGTCAGCAGTTCACGACTCACCAGTTCGGTGGAGAATATAAAGCTCTATGCGCGGAAAGGAGCCGGGGCCATCGTATTGAAGTCCCTCTTTGAGGAGCAGATCGTGGCCGACATCGCCGCAAAACTGGATGATCATCCCATGTACTACTGGTATCCCCGTGCAGCGGAACACATCATGGAACTGTCAAAGGAGCACGGGGTGAACGAGTATCTTCAGCTGATACGCCAGGTAAAGGAGTCGGTTAGCATTCCCGTGATCCCCAGTGTGAACTGTGTATCGGCCATAGGCTGGACAAGCTTTGTCAAAAAGCTGCAGGAAGCCGGTGCGGATGCGATTGAGCTGAACATTGCCATTTTTCCTTTTGATGAATCTACACCCGGTTGTGACATCGAGGATGTTTATGTTGAGATCCTCAGACAAGTTAAATCAGAAGTGACTATCCCTGTGGCAGTTAAGATCGGATCCTATTTCTCGAACCTGCCACGCATGATCCGGAGTCTGACCGAAGCAGGAGCTGACGGAATTGTGATGTTCAACCGCTTTTTCCGCCCAGATATCGATATCGACAGCGTCAGCATCGTCTTTGACAATTACCTGAGTTCACCGGTGGAGATCACCGAACCCCTGCGCTGGATCGGATCCGTTTCAAATAAGGTGAACTGTGATATTTCCGCCTCCACAGGGATCCATGATTATACGGGTGTCGTGAAAGTATTGCTTGCGGGGGCGAAAGCTGCCCAGGTATGTACGACCATCTATAAGAACGGACCGGATGTGATCACTCAGATCAACGAAGACCTTGCCCTTTGGATGAAAATGCGCCATTATCAGCGTATTGAACAATTCAGAGGCAAGATCCTTCAGGGAAAGGAAAAAACCGGGAGCTTTGAGCGTATCCAGTTCATGCGGAAAAATACTGGGATGAACGTGTGAGCTGTCCGAAAGGTTACTGAAACAGATTTTCATCAACCTGAGTGAATCTTATAGCCTGTGATGGCTGAGCTTCTTGTCATATTTCTGCTTTTTCTGATCAATGGCCTTTTTGCCATGTATGAGTTTGCACTGGTGTCGTCGAGCAAAGTGCGCCTGGAGAGTCTTGCTCATAAGGGAAGCCGCGCTGCAGGTAATGTACTGGGATTTCTTCGTGAACCGGAGAAGATCCTGTCCACCATACAGGTAGGCATCACTCTGGTGGGTATTGTTTCCGGCGCCTTCGGTGGGGTGGCCCTGGCCGATGATGTCGCCCCCCTGCTTGCCCGGATTCCTGTTTTCGCAAATTCCGCCCACAACCTGGCCATCATTCTTGTGGTCGCATTGATCACTTTTTTTTCCCTGATCATTGGAGAGCTTGTTCCCAAATCGCTGGCCCTGAACAATCCCGAACGGATCGCAGTGTTTCTTACGCCAATTATGACCGTTCTTTTTAAGGTCGCCTATCCCTTCGTCTGGGTACTGACGGTAACTACCAAGGGGATCACCCGGCTGATGGGGATTAAGACTAAAAGAGACCGGGCAATGACCGAAGAAGAACTGAAGATGCTTCTTTTGCAAAGCTCGGAACAAGGCTTCATCGACAAGGAAGAGACACAGCGGATCAGGGATGCGTTCCGTTTTGGTGACAAGCGGGCCAGCGAGATCATGACGCACCGAACGGATGTGATCTACATCCTGAGATCCGCCTCCAGGAAGGAAGTAATGGAACTGATTGCTGAGCACCATTTCAGTAAATACCTTTTATGTGAGACGACCATCGAGGATATCATCGGTGTGGTGACAGTGAAAGATATCTTGTCCCTGTTTGCCGATGATCAGCCGTTTGACCTGGCCCAGGTGGCCGCTGAACCACTGTTCATTCCTGAGAACCTGATGGTTGATAAAGTCCTGGAGCTTTTCAGGCTGCAGAAGACCAATTTTGCTGTCGTAGTCAGTGAATATGGAGCTGTCGAAGGCATCCTTACCCTGCATGATCTGACGGAGACCATCCTCGGGGAAATACCGGAGGAGTTCGATGATCATATCCGGGAAGTGATTGAACGGCAGGATGGTTCCTGGCTTGTGGATGGAGCGATGAGCATTGATGATTTCATGGATGCTTTTGGTATCCTATCCTATGAAGATATTGAAAATGAAGGATTTACTACGCTCGGGGGACTTGCAATGCACTTCCTGAGAAAGGTACCCAGAGAGGGCGATGTGTTTCATTATAAAGATTTGCAGTTTGAAGTGATGGATATGGACCGGAGTCGCGTGGATAAATTGATGGTGACACGGATACGACCCGTTGACGGTTGACGGTCAGCAGTCGGCAGACAACAGTCAGCAGTCAGCAGTCTCCAGTCAGCTTAAAGTCCCAGGAATTGTATGCCCACCCCGCTTAAGAGGATAGTGGCACCTGCTATGACGTGCATGTATTTCTCCGCTTTTTTCATCGGGAGGAACGGGATCCCGTAGTAGGCCAGAGTGACCACGGTAAGCATGGTCAGGATCGTCGTCAGGGAGAAGACGGCCGTGACCAGGATCATGCCACTTATGCTGCTGGTAGCAGCCGGATACATCAGCAGAGGGATCAATGGCTCGCAGGGACCCAGTACAAAGATGATGAACAGTATCCAAGGGGTTAAAACCTTGCTGTGCTGGTGCAGGTGATCCGTTGAATGGCCGTGGCTGTGTTCGTGAACGGTACCGTCCTCGTGGTAATGGATATGGGAGTGAGGTTTCTTCCGCCTTATTTTCCATAATCCCCAGAGAAGGTATCCAAGTCCAAAAGCAATAAATGCCCATCCCGCCAGGTTGCCTCTGAACGACTCAAACGCTTCGATCTTAGAGATTCCAATACCTAATGCCACACCGAGAAGGCCCAGGACCACGGAACTGCCCACATGGCCGATGCCGCAGAGGACCGTGATCAAGGCTGTCTTTGTCACCGTCCAGTTTCTGGCATGGGATAATACAATGAATGGCAGGTAATGATCGGGCCCCAGCAACGTGTGGAAAAAGCCGATGGAAAGGGCCGCAAGGATTAGTATCATCAGTTCGTTGCTCATCTTTAAGTGCTTAATGTAACGTCATTTCAAACAATTCATGCCGGTCCCATTCCATCCAGTATGAAATGGCCAGCTTACGGATGCCCTCCCAGTATTCGTCCGTCAGGTTGCCATGGATCCGGATACATTCGTCAATTTGCGTCCTGATAATTTGCCAGAAGGGATCTTTCAGCTTTAGGGTGATCGACTGGTCGAAATACGTGAAGGTGGCACGGGCTCTGATGTTACCACCTCTGCGATGCGGATAAGGCCATGCCCCAATGTGGCACCGGTGCTGACCTGCAGCCCATCATTCAGGCAGCTGACGGGTGGTATCGAACCAGCATAGGAGACCACCTTCAACTGGTCGTGACCTGCCCTGAAATATTCCCTGGCCCGTAGCCCCATTTTGGTTCCGATAATCGCATATGCTCCCAGATGCCGATGCAGCTCATTCGTAAGGACACCGGCACGCCATTCTTCCAAACCATGCGCCCGAATGATCCGGTCCACTATTCCCCGGATATCTTCTGCGAAAAAACCAGGATCGGCTGGGAAATGATCCAGCACCTGGCTGTCATCATGCTCAAACGAGAAGATCCTGAGCCATTTCTGCCGTACCTCCTGAATCGATACCGGAATATACAACCTTACTGGCAGCAGCTCCTCCGTTTGTTTCAGGGCAAAGGCTTCCGGAAAAACAAAAAAAATACTGACCAGATCATCCCATAATCCAAGATGCCTGGCGTTGACTTCATCATGAACGAGGGTATCACTGAATGCTGAATGGACCGCTTTTGCATAGGGAGAAGAGGAGTTTCCAATGCCTGCCAGGAGCTCCGGGTCCAACACCAGCTCCTCACCAGGGGAAGAATGTATGATGTCTATGGATATGCGATAAGTCAGCACCTTTTCATAACTTACCGGATCAAACATGAGGTTGTCACCCCTGACAGGATCAATGCCTTCATTATACCAAATGATCCGTGTGATCCGGGTGGCTAATGCCGGTTCCTGGTCCAGCATCCTGGCATAATTCGTTAAAGGCCCCAAGGCAATCAGCGTTATGCTGTCTTGCAGTCTGGCCATAATGGAGATCAGTAACTCGTCAGCTTTCATGGAAGGAAGCGAATGGGGTGAGGTTTTGATCCCCCATTGAAAAGCATAACATAGGTCGCCATACGGTTTGACCTTCCCCTCTGATAGGTTTCCAGGGCAGACCCTGACCCCTTCGTGCCCCAGGGACTGCAGCAAAGAGGTGACTTTCTGGTAGCCGGTCTGGGGATCACACATGCCATCAGATGTGGTAATTCCCAGTATTTCGAGCTTATCAGAAGCCATCAGCATGCAGATGGCCCTGAGATCATCCAGCCCGGCATCTGTGTCAATGATGATTTTACGGTTATGGTTGTGGTTATATGCCATAACGGAGGCAGATAGTAAGCCGAGCAAAATGGTAAGCATCCAGGTACGGATCATATCATTGGCATTGAGAATGGAGTTTTATCAAATTTACCCTGACCATTTGAAGATCATCTATAGTGAGCACATGACCAGCTTACCGTACATGACACCCTTGATACCAATCAACCGGTCGCTGAATTCAGCCAGCTCCCGGGCTCTGCCTTTTACGGCAATGGTTTCCAGACAGTTGTGGTGGTCCAGGTGGACATGCTGTACCGACAATACCAGGTGATGGAAATCGTGCTGGATGTGTGTGGATCTGTTCTGAAGTTCCCGCCGGTGGTGGTCGTATACAAGAACGATGGCACCGGCCACCTCCCGGTTCTCTTCCCACTTCTCTTCTGTCAGGTTCTTCTGTATCAGAAATCCGATGGCTTGGGAACGGTTCGGGAAATGATGCTTGGCGATAAAAGCATCAAAGGAATCCACCAGGTTCTCATCTAATGAGACACCAAAGCGTTTGGTTTTCATGTGTTACGATTTTCGGAAACGTGGCACAAATATAGTAATTTTTGTATTCCATGGGTGAATGTTATTTTTTTAATTTTGAACCATTATGGAACCTATACCACACCGCTATTTCATCCAGCTTTCTTTTAACGGCAAGAATTATCATGGCTGGCAGATCCAGAAGAACGCACCTTCTGTGCAGGCTATCCTGGAAAAGGCCCTTTCAGTGATGTTCAACGATGAAGTTCAGCTTGTGGGTTGTGGCCGGACGGATGCGGGGGTGCATGCACGCATGTTCTATGCGCATTTTGATCACGATCCACTGACACTGGAACAAAGGGTGAGACTGATGTACAAACTCAATGGGTATTTACCCGAAGATATCGCTGTCCGTAACATTTTTCTGGTCAGAAGTAATGCACATACCAGGTTTGATGCCACATCCAGGACATATCGTTATCAGATCAGCAAATCAAAGAATCCATTTCTGGTTGGCTTTGCCCATTTTTTTTTCGGTTCACTTGACGTGGAGCTGATGAATACTGGTGCTTCTGTATTGTTGGAATATAAAGATTTCACGTCCTTCAGCAAATCACATACACAGGTAAAGACGAACCATTGCAACATCATGGATGCCCGCTGGGAGGAGGAAGGGGATCTGTTGGTGTTCACCATAACGGCTGACCGTTTTTTGAGGAATATGGTCAGGGCTATTGTCGGGACGTTGCTGGAACTGGGCCAGCACAAGATCACACTGGGAGAATTTCACTGGATCATCGAATCCAGGAACCGTTCAGAAGCGGGCATGTCCGTGCCGGCTCACGGTCTTTATCTGGTGGATGTCAGTTACCCAGAGGATATTTTTCTGAATTACGTCTGGTAGTTAAAAAAGGGATGACATCCTTTGCTGAGGGATGTCATCCCTTTTTCTCAACAAATTTTCTTGCCTTATCGGCTATTTGACGCGCTTTCATCCCGAATTTTTCCATCAGCTCTTCCGGTTTTCCTGATTCCCCGAAGCGATCGTCTACACCGGTGAAAACCATGGGTACCGGATGGTGTTTCACAACAACTTCCGCTACTGCGCTTCCAAGGCCGCCGGCCACCTGGTGTTCTTCTGCAGTAAGGATGGCTCCGGTCTCGCGGGCGGCCCTGACAATGATCTCTTCATCGATGGGTTTGATGGTGTGAAGGTTGATCACACGTGTACTGATCCCTTCCTTTTCGAGCATATACGATGCCTGCAATGCCTCCCAGGTCAGGTGGCCTGTGGCAATGATGGTCAGGTCGCTGCCTTCATGAAAGACTTGTCCCTTGCCCACTGTGAATTCCAGTTTTTCATCAGTAAAGTCAGGTACCGGTTCCCGTCCAAACCGGACATATACCGGTCCGCTCACCTGTTCAGCGGCTGCGATGACGGCCAGTCTTGTCTGTGTAGCGTCGCAGGGGGAGAGGACGGTCATATTGGGTAAAACGCGCATCACGGCCATATCTTCCAATGCCTGGTGCGTGGCGCCGTCAGGCCCCACGGAGATGCCCGCATGGGCTCCGCCGATAATCACGTGGAGGTTGTTGTAACAGACAGAGACGCGTAGCTGATCCGTTGTCCGCATGGCGGAAAAGACACCATAGGTGGCAAACACCGGTAGTTTCCCTACCAGGGCCAGACCGGCGGCCACACCCACGCAGTTTTGTTCTGCGATGCCCAGGGAAATAAAACGGTCGGGGAAGGCATCTGCAAAAAGATTCATTCCGACGGAGGAGGTGATGTCGGCCCCGATGCCGATCACCCGGGGATCCCGTTTGCCGATATCCCGGACCCCTTCTCCAAATCCCGTTTTGGTTGCTTTATCTGCCATAGTGTCATCCCTACGGGATTGATTTTTGATATTTGATATTAGATATTTGAGTTTAATACAGTTCCCTTATGAACCGCGCTGCCTGTTCCTTGTCGGGTGCTTTCCCGTGCCAGCGATAGTCCCCTTCGATGGATGGCACTCCCTTACCCATGACGGTCCTTGCGATGATGACCGACGGTTGTCCTTTTTTCTGCCAGGCCTCATTGTAAGCTCTGAGAATATCCTGATGATCATGTCCGTCGCAATGGATGACAAACCATCCGAAGGCATTCCATTTGTCGGCCAGCTGTTCCAGCTCCATGACCTCGGAGGTCGGACCGTCGATCTGCATCCCGTTGCGGTCGATAAGTGCGGTGAGGTTGTCCAGCTTGTAATGGGCGGCACTCATGGCTGCTTCCCAGATCGAACCTTCCTGCAGCTCGCCGTCGCCGTGGATGCTGTAGACCCTCCAGCTTTTTTTATCCATACGGGCACCCAGTGCCAGGCCGACGGCTACCGACAGGCCCTGTCCGAGCGACCCGGCCGACAGCTCCAGTCCGGGCAATCCATGCTCCCTGCCCGGATGTCCCTGCAGACGCGAGCCCAGCCTGCGCAGCGTGAGAAGTTCCTCCTTCGGGAAATATCCCGCATGGGCCAGGGTGGCATACAGTACGGGCACCACATGTCCTATCGACAGGATCAGGCGATCTCGCTCCTCCCACTGTGGCCGGGCAGGATCATGGCGTATGATGTCAAAGTAAAGGCAGGTGAAGATATCTGCCAGATCGAGGGATCCGCCGGTATGGCCGGATCCTGCTGTCGCAAGGCTTTGAATAGTGGCCCTGCGGATTTCCAGAGATATGTTGCGCAGTCTGCTGATCGGGTCGTCCATCGTCGTGTACTCCTAGAAAAAGCTTTTTATAAGGTAAAATCCCATGATCAGGGTAATGCCGGTCTTCATCACGACACCGGCTATGAATCCCAAAAACGATCCGAAACCGGACTTCAGGGCAATATTGAAATCCTTGCCCGTGATCAGCTCTCCAGTTACAGCTCCGATAAACGGGCCAAGGATGATCCCGATCGGGGGCAGAAAGAAGATCCCCACGATCAGTCCGAAGGTGGCACCCCACATCCCTGCCTTTGAACCACCCAGTTTCCTGGTTCCCCATATGGGGACGTAATAGTCGAGCAGCAACACGGCAGTGGTCACCAGGGCCCATATGACCAGAAAATTGGATGTGAACGGCTTTTCTTCCCTGAGCTGTTGAATGAGCAAAGCGATCCAGGCCAGCGGCGGACCGGGAAGAACAGGGAGAAAGCTGCCGAGGATACCCACAATGAGCAGAATGCATCCCAGGATGATCCATAAAAGGTCCATGATCACAGATTTGTGACAAAGATATTAAAAATGAGAGGAGAGAGGAGAAAGGAGAGAGGAGAGTGGAGAAATTAATTGAAGAGCTAGGAAGAGAGGTGAACTTTAGGCAGGTTTATTTGTTTAGACAGAAAAAAGAACCTTCATGAGCTCCAAGACAGGAGATTCTGTTCGTTTTCCGGTGGAAAAGACCGATCTAGAGTGGAGACAATACCTTACACCGGTTCAGTTTCATGTTTTGCGTGAAAAAGGCACTGAGCGCGCCTACACGGGTAAGTATGATGATTTTTTTGAGAAAGGGGAGTATTCTTGTGCAGGTTGTGGCCAGAAACTGTTCGAATCGGATACCAAGTTCCATTCGGGTTGCGGCTGGCCCGCTTTTTACGCGCCTTGCCTCGAAGACAACGTGCACATACTGATCGACCGCAGTTATGGAATGGTACGGTCGGAAGTGCTCTGTGCAAACTGTGGCGGGCACCTGGGACATGTGTTCGAAGATGGGCCGCCTCCCACGGGGCTGCGTTACTGTATCAATTCCGGCGCACTCGTCTTCAGGGCAGATAGCGCGAGCTCTGATATCATTTGAGATAGGTGTCAAGCCATCTGAAGAATTCCCTTTGCCAAAGCACTGCATTTTGTGGTTTGAGAACAAAATGCGTTTCTTCCGGGAAGATTACCAGCCGGCTGGGAATGCCTCTGAGTTGTGCGGCGTTGAACGCCTCCAGACTCTGTGTATAGGGTATCCGGAAGTCGAACATGCCAGTGACCAGCATGATGGGGGTATCCCATTTATCGACATAGAGATGGGGTGAGAAATTGTAACTGTTTGGCTTTGGTTTTTCCCAGTAAGGTCCTTCGTAATCATGGTTTACAAAGAAGTATTCCTCGGTGGAGCCGTACATGCTTTCAAAATTATAGATGCCGCAATGGGAGATAAAGGCTTTGAACCGTTTGTCGTGGTTGCCGGCCAACCATAGCACGGAATAACCACCGTAACTGGCTCCAACCGCACCCAGGCGATTTTCATCAACATACGGTTCTTTTGCAAGAGCGTCGATAGCGCTCAGCATGTCTTTCATGTTTTGTCCGCCATAATCCCCTGCGATCTGGTCGTTCCATTCCTGGCCGAAAGTTGGCAATCCCCTCCTGTTGGGTGCTACCACGATGTAGTCGTTGGCAGCCATCATCTGGAGGTTCCAGCGGTACGACCAGAACTGGCTTACAGCGCTTTGCGGGCCTCCCTGGCAGTATAACAGGGCCGGGTATTTCTTTTTTGCGTCAAAATTTGGGGGATAGATCACCCATACCAGCATGTCTTTACCATCGGTTGTGGTTACCCACCTCTCCCTGACCTCTCCCATGGTAATTTTTGAGAGTAATACCTTATTGGTGAAACTTAGCTGAACCTGCGATCCGTCGAGATCGACTCTGTACAGTTCGACGGGCATCGACATGGACATCCTCGTCCCAACGAGCTGAGTGCCTGCCTGTGCTATGGAGGTGTAGTCGTGTGCACCACGGGTTACAGGTACCGTGTTACCCGTAGAAAGGGAGTGCCCATAAACCTGGTAGGTGGCATTGGCGCCGCTGATAAAATAAATTACGTCATTGTCTTCAGCCCAGACAAAATTTGAACAGTTCTGGTCAAAGCCCTCTGAAAGCTCCTTTATCGATCCATTGGCAAGATCGAGCATCATCATCCTCTCTTTATCCGACTCATATCCATCGGTTGCCATGCTTTTCCACACCATTTTCTTACCATCGTGTGAAAAAACGGGATCCATGTCATACCCCATCATTTCTTTGGTAATATTGTAGGTCATCCTTAATTTCAGATCATACAGATAGAGATCCGAATTTGTGCTCAGGGAATACTCTTTGCCCTTCATCTTCTTGCACGTATAGACGATCGATTTGCCATCCGGACTCCAGGCAATCTGTTCCATTCCTCCAAAGGGGGCCAGCGGGGTGTCCCATGGCTCGTTTTCCATAATGTCAATCCCGTCTTTTATAGCAGCAGTATCATACCTGGTCACGAAGATGTGGCTGTAGGCATAATCATGCCAGTTGTTCCAATGACGGTACATCAAATCGTCGAAGATCATTGCGTCGGCTTTGGGCAAGTCTGGATAATAATCAATGGATGCTGAATCCAGCTTCACATCCTTGCAATAGAGGATATGGGTGAGGACAGGTGAATAGGAAAATCCGTTGATACCATTTTCAATGTTGGAGATTTGCTTTGGATCCGAACCATCCGGATTGACTTCCCAGATCTGGACGGTACCGCTTATCGCGCTCAGGAATCCTATCTTTTTGCCATCGGGACGCCATAGTCCGTTGAATTCATGACCTTCCAAATCTGTCACTTTTTTAGCCTCACCGCCTGCTACGGGCAGGATATAGAGATCGCGGTTGCCCTTGTTCTCATTCAGATCATACTTCGTGATTCCATAAAGAACCCATTGTCCGTCGGGTGACACCTGGATGTCGTCCACACGGCCCATTTTCCACAGATCCTCAGCCTGCAACCGGCTCTGGGCTGATACGGTCAATGTCATAAAAATCATAATGACCATGAATGACCATGAATGACTTTTCATAAGGTTAAGTATTAGGGTTGAAATAAAATTTTTAAGAGTGCGAAGTTACTCATTTTTTAACATGTATCGTATACGTGATTATTCGCGCATGATGAGGAATTCCATCCCAATAAATCTTACATTTGATTCCCATAATCTAATATTCATCTAACGCCATGCACTATCATTTCATCGCCATCGGAGGCAACGTCATGCACAACCTGGCCGTCGCCCTGCACCTCAAAGGGGAAATGGTCACCGGATCGGATGACGAGATCTTTGAGCCATCGCGAGGCCGGCTTGCCTCCCTGGGACTCCTGCCAGAACGTGATGGCTGGGATCCTGACCGGATCCATTCCGGTATTGATGCAGTGATCCTTGGTATGCATGCGCGTGAAGATAATCCGGAGCTGATCCGGGCCAGGGAACTGAACCTGAAGGTATACTCTTTTCCTGAATTTCTATACGCCCATGCGCGGGACAAGAAGAGGGTGGTGATCGGCGGCAGCCACGGCAAGACCACCATTACGGCCATGGTCCTGCATGTGCTGCATACCAGCGGGATCGTTTGCGATTACATGATCGGGGCACCGGTGCGCGGGCTGGAGGATACGGTACGGCTGAGCGGCGACAGCCGGCTGATGGTGTTCGAGGGGGACGAATACCTGACCTCCACGCTGGACCGCAGACCAAAATTCCATGTGTATCAGCCGGATATCGCCCTGATTAGCGGGATCGCATGGGACCATATCAACGTATTCCCCACCTTCGAAGGTTACCGGGAGCAATTCATGACCTTTGCAGGACTTGTACCCCCAAACGGTGCATTGATCTATAATGCGGATGATGCAATGGTGAGGGATGTCATCCTTTCAACAAGGGAAGGAGTAAAATTGATCCCTTATCATATGCCTGTCTTCCGGATCAGGAATGGGATGACATCCCTTAATTTAAGCACTAAAGAGGTCCCCCTGAAGATCTTTGGTCGTCACAACCTGATCAACCTTGAGGGAGCGCGGATGGTCTGCCGGGAGCTTGGGGTGGACGACAAGGATTTCTACTACGCTATCGGGACGTTTGAGGGGGCAGCCAGGCGGCTTGAATTGTTGGCTGAGAACGGGCAAACTGCTGTATTTTTTGACTTCGCCCATGCTCCCTCCAAGCTGAAGGCCACGGTGGAGGCTGTGAAGGAGCAATTTCCCGATCGTCGGCTGGTAGCCTGCATCGAGCTGCACACCTTCAGCAGTCTGAGCGGGCATTTTCTTTCCCATTATGCAGATTCTATGGCAAAAGCGGATCAACCGATCGTCTACTACAATCCGCATGCGGTTCTTTTAAAGCGCCTGCCTCCGATACATCCTGAGCAGGTCAGGGAGGCATTCAACCTTCCGCATTTGAACGTTTATACGGAGGCTGGTAAGCTATACAGTGACCTGTTGGGATTCAATTGGCAGAATGCCAATTTGTTGATGATGAGTTCGGGGGATTTCGGCGGGATGGATGTGCCTGCTCTTGCAAAAAGGATTACAACATAAAAAAAGGTGCCGGAGCACCTTTTTTTATGTTTATGCATTCATGGAGATGAGGAACTCCTCGTTGGACTGAGTGAATTTCATCTTGTCCTTCAGAAATTCCATTGCTTCCAGCGGATTCATGTCGCCCAGGTGGTTGCGCAGGATCCAGATACGTTGCAGGGTTTCCTTGTCGAGAAGCAGTTCCTCACGACGGGTGCTGGAGGCCACGATGTCGATGGCGGGCCAGATGCGCTTATTCGACAGTTTACGGTCGAGCTGAAGCTCCATGTTGCCGGTTCCCTTGAATTCCTCGAAGATCACCTCGTCCATTTTGGAGCCGGTGTCAATCAGTGCCGTGGCGATGATTGTCAGTGAGCCGCCACCTTCGATCTTACGAGCTGCCCCGAAGAACCGTTTGGGTTTCTGCAGGGCGTTGGCTTCCACACCACCGGAGAGTACTTTCCCCGAGGCGGGCATCACCGTGTTGTGAGCCCTGGCCAGACGCGTGATCGAATCCAGCAGAATGACTACATCATGACCACATTCCACCATGCGTTTTGCTTTTTCAAGCACGATGGTGGAGATCCTGACGTGCCTTTCGGCCGGCTCGTCGAACGTTGAGGAGATCACCTCGGCATTCACGCTGCGTTCCATGTCGGTGACTTCTTCCGGGCGTTCGTCGATGAGCAGGATGATCAGGTAGGCTTCCGGGTGATTGTAGGCGATGGCGTTGGCTATCTCTTTCAGGAGGACCGTTTTCCCGGTTTTGGGCTGTGCAACGATCAATCCTCTCTGTCCTTTTCCGATGGGAGTGAACAGATCAATGATCCTGGTCGAGAGGGTTTCCTGCGGGTGCCCTGTCAGCTTGAATTTTTCTTCAGGGAACAGCGGTGTGAGGTAATCGAACGGAATACGATCGCGCACATCTTCCGGGTCCCGTCCGTTGATCATCTCCACCTTGATCAGGGGAAAATATTTCTCACCTTCTTTCGGAGGCCGGATGCTGCCCTGCACGGTGTCTCCGGTCTTCAAACCAAAGAGTTTGATCTGGGACTGGGATACGTAGATATCATCTGGGGAATTCAGGTAGTTGTAATCGGATGAACGTAGAAAGCCATACCCGTCAGGCATGATTTCCAGTACGCCCTCGGCAATGACGATCCCCTCAAATTCAAAACCGAATTCGTCCTTGTGCCTTTCCGGATGCTTGGTGCGGAATCCGGATTCCCTGCCGGGTCTCTCCCTGAAGGGCTTGGTAAGTACCGGTTCTTTTTCCTGGTCCATCTCAACCGGCTCATGTTCTAATTCTCCCGTTTGTACAGGTACGGATTCCTCCAGATCCAGGCTGAAGGTTTCACCTTCCATGACATTGAAGATTTCATCCCCGGAATCAGGTTCCTCCAAAAAGTCGGGAATAACCTCTGCTTTTTGTTGTGGCTTTGGCTCTTCGACCTCTGTGATTACCCTTTTCTCATTGTTTTTTTCCTGATCGGGCGTGTTTCTTCTACGGCGCAGCCGTAACGTCTTTTTTGGGCCTTTTTTTTCATTCTGAAGGATTTCAGGGGTAGGATTATCCGCCTGATAATCCAGGATAAGGTTGATCAGGTCCTGTTTTTTTAATCCTTCACTCTTTGGAATATTAAGCTCTTTGGCAATTTCTCTCAGCTCATTCACGAGCTTTTCATTCAACTCATTAATATGATACATGATGTATTACAATTAAATAAGGAAGTCCTGGTCGGTTAGAAAATAAATGAAAGAATATCTGTGAAGTAAATTTTTAATCCCCGCTACGCGAACGTATTTGGTCAAACATCCATGAAACCGAGAAGCTATCGAATCTAGCTGCAGAATTCGGTGCAAATATATAAATAAAATCATCCCGTTGCACAATCATCCCTAAAATCATTCGTACTTTTACAACCGGTAATGTTAAAATTTGTTACGATGATTCAGCGAATCCAGACAGTCTATCTCATAGTGGCATTCATTGCCCTTGTCCTTCAATTTTTCTTCCCGGTGGCTGCCTTTACTTATGGCAACACTGTTGATACATACCTTGGGACCATTTCGTTCTATGTCTATGGACTGGAGAAACAGCCCGACACCCTGGAACCGGCTTATAAATTCTTGTTTTACCTGCCATTGATCATCCTATCCGTATTGATCCTGGCTCTGACCGTGATGACCATCCTTCAGTACAAGAAGCGTTTAAGGCAGTTAAGGACCATCAACTTTGCCATTTTATTGAATATCGTCCTTATTGTCCTGCTGTTCTTTTATACGGACAAGATTGCAAAAGACATTTCGCTTCCCACAGAGTACAGGGTGGGATCCGTATTCCCGCTCATCTCGCTGGTTTTTCTTGTACTGGCGATGTACACCATTAAAAGAGACGAGCGGCTTGTCCGCTCATTGGATAGGCTTCGTTAAGCGGCTGCTGCTTTTCACTTGGTGACCCCGAAAACATAGGTGAATCCAATCCCAAAGACCTCTTTAAACTGGGTTCTGGGTCCTGTTTTACCATCCTTGTCTGTGATCCGCAGATTATCATCATAGGCGAGGGTCAGATTCAGGGAGGCGGAGAGGTACTTGTTTATGGTCATGACGAACATGTTGTCCCAGTAAACGTCAATGTTCTGTGGCTTGTCCAGGTAGTTGGAGAAAAGTTCAAGCTTTGACTTCAGGTTTACATTCTTGATGATATCTTTAAGAAATTCCAACCGTGCCATCGCTCCCGCCTCCGTTTTGATCCTGTCGCCGGGATCTACGCCATAAGCTCCTGCATCCGACAGGTTGTCGTCATTTACGATGATCCAGCGGGCTGTGGCAGGGGACAGGTAGAAGGAGAAATAGTCCCTGGGCTTCCAGTCCATACCGACACCGATGGATAGGTATCCGGGAGCCAGAAAACGGGAGATGACTATTGAATCGTCAGGATAGTTGTAGCCATTGGAAAACTGGCTCTTAAATGTAAGCAAGGCGGCATAGTACCATGTTTTGGTGGCCTGCCGGCCGTATTTTGATGAAAAATCGATCTTGTCGTCACTCTTCCGGATGTCCTGATCACCCTCCTTCAGCAGACCATACGCCAGGTCCAGTCGGTTCTCCCACAGGGATTTACCTTTTGTGTAATCGGCAAAGTAGTTAATGAATGAGTTCAGTGCCAGGGAGTTTTGTCCCCCGGGAGCCCAATTGGTCAGTGAAGATTGTGAAAGGTTCAGGGCAAACTTGCCTCCATTCTTCCAGGCCGCTCCGGCAGGTTGTGATTCCTGAGCAGACACTCCGGAGAAACAGATCATTAAAGTCAAAAACAAAAGTACCGTTTTTTTCATAGCATTTAATTTAAAGTATTGAATATAAACTAGTTATAAAATTATTCATTTTTTATGGCGGACAAAATTAGTAGAAAAAGCATCATGCCTGTCAGTCAGGAATAAAGTTTTAGCATTGGAGAACAGCTGTGGATGAAAGGCTAAATGCTTCGGACAGCAGTATGCTGGATCCAGCCTGTGCTCCCGTTGGCTATCCGGATCTCGTACCAGTCACCCAATTGATCAGTGATGGCCACTTTTGTACCTTCATGCACCACAAAGAGGTCGACGCTGTTTTCCGAGGGAGAACTCTTGACGGTCAGGCTGGGATCAAAAACGATCGCTTCAGTCATCTGATGGTTCGATCTGTTATCCTGCCAGGCAGCACCGAAGGTGACGAGGGATAACAGCAACATGACAAGACCGATCCAGAATGCTATTTTTCGGATGATAATCATCCTGGAGATAAAGTAAAAGGAAGCAGCGGCGAGGAATACGATCCAGCAGGTGATGTGGAACCTGGTCCAGGCGTCCGTGCTGAGCCAGTTCATTGTCTGTTGCCACCACCGTTTGTAGAAAAGCACGGGGACCGTTTCAATTTTGTCTTTTATCCGGTTGTTTGCAACATTCAGATTAAAAAGCACATCGCTGTCGTTGGGCCTGAGCTTCTTTGCTTTTTCATAGTAAAGAATGGCAGAAGCCAGGTCATCGGATTTAAAATAGGCATTTCCCAGATTATAGTATACCTCAGCCGATTCATAGCCATTTTTCAGTACGCTTTCATACCCTTCGATGGCATTTGCATATAAGCCTGCGCTATAGTCCTTATTGGCCTTTTCCACCCTTTCTTCATTGACTCCTGCAGATCCAACCAGGGCAATGCTAAACAGCAGTACGATTAAAGTTAGCCGGATGTTATTCATTATTAAGTTGTCAAATTGTCAAATTGTATTTCTCCTCTCTCCTTTCTCCTCTCACTTGAGTTCCCGTTCCGTCTTGCTGATTACATTCAGAGCTTCTTCATAGATCTTATCCATGTTCTGCGACGTCCCGCCAGGTGCAAACCGTGCATATTCGCAATGATTCAGCGTTTCGATGAATTGTTCGATGATCGCATCCTTGATATTTTTATTCTTCAAGGTCTCATACACAGAATCCATTGACAGGTCGGCCAGTGGGAGGTTGAATTTATCGCTGATGTAACCCCACAGCGCCTGGGATACTTCATTGTAAAATTCTTTTTCCTGGAGTGATTTCAGGTATGTGGATGCCAGTTTGAGGCGCATTCTGGCGACCTTGGTGGCCTTTTGCGTCTTCATCCAGTGGATGTTGCTTCTTTTTCGCATCTGCTGGCGCACGAACAGGATCACGAAGACGGCCAGTGATAATGGAACAATGATGAGCAGGATATGTGCAAGTGAACCGAAAAGGGATTTCCCTGTCGGCTTCAATACGACAGGATTATTCTTGATGTGGCGGATATCGCTTCCAATGTACTGGACATCCTCCTGTACCACCCCGCTGTAGGTGACTCCCGGACCGGAAGACGTTCCCTTGTGCACATCAATATCATAAGCAGGTGAAGCCTGGCTGACATAGGTTCCCTGATCCGGGTCAAAGTAACTGAAAACCACCGGTTTTATCTTAAAGCTCCCGGGATTTCTCGGGATAATAAGGTATTCGAAGGTCTTTACCCCCGATATACCCTGCTTGTTCTTGTTGAGGTTAAAGGAGGTTTTCGGATCATACACTTCAAAGTCAGGGGGAAATGACACGCTGAGCTCATCGATGAGCTTGATGTTCCCTTCTCCCAGTACAGTGAACTTGAGGTTGATGGCTTCGTTGACCTCAACGTCTGTTTTATCAATGTTGGACTTGAACGTATATTTTCCTACGACACCCTTGAAATCCGCAGGCTGGTTGATTGCGGGCAAGGGTTTGATGTCGATAGTGACCGGATTGGAAGCGATCCTTTTCTGAACATTCTGGTATCCTCCGCCAAAGAAGGGATCATTGAAAAAAATGTCGAAAGGGTCATTCGAACGGCTTCGTGACGATTTCCTGACCTGGGCGACAATGTTCAGTTCCAGCGGTTCGATGGTAAGTGATCCGTTTTTCATCGGGAACAGTGCCACTTTGTTGATCTCAGCTACCAGGTATTCCTGCCCGTTGATGATCTCGTTGTGTTTGTTGGGCTCTTCCTGGAGATTCTGGAGCTCCTGAGTCCAGAATCCATTGTAGGATGGAAACTTTTCAACGCCGTACTGACTGATTCCTACACGGGTATAGATTTTATGGGAAACGATGATCTCTTCACCCTGATAAGGATTTTTCTTATCCACGGAGGTCCGTACAAAGACATCAGATTGTCCCACATCGCCCAGTTCTTCCGTTTTTTTGGGAATCCCGGAGGGAGGGGATGGTTGTGACTGCGGGGACTGGCCGCCGGCAGCACTGACCTTGATGGTCAGGGGATTGGATTCAAATTGTTTGCCGTCAACGGTGATGACTGCCGGTTGGATCTGAAATTCGCCTTCCTTGATTGCCTGAAGGATAAATGTGTAGGAAAGGGTCACTGATCTGGATACCTGGCCGTTGATGATCTGGATGCTGGAGCTGGTGGATGGATTGGGCCCGGATAAAACGTTAAAATCTCCCAGGGCAGGCGCTTTGAAATCCCGTCCATCAGCATTCACAGTGAAGGTCAGACGGAACTGCTCTCCCACGCTTACGGCGTGCCGTGCCGCCGCCGTAAACTGTATGCCCTGGGCGGATGTTACAAGGGGGGCCATTCCTGACATAAGCATGAACAGGATGACCAACAGCGCTCTGTTGGTTATTCCCCGGCGGCCATTGCAATTATCCATGATACATTAATATATTCTTATCTTTTTACCAGTCTTTCTCGAAGGTCACCCTCTGACTTTTTACCTGTTGCTGTTTCAACTTTTCAAGGGTTTGCTTTTCATCGTTTTTTAATGCTTCCAGCATGCGTTCAGCATCCTGTCTGGAAATATCCCTGGATTGCTGTTGCTGCTGCTGGTCCTGCTGTTGTTGCTGATCCTGTTTTTGCTGATCTTGTTGTTGCTGATCTTGTTGTTGCTGATCTTGCTTTTGCTGATCCTGTTGTTGCTGATCCTGTTCATCCTGGTTCTGCTCCTGCTGATCCTGACCCTGCTGCTGTTGTTGTTGCCTCAGGAGTCGCTGAGCATAGGCAAGGTTATACCTGGCGGCACTGTCAGCTGGATTTAACCGCAATGATTGTTTGTATGCTTCTATGCTACTCTGCAAGGCGTCGGATGTTGCCCCGGCTGAATCCATGGAAAATTTAAGCAGGGAGTTCCCGAGATTATAGTATGATTGTGACCGGATCTTTTCGTCAGGGTAGGCGTTTAATACAGAATCGAAGGAAAGAATGGCCTCCTGGTGGTTCTTTTGTTTGTAAAGGGATGTTCCCAGATTGAACCGGCCGGGCACGGACGCATCATTCTTGCCGAGTGATTTCCTGTATTCGATTTCGGCCTCCTTGAAGTTCTGATCGCTGTAATACTGATTGCCCTTCCGGATCAGTTTATTCTCAGCCTGTGCATGCACCGCGATGGATGATCCTGTGCTCAGCAATGCGATCAGTGTCCATATGGAAGTATATGCAATAAAAGTCTTCATAAGCACTTACATTATGCCTGTTGTTTAGGACTGAAGAGCCTCAGATTCCTGATCCATTTGCTTTTCCTCTCCGCGATCAACAGGTCCAGGATAAGGAATAGCATGCTGATCCCCAAAAAATACTGGAATCGGTCTTCATAATCTGAAAACATCATCGACTCGATTTCCGATTTGTTCAGCTTGTTGATCTCATCAAAGATCTTTGACAATCCAGCGGAAGCATTGCTTGCACGAACATAAACCCCCTGTCCCGCCGATGCAATTTGCTGCAGCATCGTCTCATTCAGTTTAGTTACGACCGTATTGCCCTGCCGGTCCTTTTTATACCCGGTCCGGTTGTTCCCCTGAAAGACGGGGATGGGGCCACCTTCAGGGGAACCCATGCCGATGGTGTAGATATGGATCCCCTTTTCAGCGGCTTGTTTAGCCGTCGTCAATACATCTCCTTCATGGTTTTCACCGTCTGTTATGATGATGATGGCCTTGCTGTGTTCATTGCTTTCATTGAATGATTTCACCGCGAGGTCGATGGCTTCACCGATCGCTGTTCCCTGAACGGGAACGGCATCTGTGGAGACGGTGGATAGGAATAACTTGGCAGCAGCGTAATCCGTGGTGATTGGAAGCTGTGTATAGGCTTTGCCAGCAAACAGGATCATCCCGATCCTATCACTCCGCAATTCATCAATCAGTTTTGAAATGGCCTGCTTTGATCTCTCCATGCGGCTGGGTTTGATATCTTCGGCCAGCATACTGTTCGACACATCCAGGGCAAGCATGATGTCAATCCCCTTTCTTTCCGCTTTTACAAGCCTGGATCCTACCTGTGGATCGGCCAGTCCGATGACCATGAACACCAGTGCGACCAGAAGGAGCAGGAATTTCAGGATAAGCCTGTTCCTTGAATAACCCGGAATCAGGCGGCTTATCACGCTATAATCTCCATATCGTTTCCATGCATTTTTCTTCCAGTGCAATACGTAGATGAAAAGCACCAGGAATACCGGTACCAGCAGGAGGAGATAAAGCAGGTCAGGATGTGCGAAGCGGATCATAGGAATGATAACAGTTCTGGTTATAAAATATTATGGGATGTTTCGGAAAACGGTGAAGCGTAATCCCATTTCCAGCAGGAAAAAAAGGCCTGCCAGCAGGGCAAAGACCAAAAATTCCTCATGTTTTTTCCTGAACTCGGTCACGTCGATCTTGGATTTTTCCAGACGGTCGATCTCCTGGTAAATCTCTGTCAGTTTCTGGTTGTCCGTGGCCCGGAAGTATCTTGCGTCCGTCATGGAGGCAATTTGTCTGAGCAATGGTTCGTCGATTCTTACCTCCATATTCTGATAACGCGTCCCGAAGGGTGTTTGCACCGGATAGGGTGCTGTTCCAATGGTCCCCACTCCGATGGTATAGACGCGTATACCGAATACTTTGGCTATCTCCCCGGCAGAAAGCGGGTCAATGGATCCCATGTTGTTTTCGCCGTCGGTAAGAAGGATGATGACCTTGCTGATGGCCTGGCTTTCTTTCAGCCGGTTGACGGCAGTGGCCAGCCCGTCGCCGATGGCGGTTCCGTCCTCGATCATTCCGCTTTTAATGTCGTCGAAAAGATCGATCAGGATCGCATGATCGGTGGTCAATGGGCATTGCGTGAAGGTTTCGCCACTGAAAACGACGAGTCCCATCCGGTCATTTGGCCGCCCGCCTACAAATTCACTGGCTACCTTCTTGCTGGCTTCCAGTCTGTTGGGCTTAAAGTCTTCCGCCAGCATGCTTCCGGAGATATCCATGGCCAGGACGATATCGATACCTTCGATGGTTACATCCTGCTTTCGTGTGCTGGTCTGAGGTCTTGCCAGGGCCAGGATCAGCAACGCGAGAGTGAGCAGCCGCAGGACAAACAGAATGTGGTACAGGTATTCTCTGATGCTTTTGCCGTCCCTTTGCCAGGATTCCAGAGAAGGTACCTGCAGGTCAGCGTGGTACGTCCGGTGACGGAACCAGTACCAGACCGCAAGCAGGGGGAGGAGTGCGAGCAGGTAAAAAAATCCCGGATTGGCAAATTCTATGTCGTTCAATGCCATACTTATTTTTGATCCTCTGTGATTGAAATCATTTGACTGTCAGTCGCCTCAGCAGGGGTTTCATCCGCAGTGCGAACGGATTCCTTCACAAAGTCGACTGCCTGGTTCAAGCTTCGTTCATGTTCGTCGGGCAAAGGATTTTCTTTGGCAAATTTGACCAGGTCGGCCAGTTCCAGCGTCTCTCTGAGCTTTGATCGGATCGATGGGCCGACCGGTGTTTTTTCGATGGATTCAAGGATCTCGTGGGTCACCATTTCAGTGGCATGGATGCCGAACCTGGCAGCGATATAATTGCGTACGATATCAGTGAGTTCTGTATGGTACTGTTTTACTTTACCAGACTGCCAAAGTTTTTTTGCCTTCAGTTTTTCCAGCTCATCCAGAGCGATGACATGGGCGGGTTGAGACGGCTTGCGCCGGAATACCACCAGGGGCTGTGCTTTCTTTCTTCTGCGCCGGTAATAAAGAAAGAGGATGATTGCACCGGCAAGAAGGAGCACGCAGAGCAGCCAGGGCCAGATCTCTGCGAACGTGACCGGCGCCCTCAGGGGACCTTTAATGTCCTTGATATCCTCAGCCATGTTGACCTTTGGATTGTCAACCTGCAATAGCATGGCCTCGGTCTCGCCAGTCTGGTAATCCTCAGTGCCCGCCGTCTGGTAGACGAAAAGGAAGGGAGGTATAGCGATATAGCCCGAGTCGAAGGAAGTGATGACCAGTTGCTGGGTAAGCCTGATCGTTCCCTCCGTGTTTGCCTGCGGCACGGTATCGACCGGAGATTTTCTCACCACTTCGATCTGGCTGACCAGCGTGTCGCCGACCTGAGGCCATACAAGGAGGCAGGAGGGAGGCACTGTCGCCTCTAGTGTCAGTGTGGTCTGTTCTCCAATCAGGATCACATCATCCTCCAGCCTGGCATTCACCCGGATGTCCTGTGCTATCACCAGGTTACTGACCGGTGACAGGAACGCCCGTAGGAAGAGGAGTAGGGTAATTGCTGCGTATTTGCTTGTCAACTTCATGGGTCGCTGCTCTCAGAATGGATGTTAAAGGCGTGCCTCTCTTTGTTTGAAAAGGTTGATCAGCGGTTTGACATAATCCTCCCCGGTCCTGACGATTACGTGATCGATGCCATTCCTTTGAAAGAATCCGTTCAGGTGTTGCTCCTTTTCTCTGTACCAGGTGGAGTACCGTGATCGTGTGATCGGGTTGCCTGTATCGATCCAGCCTGTTTTGCCCGTTTCTGCATCCCTCGCCCGTATCATGCCTATACCGGGCAGGGTGGTTTCCCGGGGATCGAAGATCTTGATGCAGACCATGTCGTGTTTTTTGTTGGCGATCTTCATGGCGTTCTCAAAGCCTTCGTCCATAAAGTCGGTCAACAGAAAGACAATGCTTCGTTTTTTGATGGCATGGGTAAGGTACCGGAGTGCTTCGGAGATGTTGGTCTTTCGGCTTTGCGGTTTGAAATCGATCAACTCCCTGATGATCCTCAGGATGTGAATGGTTCCTTTTTTTGGGGGAATGAATTTTTCGACGCGGTCGCTGAAAAAGATGATGCCGACCTTATCGTTATTATGGATAGCAGAGAAGGCAAGCACGGCAGCGATCTCAGTGATGGTTTCCTCCTTGAACTGCTTCTGTGTGCCAAATTCATTCGAACCGCTCACATCAACCACCAGGACGACGGTCAGCTCACGTTCCTCCTCGAAGATCTTGATGTAGGGATGATTCAGTCTGGCAGTGACGTTCCAGTCGATGCTGCGGATATCGTCGCCGTACTGGTATTCCCTCACTTCGGTGAACGCCATACCCCGTCCTTTGAATACACTGTGGTAGTGCCCCGAGAAAAGCTGGTTGGACAGTCCCCGGGTCTTTATTTCAATTTTCCTGACTCGTTTCAGTATATCTGAGGTTTCCAAGGCTTGCGAATTTATCAGGGAACTTCTACCGTGTTCAGAATTTCATTAATAATATCTTCTGTAGTGATGTTTTCCGCTTCCGCCTCATAGGTCAGCCCAATGCGGTGCCTCATGACATCCAGTGCCACAGCCCTGACATCCTCGGGAATGACATACCCTCTCCTCTTGATAAAAGCGAAGGCTTTTGCGGCGAGCGCAAGGTATATGCTGGCGCGGGGTGATGCCCCGTAATAGATCAGCCCGTCAAATTTGGACAGCTTATAGTCTTTGGGAAACCGTGAAGAGAATACAATGTCGGTGATGTAATTCTCGATCTTCTCATCCAGGTATACCTGCCTGACCACATCCCTGGCCCTCAGGATGTCGGAGGTCTTGAGTATGGTCGAGGTCCTGGCTTCCGTCTCGGATATGTTCTGTCGAAGGATCAGCTTTTCCTCCTCCTTTTCCGGATAGGTGATCACGATCTTCAGCATAAAACGGTCAACCTGGGCTTCGGGCAGGGGATAGGTACCTTCCTGCTCGATGGGATTCTGCGTGGCAAGCACGATGAACGGTTCATCCAGCCCGTAGGTCTGTTGGCCGATCGTCACCTGTCGCTCCTGCATGGCTTCCAGCAGCGCACTCTGAACCTTGGCGGGAGAACGGTTGATCTCATCTGCCAGGATAAAATTGGCAAAAAGGGGACCTTTCCTGACCACAAATTCTTCTTTCTTCTGGCTGTAGATCATGGTTCCAATCAGATCGGCCGGAAGAAGGTCAGGAGTGAATTGAATCCGGCTGAATCTGGCACTGATGATGTTGGCCAGGGATTTGATGGCCAGTGTCTTTGCCAGCCCCGGCACTCCCTCAAGGAGTATATGTCCGTTCGCCAGCAAACCGATCAGAAGCCGCTCGATCATCCCTTTCTGCCCCACGATGACCTTTCTCATCTCCAGGTTGATCAGGTCGACGAATGCACTCTCCTGCTGGATCTTTTCGTTGAGTTCCTTGATGTTTGTATCCATTCTTCTTGGTTATTTATTTTCCTCCGCAAAAATAGAAAAGGTTATTCCAACCGGTGAGGATATCTATGTTAAAATATGTTAAACCAATGAAATGCAATAGCTTACATGATGAGTCTCGGGTGGATTCAAACTCAGGTAACTTTTATCAGAAAATCAAGTATAAGAAGATCTGGAATAACACTATGTTTGATATCCTAGCGATGATCAGGGTCCATTACCTGCTGGTGTTTTCTCTGGTATTCCTGCAGCCCCTGGCGGTTCATTCGCAGGTCATGGTACCTGTGAAAAACACGTCGGGGGTTTGCATTGATGACCTTTCTTACCAGCTTTACCTGCTCATCAATGATTACCGGAACAGCCACGACCTGCCTGGCATTCCTTTATCGGGATCCCTTTGCTACGTTGCCCAGGTGCACGCCAAGGATTTGGTCTTCAACCGGATGAAAAATAAGGAATGCGGGTTGCACAGCTGGTCTGACAGGGGAAGATGGTCGCCCTGCTGCTTCTCGTCCCGGGACCCCGATTACCTTTGCATGTGGAACAAACCCAAGGAACTGACATCATACCGATTCCGTGGTCATGAAATCATTTACTGGCAGAATGATCGCATGGAACCGATGGATGCATTGACCCAATGGAAAAATCAGCCCCAGTCCGACGACATGGTCCTGAACAGGAACATGTGGTCCAAAAAGATGTGGAAAGCTGTCGGTATCGCTGTCTATGAAGGATATGCCATCGTCTGGCTCGGCGAAGAACCAGACATGAAGGGTGAGCCGGAGTTGTGCAACGAACAAGCGGTTTCCCAACCGGATTCATCCGCCCGAAAGACCATCACAGGGGATGAACCTTCTTACCTGTCGGACGTGAGGTATTACCTTATCGTTGCAAGCCTGTCCACCATGGAGAAAGCAAATCTTGTACTCCTGGAATACCAGCAGAAAGGATTCTCCTCCGCCCGGATTGTCACCTTTGATAACAAGATACGGATATCCCTCAACGACTTCGACACGTATGCCAGGGCGAAAAAGGTCAAAACAGATCTTGGAGCTGAGTACCAGCACGTATGGATCCTCGAACGGTAAGCAGTCATTATGCAGCGGAAATTGTCAACAGGGCCTGTTTGAAAAATTGTAAAGACACTATCGGATTCCTCTTCATGCAATGATTACTTTTGCAGTGCCGTTAATATGCGGCAGTACTCATGACAACAAACTATACCGACGAAACCGTCCGTTCACTTGACTGGAAAGAACATATCCGGCTCAGACCCGGTATGTACATCGGGAAACTGGGTGACGGAGCTTCTCATGACGATGGTATCTACGTCCTTGTCAAGGAGATCATGGATAACGCAATCGATGAGTTTGTCATGGGTTTTGGGAACGCCATTGAGGTCACGGTCAAAGACAAGCAGGTGAACATCCGGGATTTCGGGCGGGGCATACCACTGGGCAAGGTGGTGGATTGCGTTTCGAAGATCAATACAGGAGCCAAATACGATTCGAAAGTATTTAAAAAAGCGGTGGGCCTCAATGGGGTCGGATCAAAAGCGGTCAACGCCTTATCCTCATCCTTTAAAGTACAATCAATTCGCGAAGGCCACATCAAGATCGCTGAATTTGAGAGAGGTACCCTGACCAGGGAGGAGCTGCTGGATGAAATGGAACAGCCGGCAGGCACCATCGTCACTTTTACACCCGATGAACAGCTCTTTGGCAATTATCATTACATCCCTGAATACATTGAGCAGCTTCTATGGAATTATGCATTTCTGAACAACGGGCTGACCATTATTTTTAACGGACAAAGACTCAAGGCCAGGAATGGATTGCTGGATCTCCTTACCCGGAACATTAATGGCAATCCCACGATTTATCCGGTTATCCATATCCGCGAGGATGATTTTGAGTGCGCCATTACCCATAGTGCCAAGTTCTATGGCGAAGAATACTATGCATTTGTCAACGGACAGTTCACCCCGCAGGGGGGAACGCATCTGTCAGCCTTCCGTGAGGTCGTGGTCAAAACGATCAGGGAATTTTACAAAAAGGATTTTGATACCAATGACGTCCGTGCCGGCCTGATAGCAGCACTGAGCATCAAGGTGCAGGAACCGGTATTTGAATCCCAGACCAAGACAAAGCTGGGTTCCGTTCATATGGAATCCGGTGGAACCACCATCAGGAACTACATCCACGACATCATCAAAAAACATCTGGACAATTACCTTCACATCAATCCAGACACGGCTGAAGCATTACTCAGAAAGATCCTTCAGTCAGAAAAAGAAAGGAAGGAGATCGCCAACATCAAGAAGCTGGCCAGGGAAAGTATGAAAAAGGTCAGCCTGCATAACAAGAAGCTGAGGGATTGCCGGATCCATTACCAGGATAATGATGAACGGCGACTGGAAACGACCCTGTTCATCACCGAGGGAGACTCTGCCAGCGGCTCCATCACTAAATCCAGGGATGTCAACATTCAGGCTGTGTTTAGCCTAAAGGGTAAGCCGCTGAACTGCTTTGGATTAAGCAAGAAGATCGTTTATCAGAACGATGAGCTGAACCTGTTACAGACAGCCCTCAATATTGAAGATGGCCTTGAAAATCTACGTTACAACAACGTCGTGATCGCTACCGACGCCGATGTTGACGGCATGCACATCCGGCTCCTCCTACTGACCTTCTTCCTCCAGTTCTATCCTGACCTGGTCAGGGCAGGCCATCTGTACATTCTGCAGACTCCCCTGTTCAGGGTGAGAAATAAGAAAGAGACGATCTACTGTTATTCCGAAGAGGAAAAACGTGAAGCGATCCTTAAACTGGGTAAAAATCCAGAGATAACCCGTTTTAAAGGGCTCGGTGAGATCTCACCCGACGAATTCAGGTTCTTTATAGGATCGACCATGCGGCTGGAACCTGTTATTCTTCAGAAGACAGCCAATATCACCGAAATGCTGGACTTTTATATGGGCAGGAATACGCCTGATCGCCAGCTTTTCATCATTGAGAATTTAAGGCTGGAAGAAGACCTTGTGGAGGAGCAAGATCTTTTGCTGGAGATACCGGCCGTCACCCCCTGATCTTAATAAAAGCTTTCCCGAGGTTTTCAATGATATCTGTGGCGATCAGCGATTCCATGCTGCGTTCCTCCATGGCCGTGTCGCCTGCCAGCCCGTGCAGGTAAACCCCGAGGATGCTGGCTTCTTTTGGATGGTAATATTGCGCCAGAAGCCCCAGGATCACCCCGGTAAGCACATCTCCGCTGCCGCCCGTGGCCATGCCGGGATTTCCGGTACTGTTGAAATAGCATCTGCCGTCGGGACACGAGATGCTGGTGTGCGCTCCTTTCAGGATGATATAAGACTGGTACCTGAACGAGAACTCACGCTGAAGCTGGATCCTGTCGAAGTCACTGGAGGCTTTTCCAACCAGCCTCTCAAATTCTCTGGGATGGGGGGTAAAGATACAATGTTTCGGGAGAAACGAAAGCCATGTCCTGTTCGCACCAAGGATGTTGATCGCATCAGCATCAAAAAGCAGAGGTATCTCAGCACCCTGGATCAGCAGTTTCAGTGCTTTCTGAGTTTCTTCCTTTGTGCCTATCCCCGGCCCGATCCCGATCGCATTATAGTTCGACATCTCTATCATGCCCGAAAAAGCACACTCCGATGGGTCGATCGAGACCATCGCTTCCGGAACGGCTGTCTGCATCACGTTATATCCTCTGGCCGGTATGTGCGTCGTGAGCAAACCTGCGCCAGTCCTCAGACAGGCTTTGGAGGCCAGCACCGCTGCACCCATTTTACCATAACTTCCCGCTACCAGAAGGGCATGCCCGAAATGTCCTTTATGGGCATATTTCACACGCGGTTTGAAAATGGACCTGCAGTCCCCTATCCCGATCAGGTAGTTGTCAACCTCCACCTCCCTGATGAAGTCCTCATGGATGCCGATAGGCAACACTTCCCATAATCCGACATACTTAAAGTTTTCCGCGAACAGGAATGCATACTTGGGAAACTGGAACGTCAGGGTCACATCGGCCTCAATGATGGCGCCTGGATTCTGGCTGTTGGTCTCGTCGCAGAAAAGCCCCGAAGGCACGTCTACCGCAATGACGACAGCGTTGTTTTTGTTTATATGGCGTATCAGTCCGGCCGGAAATCCCTTGACGGGGCGCGACAACCCTGACCCGAAGATGGCATCCACCACGATATCCTCGCCACTGATCTCCGGGAAATCATCCTCCTCCGTAAGATCATAGATCCTGACGCCCGATTTTTTGAACAAACGGTCATAATTCACCTGGCAGGCAAGCGACAGCTTGTGCCCGGATTTCAGCACACAGGCCTCCACAGGATAACCTGCCATGTTCAGCAGGCGGGCAAGGGCAAGCCCGTCACCACCATTGTTTCCAGAGCCACAGAAAACCTTGATGGTCAGATCTTTCGATATATGGTTCAGAAACCATTCCTTAAGCGCCAGCGCAGCCCTCTCCATCAGGTCGATATCGGAAATAGGCTCATTCTCAATAGTATATGAGTCTCCTTGACGAACTTTCTCGATAGGTAAAATTTTCATATAAAAACTATGTTAAAACCTGCACATCTCCCATGGAATGAGAGAGAAGGCTGCTCCTACGATGGCAACCAGGATGAAATAGTACAGGCTAACCAGCAGGCTGAGAATCAGTCCGACGATTGCACAGATCCTGCCTGCCTTCATGTTGTTCCAGGAACTTTCGGAATACAATCCCGGATTGGCCTCATAAACGGCTTTTCCCCTGGAAGCCATCACCAGCGCGATAATGGCCATGATCAATCCTAAAAAACAGCAAACAATGATGGATAAAATGCCCAGAATGAGCACTGCCGTTGAATTGGGAAGGATTTCCTTCGCAGGTGCAGCACCGGGTAACGTACTGTTGGGATGGGTTGATGTTTCTGTCTGATTTTCCATTGTAGTGTATGATTAAAATGAACCGATGATCGTAAGGATGTAATTGACGGTCATGATCGCACCTATGACCAGTGCTGTGATCTTCAGCAGGGATGCACCGCGGTTGAATCTGAAAATCAAATGAAGTCCGGCAAGGGCAAAAAGGAATAGGACCGGGATCAGGGGTGGATACGCCTTTACGCTTCCAATGAGATCCCCTTTCAGCAACTCGATGAATGAACGCTGTAATCCGCAAGCCGGACAGGGTATTCCCAGCACTTTCTGATAAATGCAGGGTAATTGGTGTTGTTCTAACCAGTGAATAAGACCAACCATGCGCTGGTAACTTTGCAGTGCAGTAATTCCGGGTAAATATAGGTCAATTCCCATAAAATTCAAACAGCATTTTAAATTGTAAATTTGCTACCTGAATCTGAATCCGATAAACGAATGAAGGCAAGACGAAAGAACCCTCCCGGTATCATCGAAAAAGCCACCATCGTGGACGCCGGTTCCGAGGGGAAAGCAGTGGCCAGAGCAGGTGACCAGGTTATTTTCGTGCCCTTTGGCGCTCCTGGAGATGTGGTTGATATTCAGCTTACAAGAAAGAAGCGATCATTCTCGGAAGGGAAGATCATCCGTTTCCATCAACGGTCTGATAAACGGGACGAACCCTTCTGTCCGCATTTTAGGCTCTGCGGAGGATGCAAATGGCAGCACCTGCGTTACAGTGAGCAGCTTTTCTTCAAACAAAAGCAGGTTGAGGACAATTTCCTGCGTATCGGAAAGCTTGATTTCCCTTCTGTTTCACCCATTGTAGCTTCACCAAGGACCATCCGTTACCGGAATAAACTGGAATTCACGTTTTCGAACCGCAGGTGGCTGACCGATAGTGAAAGCCCAGACGGATCAACGGTTTCCGACATGAGGGCGCTGGGCTTCCACCTGCCCGGCATGTTCGACCGGGTACTGGATATTCGGGAATGCAGCCTGCAACCCGAACCCTCCAATGCCATCCGGTTGGCCGTGAAAGCATACGCTCTCGATCATGACCTGGCATTTTACGACGTCAGACGCCGGACAGGATGGCTTCGCAATCTGATCCTCCGCACTACCCTGAACGATGAATGGATGGTCATTCTGGTTGTCAACGAAGATGACAGGCCGGTCATTGAGTCGTTGCTTGACCATCTTGCCGCGAAATTTCCCCGGATCGTTTCCCTGATGTTTGTCGTTAATGATAAACATAACGATACGATCTCCGACCTGGAAATCCATCTTTATAAAGGCGCACCCTGGCTGGTGGAATCGTTCCCCTCGTACGGCACAGGAAAGGAATTGCGTTTTAAAATCAGCCCTGTTTCCTTTTTTCAAACCAACACCCTGCAGGCACTGGAGCTGTACAGGATTGCTGCATCATTTGCGGATCCATCTGTAAATGATATCGTGTATGACCTTTATACCGGAACAGGGACCATTGCCAACTATGTCGCCGGCGTTTCAGGCAGGGTGATCGGAATCGATTCGGTAAAGCCAGCCATAGATGATGCTATAGAGAATTCAAGGTTCAATTGTATAACCAATACTTCCTTTTTTCATGGGGATATTGCTGAGGTGTTGACCGGTCCGTTTATGGCTTCCCATGGCATCCCCAGCATTGTCATTACCGATCCGCCGCGGACGGGCATGCATGAAAAGGTCATACGGCAGCTGATCGCAGCCCTGCCTGCCAGGATCGTGTATATAAGCTGCAATCCTGCCACCCAGGCCAGGGATATTTCCTTATTGCAGGACCATTACCGTATTGACAGGGTGCAGCCTGTTGATATGTTCCCTCACACGCACCATGTGGAGAATGTGGTATTGTTGTTGAAAAAAGGCACTTAGACAGCAGCGGTATAAAGCCGGATCATCTGAACTAATTCATTGATATTTAAGTTTATACCATCGACTGTGAGCGCGGCCCTGGAGTAGAACGGATCGCTGGCCAGGAGCTGGGACTCGATATGCGGGAGCAAGTCATCCGGTGCCATCCTGTGGAGAATGGGCCTTTGCTTCTTTGAGTCCTTCAGCCTGTGGTACAGAGCGAGGGCAGGCAACTTGATGTAAACCGTCAGACCATACCGGTTGAGCATGTCCATATTGTCATAAAAGCAGGGTGTGCCTCCGCCCATGGAATAGACTACGTTGTCGCGTAGGATGGTTTCCGAGAGTAACTGATGTTCCAGTTTGCGGAAAGCCTCTTCGTCATATTTTTTGAAGAAATCACGGCAACTGATCCTGTACCTTTCTTCGAACAGTTCATCCACATCCATGAACCCATAATTCATGGCCCTGGCCAGCAGCTTGCCGGTCCTGGTCTTTCCGCTTCCCATATATCCTACAAGGAAAATACGCATGGCAGCAAAGGTGATGTCAGCTGAACAAAAATAGAAAAGATTGACTGTCATATCCATATATTCTGTAATTTTAAAATGGATAAAAGCACCATTGCAGGCATGGCCAATCCACCTGACATACATCAGATTCTGCTGAAATACTGGGGTTTTTCTGCCTTCCGTCCCCTTCAGGAGGAGATCATCGTATCCGTTCTGTCCGGTAAGGATACGCTGGCCCTGCTCCCGACGGGAGGAGGCAAATCTGTTTGTTTTCAGGTCCCTGGGCTGGCGCTGCCGGGCATAACCCTGGTCATATCACCTCTTATCGCATTGATGAAGGATCAGGTGGCCAACCTGACCAGAAAAGGGATCAAGGCTGCTGCTGTTTATTCAGGCATGGACCGCAGGGAAATTGACGTCACACTCGATAACTGCCTTTATGGCGGCATACGTTTTTTATACGTTTCCCCCGAACGTCTGCAGACGGAAAAGTTCACAGAAGTGCTCAAACAAATGAATGTCAGCCTTCTGGCCGTCGATGAAGCCCATTGTATCTCGCAGTGGGGATATGATTTTCGTCCCCCTTACCTTGAGATCGCCAGAGTCCGCGACCTGATTCCTGGCATACCGGTTCTGGCGCTTACGGCCACTGCAACCCCGGAGGTGGTTGTCGATATTCAGGAGAAACTCAGGTTCAGTCAAAAAAATGTTTACTGCAAAAGCTTTGAAAGAAAGAATTTGACCTACCTGGTCTTCAGGGAGGAGGATAAGCTGGGAAGGTTGCTCAGGATCGTCCGCAATGTGAAAGGAACGGGTATCGTATATGTGAGGAACAGGAAAAAGACCAGGGAAATAGCCTCCTTTTTGCAGAAGAACGGCATTCGTGCCGGGTATTATCATGCCGGGCTGGATGCCGTAACCAGAGAGGTCCGTCAGGATGAATGGATGAGTGACAAAACACAGGCCATCGTCGCCACCAACGCTTTTGGCATGGGCATCGACAAACCGGATGTACGGTACGTTGTGCATATGGATCTGACAGACAGCCTGGAGGCGTATTTCCAGGAGGCAGGCAGAGCCGGACGGGATGAGAAAAGATCCTATGCTGTGTTGTTGTTTGAACAGGCTGATATTGCGCAGGTGATGAGCAACTTCCAGTCGTCCTTTCCGGACCGGTCCACGATCAGAGCGGTTTACAATTCACTGGGGAATTATTTCGGAGTGCCGGCCGGAAGCGGGGAAGATCAGCAATTTGATTTTGAGCTCAGTACTTTCGCCAGGCAGTATAACCTGACTCAGCCGATGGCCTATCATTCCCTGAAGATCCTGGAAAGGGAGGGATATGTCCTGTTGAATGAAGCTGTCCGGTCACCCTCAAAGATCCATATAAAAGCCAGCAAGGAGGCACTGTACCATTTCCAGGTTGCGCATCCCCTGGCTGACACTTTCCTTAAGACACTGCTGCGATCGTACAGCGGGCTTTTCAGTGATTTTACCCGGATCGATGAAGCTGTCATTGCCGCACGCAATGGGCAGACAAGGGAAAATACCGTAAGGATGCTGAATCATTTGCAGGAGAACGGCATCCTTACCTATCTGCCAGCCTCAGACAAGCCTCAGCTGACCTTCTGGCGGCCACGCATCGACGTAACGTACCTCGACCTGTCGGAGAGCAGGTACACCCATCTGAAGGAGATGGCAGGAAAAAGGCTGGAGGCAGTACTTGGATACATTTCATCGGCAGACCGGTGCAGGAGTGTGCAGCTTTTGGCTTACTTCGGTGAAACGGGAGCGCCACCCTGCGGAGGGTGCGATATTTGCCTGAAGCGGAAAAGATCAGCCGGTGGGGGAAGTGACAGGGACCAGATCATCAGCGCAGTCCGGTCTGTGCTCCGTCAGAAGCCGATGACCATGGCTGAACTGATGGATACCGCGGGGATGATGGATGAAGACAGGGCCGTTGAGGTGATCCGCGGGCTGATGGATCAGGGAAAAGTCAGGATGGATTCAAGGCAACGACTTCAATGGGACGATCACGGTATAAGGTAATGGGTCCGGCTTTTTACCGGAGGAACGATGTCAACGAACTTGCCCGTCTGTTGCTGGGTAGGTTTCTGTTCACCAGCATGGATCATCTCCTCACGGGCGGCATGATCACAGAGTCTGAGGCATACAAGGGCATGCAGGATCGTGCATCTCACGCTTACAGTGGAAGAAGGACAGAACGCACCCGCATCATGTTTGAGCAAGGGGGAATCGCCTATGTATATCTCTGCTACGGGATCCATTCACTATTCAATATTGTCACGAATGAAGAGGGAGTACCGGATGCCATTTTGATCCGGGGGATCAGGATAACCCATGGGACTAAGGCCATCGGATCCAGGTTGAATCGTAAAATGCCTTTGAATGGAATGGTGTCAGGTCCGGGTTTAGTGTCCAGGGCCCTTGGGATTACAACCGGTTTGACAGGATTGCCACTGGTTAAGAAATCGGAGAGCGATTCCATTTGGCTGGAGGACAGAGGAGTGGTTGTACCGGAAGACCAAGTCAGCCGCACGCCAAGGATCGGTGTGAATTATGCCGGAGAGGACGCCCTGTTACCCTACCGGTACGTCTGGATTCCGGAAAAATAAAAGCTGATCCCACGCACTGATGGAATCAGCTTTTATACTCTGGAAAGAAGAATTACTTCACCATCCCTGCAAGGTCGTTTCCTGCCTTGAACCTAACGACTTTCTTTGCAGGAATATTGATCACCTTCTTGGTTTGCGGACTAATGGCTTTTCTGGCAGCGCGTTTTGCTACCTGAAAAGATCCAAAACCAACGAGTGCTACTCTTTCTCCTTTTTTCAGGGCGCCTGATGTAGCTTTCAGAAAAGCATCAAGGGCTCTTTTCGAGTCGGCTTTTGTGAGGCCGCTGTTCGAAGCGATCGCTTCAATCAATTCCGCTTTGTTCATTGTACGTAATTTTTAGGTGAATAAGTTGTTCTTTCAGTGCTTGCATGCGCAAAGATACGCTATTGTCAAGCTAAAGCAAGGGTCGACCTTCTGAAACCCGCTTAAATGTTAATAAAACAGCGCATTTGTTAATAAAAACCTTATCAGATCAGGGCTTTAGAGCAGTATAAGGTTTTCACCGACCGGAAAACCCATTAAAAATTCCCGAATGGGCATTCTTCTTTTTGATGGCAGCTGAACTTCCTCAAGGTAAACGATACCGTCCATGGTCGTTATGCCGAAACAGGTTTTGTGATCTGTTGCTATGCACCCGGGGGCATGGTCTGAATGGGTTACAACCGCGCGGGAACGAAATACCTTGATGGGAAACGTGTCGTTATTTTTTCTGAAAAGGGAAAAAGCGCCTGGATTGGGAGATAGTCCCCTTATCCTGTTATGGATTGCGATGCAGCTGTCGGACCAATTAAGATGGCAGTCTTCTCTGCTGATCTTCGGGGCTTTTTTCAGCTGGCCTGCATCTGAGACCAGGTTTTGCTGGTCAATTGTCCTGAAGTTGCTGCTTTCGATGGCTTTGACGGTGTCCAGCACCAGTGAGGCGCCGGCGGCCATCAATCGGTGGCAAAGCTCCCCTGCCGTCTCATCGGGAAGTATATCCACCTTGCGCTGAAACAGAATCTTCCCGGTGTCGACGTTTTGATCCAGGAAGAAGGTAGTCACACCTGTCACTTCCTCGCCGTTGATGATGGTCCAGTTGATAGGTGCCGCCCCCCGGTACTGGGGAAGAAGGGAGGCATGAAGGTTGAAGGTTCCCAGGGGCGGGATTGTCCAGACGACCTCCGGCAGGATCCTGAAAGCCACGACAACTTGCAGATCAGGTTTCATTTCCTTCAGCTGGCCCACAAACGTATCTTCTTTGAGCAGATCTGGCTGAAGCAGGGGGATCCGCTTCATCAAGGCATATTCTTTCACCGGAGAGTACCTCATTTTCTGGCCCCTGCCTGCCGGTCTGTCGGGCACGGTCACGATCGCCGGGATGTCAAACTCCTGATCCACCAACGCGGTCAGAGGGCCAACGGAAAAATCAGTACTGCCCATATAAATGATCCGGAGTGACATCAGTCAATCTGTGTTAGTATGACATACCCACTGCTGATGTCGTGTAAGGAAGCGTGGAATGAGTCGGATCAGGGCAGGGTCCGGGAGATCGATTACTGCGGATTTTCCATCAGGCCTTTCGCCCTGGCGATGTATTTGTCGACGGAGCGGAATTCTGCACTGCCTCTGAACTCATTCCTGATCCTTTCGTAAAACTCAAGTGCCCTGCTGTATTTGCCCAACAGTTCACAGGTCATGCCTGCCTTCATAAGGAACATCGGAGTGGTGAAGTTATTCTTGTTGTTTTCGGCTGCCTTCAGGTAATAATCAAGCGCATCGTCCTTGTCATCCAGTTCCAGATAGGCATCTCCGATGGCACCTAATGCCATGGATGACACCATCTGGTCCTTGCCGCGGAATTTTTTCAGGTAATCGATTGCCGTCTGATATTCCCCCAGGTGCAGATAACATATTCCGGAGTAATATTTCGCCAGATTGGCTGTTTTGGTGAGCTTATAATCGTCAATGATGTCAAGAAATCCCAGGTAGTTTCCATCCCCGTTGAGAGCGAGTTTAAGCGAATCATTTTCGAAATATTTCTCCGCCATGTACATCTGTGACTGTGCTTCCTTGTCTTTTGGCACAAGATAAAGCCTCTTGAATCCAAAAATGCCCAGAACCAGGATAACGATGATGCCGATGATAATGTACAGGATCTTTTGGTTTTTCTCAATGAAAAGTTCTGTTTTGCTTAATGCTTCTTCAACTGCCAGAATGTTTTCTTCTGCCCTGTCTTTCTTTTTGGCCATTTTTTAAAATTTTTGCAAAAGTATGTTTTTTTTGCTTAATCACCCACTGGCGTCAAAATTATTTGGCCCCATTGCAATGATGGAATAGTGGGGGATAAATAAATCCCTTGCTTTACTTGATTTAGATGATTTTATAGGTTACCTTTGCTTGATTTTTTTAACCATTCACCAAAACCTCATTCTTATGAACAAAGCAGATCTCATTGGAGCTATTGCTTCCGAATCAAAGTTGACCAAAGCGAATGCAAAAAAAGCACTTGAAGCATTCCTTAAAGTGACATCCGGATCCCTGAAAAAGGGAGATAAGGTCACACTGGTTGGTTTTGGAACATTCAGCGTTGCTAAGCGTGCCGCACGTGTTGCAAGAAATCCGCGTACAGGCAAGGAAATTAAAGTCCCTGCCAGAAAGATCGCCCAATTCAAACCGGGTGCAGAATTAAAAGGACTGGTAAGATAAGAGATTTTGTCGTTTTAGCAGGAGGGCTCCGGTAAACACCGGAGCTTTTTTTATCCCTGGACCATGGAAGAACGATTGAAAAAGAGCTATCTGGAATTCCTGTTCGGGTTTGTCACACAACATAAGCAGATCCGTTTCGGCGAGGTAATCCGCTATCGGACCAGGCATCTTACCATTGTTCTGGAAGATCTTTACCAGTCACACAATGCAAGTGCCGTCCTGAGGACCTGCGACTGTTTTGGCATACAGGATGTTCATATCATAGAAAATAAAAATCAATACACCGTTAACCCGGATGTGGCGCTGGGCTCATCTCAATGGCTTACGCTGCACAAATACAGCGGGAAAGAAGATAACACGGCCAGGTGCCTGGCTCTTCTGAAGGCACGCGGTTACCGGATAGCCGCAACGTCTCCGCGAATGAAGGACTATGTACTCAGTGAGCTTCCCCTGGACCATAAAACTGCCCTGCTTTTTGGCACCGAACTCAACGGACTCAGTCCGACAGCCCTTGAAATGGCTGACTGTTCGGTGCGCATACCCATGGTTGGGTTTACGGAAAGCTTCAACATATCCGTATCGGCCGCCATTTGCCTGTACGACCTGACATCGCGGTTGCACCGGTCTGCTGTCGAATGGCAGCTGAGCGAACCTGAAAAAACCGATATACTGATCCAATGGGCTGGAAATGTATTAAAGCACCCTTTAACGTTCGAAAAAGAATTTATGAGATCACGGATGGGAAAGTGATCGGATTTTTTTTCTACTTTTGCCCTTTCAATTTAAACAGTATATTCCATGGGAAAAGGTGACAAAAAATCAAAAAGAGGAAAAATAATCCTTGGATCGCATGGCGTCAGGCGGCCCCGTAAGAAGAGAAGGGTAATCCAGGCAAAGCCTGCTGCGGCAAAAAAAGAAGCCAAAAAAGCACCGGTCATCATGGAGCCTGTCGTGGAGGAGCCGGTGGTGGTGACCATCGCTGAAACGGTTGCAGCCGATGTTAAAGAGAAAGCGGTGTCCAAACCTGAAAAAGCTGAGAAAGCACGCGCTAAGGAACCGGCCAAAAAAGAAGTGAAGGCCAAGGCCCCGGCTAAAAAAACTGCCAAAGCTGCCAAGCCGGCTGCTGAACCGGCTCCGGCTGCTGAACCGGCTCCGGCTGCGGAACCAGCTCCGGCTGCGGAACCGGCTCCGGCTGCGGAACCAGCTCCGGCTGGGGAACCTACCCCTCAACCGGAACCGGAGAAGGAACCGGAAGCGTAAGCTTCCCGGATTTTCAGAGAGAGGTCAGATGGTTCTGGCCAATGAACAAAATACTTTCCCTCTTTCCCTGAAATCCCTGAACATATCATAACTGGCTGCGGCAGGCGAGAGCAGGCAGTGAGGATCAGGTACGTGAACAGGCATTTGGCACAGCGGCCGCACAAGCTGCCACTTTTGCTCCCCTGGTTACAGCTCCTGAAATGAGGGTGGAATTACCGCATCCGTTCTTGCGGGAGGACGCGCTAAACGTTTATTTGTGAGGCCGAATGAATTCTCGTAGATGACCAAGAAGGATACTTGACATTTAAATAGCCAACTACTAATTTTACATAAAAATAACAAAATCCAGATATAGTCGTTTTCATGTTAATGGTGAATGAATGACAGAACGTCGTGTCCATATTAAGCCTGCTCCCGGGAGGTTGCTGATCTCTGAACCTTCGCTGACGGATTTCTATTTCAAGCAATCGGTCATTTTGCTCGCCGAACACAATGAAGAAGGCTCTTTTGGGTTGATCGTCAACAAGCCCATTCAGGCCAGACTGAATGAGGTGACAAAGGATTTTCCGGATTTTGACGCCCAGATATTCCTTGGCGGACCAGTAAAGACCGATAGTATTTTTTATATCCATACGGTAGGCGAATTCATCCAGAACAGCATTAAAATCATGGATGGGCTCTATTGGGGAGGTGACATCCATTCGATTAAGGAAATGATGATATTGAGGCAGCTGACTCCGAAGGAGATACGTTTTTTTATCGGATATGCCGGCTGGGGATCCCATCAGCTCGATCGCGAATTAAAGGAGAAGTCCTGGGTGGTTTCGACCACGAAAGCAGATCAGGTGATCCACGCCAATCCCAGGCTTATGTGGGGTAACCTTATGCGGTCTTTTGGCGATGAATATGCTGTATGGGCCAATTTCCCTCCGGATCCTTCCATGAACTGAACCTTTACGGATCCGGTCATTCTTTTACTGCTCCATGTGATTCAACTCGGAGCCCCACATGCTGTGGGGAATCAGGAACATGATGATCAGAACCAGAGCTGCCACGATCACCCATGTCCTGAATTTCTTTTTCCGCTGTTGCTGGATAAAAGCGATGAGCCAGAAGATGAAGGCCACAGCAGTCTTGTTGTCGGTCAGGTCGTTCCCGACGGGCCAGCCTGTCCAGAAGGCTCCGAAGGCATATTTCTGTATTACCGGACCAAGCAGGAGACCGCCTGCCAGAAGGAGAATGAGGGTCACGCGCGTGTAGGTGATCACTTGTTTTCCGCTGAAGAGTACTTCCAATCCTGTGCGTGTGGAGAAAAGCATGGCAGCAAAGATGAGCACGATGTGAATGATCAGTATCCAGCCGGGTACAGCTCCCTTGTAACGCAGGATGACCGTCCCGTCAGTAAGGGGAGCCCGCTTTCCGTCCTTTTCAAGAATGATCTTATACTCCATTTTCCCGGCGGGGGGCTGATCAGGAAGATAGGCGATCAATGAATCCTTGTTGCGATCCATCCGGGCTTCATACCAGACATCGTAACTGTTGTACCGTTTAAATTGTATATACCCGTTGATGGATGTATCAGGAACATGGATGCCTATTTTTGCATCAGAACCGCACTCCCATGTTCTCAGGAGTTTGTTCTTAACGTATTGTCCGCCTATCTCTGTTTTCACGGTCACCGGGTAGGTCGGACCTGTCAGCCGCTGGTAATAAATGAATGCCAGGGTGAAAATGACGGAGAACACCCACATCAGAGAGGATCGGACTTTTTGATTCATGGAGAATGCTCTACCGGATGATCAGTTTATTGACATAGATACTGCTTGAATTGAACAGCCGGACCAGGTAGAGCCCAGGCGGGAAGTCGGACACGTCAATGGCATGATTGCGGGAGTCTTCTCCAAGCAGGGATACCTCTTCCTCTCTGATCACCACTCCCCTGATGTCCTCCACGACAAGTCTGTAATATCCCTGTATATTCCGTGTGAGAAGGTAGGTAAATTCGTCTGCAGGGTTTGGAAAAAGCATAAAGGCAGCCTCATGTTCGATATCGCCGATACCGACACAGGCATCGAACGTAAAGATAAAAGTGACCGTATCCTGGTTAACGCAACCGGTTTTAACGAATTCTGTCCTGACCCAGTGGGTCTGTATCTCTACTCCGACACCTGTGGTTTGAACCTGCATTGTATCTGCAGTTGATCCATTGCTCCAGAGGTAAATCACCTCTTCATTTCCACGGTAAGGCCGGAGAATAAGGGTGTCGTATACACATACATTGACCGGGTCATTGATAATGGGCATACTTTCCGGATAGAGAATCGTTTCGGGCAGCGGATTGACGAATACCGTCACGGTATCATGCGCCTCATTTCCGAAATTATCCTGAACCCTGACAATAAAATCAGTTGTGATGTAAAGGGGAGTTGTATAAGTATTTTCGGATGTACTGTCGGCTACCAGGATCCTTGGTCTCCATCTGAAAAAGTCATAGGTCTCTGATCCTCCGCCGGGATTGGCAAACAGCAGGGTGGAGTCGCCATAGCAGATGATCGAATCCCTGGCAGAGGGGCTGGCTGTGATAGGACCACCGGTGATGTATACGGTAACTTCATCGGTATCCTTACAACCGAACCTGTCGGTGATCTCCAGTGAATAGGTTTTGGAGTCAAATAGCTGAACGGTCATAGGATCAGGAACGTTGTCGGGCAGGCACCATCCTTCAGGGCTCCAAAGGTATTCGTAAGGTCCGCCGGCGCCACCTGTGGCAGTTCCGTTCAGCTGCGCCGTGGTTCCCCAGCTTATGGAAATATTCTCACCTGCCTCGGCGATGGGAAGCTCAATGACTTTTACAGTGATGGAGTACTCATCCTGGTTGATCCCGTCATCCACCACCACCGTATAGGTAGAAGTGACTTCCGGGGCAACCATGATGGTTTGCAGGGAGGAATGCCAGCCGGGGTATGTATCGCAGGACCAATCAAAGGAATATTCGCCTGATCCTCCCCATGGATTGGCAAAGAGCTGGGTTTGGCCGCCCCAGCAAATGGAATCCCTGTCGGTTATAATGGAGATCCCCAGAGGTCCACCCTTGATTTTTACCCATACGGCATCTTCCTCATAGCATGTATTCACATCCCATACACTCAGTGTAAACTGATTGGAGGATTTAAGATAGACAGATGTCGGGTGGAGGATCGAATTGTCCAATAGCGAATCAGCAGGTTCCCACTGGTAGGTAAAAGGACCGTTTCCAGTCACCGAAGCATCGGCAAAGTAATAGGGTGAGTTGTACCAGATGGTTGTATCGATTCCTGCATTTACTTCAGGTAGTGCAGTGACATTTATCTGGAGTGCGCCGGAAGGAGCGCTCGTTTCGTTGCACTGGTTCACGCTTGTAACCGTGATGGAAGCGAGGCCGGCAAAGGTGTCATTCCAGTTCACCGTGGCATTTTTTGTTTCGCCTGTGATGGTCCCAGCACCGGCCGGTGACAGGTTCCAGATATAGGAGACTGCGTCACCGGCGCCGGTGGTGTTATACGAAGTATTTGGGCCATTTTCGCACATTTTATTGGGCCCGGTAGGGATGGCCGAAACTGCCGGAGGGGGTATCTGACTGACTGTCAATGTCTTGATGTCACTGATGCATCCGTTGTTGGTCGTTACGGTGAGCTTGACCGTGTGTTGTCCCTGGGTAGTGAACGTGTGTTGAGGATTCTTCACATCGGACGTTCCCCCGTCTCCGAAATCCCATATCCAGCCATCCACGCTTCCGCCATTGGGCACCGAAAGATCGTGGAACTGAGTAGGGTCACCGAAGCAATAAGGATCGTAGGAGAAGTTGGCTGTGGGTTTGGAAAGGATCGTGATCTGCTCCTCGGCAGTCCTTTCCGTGGATTCATAAGTCACAACCAGGGTGACCACAAAATTGCCCCAGTCGTCATACTGGTGGACTGGATTTAACAGGTTGGATACTCCACCGTCTCCGAAAGTCCATTCAACAGACAGGTAACCGGGAATGTCGGATGTGATGGTGAACTGGGTCTGATCTCCCCAGCATACATGATCATAGGTGAATTTGGGAGGTGCAAAATAAGTCTGGATGAAGGTTGGTAATCCGTACTGGCAGTATTGGTTGGTCCCCAATTGAATCCCAATTGAGTCCAGATCACAATCAACGCCACGCAGGTTAGGATTGTTTATGACCGCAAGATATTGTTTTTCAGCCCTTGCCACGTATATCTTCTGATCAGGACCCACCTGCAGTGCCCCCCTTCCGATAGCTGAATTATTCATGACATATCCTACTTTGATCCCTGAGCTTTTAATTGCGTTGGAGTCGCCGGCAAACAGGTCAAACTGGTAGATGTTCATCTTTTTAAAGTTGGAGGAATCCTCCGTTGTCAGGTACAGATACCGGGAGTTGGGAGAGAACTCTACACCATAGGCATACTTGTATCCGTCAAACGTGATCGGATGGGTGACCTGGCCTGTGGCGGCAGAAAAATTGAAAAGCTGGTAATAGTCGCTGTAAAACACCGCCATGGCCAGCCTGTCGCCCGAAGGGGCGCCCTTCAGGTATCCGACCGTATTGAGCCAGCTGCCTCCGACTTTTCTTCCGACCGTTGAGATGACCGGATTGGGATTGATACCCTCTTCGGTCACCAGGTATGACAGGATCGTATCGGATGGGTAAAAGCTTGTATCAGAACCTTGGATTTCGAAGGTCCGCCACTTATGGGTGATCACCCAGATATCCACGTTGTTCTCATGCTTCATGGCTGTGACCTTTTCGGTCACAGGGGTGGTCAGGAGAACATTCTTATCAACCACTTTCCCAAGTCCGCCGTTTTGCGAAATATCCACCACGGAGTAATTCAAACCCACCGGATCACCCTGGTAAGGCACCGTGAAAACATAATAGATGTTGGGATTGTTAGGTTTTGGAACGATGATGCCCGACTGGGTGGAAGACATATGTCCGTGAAGCCCTGTTCCGTTATCCATGACTTCATTCTCCTTGTTCCAGACCTGCTGCCCGTCCGTATAAAAAAGAAGTTCACCACCGGAGCTGGCAATAGAGGCACATCCCTCCTGGGCAATGAAATAGGTATTGATCCCGGGATAAGGTATCGGATAACCGCTCGAGACATTGAAGTCCAATCCAGCGCGTTTGCCAAAGACCCAGATGTTGGCTTCGTTGGATTGACCGTTAGCAGTTAAAAAGGTGGAGAGAAGGATGAATATGAATATTAGTTTTTTCACTGCAATATAGTTTTTACAAAATTACAAATTTTAGATTAGGATTCAATTCATATAGGTTGTTATAATAGCAACAAATTTCACACTGACTGTTGATCCTGATTTCGCGTAGTTTATCCCGACGAAAGTCGGGGCTCATCAGGACATGCTGCCACCGCCTCCCGCCTCCCGCCTCCTGCCTCCCGCCTCCTGCCTACTGCCCACCGCCCACCGTCCTCACATCCAGTGCGTCGCGCAATGCATTCCCTATGAGCATGAACGCCAGGACCATGATCATTATTGCCACTCCGGGCAGAATGGCAAGGTAAGCCGAATCCAGGATGAGGTAGGGGTAGTTCTCCCGGATCATGCTCCCCCAGGATGGCATGGGGGGCTGAACACCGATGCCCAGGAAACTCAGGCCGGCCTCGATGAGAATGGCGGATGCGAAATTGGCTGCCGATATGACAATGACTGGGGCCAGCACATTGGGTAAGATATGCCTGAAGATGATCCTGCTGTTCCGGTAGCCCAGGGCACGGCCCGCCTCCACATACTCTTTCTCCCTGATGCTGATGAACTGTCCCCTGACCACCCGCGCCACTTCCACCCACATGGTGAGCCCCACCGCGACGAAGACCTGCCAGAAACCTTTCCCCAGTGCAAAAGTGATCGCGATCACAAGCAGAAGCGTGGGGATGGACCACACCACATTGATGAACCACATGATCAGGTCGTCGGTCCTTCCCCGGAAGTAACCCGCCGTGGATCCGAGAAGGATACCGATGAGCAGGGAAATGGCCACGCTGATGAATCCAACGGATAAACTGACACGCGTTCCGATGAGCAGGCGGCTAAGCATGTCGCGCCCGAACTGATCCGTGCCCAGCAGAAAATGCCGGGTAACGACATGGCGATCCATGACTGACTTTTGCAGATCCGCTATCGCCTCACAGTGAACCTGATCTCTGATGTCAGTGAAACACGTACTGTCGCCTTTTATTTCAATCTGTTTTTCCGGATCTAGCGCATACATCACATCGGCCAGGTGAAACGACTGTTTCTGAGGGTCGGGCAAAGGGGTGTCGGAATATTCTTCGACCGTGACCTGCCCGCCCTCAAAGCGGATGTTGCTGAACGGAATGGCAGTATGGGAGCGCCGGCTCCCGAAAAGCATCCTGTGAATGAATCCTTTCTCCTTCCCGCTCATATTTTTTTCGACGAGGAGCATCCTGACCTTTGTTCCGGGTTTATGGACGGAGAGTTCGAGGAACTGCTCGTTGCTGTAGGGTGTGGGATCGGGTGTGATCAGGTAGCCCAGGATGGCCATGAGGATGGCCGCACCAATCAGAACCATGGAAAACACTGCCAGCGGATTTTTCAATAATCGCTTCAGAGCCAACCTTGACAGCGATCCACTGCTGATGTAGTGTTGCTTCCTGAACAGGATCATAACGGATGCAAAGGTAGGGTAATTAAAGCTGCAGGCTACAAGTTACAAGCACAAGCCGGAAGCTATATTTAATTTTTGACCGTTGATTTTTGATCAAGGATTTTTGATTATCTTTGCACCTCCAGAAACGGTGGATGTAGCTCAGCTGGTTAGAGCACTGGATTGTGGTTCCAGGTGTCGTGGGTTCGAATCCCATCTTCCACCCGAAAACAAACGAGAGCTCAAAAATGAGCTCTCGTTTGTTAAATTCCAAAATCCAAGGACCAAATTCCAAACAAATTCCAGGTTCATATTTAAAACTTACAGCCTGAGCACGTTTTGAAGTTTAACGTATCTTTGCAAAGTAGTGAAGGAAGATCAGATGGAACGTAGATTTATTATTGTTTTTTGCTTTTTACTTTTTGGATTTTTTGCCGCCGGGCAACCTGTCTTTCCTGAAAAAAGCCAGATATATCGCGACGATGTCGTTGCCCGGATCGATATCCTGATCCATCCGGATACGCTGGAATGGATCTATGATAACGTGGAAAGCGACCATGAATTTCCCGCAACATTCATCTTCAACAACGGGACCGTCCATGACACTGTCGAAGAAATAGGTTTCCGTCTGCGGGGCAACACGTCCAGGTACTCAAAGAAGAAATCATTCAAGGTGTCCTTCAACACGTTCCATTCAGGAAGGAAATATCACGCTGTGGAAAAGATGAACCTCAACGGGGAGCACAATGATCCTTCGGTCATTCGTTCAAAGATCTGCTGGGACATGCTTCGTCAGATGGGCGTGCCGGCGCCTTATGCCAACCATGTGGAAGTCTATATCAATGGCAATTATTATGGCCTGTACATTAACGTGGAGCATGTCGACGAGGAATTCGTCCTTTCGCGGTTCGGTAACAACGGGGGAAACCTTTACAAATGCCTCTGGCCTGCCGACCTGACCTACCTGGGCACCAATCCGGATAATTACAAATTCATGTCAGGCGATCGGAGGGCCTATGAGCTGACCATCAATGAAGATATCGATGATTACGCCGACCTGAGGGATTTTATCCAGATGCTTCATTCCGCAACGGATGACGAGTTTAAATGCAAGATCGATCAGCTCTTCAATGTGTATGACTACCTGAAGGTCATGGCATTTGATATCCTTACGGCAAACTGGGACGGCTATATCTATAATAAGAACAACTTCTATCTGTATCACAACACGCAGACTGGAAAGTTCGAGTATATCCCGTATGACCTCGACAATACCTTTGGCATTGACTGGTTCAATATTGACTGGGGTATCAGGAACATCTACCAGTGGGGGCCGTCTGAATCACGCCCCCTGTTCACCCGGCTGATGGCGATCACTGAATTCAGGAACCAGTACTCATATTATGTGAAATACATGCTGGATTCGGTATTCAATCCTGATCTCCTCGATCCAAGAATTGATCAGATAAAGCAGGGTATCCTGGCGTATGTGATTGATGATCCCTACTACCCCCAGGATTACGGATATACGATCACGGATTTTTTAAACTCCTATAACCAGCCCCTGGGAGGTCATGTAAAATACGGACTGAAACCCTATATTCAAACCCGTTACAACACGGCGCTGGCACAACTGGCCTTGAATGATATGGTCCCGGTGATAAAATATATCCGGTGTTCAGTATCCGGACTGAACCAGCCGGTTGTATTTCAAGCATTTGCAGAAGATAATACAGCCCTGTCCTATGTCAGGGTAGTCCTTTCCATCAACGGAGCTGAACAGCAGGAGCTTGAGCTTTTCGACGACGGGATGCACCAGGATCAGGCACCGGGTGATCAGCTGTGGGGTAACCAGATGGATGGCTTTACCGAAGCGACGACACTCACATTTCAGGTGGAGGCTATGGATAATTCAATGCACGCATCAGTACTACCCTGCATTCCCCTTGTGGCCGAAATTGGAAAACTACCGTCACATCGGATCGTGATCAACGAGTTCATGGCTGCGAACCAGTCCACGATCAAGGATGAGTACGGACAAGCCGACGACTGGATCGAACTGTACAATGCCAGCGATGAACCTGTATGGTTAGGGGATATGTATCTCTCTGATAATCTCGGTAATCCAACAAAATGGATGCTCCCTGACAGAACGCTCCTCCCCGGTGAATTCCTTCTGATCTGGGCGGATGACACTCCGTCACAGGGTGATACACATACCAGTTATAAACTGGCCAAAGAAGGGGAGGAGATTGGGATATTTGGCAATACGGCATCCGGGTATGCCGTGATCGACTCCGTGACCTTCGGTACTCAAAACGATGATATTTCCTACGGAAGAATTGTGGACGGTGCTCCCGAATGGAAATATTTTACACTTCCTACACCTGGAGAGACCAATTCTGCGACTGGCACAGGTGAACTGATGGGAACGGATGGCCTGGTCATTTACCCTAATCCCTGCGATGGTGAAATCCTTAACCTGAACGGCTTTTTCGATATTGCTCTGTACGATATTTATGGGAGATTCGTCAGGGAAGGCAGGCATGTTGACCAGATCGTGGTCGGGGATCTGATGCCTGGGATCTATCTTATAAAAACCACCTCCGGGATCGTCAGGAAATTGATTATCAGGTGATAGAACCCGGATGACACGGATAATGCGGATTTTCACGGAATTAAATCCGCGATCATCTGTGTCATCCGCGTTGTTCGCGTTCTATCAATGGAAAACTACCTTTTGTATTGCTTCCTGCCCGCTAACGCTCAACCTCAACAGATAAACGCCAGGTCTCAGTTGCAGGTGATTCGTGCCAACGCTGAGTGCATATGTCCCGGGAGACCGCTTACCCGAATCTAAAACGGCGATTTTCATTCCTCCCAGAGTGAACAGCTCCATTTCAACATACGCAGTCTTATCCAGTGAATAGCCAACGGTTATCTTATCCCTGGCCGGATTTGGGTAGACCGTAAAGCCAAACGAAGTGGGTGGCAGGGATTTTTTTGTACCCGTATTTAGATCCGGTGCGGACAGCTTTTGATCGGTGTAGAACCTGTACTCGCCCGGTTCCAGCGATATCAACGCCTTGACGTCGGTCACCAGGATGGAATCGCGGGTGAAATATTCGTACCATACGCCTGTGTGCTGAAAGTTGGGATCCACGGTGCCGGTGACCACGTTGAAATTGCCCAGGATGGTCGCAGAGACAGGATTGCCGTTCAGGTTGATGCGTTTCATGGCACTGGACACTGCCTGCGAAAAATCGGCCGTGCGGAAGAAATCCTGTTCTTTTTTCAGTTTGATCATGGCCGCATAAAAGTCATGCAGATATTTCCTTCTGTAATCTTCCAGCAGGTACCACCGGATCGGCTTTGGGCCTGTACGGCCGTTGTAGTTAATGGAGTCATAGTACCCCATCTCGCCGAATTGCCAGATCATCTTGGGACCGGGCACCGCCATGAAGAACAGCGTGGTCAGCTGAGCTCTTCCCAGTGCTACAATGGTATCCTGTATATTATAATCGTCTGACACCCTTCCGTATGTAACATTCTTGTACATCATCCTTTCCTCGTCGTGGCTCTCCATGTAGACGACCGCATGCGGCTTTGTCCACCCCCTCTGCTTGTAGGATGCCCAGGAAAAGTTTGAATTGTTCACATATCCCATGGAAGCTTCTGTGCAGTGGTAGTTTTCATTTCCCCAGAGCAGCATGCCGTATTCGGCCAGGATAGTCTCTTCCTGATTCTCGGCAAGATGTTCCAGGATGACGAATGCGTCGGATTTTGTCGCCCAAATGGTATCCGCGATCCGCTTGAGGATCGTCACGCGTGAATTATCCAGTTTACCCCATTCGATCGTGTTGCCCAGCGTATTTTTCTGAGTAAATCCTTTCGAGAGGTCGAACCGGAATCCGTCGACATGGTACTCGTTCAGCCAGAAGGTGACTGCTCTGTCAACAAATCGTTTCGTGTCAGCACTTTCATGGTTGAAATCATAACCGACATTGTAATCATGCTTGGCAACCTGATTATACCATGGATTGTTGGCAGCCGGACGGTTATAATCACTATCCCAGTATAGCATCACCATGGGTGACTGTCCGAAGGAATGGTTGAACACCACATCAAGTATTACGGCAATGCCGTTCTTATGACACTCATCAATGAATTCTTTCAGCTTGTTCTTCGTTCCGTAATATTTATCCGGTGCAAAGTAAAAGGATGGATTGTAGCCCCAGCTGATGTTCCCTTCAAATTCATTTACCGGCATTAATTCAATTGCATTGATCCCAAGGTCTTTTAAGTACGGTAGCGTATCGATGAGGGTCTGGTAACAGTGGGTGTGAACAAAATCGCGCACCAGCAGTTCATAGATCACCAGGTCGGTAACCGCCGCAGGTGTAAATCCAGTTGCGGTCCAGGTATATTCTTCCGGCCGTGTCTGAAATACTGTTGCAATTCCTGTGGTTTTCCCTTCCGGATAGGGGATCAGGTCAGGATAGATATCATCGGTGATGTATTTGTCGTTCCACGGGTCGCTCACCTTTTCGGCATAGGGATCCCCGATCAGGATCTCTCCGTCAACCCAGTACTGGAAAACATATTCCCTCGAGGGGCTCAGACCGTTCAGTTGCACCCAGTAATGCTTCGCATCCGGCGTGCGGTACATGTACGTCGGTTCCTCCACCTCCCAGTTGCTGAAGTCGCCCATGGCGAAGACATAATTCTTATAGGGAGCATAAAGGCACAGGGTGACTGTCGTTTCATTGATCACATTGATCCCTTCCACGATCCCTGCCGGAAGTTCCATGACCTGGGGATCGGTCTTGACAAAATAGTAAATTGAGTCGGCGACGGAAGCCGTGTCGTTTTTGGCAACGACCTTTACCCTGTATTTTCCGAAAGCCTCTGCTACAAGGGAATCTGTAATGATATTTCCGGAAGCTTTCTTTTTTATATTATTATTAATGTATAAAAAGATAGAGTCTGCAAACTGGGATTCTGCCCGGATAAAGATCGTGTCGTTCATCTCAAGGATATTTGCTTCATCCGGGAAGATAAAGGCGGTTTTCAGTCCGGCTTCCGCGATATCGACGAAAATATCTCCGAAGGTTTCGGTCTTGCCTTCGAGCCACTGGCCGCCCACCTGCTGGGCGCTTCGGAACACAAAGGCCATCTGCAGTATATTTTCGCCGGCCGGTACATTATAATACCCTCGTACGGAGGGAGTTATGGTAAGCTGATAGAGATCCGTACCGATCCGTGTCATTTTGCATTTGGGGATATTCTCACCCCAGTCGGCCTGGACATATTTCCAGTCGTTGGGTGCCGTGCTGTTTTCGGTGATCACTCCCGTATGGGCATACACATCCCCGGTATAGCCTGCCAGGCCGGCACTTCCTAATGCAGCGTTGAACGTGATGACCACCTCGTCCTGATCGGAGGGGAATGTGGGATCGGAGGAGATGAGCTGGGAGAAGGAGAATGAAGGGGTAAGGATGAAGAATGAAAAATGAAGGATTAAAAGTCGAAATTGAAAATTCATCTGGTATTTGGGTTTGAGGTACAGTAAAGGTTCAGGTGGGCAAAAATAGTGAAAATACTGGTACGATCACTTACCTCGGTCTAATGATCACCCTTAGTACACAATCAGCTTCTTCACCGCTCTCATGCCACTTTGAGTGGTAATGTTCACAATGTACATACCTGTTGGCAGATCATCGGTACCGATAGTAACGATATTGTTGATGTCATTCAGGTGCTGGGTAATCACCTTCATGGTTCTACCGGTGATATCCGATACATAGATGGTAAGGTTATCGCTCAGCTCACTGGTGTTCAGACGCAGATTCACATGGCCATCCGCTGGATTAGGATAGAGTATAAAGTCAGGTTGGGTTGGAACATCTTCCAAACCGACTACGTAGGGCCCTCCGGCCAGTTGCAGCTCACCCAGATCAGCGGTGTTGGACCAATTTGATCCTGTTCCAAACCAGACCGTCTGGTAATCGCGGCCCACACCTTTATCGCTATCGTCGTTTCCCAGGCTCCATCCAATCACCCTGCCCCTCCCGGGGAGGAAGTCAAAAGCACTCCAGCTCAGTCTCAGCTCCACATTATAACCAAGGTCGGTTGGAATCCATTTGGCATCCCAATGGTCGGATGTAAGCTGCAGCCCATCTATTTTCATCCAGATAGTGTCCCCTAAATACAGCCAGTTCAGGTAATAGTCCTGAATGATCTGGGTGTCAAAGTCGCTGTCATACTGACCGTCCTTGTCATTGTTTCCATCCAGATAGTACTCAATGGCATCGTTGTCCCACGGATTTCCCGATCCTTCAACTACTTCATCCGTGACTCTTGTACCAACATAAAGGCTTGTCTGGTCCCAGACTGCACCCCATTCGACTGTGTTGTTTTCAGGCACGGACCCATCTACCTGGATTTCTGAACCATACTGAAGATTGTATTCACTGAGGTCACCATCAATGATGGGTTGCACGTCTGTGTAATCAGCATAAGCAACACCTTCTGCTGGTATGCCAGGATCATAAAATGAGTATTCTCCTGAAAGGCAGTCGAATGAAACCCTGTACCGACCTGCCGTAGCCGGGATGGGAGGACCTCCCAGGGTGCCTGTTCCATAAGGGAAATCATTCGATCCCCACGAGATCGTGCTCTTCTGATCTTTTCTGAAGATAACATCATAATTATCATCGAAGTCATAAGTGCCCACATAGGTAGTAGGCTGGTCTGTCGGATTTCGAAGGATGACATCTCCTATGGTTGGATTGAATATGCTGATGCAACCACAAGACAGGTTGCCGAAAGCCAGATCTCCGAAAGAGGAAGTGTTTCCATAATTCGACGTACCGCCATTCCATGCCATCTTATATTCCACTCCCGTTCCTGTATCATCATCCGACAGGATGATATCAAATCCGATCGAGTTTCCAACAAGTGGGTTCACGTTCAGGTCCGCCAGGGGAATCGCGATCTCAGAGCTGAATCCATATGTGGTCAGATCTGTTCCAAGCAGACATTCCATGCCTGCAGGACCGTAAATGATTTCAATTCCGTAATAACTGTATTTCAGATGGAGGTCATATTCATCATAGGCTCCTCCTGATAGGTTACCGTCGATAAATATTTCACCACAATCTCCCGCAGTGGAAATTGCATCCCAGATATCGATACCGACATAAAGGTACTGGTCATTGTAGGTCACTCCGAATTCGGCTGTATTCAGGTCATCTCCTGGAATTCCATCCACTATTTTCGATACTGGCTGGTCAATTTTCCAGTCGTTTTCATCGAGGATGCCATCCATATACATGGAGAAGACCTTGTCTGCAACCACTGAATTTGTACCTTTTTCGAAACAATAATCACCCGATTTACAGTTAAAGGTGATCGTGTAATGGCCTGCAGGGATCTGGATGGATTGGCCTGGATCCTGGATTCCTGTCTGGCACAGCGAATTGCCACCCCAGACGTAAGTGAAAGTTGGGTCTGCGTCCATTCTGAACAGCAATCCCGTATTCGCTGTAAAATGGTATTCAAGAGAGAAATTGCTGGGATAAACCGGATCGCGCACCATCCAGACATCTGCTGGTGGATCCCCTGTGCCCCAATTGTTGAAGTCGCCGATCAGTCCTATTTCGCCACAGATATCCGGATTGAGAATGAAGTTATATTGGCTGGAGGTGGTGTTAAAGATGACGTCATACTTCCCCTGTACCAGCGGAATATTGGGCCCATTCTGTATTCCGGTACCGGATGGCCAGCTGGTGTTGCCCCAGTTGACCATCCAATCATTGTTTTCGCGGAATTTGATCTCTGAGTCAGCATACCAAGAACGGGAAAGTTTCCAGAGATTCGGATCGGTGTCATCCCTGTTCATCGGAACATCTCCGTTCCAGGCATTAAATGCTCCGATGATGCTTATCGGTCCGGACGCTGCTTCAAAATGATATTCTCCAGCGGTGCATTTAAAGGTGACCAGGTAATCCGTGGTAAAGCCTGTCTGATCCAGGGGAACAGGGATGTTCGGGCCATCTTGGTAGCCAATGCCGGAAGGGAAGTCGGCGTCACCCCAGTTCACACTCCAATCGGCATTCTGGCGGAATTTCATTTCAATGATATCTGGTGGGTCATACCAGTTGTCTTCTGCAGTCAGGGTCAGGAGAAGAGTCCAGATATCCGGATCGTCTGGATCCCTAATTAACGGGATGTCACCACCCCATTCGTTGAATTCTCCGATAAGGCTTATATCTCCGCAGGTGCTGATAAAGTTGTATTCGCCCGTACTGCAATTGAACTCCACTTTATAATGACCAATTGGAACAGGGATGTTCCAACCGTTCAGTACACCGATACCGGATGGGAAGTCGGAATTTCCCCAGTTCACATTCCAATCGGCATTCTGGCGGAATCTCATTTCAACGATGCCATCCTCGTTATAGTCGTCATCCTGACTCAAATATATCATTGTTGTCCAGAAATCAATATTTCCCTCATCTCTGCTCATTTGAAGATCCCCGTTCCAATCGTTAAATTCACCGATGAGGCTTATGGTACCGCAGGTAGTCTGGAAATTATATGTGCCGCTTACACAATCGAAGGTGACATAATAGTTTCCATAGGGTACAGGGATGTTGGGGCCGTTTTGATAACCAATCCCGGAAGGGAATGACTCGGAACCCCAGTTTACTGTCCAATTTGCATTCTCGCGGAATTTCATTTCCACATCCCCATCATTATCAGGATCATCTTCCTGCTTGACAGTGATGAAGGTTGCGAATTGGTTGGTAAATTCCGGGTGACGTGTCATGAAATGATCACCGTTCCAACCGTTGAATTCACCGATCAGGCTGATGCGTCCGCACTGGGAACTTGAATTATAAGCAGCCAGGATCGAAAAGAAAGCAAGAAATAGTACCTTTTTTATCATGGTTAAAAGGATTTAGAGATGAGATACAAAAGAACAACTGAAATGTCAGTAAAATTTTTTTTACATCAGGATCCATAAAGATACATAATTTTCGGGGAATTTCCATAGATATATGGGAATATCCAGTGCTTGACCTGATTATCCTTTTTATTCAAGTATGAATCCACCCTGATAATATTATCGTGCCGGATAAAAAAAAGAGGGTGCCTCATCAATGAAGCACCCTCATGATCATGGAAAAACAAGTTATTAGTACACAATCAGCTTCTTCACCGCTCTCATGCCACTTTGAGTGGTAATGTTCACAATGTACATACCTGTTGGCAGATCATCGGTACCGATAGTAACGATATTGTTGATGTCATTCAGGTGCTGGGTAATCACCTTCATGGTTCTACCGGTGATATCCGATACATAGATGGTAAGGTTATCGCTCAGCTCACCTGTGTTCAATCGCAGATTCACATGGCCATCCGCTGGATTTGGATAAAGAAGAAAGTCAGGTTGGGCCGGAACTTCTTCCAAACCGACTACATAGGGCCCTCCGGCCAGTTGCAGGTCGCCCAGATCAGCGGTGTTGGACCCATTGGATCCTGTTCCAAACCAGACTGTCTGGTAATCGCGCCCGGTTCCGTTATCGCTGTCGTTGTTGCCCAGGCTCCAACCGATCACACGGCCATTTCCGGGAGCAAATCCGATATTGCTCCAGGCAAACCGCAGTTCAACATCGTATCCCAGGTCAGTCGCGATCCAGATGGCTTCATAATCAGTGACCGGAACCCCGTCCGGATCGGTCCACAGGTCTGACAGGTTCAGGGCGTCCAGGATCATGCGTGTGTCAAAATCCTCATCGTATAAACCGTCTTTGTCATTGTTCCCATCCAGAAAGAATTCGATACCGTCATTATCCCAGGGATTCCCTGTGCCTTCCACCACTTCGTCTGTCACCCTTACCCCGATGTACAGGCTAACTCCGTCCCATATAGCACCCCAGGTCACCACATTATTACCGGGACCCTCGCCCTGGACAAGGTGATCACAACCATATTGAAAGTCATATTCGTAGAGGTCACCATCGACAATGATGGGTGTTTCCGTAAAATAAGCATACACTACGTCTTCATCTGCCGTTGCGTTCGTGAAGGTGTAGTTTCCTGTCATCTGATCCAGGGTAATCCTGTATCTGCCAGGATTGACCTGAATGGCCGGACCATTGAAAAGCATGCTTCCGTCGGGGAAACCGGTTCCGCCCCAGAAAGGATCTTCATGGTAATTTCTCCTGAAGACGACAGCATAGTCGTTATCGAATTCGTATGTAACGACAGAGGTTCCGGGCTGGTCCGACAGTTCGTGAAGGATGACATCACCGAGGGTTTCGTTATAGAGGCTGATACAGGGATTTCCAGGATAGCCAAAAAACAAATGACCGAACAGAGAGGTGCTTGTCTGATTTGTCTGATCACCGTTCCACGACAGCCAGTATTCCGGCCAGCCGGGTGTCACATCGTCATCAGCGTTCTCGAGGTCAAATCCAATCCTTGAACCGTTCTCAGGATCCATTTCCAGCATGTCACGGGGTATCGCAATTTCGAAGTTATAACCGTTTGCCGTCTGCAGCATGGCAATGCCGGGAACGAATGATGGGCCATTCAAGATATAGTAGTTTCCGGTCGAATAGATTCTCATCATAATGTCATTCGGTTCGTAAGGGCCGCTGGAATTATCAGGGTCAATAAACACTGTAATCCAGTCGTCTTCAAAGACATATGCATCATCGACCGTACCACCGATGTAGAGGTAGTCATTATTATATGCAATACCGAAATGAACCTGATTCAGGTCATCCGTAACTTCTCCTTCTATAATCCTGGTCAATTGTTGATCGAGTGTCCATTCCATCTCATCCAGTTGCCCATCGAGGTTCATGGCAGAAACTTTTGTTGCAAAAACAGATTGAATCGTTTTTGTAAAACAATAGTCCCATGAATCGTGGTTGAAAGTGATTAGATAACTGCCTTCCGGCACCTGTATCAGATGGTCAGGATCATTCAGACCGTTCTGGCAGAGGGTTGTGCCGCCCCAGGTGTTAGTGAAGGTCATGTCAGCGTTTTCTCTGAACAGCACTCCTGTGCTTTGTTCAAAGGTGTATTCGAGGATGAAATTGCCTGGGTCCGACGGATCACGGATCATCCACACATCCGCGGCAGGATCTCCTTCGCCCCAGTTGTTGAAATCTCCCACAAGGCCTATCTCACCGCAGATGTCCGGATTGGGAGTGAAGGCATATTCTCCGGTACTGGCATTGAACGTAATGTCATAGGTTCCCTGAACCAGGGGGATATTGGGACCGTCCTGGAATCCTGTGCCGGATGGCCAGCTGCTGCTTCCCCAGTGGATAGTCCAGTCATTGTTCTCCCTGAATTTTACGTAAGAATCCGCGTACCAGGATCGGGACAGTTTCCACAGGTTGGGATCCGTCGCATCCCGGTTCAAGGGAATATCACCTGTCCAGCCGGTGAAATCACCAATGATGCTGATAAGTCCGGATGCTGACTGAAAATAATATTCTCCGGTGACGCAATTGAAGGTGACATAGTAATCGGTCGTCAGTCCCGTGCCATCCAGGGGTACCGGAATGTTCAGCCCATTCTGGACACCGGTTCCGGATGGGAATTCAGCGCTTCCCCAGTTGACATACCATTCACTATTTTCGCGGAATTTCATTTCGACAATATTATCTTCCCCCGATTGATCATCTTCTTCGGTCAGTGTAATGAAGGTGGTCCAGAGATCAGGATTGATCGTGTCGCGCGTCATGTAATGATCCTCAGCCCACCCGCTGAATTCGCCGATCAGGCTGATCATCCCGCACTGGGAGCTTGCATTCTGGATAAACAGCATGGCGATCACAATAATAAAGAGTAGGTTTTTTTTCATGGCATAAGTACAGGTTTAGCATTAAAATACGAAAGGCTGCCCCGGTTTCCGAAGCAGCCTTTCGTTGTGTGAGAAATCTGATGTCATCAGTAGACAACGAGCTTTTTCACAGCTCTTTTGCCGCTTTCCGTGAGGATATTGACGATATACATACCTGTTGACAGGTCATCAGTGCCGATGGTAACGATGTTGTTGATGCCATTCAGTCGCTGGTTGATCACCTTCATGGTCTTTCCGGTGATATCCGAGACATAGATCGTAACGTCGCCGTTCAGGTCGTCGGTGGTGGTTTGCAGGTAGACGTTCCCGTTGGTAGGATTCGGGTACAGGTTGATGCTGGTGTTGAAGAAGATCTCTTCAAATCCATAGTAATATTCGCCGCCGGTAAGCTGCAGATCGCCAAGGTCGCCCGGATTGCTCCAGTTATTTTCCGTTCCATACCACACGGTCTGGTAATCACGTCCAATACCATTGTCACTGTCGTTGTTTCCGAGGCTGAATCCAATGACCCTTCCTCTTCCGGGAGAAAAGCTGAAGATGCTCCATGACAGTCTCACTTCGCAATTGTATCCGTTGCTGGTAGCTATCCATTTGGCATCCCACTGGTCGGGTGTAGCCTGGACGCCATCGGCTTTGAACCATAAGGAGGTATCTGCTGTGCTTGCGCTGAAGAAATCCTGGATCAATTGCGTGTCGAATCCGGGTTCCACCTTTGCACCTTTGTCATTATTGCCATCGATGTAGTACTCAATAGCGTCGTTATCCCAGGGGTTACCGCTCCCTTCGACAACAGCGTCTACCACTTTCACCCCGAGATAGAGGTTGTTTTCATCCCAGTTTGCACCCCAGGTAACGGTATTGTTATTGGGTCCGGTGCCTGCGACGAGGATCTCAGATCCATAGGCGAGGGTATATTCACCCAGGTCCCCGTCGATGACGGGCGGGGTGGCAAGATACGCAGCATAGGCGATACCTTCCACGGGTAAGGCAGATGCTTCGAATTTATATTCTCCTGTCAGGCAGTCGAAATGGATCCTGTATCTGCCGGTAGTGGCGGGGATAGCTGGACCATCAAGTTCGGCCGTGCCTTGGGGGAAGACATCTTTTGCCCAGGTCACTGTTCCCTGCATATCTTTCCGGAACACAAGGTTGTAGTTGTCATCGAAGTTATAGGTACCAACATATTTGGTGGGTTCGTCAATCGGATTTCTAAGAATGACATCCCCGATCGTCTCATTGTATACACTGATGCAGCCGCATGACAGTACGCCAAATACCAGGTCGCCAAAGCCTGACGTGTTTTCATAATCCTCTATGCCACCATTCCATGCCAGTTTGTAATCAACGCCCGTACTGGTATCGTCATCCGATATGATGATGTCGAATCCCATAACAGCGCCCGGGGTCAGATCCAGGGCGGCCCATGGGATGGCAACCTCACCTGCATATCCGGTAGTCGTCAAAACAAAGCCCAGTTGGCAATCGATATCGGCAGGGCCATAAATGACCTCGATACCCCCGATCCCGAATTTGAGATGGATATCGCTGGCATCATATGCTCCTCCAGATTTGTTGCCATCCAGGAAGACCTCTCCGCAGTCACCGGCGGAAGGAATGGCATCGACGATGTCGATACCAACAAACAGGAATTCATCGTTGTAGGTCACTCCAAAGTTTACCGTGTTCAGGTCTTCGGTGGCTGTACCGTCAACGATCCGGGAAATATTCTGGTTGATCTTCCAGTCGGCTTCATCCAGTTTGCCGTCTATGGTCATGGCAAACACTTTGGGAGCGATCACTGAATTCCCGAGCCGCTCGAAGCAATAGTCTCCTGACTTGCAATTGAAGGTGATATTGTATTTACCTCCGGCGACCGAAATGATCTTGGAAGGATCTTTAACACCTGTCTGGCAGAGGGAAGTGCCTCCCCATACTTCGGTATAGGTCAGATCTCCGTCCATGCGGAAAAGTACGCCAGTGGAACTAGTGAAGTTAACAGTAGCAGTGAATAGGCTGGGATACATCGGATCCCTTACCATCCACAGGTCAGTGACCGGTTCACCGGCGCCCCAGTCATTAAAATCACCGATAATGCCGATTTCCCCGCAGTTCGCATCATTTGCCACAAAGTTGTAAGCTCCGGTGGAGGAGTTGAAGGTCACATCATATTTACCGGCAACCAAAGGGATATTCAGTCCATTTGGCGTACCAATCCCTGATGGCCAGGTATCATCGCCCCAGTTTACAGTCCAGTCGTTGTTTTCACGGAATTTGACCTGTGAGTTGGCATACCATGAGCGGTAGAGTGTCCACAGGTTCGGATCTGCTGCATCCCTGTTCATGGGGACATCGCCGTTCCAGCCGTTGAATTCTCCGATCATGCTGATCGTTCCGGAAGCGGCAGTAAAGCTGTATTCGCCTGTTGCACAATTAAATAGGACATGATAATCGGTGGTTGTACCCGTGCCGTCCAGTGGAACGGGAATGTTAGCTCCACCTTGTACAGCGATCCCTGACGGGAAATCAGCGGATCCCCAGTTCACGCCCCAGTCCGCATTCTGGCGGAACTTGAGTTCGATGATGTTATCGGCGTTTCCGTCCTGCGAAGGTAACAGGGTAAGCAACACATGCCATTGATCCGGGTTATCATCCATTCTCATCATCGCAACATCGCCTGCCCATCCGTTGAATTCTCCGATTATGCTTATATCTCCACATGTGGAGGTAAAATTATATTCTCCCGTTGAGCAGTTGAACGTGATTTTGTAATTTCCCAGGGGGACAGGGATGTTGGCTCCGTCTTGTACACCTATTCCGGAGGGGAAGTCAGCAGCGCCCCAGTTCACTCCCCAGTCGGCATTCTGGCGAAATTTCATTTCAATGATGCCATCTGGCGGATCACTTGTGTCATCTGCTTCTTTAAAGGAAATGGTTGTTGTCCACTGATCCACATTGAGTGCATCGCGGTACATTGGATAATCCGCTGCCCATCCGTTGAATTCACCTATGGCGCTAATCGTACCGCAGGTGGTGATGAAATTATATGCACCCGTTTCGCAATCGAAAGTGACATAGTAATTCCCAAGTGGAACGGGAATGTTGGCTCCATTGAGAACACCAATCCCGGATGGAAAATCAGCAGCGCCCCAGTTAACAGTCCAGTCTGCGTTTTCACGGAATTTCAGTTCGATGATACCATCGGGTGGCTCAGAGGTGTCATCAGCTTCTGTTAGGGTTATAAAAGCGGTAAAGGAGGCAGGCGTTTCAGGATTTCTTGTCATGAAAACGTCTCCGGCCCAACCGTTGAACTCGCCTATCAGGCTAACACGCCCACACTGGCTCATCGCCTCAAATGAGATGAATGAAGCGAATAAAATGGTAAAGAGTAATGCTTTCTTCATGTTGGTTAAAGTTTGGTTATTAATTCTTTATCGAGAGATGTAAAAAATATTGGTCAAAAGTATAGCAATTCCATTAGAATCCCAAATTTCTCAGGGATCATTAGGTGTAAAATTAGCATTAATTCTTCAACATTCTAAAATACCTGCTGAAATTTAACAAATTTTTTTAAAAGTATACTGTTTTCCCCCTATCTGAGAATAACTTGTACCGAAAATGAACAAGTAATAAAAAAATACGTATTTTCGACGCGCGTTTCACAGAATTCAATCATCAAAATCTTAATATATGACCAGAAAACTACACATGTTCAAGAAGGCAGGCATGCTGTTGCTTTTCCTCATTGCCTGCTCCGGCTGGGGCTTTTCCCAGGAGAAGATTATCACCGGGAACGTGACGGATGGTGAGACCGGCGAGACCCTGATAGGGGTAACCATCACGGCTGCAGAGGACAGAACCATAGGGACTGTCACCGACCTGGATGGCAACTACCGCCTGGTCGTACCGGAAACGGTCCAGGCCCTGAGTTTTTCCTATGTGGGTTACACCCCTCAGATCATCCCGATTACGGTTGATGTCATCAATGTCATTCTGCAACCAGGCCAGGAGCTGACCGAGGTTGTGGTGGTCGGTTATGGCACCCAGCGAATCAAGGAAGTGACCAGCGCGGTGGCCAGCGTCAAATCCGAGGACTTCAACGACGGTAACGTCAACGATCCCATCCAGCTGATCCAGGGGAAGGTCGCGGGATTGTCCATCGCCCGTCCGGGAGCGGATCCCAACGCGGATTTTACAATCCGGCTTCGCGGACTTTCCACGTTTGGAAGCAATACCGAGCCACTGATCATCATCGACGGTGTGCAGGGAGCTTCTCTTAAATCCGTTGACCCGCAGGATATTGCATCCATGGACGTACTGAAGGACGCCTCCGCATCTGCCATCTATGGCACACGTGCGGCATCCGGCGTGATCCTGATCACGACGAAAAAAGGCAGGCTCCAGGAAGCAAAAAAAGGCACCACCATCGATTTCAACACCAACTTTACGGTTGAAACGATCGATAGGAAAATCGACGTCCTGACAAAGGATGAATACCTCAAATTTCCGAGCCATACGGATTACGGAAGTGAAACAGACTGGATGGATGCAATCACCCGGACGGGATTCACACAGGTTTACAACCTCGCCCTCAACGGTGCTCAGGAGAAATCCAACTACAGGGTGTCACTCAATTACAGAAAACAGGATGGCGTGGTCATCCATACAGGTTATGATCAGATCAACGGACGTCTGAATTACACCCAGAAGGCCCTGAATGATATGCTCACCTTTGATTTTAACCTGTCGGCCACCATGCGGGACGAGGATTATGCACCCTCCTCAGCTCTTGGATTTTTGACGAATTACAATCCCACAGCTCCCATACATGGTGTTGGGAACGATACATCAGCTGCAACGGCAGCCTATGTTGCTGAGTGGGGAGGTTATTTCCAGCAGCCGGCATTTGCATTCTACAATCCGGTGGCTGCCATCGAGCAAAATACACTGGACGGAACCAAGAAGGAGATCATTGCGAGCATCAAGACCGATTTTCAACCTGTGAAATGGCTGAAATTCGGCGTGTTCTACAGCCAGGAAAGAGGTAATGACCTGTTTGGGACCTATACCAGCAAATACAGCTTATACAATGCTACCCGGGGCGATAAATCAGGTAATCATTCCGGATTCGCCAAAAAGAACATGGATGACCGTTTCCATCAGCTATTTGAAGCCACCGGGGAATTTCAAAAGGACTTCGGTGATTTCAATGTTAAAGTGCTGGGTGGCTATTCCTGGCAGGAAGAGATCGCTGACCGGTATTCCGCATATGGTGAAGGATTCCTCACCGATGCTTTCACCTATAACAGCCTGGGATCTGCATCGGGCATCGTTCCCATCGATGAAATGGTGTCCAGTTATAAATACGGTTCTACATTGATAGGATTCTTCGCCAGGGCTTCGGTCAACTGGAAAGATGCCATTTTCCTGACCGGAAATTTCAGAAGGGACGGTTCAACCATGTTCGGTGTGAATGAAAAATGGGGGAATTTCCCTGGTGTGAGTGCCGGCGTGGATATTACACAGTTCGTTGACATTCCATATGTTAACCGGCTGAAGCTCCGCGCAGGTTACGGGGAAACCGGTAACCTCCCGCCCCAGCCGTACCTTTCCCAGGACCTTTTCAATGTGGATCCTAACGGGAATTTCTTCTACGAGGGTAATTTCATCCAGGCCTACAAGCTGGTCAGAAATGCCAACCCGGATCTGAAGTGGGAAGTCAAGAAGGAGTGGAGCGCCGGGCTCGACTTTTACCTGCTTGACTACAGGCTTTCCGGTTCGTTTGATTATTACAAGAGCCGGAGCACCGATCTGATGCTTGAGTATAACGTTCCGGTGCCACCTTACCCGACCGACAGAATGTGGCTGAACGTGGGTGAGCTGGAAAACTCGGGGATCGAGCTGGCATTGAATTTTGATGTGACCCCGAAGGATCAGTTTAAATGGAGTACAAACCTGAATCTTGCCTATTACATTGATACAAAATTGATTAAGATCACCCATGAAATTGCGGAAGGAGCGAGCGATAGGTATTACGGGGTCCTGGGCGATCCTTACCTGACGGGTGTTGAAACGATCAAGGTGTATGAGGGCGGGCCCATCGGAGAGATCATCGCACCTGTTTTTCTCGGGATCGAATATGATTCCACGAAGGAAATATATGTGAAAAGGTATAAGGATGTTAACAATGACAGCATTTTTGACCAAAAAACGGATGTCGAGGTGGTTGGGAATGGTCTTCCTGATTTTCAGTTTGGATGGGGGAACAGCTTCAGTTATAAGAATTTCTATTTGAATTTCTTCATTAGAGGCGTATTTGGCCATTCGCTGGTGAATGTCAACAATGCCCGGTTCGGTGAACCCAGTACGATCGCCATCCAGAGCGGCATGGGCATCGCCCAGGATTTCATCGAAGCGCAGGATGGGATCCAGTACTCGGATGTCCATGTGGAAAAGGCATCTTTCCTGAAGCTGGACAATTTTGCACTGGGATACAATTTTAACGTGCCCGAGAATAAGTATATTTCCATGGTGAAGGTCTATCTTTCCGGACAGAATCTGTTCACGATCACCGATTACAGTGGTGTGGATCCAGAGGTCAGGTACGGGGATTCAAACGACAACAACAATCCCCTAGCACCCGGGCTGGACAGGGAGAAGACCTATTTCAGCACCCGCTCCTTCACCGTTGGATTGAACCTAATTTTCTAAAAATCAAAACGACTGAGTCATGAAAAGAATATCGTTTTCAGTTAAAATAATCATAGCGGTCCTTTTGCTCGGCATTGTTCAGCCATCGTGCACCAAGCTGGAAGAAGAAGTCTATTCTGACCTGACCGGCGAATTGTTCTTTGAGGATCCCGACAACCTGATCTATGCGTTTGGTGCTGCCTATACCAATCTTTACTGGCTGATCGGCCATAAATACGGGATGGTTGGCAAGGAGGCCGGGACCGATCTGCTGGTTGTTCCTCAACGCGGCGGCGACTGGTTCGACGGGGGAGAATGGCACCGTTATCACCGTCAGACCTGGACGCCCGACGAAGGGTATATATCTTTCTGGTGGAACATCTGCTATGAGGGCATTAACAAATGCAACCAGCTGATCGACCAGTTCAAGGGGGTCGAAAGCGAGACCGCCCCGATCGCCATCGCTGAGCTGAGAGGACTTCGTGCCCTTTACTATTACTGGCTGATCGATCTGTACGGGAATGTACCCATTGTTGATAGGTTTGATTACCCTGCTGATTATAAGCCAACTACGAATTCCCGGCAGGAAGTTTTCGATTTTATCGAAACAGAACTGAAAGAATCCATGCCTCTTCTTTCCAGGGAGACTGGAATGCCCATTTACGGCCGCATTAATTACTACGCAGCTTCCATGATCCTGGCCAAGCTGTACCTGAATGCCGAAGTCTTCACCGGCACTCCCAAATATGCGGAAGCCCTCAACTACTGCGATTCGATCATCCAATCGGACGGCTACGACCTGGAGGCCAATTTTTTCAACAATTTCATCGGCAATGCCGTCAATTCACGGGAACATATACTGGGTCTTCCCTTTGACCAGGTTTATGCCCAGGGTTTTGAAGTTCACCTGTTTACGCTGCATTACAGCCTGCAGAGCAAATATGAGATCCAGAGTGCCACCTGGAATGGCATCTGCGCCCAGGAAGCCTTCTTCAATATGTTCGACTCCACGGACCTCAGGCGAAACGGACTTCTGTTTGGCAAGCAGTATGATACGCAGGGTGTCCAGATCACGGATCCCAGCTATGAGAAGTTTGATCCCCTGAATCCGACCAAACCGAGGGATCCCGATGGTGCGGGACTGAATCTGACGCCCAATGTGAACATGCTGGAGCCCAACTGCCTGAGGCAGTGCGGCGCCCGTGTCGCCAAATTCCCGTTCATTGCGGGCAGTGACCGCTATATGAGCAATGACTTCCCGATCTTCAGGTATGCTGATGTTTTGCTGATGAAAGCCGAGCTGCTTCTTCGGACAGGCGGAGACGCGGGGGAAGCGGCCAGCCTGGTAAACCAGGTCAGGGCGCGGGCCGACGTCCAGGCGCTGAGCACGGTCACCTTTGAAGATATCCTTGCGGAGAGGGCCAGAGAACTGTATGCCGAAGGTCACCGCAGATCGGATATGATTCGGTTCGGGACGTATACGGAAGCCAGGTGGGAGAAGCCGGACGTGTCGCCGGAGAAAGTTACGCTGTGGCCAGTTCCTGCGGCAGCGATCAAAGCCAATCCGAATTTGACTCAAAATCCGGGATATTGATCCTGTCACCTAACGCCCTTCTCGAGGGTGTGACAAAATGAATGTTTTTTATTTAACCACTGAGATCACGGAGGAGTACGGAGAATACAGAGGACTGATAACGAGTCGTTTAAACTCCGTGATCTCCGTGTACTCCGTAGTTAAATTGTATTTTGACATACTCTCCCGGGATTGAGGTCATTTCTTTAACTCAAAGATCCTGTAATCCCAGGGCTCCAATTTGAAGAGGGCCCTTTTTCGTATCGTCAGCTCATCGCCGGTGAACACATCGGTATAATTTCCCGGCCAGGCAAATTTCCGGAGCTTGATTTCCTGTTTTTCTTTTGAAAAATTGAAAAGTGCCAGAATGCGGTCCGTGTCTTTCTGCCGGTAAAATGCCAGCACCACGGAATCGTTTTCCAGGGGAATGATCTCCATAAGACCTCCTTCGTTGCCGTTCCAGACTGCCCTGTTCCTTTCCTTCAGGGAAAACAAGATCCGATAGAATTCACTGTATTCCTGGCCTCCATCCCATTTGATGGTGTCTTTCTTAAAGAACCTGAGCCTTTTGTCCAGGCCTGCTTCCTGACCGCTGTAGATCAGGGGCATGCCGGGAGTTGTAACTGACAGGACTGCCATGATGGGAGCGGCATCGCCCATCCGTTCGAATTCGGTACCCTGCCAGCTGTTTTCATCGTGGTTGGAGGTGAAGTACATCCTGTAGGCATTTCCCGGACAGATGGAGTCGTTCTTTCTGAAAAAGTTCTTCATGTCGACGACATTCATGGTTCCCTGCGCCACCTTGTTCATGATATGGTGGAATTCCCAACCGTAATCCATGTCGAATGCGCTGACCAGGAGCTCTGGCTTTTCTGCTTCTGCGAGCATGAAGACCGGCTTGACCTGATCCAGCTCCCTGCGTGCACGGTTCCAGAATTCCGTCGGGACCATGCCGGCAACATCGCAGCGGAATCCATCCACGTCGGCTTCCGTTATCCAGTATTTCATCGCACCGATCATGTAGTCCCACAGCTCCTGCTGATCATAGTCCAGCTGTAGCACATCTGTCCAGTCGTAAGGCGAAACCAGATTGCCTGCTGTATCTTTTTCATACCATTCTGGGTGTTCCACCGTGAGTATATTATCCCAGGACGTGTGGTTCGCCACCCAGTCGAGGATCACTTTCATATCCATTTCATGCGCCCTGTCAACCAGCAGCTTCAGGTCCTCAAGGGTGCCGTATTCGGGATTGACAGCCTCGTAGTCTTTAATGGAATAATAGCTTCCCAGGGTGCCTTTACGGTTCAGTTCTCCGATCGGATTGACTGGCATCAGCCAGAGGATGTCGACGCCCAAATCCTTCAGGCGGGGGAGATGCTTCACAAACGCCAGAATGGTCCCCTCCGGAGTGTACTGGCGAATGTTCACCTCATAGATGCTGGCGTTACTGCTCCAGTCGGGATGGCTTACCTCGCTGTCAGGAAGCTTTGACTGGCCGATGATCTCTGTTGGTTGCTGTTTGCAGGCAGACCAAAGGAAAGCAACGATGATGAAACTCATCACTATTGAAAGTGAATTCCGATAATGTTTCATGATTTGAAATTTAAAGTGATATTTTTTGAATGGTTGTTCCGTGAATGTTTTCGTTTTATGTATTTTCCGTATTCTGGCGGATAGAAGACGGATGATGCGGTTTGATTTGCCCCCTTCCACTGGAGGGTGGGGTCATCGGCTTCCTTGTTCATTTTTCAATGCTTAGGATCTCAAAGCTGTTTCCTTCAAGGATTACAGTAAGGTTTCCATCAGAAATGTCATAAGCTGTACCAAAGACGGAATAATACTCCTTCCCTTCCCATTTTTCGGGTAATACGATCTGAATCGTCTGTTGCTCGCTGGATTTATTAAAGACAACCATGGATAACTGGTCGAAATAGGTCCTGGCATATGCATACTGCTCATCGGAAACCAGCAATGGGATAAAATCTCCATAGACGAATTCCAGATTATTTTTCCGAAGAGAAATTAGCGTTTTGACCTTTTGCCTGAGATTGCTCTCATCGTAGGTCAGGTTGCTGAATTTCATCCAGCGGCGGTTGTCAGGATCATTGGCTCCGGGAAGGCCTATTTCGTCACCGTAAAAGATGACTGGTACGCCGGGGATGGTCATATTGAAGGCCATCAGCTGCGCCATGCGTTTATATCCAACGGGATCACCCACTTCAATGTCCCTTGTCCAGCCGGCCAGTTTGCTGTTTTCGTCCCACCCCAGGCTGCCGCCGGCCAGTGAAATGAACCTGGGCCTGTCCTGGTTGCCTGAGATGTACCCCATCAGGTTATGGTAACCGTAATACATGAAGCTTTCCCGGAGGGTACTGTTCAACCGTTCGAACGATTCGGTTTCCCGCCCGAAAACAGCGATCGCTGCATCATAGACGTTAAAGTCGAACTGGCCGTCCATCTGTCCTGAACTGACATAACTGCTGATCAGGTCCCCGTTGCCATACGTCTCACCAATCTGGTAGATATCACGGTTCTCGGCAACCATTACATGCTGCTTCAGTTTATATGTCAGGGTACGCCAGAAGATCTCGGGGATATGCTTGGTGGCATCGTGGCGGAAGCCGTCCAGCTGATACTCTTTGATCCAGTAGACAGCCGAATCAGAAAGCATTTCATACACCTCCGGTTTGAAGAGGTCCAGCGTGGGCAGGAACACATCGAACCAGGTGGTCAGCCGGTATTCGTCCCACTTTTCCGTGTTCAGTGTCCCGTCGGGAAGATACAGGCTCGTGGTCCAATCCGGATGCTGCTTGTACAGCGGGTGCTCCAGGTGGATGTGGTGTGCGACAAAATCGAGCAACAGGTTGTTGTTGCAGTCGTGCAGAACACGTGTCAGCGTTTTCAGATCATCGGAGGTGCCAAAACGGGGATCCACCTTTGTGAACGAGATGGGCCAGTAACCGTGGTAACCTGAGAATTCGGACCGGGGATTGGGAAACAGGCCAAAAGCCCCCTCGGGATTCAGTATCACTGGCGAAATCCAAAGCGTGTTGACTCCAAGTTCTTCAAAAAAACCTTCCTCCGCTTTCCGGGTGATTCCCGGGATGTCCCCTCCGAAATAGTTGGCTTTGGGGTGAATGTCCGGATCGGGCACCTTGCGGTCATTGACCGTGTCGCCGTTGGCGAACCTGTCGACCATAATGTTATAGATGATCATCCGGTGCTTGTCCGTGCGGGAAAGAAGCTCCGCATCCTGGATGGGTATACCGTATTTGAGCGGGATGAGCAGATCGTTGCTGACGCCATGATCGTTGACTGCCCATGCACGAAGAAAAGACCGTTCTTCAGAACAGACTGCCGCAGGCAAGGTGACCTCAACTTCGTTCGCTTTCGTTCTTACCCAGCGCTCATCCAGTCTGTAATTATTCCAATAAATGAAAATCCCCTTGAACGGATTTTCAGATGCTAGATAAATCCTGTCTGGTTCCACAGATGATGCACTCAATTGCGGCGATAGGGGGTCGTTTATACTTCCCAGGACAAACGCCGAGTTGAATCCGCCCATGTTGTTGTCGATCTTCTCCAGATTGGCAGAATCCAGCATCTCCAATCCGTCCACCACCAGGAGGTACTGGTAGATGCCCGGGTTGAGCACAACGCTTGCCTGCCAGATGCCGTCCCTGAATTCCATGGGTGTGGCGGATGGATTCCATCCATTGAGGCTACCCTTGATCTGCACCGCCTGGTATGTTTTCCCTGCCGGATCAAACCTGAAGGTGTAAGGCATCTTCCTTGATCCAAGAACCGGAATGGAGTAAGGCAGGCTATCGATCCAAACGTTCATCTCCATCATGGGAGGATCAGAAGGATTTGAATAATAGGTAAATGTATGATCTTCTGACTGGATGGTCATCCGGTTGTTGTTGACAAAAACCGAATCGATCGCTGAAACATCGGAAAAATAATCCCGAAGGTATACGACCGTTGAATCATACTGAAGGCGCACGGGTGTCGCAAGACCTACGATGTCAGTGGTCCGGTGGACCTTCAGGTCTTCGATCCTGGTACAATGACTCATCAGGATCACCAGTGAAATGGCTAACAATGATTTTTTCATGCGTATGCTGACTAATTATTGTAGTTCAAGAATGGTGGCAGATTTAGCGGATACACGAATGGTCCCGACGTCATTGATTCGTTCTCCTGTGATCGGATCAAGAGCGGATGTACACCCATTCATGCATTCCGCGAATCGTTCTGTCGTAACCATCTTCTGACTGTCGTTGTTATTGAAGATGACCATGACCGTTGCATCTTCAGATTCCCTGAAAAATACATAGATGCCATCTTCTGGTACAAAATGGATCATTTTCCCTGAATGAATGGCGGGATTGGTTTTCCTCCAGGAAAGAAGCTTTTGCAGGAAATCAAAGGCTTCATTCTGGCTTTCTGTTCTTCCAGCTACAATAAAACAATTCACGGCATCCTCCTGCCACCCCCCCGGGAAGTCAGTCCGTATGAATCCGTGCCCCTGTGATTCGAATCCTGTCGTAAGGATCTCGGTACCATAATAGATCATCGGTATCCCCGGAGAAGTCATGATGTAGGTCAAGCCCATCCTGTACGCATTCATATCTTCGCCGATACCTGAGTAGAACCGGTTCAGGTCATGATTGTCACAGAACAGGAGCTTTTTGTCAGGGTCGCCATACAGGTAATCCTGGGCGCGCAGCAGGTAGATCCTGGCAAGACCTTCGTCCCATCCTTCTTTCTCATTGAACGACCGGTTGAGCGCATAATAGAGCGGAAAATCGGTTACTGTAGGGATCCCTGAATTGTAACCATCCGGGTTCGGTGTATCCTTCTGAAAATAAGCGGTCATGGATTCCTGTTGCATCCAGGCTTCACCGACGACGTTGAAGAAAGGGTATTCCATGAACAGGGCTGACGACCATGCGGCAGTAGCATCCCCGTCGGGATAGGGTTGCGTATCGAGACGGATACCGTCCAGGTTGGCATATTCAATCCACCAGATGCTGTTCTGGATGAGATACCTCAGCAGAAGCGGATCTTTCTGGTTAAGATCGGGCATATGGTGGTCGAACCAGCCGTTGAGCATCCGGTCCCTGTCATACTGGGACGTATAGGGGTCCATGATCGTGGAAGCCCGGAAATTGGAACGCGTGAATTCAGGATGTTGGTGCACCCAGCTTTCATCCGGTGGATCCTGCATGAACGGGTGTTGGATGCTGGCATGGTTGAGGATCTGGTCCATGATCACCTTGATCCCTTTCCTGTGGCACGCTTCAACAAGGGAAACGAACATTTCGTTGGTTCCCAGCCGTGGGTCGGTCCTGTAGAAATCCGTGATGGCGTAGCCATGATAGGAGTACTTCGGATTGTTGTTCTCCAGGAACGGATTCATCCAGAGCGCTGTGATCCCCAGATCCGCCAGATAGTTCAGATGATCCGTCACGCCCTGCAGATCGCCTCCGTGACGACCGTCAGGATTGCTACGGTCACGCTGTTCGGCCATACCCGCGACTGAGTCATTGCCCGGATCACCGTTGGCGAACCGGTCAGGCATCAGCAAGTAGATGACATCGGAGGAACTGAATCCCCGTCGGTCGGCTGAACCGGGACGCCTTTGCTCCAATTCATACGGCCTGGAGAAAAGAACAGAATCTTTGTAAAGAAAATCGATCCGTAACGTGACCGGTTCAGCCTTCCCGTTGATCGACAGCTCAATGAAGAGGTAATTGTCGTTCCTGACCCTGGTGAAACTGGAGACAGTAACCTCCTGGCTGGTGATACGCGGTGTAGTGAGCCCGATGTTGTCACCGTACACAAGTAATTGAAGACCGGGATCGTTCATGCCTGTCCACCAGAAAGGGGGCTCTATCCGGGAGAGGCGTATGTCCTGTGCCTGGATCCCTGCTATGATTAAGCTGGTAAAAAGAACGGTAAGACGTAAGGCTTTAAATGGCATCTGAATGATGGCTTGCATGCTTGAGAATAAACGGGAAACTGTTAATGGGGCACAAAATTACAAAAAACCTTATAATGCACTCCACCCCTGCGCGAGGCTGTGTCAAAATACAATTTAACCACGGAGTGCACGGAGAATTCACGGAGATCACGGAGTTTAAATAACTCCTTATCGGTCCTCTGTGTTCTCCGCACTCCTCTGTGATCTTCGTGTTTTAATAATAACATTCATTTTGACACACCCCCAACGGGGGAGGGGTATTCGACAGATTCTGAGACACTCCTTTCAAGCGTGAACGAACGTTTGATCCACCTGCCATCTCTTTCCAGCTTTAGCCAGATCTTTTTGCCGGGTTTGAGCCGAAGCTGATGATTCAGTTCATTGAGTGTCATCTCCTCCGTGGAACGTCCATTGAACATGACGATCTTATCTCCTGGTAAGATGCCTGCCCTGTCGGCAGGTGACCGGGGGATGATGCGTAACACCGTGAAGTGATTGAGCTCAATGCCGTCGGCGGTTATCTCCATCCCGCTCAGGTTGAATTCAAAGGACCTCGAAAAGGAGAAGTTCCTCTTCAGGTATAGCTTTTTACCCCCATAGTCAATGAACAGGTGGAAACGGCTGAGGATATCCCCTCCGATGGCTCCTTGCCGGATAACAGGATCAGGCTCCGATGTTTGATATTTATCATAAAATGAGGCGATGACGTCATCCATTTGATAGGATCCTATCCGCAAGTGTTTTATCCTGCCAACAAGACCATCGATGTCACCACCCAGTCCCCTTCCTACCACGGTCTCGATATGGTTGCGTGGAATAGGGATCACTTGTGCCGAATCAATCTCAAACATCACTGCAAAACTGGCTCCCATGTCCATGAGCAGGGGAATGGTGAGGGAACCGCTTTCTTCCGTTGTCACCTCGCAGGCCAGGTATGGCCTGTTACTGATGATATCCATGGGGATGCAGTCGTATCTCCGCGGAGGTTTGAAGTGGTCTGGATCAATCAGGGTGATCATCTTATTGATGTAATCCACCTCGACGACAAAATTCCTGAACAGGTCGTAACCAATGATTCCCTGCACATTGTAGCCAAGGAAGTTTTTCAGGCTCAGATAATCTTCATCGAGCACGACAAGGTTCTGACCAAGACTTCTGACACCGGGCAGATCGATCCTGACACCCGTTGAAATGCAACCGCTTACCGAATCGAGTGTGCCGATCACAGGCAGACTGATCCTACGGTCGCAGGGGATCTCCAGCAGCATACAGACCTCTTTCTGTGTCAGGATGGTCAGTGCTACACCTGAATCGAGAATGAACTTGGACGGAAGCACCCCGTTGATCTTGACCGGGATCACCACCAGGTTGTTCAGGTTCTCGAATAGTACGGGCATGCGTTTGTGATTCCCTGCGATCCGGTAGCCAATGGTCTGGGCATCGCAATGGATCCAGGAACCAAGAAGGATCGACAGGGCTAAGAACCAGATCCCCGATCGCCGCTCCCTTGTTGCGTTTATCATGGTACTCCGGATGTTCAATTTAGCTTTTAAAAATACAATTAAAATGATTTAATGGCACAGGTCAAAAGAATTAAAGGCTCTGCAGGCGACTGATGCCGGATGATCATCACCTTCTTTGGTTTGCATCCGTGCAGGTGTTAAATTTTTGTACATTTGAACATCAAAACGAAGGAGACCATGGATAATAAAGACAAGGAATTCAATACGTTGATTCGATGCTGGGAAGAGTTGTACCCTGACCGGCCGGTGGACGGGATTTCTGATTTCCTCGACAGGCTCAGGGATCTGAAAAAGAGAATGGACCTTCCTCCACATCCGCAGGGCTGGTATAAAGATGTGATCGTATATTCATTGTATGTCGATCTTTTTAATACGGATTTCCCCGGATTGGAATCCCGCCTTGATTACCTGGTCGATCTGGGAGTGAACTGCTTATGGCTGCTTCCCATCCTGGAGTCACCCATGCGGGATGCGGGATTTGATATCAGGGATTACCGAAACATTCGCCCTGATCTACTGGGATTGACGGAAAATGCATCCAGGGAGGCAGGGATGGAGGTTTTCGTTCGGTTCCTTCAGCGTGTGCATCAGAGAAATATCCGCGTCATATTCGATATTGCGTTGAATCACACCTCCGATGAGCATCCATGGTTCAGGGAAGCCAGAAGATCCAAAGACAATCCGTACAGAGATTATTACATCTGGAACCAGGATGATCAGAAATACAAAGAAGCACGGATCATCTTCAAAGGTCTTTGCTCCAGCAACTGGGAGAAAGACGGGGAGGAATATTATTTTCATCGTTTTTTCGAGTTCCAGCCGGACCTAAATTTCAGGAATCCTGCCGTTCTTCTGGAAATGACAGAACACCTGCTTTTCTGGCTGGAAAAGGGTGTCGACGGTTTCCGTGCGGATGCCATCCCGTATATCTGGAAAGAGGAGGGGACCGCGTGCGAGAACCTGCCCCAGACACATACCGTCATCCGATTTCTCCGGGCCGCTCTGGATTATGTGCGACCTGACACGCTTTTACTGGCAGAGGCATGCCAGAAACCCCGCCTGGTAGTGGAGTATTTCGGCCGAGGAGATGAATGCAACGCAGGATACCATTTCCCGCTGATGCCACAGATATTTAAGGCGGTTGCCATGCACAGCGGCCAGCCCATACGGCATACGTTGAGCCAGGAAGTCACCCCTGATATCCCGTGGAGTTCACAGTGGTTTACCTTCCTCCGCTGCCACGATGAACTGAGCCTCGAACTGGTGTACGTTACGGAAGAGGACAGGAAATATATCCATGATCATTACTGCAGAAAACCTCAGTGGGATTTTCGCCTGGGCCAGGGGATCTCGGCAAGGCTATCTGAGCTCATGAACCGCAACCCTGATAAAATTGGCCTGATCTTCTCCATCATGCTCACCTTACCGGGTACCCCTGTGATCTATTACGGTGATGAGTTCGGTAAGCCCAACGACGAAGAGTATTACCATGAAATGATCCGTTTATCGGGAAAGGACGATACCCGCTTTCTGGTCAGGGGTAAGGTTGACTGGAAAAAGCTTGACATGCAGCTCGGTGATCATAAGTCGCTGGATTACAGGGTCTTTAATCAGGTCAGCAACATGGTGCAGACCAGGAGAAAATACCGCTGTTTTGGTAGGGGAGATCTCGTATGGACGGATGTCCCACGCGCTGACGGCAGCCCGGATGATTCAATCCTCGCCTACACAAGGTCTAATAAGGATGAAAAGGTACTGGTCCTGCACAACCTCGCGGATAAGGAAACCAGGATCGCACTACCGGAAGGACTACCACCTGACATGACCAGTGATCTCCTGGGTCGCGGGCTGGAAAAAGGACCTTCCGGAAATACGCTTTGTCTGAAACCTTTTGGCTATTTTTGGATCACTATTAAAAAAAAGGCTTAGACCTCACGATTTACTCCTATGGCACTTTCGTTGGAACCAGATCAGCTTGCACTCCGCCTGCGCGTTCTGAAGCAGGTAGATGTCTTCCGGGACCTTCCCGAAGAGACACTTGCCGAGATCTGCAGGGTGATGGTGGAAGAACAAAAGGCGAAGGAAGAGGTGGTTTTCCGCAAAGGGGATGAGGGGAATGCCATGTACATCATCGTCAGTGGCTCGGTTCGCGTTCATGTCGGCGATCATGTGCTGACCCGCCTGGGAACTGGCAAGGTCTTTGGCGAATACGCGCTGCTGGACTCCCTCGAACGATCTGCCTCCATTACCTCGGAGGAGGTTACCCATCTCTACCGGCTGGATCGTAAAGAATTCAGCAAACTGATGAAATCCAGCATCAGGGTCATGCAGGGAGTGATCAAACTGGTACTGAAACGTATCCGGGAAATGAATGAACTGGAGAGGAAACTGGCCCAGAGCTATCTCAAGATCCAGAAACAAAACCGTGAGATCGAGCTGCAGAACAAGAACATCCATCATCAGAAACATGAGCTGGAAAAGAAGAATGAAGAACTGCTGCGGCTAAATGAAGAAAAATCCCATCTGATCGACGTCCTGGCGCACGATCTGCGGAATCCACTGACAAGCAGCCTTTGCCTGGCCGACCTACTCAAGTCCCATGCTGAGAATCTCAGCCGCGACCAGGTTAAATCCGTTGAAGTGATCGAAAACTCACTCAGGAGGATCAACCGGATCATCAACCAGATCGTGGACATCAATGAGATTGCCACACCCAACATAGCGCTCAAACCCCAGCGTATCAACCTTGCAGTGATCCTTCGGGATGCAGTGTCACTCTATGCCAATGCGGTGGCTCATAAAAACATCCACCTTACCCTTCAGGCAGAAGACCTTTACTCCATAGTCGATCCTAATTATGCTTCTCTGATCATCGAGAACCTTCTCTCCAATGCGATCAAATTTTCCCCGGCGGGGAAGAATATCAACTTGAAGCTTTACCCGTCGAATGGAATGGCCAGGATTGAGATTGAGGACCAGGGCCCGGGGATCAGTAAGCAGGACATTCTGAAACTGTTCGGTAAGTATCAGAAACAATCCGAGACGACCGTCAGGGAGGAGAAACAGGAAGCCCTGGGATTGTCCATCGTCATGAAATATGTGCGGGCAATGAATGGAAACGTCTGGTGCACAAGCGAGGAAGGGAAGGGTTCCACATTGTTCGTAGAATTTGCCATCGCCTCCTCCGATGTTCATTGACTCCGGAAATCAGTTGTTTATAATACAGGAATTTATGACAGATCATGGTTTTGATGCAGTAGTGTTCGACCTGGATGGCGTGATCACCAAGACGGCCCTGGTGCACAGCTCTGCCTGGAAAAAGATGTTTGATGAGTTCTTGATGGATTACAGCCAGCGCAAGGGAATACCGTTCAGGGAGTTCACGCATGCTGACGACTACCTGCCTTATGTTGACGGCAAACCCAGGTACAAAGGCGTGGAATCCTTTCTGGAATCCCGGGGGATCCACCTTCCCTGGGGTGATCCTTCCGACACCCGGGATCAGGAAACCGTTTGCGGATTGGGGAACAGGAAGAACCAGGCGTTCAACGAAATCCTGCAGAACGATGGTGTCGGGGTATATGATACTACCGTTGAACTGATCCGAAAACTTAAAGCCGAAGGCATACATGTCGGAGTGGCCTCCTCCAGCAAGAACTGTGAAGCGGTGCTGGTGGCCGCCGGCCTGATCAGCCTTTTCGAGACACGTGTCGATGGCGTTGTTTCAGCTGAAATGGGCTTGCATGGCAAGCCGGAACCTGACATCTTCATCACGGCCTGCAACCGGCTGGGAGTTACCTGCGACCGGGCAGTGATCGTGGAGGACGCGGTTTCCGGAGTGCAGGCAGGCGCACGGGGTAACTTCGGACTGACGCTGGGTATCGCGCGCGAAAACAACCAACGGGAACTGCTCGAAAATGGCGCCGACCTCGTTGTGACAGACATCGGAGAAATCGGTTTCGATGGCATCGTTGATTGGTTTAAAAATGGTCTTGTAAACGACTCCTGGTCGGTCACCTTTCATGGCTATGATCCTGCAAGGGAAAAAACCAGGGAAGCACTCCTCACTGTCGGCAACGGGTACCTCGGTACACGGGGATGTATGGAAGAGCAACCGGCAGGCACGTTCAACTATCCCGGAACCTATATGGCAGGTATCTACAACCGGTTGGTTTCCAGGGTGGGGGATAAGGAGGTCGAAAATGAGGATCTTGTCAACTGTATCAACTGGCCGGGAATCCAGTTCAGAATCGGGAATGACACGTGGATGGATGTCAACTCAGTGGAGGTACTGTCTGTCAAAAGGTCTCTCTCCTTTATGGACGGTGTGCTGACACGCGAAATGACCGTCAGGGACGCAGGGGGACGCATCACCAGGATCCTTTCCTGTCGTACGGCCAGCATGGCCAACCCACACATGGCAGCACTACAGTATGCCATTCTCCCAATTAACTATTCCGGACAGGTAACCGTCCGTTCATCCCTTTCGGGTGACCATATCAACGCCGGAGTGGACAGATATAAGCAGCTTAACCAGAAACACCTCAGAGGAATTGAAACAGGCGGACAACAGGATGTTCACTATCTGGTGGTCGAAACCACACAGTCACAGATCCGGATCGCCAATGCTGCCACGTATACTATTTATCTTGATGAAAAATTATATCATCCTGATTTTGAATATGTTAATCAGCAAGAAAGTTCCGCGATACTTTTCAGTCTCAACCTGACAGAGAACCAGCTCCTGAGGGTGGACAAACTGGTTTCCATTTATACTTCGAGAGATGTTCCTAAAGAGGACCTGGTTGAGAAGGTCACGGATGAGGTTATGTTCTACAGTACGTTCAGGGAAGTGGCGGAGGAGTCAGCTGAAAGCTGGAAAAGGATCTGGGACCGGATCGATGTTCGCCTGACAGGAGATCGCCTTGCTCAGAAATTGCTCAGGCTGCATCTCCACCACACCATGGTGACTGCATCTCCCAACAATGTTGCAATCGATGCAGGTCTTCCTGCCAGGGGACTGCACGGGGAGGCTTACCGAGGGCACGTCTTCTGGGATGAGTTGTTCATCATGCCCATCTACACGATCCATTTCCCTGAAGCTGCACGGTCGCTGCTCATGTACCGGTACCGTCGTCTGGATGCGGCGAGAGAGTATGCCAGGAAGTTTGGATACAAAGGTGCGATGTTCCCCTGGCAGAGCGGCAGCGATGGCCGGGAGGAAACCCAGACGATCCACTTAAACCCGGTTTCCGGAACGTGGGGACCTGATCACAGCTCCCTTCAGCGACATGTGTCACTCGCCATAGCATACAACGTCTACGACTATTTCAGGATCACTGGTGACAGCGAATTCATGCGTAACTACGGCACGGAACTCTTTCTGGAGATCTGCCGTTTCTGGGCCAGCAAATGTGAATTTAACGCTGCGACAGGCCGCTTCAGCATTGCCAGGGTCATGGGACCTGACGAATTCCACGAGAAATATAAAGATTCGGCTGATGGGGGGCTTACTGACAATGCTTATACCAATATTATGACCGCCTGGATCTTTGACATCGCAGACGATCTCTGGCGTGAACTCGACGTGCCATCACAGGAGCGTATCACCACCAGGACCGGATTGTACGAAGCTGAGATCCTGGGGTGGAAAGATATCGGCAACAAACTGAATGTGGTGGTCTCGCCCGATGGCATCCTCTCGCAGTATGACGATTATTTTGAGCTTCAGGAACTCGACTGGGAATATTACAGGAAGAAATACGGGAACATTTACCGTTTGGACAGGCTGCTTAAAGCTGAAGGCAAGTCGCCGGACGCATACAAGGTCGCCAAACAGGCCGATACCCTGATGCTCTTTTATAATTTTGATAAACAGGAAGTTAACAGGATCCTTGCCGGTATGCAGTACCAGTTGCCCACGGATTATGTCGAGAAGAACCTCCATTATTACCTGGAGCGGACTTCCCATGGCTCCACCCTGAGCCGGGTGGTCCACGCATTGCTGGCCAACCAGATCGGTGATCGCAAACTGAGCTGGACACTTTACCGGGATGCACTGACCAGCGATTATCAGGACGTCCAGGGAGGCACCACGGCTGAGGGCATTCATGCAGGCGTGATGGCCGGGACAGTCTGGATAGCCATCAGCTCGTTCGCTGGATTGAACCTGAAGGGGGACCATGTCAGGATCGATCCTTCCCTGCCTGATCACTGGCGTCAGATCGCATTCTCCTTTACATTTCGCGAAACTGATTATGAATGCGAAGTGACTCACCAGACCATAAAGATAAAAGCACAGGGTAAACTCAGCCAGCCGGTAAAGGTTACACTCATTGATAAAGAATTCACCCTATCCGGCCCCACCTGGCTCGAACATCACTACACATAAAATTCCCAAATCCTAAATCCTAAATGCTAAATCATAAATAAATACGAAATACGAAATACTGAATTTTTAAATTTATATTCTATGCTGGGGGATGTATTATTGATAACCGACAAGCACCGCCAGGCGGGAGCAACCATCGTCGAACATATTCTGAAGATCCGTAAAGAAAAGTTCATTGTCGCGATCTCGGGGGAATCGGGCTCCGGGAAATCCGAACTTACTCATGTCGTAGCCAGGGGATTACGGCAGCACGGAATTATGGCTAAGCCCATTCATATCGACAACTATTACCGTATCCATCCTCTGGAGCGTACTGCCTGGAGGAAGACCCACGGGATCGAGAAGGTGGTGGGTTACGGCGAGTACGACTGGGAGACGATCCGTCAGAACATAAGGGATTTCAGGGAAGGAAAACCATCGACCATGCCATGCGTGGATCTGGTGACCGAGCAGATCGATCAGCTGACCACCGACTTCCGGACCATCGATATGATCATCATCGATGGCCTGTATGCCATTAAAACAGAAGAGGCAGACCTGAGGGTGTTCATTGAACTTACGTATCATGAGACAAAGAAAGCCCAGCTGGTCAGGGGCAAGGAACCGCAGAATGAATACCGGATCAGGGTGCTGGAGCAGGAACACAAGATGGTACTGGCGCTCCGGTCCACCGCTGACCTACTGGTCACAAAGGAATTTGACGTTATCCCTGCCAGGTGATATGATCACCCCTTCCTTGCACGCATGGGAGAAGTATAAGACTAGGGCTCTGTGATCTGGATTGTTCTTATTTCAATCTCTTCGGCGCGTCGACATCGTTCACGAAGAGTACCAGGATTGCGGCGAGAAACAGTGAACAACCACCCAGTATGAGGGCATAGATCGGGTGACCGCCGGCGATGGTTTTCACAAAGAAGCCCAGGATCGTGGCAGCCATGATCTGTGGTATGACGATGAAGAAATTGAATATCCCCATATAGGTACCCAGCTTGTTTTGAGGCAGCGATCCCGTGAGAATGGCGTAAGGCATCGCAAGGATGCTTGCCCAGGCAAGCCCTACCCCGAGCATGGATAGGATCAGCATGTTGGGATCCTTGATGAAGTAAACAGAGATAAGTCCCAATCCCCCTGCGATGAGCGCGATCATGTGCGTCACCTTCCGGCTGGTCCACCGTGCCATGACAGGCAAAAGGAAGGCGACCACTGCTGCAAAGCCGTTATATACGGCGAACATGATCCCTACCCAGTTGGCCCCTTCATTGTAAAGGGCCGAGGACGGATCGGTCGTACCATAGATGTGGCTTGTCACTCCGGCGGTTGTGTAGATCCACATGGCAAACAGCGCAAACCAGGTGAAGAACTGCACCACCGCAAGCTGCCCCATGGTCCTGGGCATCTTGAACAGATCGTTGATCACCACCGTGAAACCGTTTTTGGTCTTTCCGGCCCTGACCAGCATACCCACGATGACCTGTATCACCCCGAACGCTGCCAGACCGCCTGCCAGAATGTATAATTCAGCTGCCAGCTTGAACAAGTAAACCAGGAAACCGAGTGCCAGTCCACCCAGTATCCAGAAGATACTGGATCTTAAAAACCTCCTGGCGGGAAGGGAAGCGTCATGATGCACCGCCCTCTTATTGACTAGCTCCTCCTGTCTGCTGAATTCTGCCAGCTCTTCGGGGGAGTATTCTCTCGTCCGGATCACGGTCCACAGTACCGAAAGGATGAACGCTGCAGAGCCGATGTAGAAGGAATATTTGACTGAAAGGGGAATGTGCCCTTCCGGAGCTGTGTTGGGTATGCCCATCCAGTTGGTAAGTATGTAGGGGAGGGCAGAGGCGATCACGGCACCCGTGCCGATGAAGAAACTCTGCATGGCAAATCCCTTGGTACGCTGTTCAGAGGGAAGCATGTCCCCGACAAATGCACGGAAAGGCTCCATGGAGATGTTGATGGACGTATCCATGATCCACAGCGTTCCGGCAGCGATCCACAGAACCGGAGAATTGGGCATGAGTAACAGCGCCAGTGAAGCCAGGATCGCTCCTGTCAGAAAATAGGGCCTTCTCCTGCCCAACCTGTTCCAGGTATTATCACTCATATGCCCGATGATCGGCTGTACGATCAGTCCGGTGACCGGGGCAGCGATCCACAGGATCGGTATGCTCTCCACGCTGGCTCCAAGGGTTTCGAAGATTCGGCTGACGTTGGCGTTCTGCAGGGCAAAGCCGAATTGGATGCCCATGAACCCGAAACTCATGTTCCAGATCTGCCAGAAGTTTAAGCGGGGTTTTGGCTTCATCTTAAATTGTTAAATTGTTAAATCGCTAAATTGTTAAATTGTCACCCCTCCCCAACCCCTCTCCAATCGGGGAGGGGCCAGGGGTGGGGCTTCTGCTGATTGCTGACTGCGTACCGCTTACCGCCTACCGCCTACCGCCTACCGCTCCCTCTCCATCTCCCTCCTAATATCCTTTTTCTTCAGCGTTTCCCGCTTGTCAAAGGTATGTTTTCCCCTCGCCAGGGCAATGTCCAGCTTTGCCAGACCCTTCTCGTTGATGTACAGCTGAACGGGAACGATCGTAAATCCCTTCTCCCTGACCCTGGTGGAAAGTTTTTTCAGTTCCCTGGCAGTTAAAAGCAACTTGCGGTCCCTCTTGGGATCATGATTGTAATGGGTGCCATGAGAATACTCAGATATATGCAAACCCTTTACATATAATTCCCCGCCTTCGAACATGCAAAAAGCATCCACAAAACTAACCTTGCCTGTCCGGATCGATTTGATCTCGGTGCCCGTGAGCTGTATACCCGCGGTGAACTCCTCCAGCAGAAAATATTCAAACGCAGCCTTCTTGTTCTTTATGACGATGGGTCCGCTCATGCTTTCTTTGTGTATTTAAGGACGTTCCCCAAAAATGGCCGATCCGATCCTGACAATGGTCGCCCCCTCTTCAACCGCGATTTCCCAATCCCCCGACATCCCCATTGAAATTTCCGAGAATGAGCCTGTAGTGGCAAAAAAAGTAGACTTTAAATTCCGGAAAATATCGTTCAGCATCCGGAATTCCTGCCTGATCCGCTGGTGGTCGTCTGTCAGGGAGGCCATGCCCATGACGCCCCGGATCCGGATGTTCTTCATATTCAGGTATTCTGATGAGTCAAGAATGTCTGAAGCTTCCTCAGGCGTAAGCCCGAACTTCGTTTCTTCCGTGGCTATGTACATCTGCAGCAGGCAATCAATGACCCGATCGTGTTTTGCTGCCTGCTTGTTGATCTCCGACAGCAGGTGAAGGCTGTCGGCGCTTTCGATCAGATTTACAAACGGGGCAATGTATTTCACCTTGTTGGACTGTAGATGCCCGATAAAATGCCATTGAATGTCGGCGGGAAGCAAGGGCTGTTTGCCGATCAGCTCCTGTGCTTTGTTTTCCCCGAAAACCTTGTGTCCCAGCCGGTAAAGCATCAGGATGTCGCCTACATCCCTCGTTTTGGAGACGGCGACAAGACTTACCTTCCTCGGTAAAATCTTCCTGATCCGCAAAAAATTATCTTCGATGCCCATAGCGCAGCTGGCTCAGCCAGGGGGCAAAGTTAGAATAATTTGTCCATTCGCACTCCGGAGTCATGGATTTATCAATTATTCATAATTTTACGCCCAATTTATCTGACACTTCCACCTGCGCCGATGAAGCGGATACTCTACAACCTGTTTATGCAGATCCTGTTCTGGCTTGTGGCTTTCACCATCGGCAGGGCCGTTTTCATGATCTACAATGCGAATCTGATCGCTGCTGAGAATCCTGGTCTCTGGCACAGCCTCGGCGCCTTCTGGCATGCACTGCATCTTGATCTTGCCACCACGTGCTACCTGATGTTCTTCCCTTTCCTGGTCCTGGTGGTCCAGACTTTTTACAGTCCAGGATGGTTGAACTGGTTTCACAAAGGCTATGCTTTTCTGATCCTTTTGCTTTATTCACTGATCATTGCCGCTGAGAATGGAGTTTATTTTGAATGGAGAACGAAGCTGACTTACAAGGCACTCCAAATACTTACTCATCCTTCTGAGATCTATAATACTGCAGAAACAGATAAATTTTTCATTCTTCTGGCCATCTTCCTGTTTCAGCTGATCTTCAGTTACTGGCTGTATGTCAGGTTCTTTTTCAAGCCCCTGTCCGGGATCCGGCGCAATGTAGTCTTCAGCATCCTGTTTTTCATTCTCATGCCGCCTCTGCTGATTATCGGGGCCAGGGGAGGTATTCAGGAAATTCCGATCATGCAGAGCCAGGCGTATTACTCATCCCATCAGGTACTGAATCTGGCAGCTACGAATTCATTTTTCAACCTGTCTGCCAGTGTCAGGGAAAACTACCGCTACAAAGGGAAAAATATATTTATCCAATATCCGCCGGAAGAAGCAGAAAAGACGGTTGAGGAACTTTACCAGACTGAAAAGGACACGACCGTCGGGATTTTGACGACGCAGCGTCCCAACGTTGTGCTGCTCATCCTGGAGAGCTGGTCGGCTGACCTCATCGAGGCGCTGGGTGGCGATCCCGGAATCACACCCGCATTTGATTCGCTGCAGAAGGAGGGCGTTCTCTTTACACGCATCTACTCCAGCGGCACCCGTTCGGAGCAGGGCATGGCATGCCTCTTCGGGGGCTTCCCAGCTCATCCGATCAGTTCCATCGCCGTCCAGCCGGATAAATACAACTACCTGCCCAGCCTGACACGCAAAATGATCGAGAACGGATACTCCACTTCCTTTTATTTCGGCGGACAGCTGATCTACGGCAATATTAAAAGCTACATCTATTACAACGGATTTCAGCGGATCAAGGAAATTTACGATTTCGACCCTTCTTTTCCACGTGCCAAACTGGGGATCCACGATGAATTTACGTTGGCAGAACAGATCAGGGACCTGTCCGTGGAAAAGACACCGTTCTTTTCTTCCCTTTTCACGGTGAGCACCCATTCTCCTTTTGATATGCCGCTTGCCGTGAAGAAGGACTGGGGCTATGGTTCAATCATCAACGACTACCTGAACTCGGCCTATTATACCGATCAATGCCTTGGTGATTACTTCAGGAAAGCCAGGCAACAATCCTGGTACGACAGTACCCTATTCATTCTGATCGCCGATCACAGCCATTTCTCCCAGAAGAACTGGTATTATCACTCTCCTGAATATCATCGTATCCCTTTGTTATTTTATGGAGAGGTTATAAAAAGAGAGTACAGGGGAACAACGGACGACAGGATCGGCTCCCAGGTGGATCTGTCGTCCACGCTCCTCTCACAGCTGCACATCGATGATAGCGCTTTCGTCTGGAGTAAGGATCTGTTCAATCCGTATGCACCGGAGTTTGCCTATGTTTCCTTTGAAGAGGGGATAGGATGGATCGTACCCGAAGGGCACTTCTTTTGGGTAAATAATCTTAACGTGTTCTACAGCAATGAACTGAAATCCAATATAGATCTCATCAACCGGCAGGGAAAGTCATTTCTGCAGGTTGTATATCAGAGGTACCTGGATTATTGAACCGGTTTCCTGACGTTACTTCTTTAGGTCGTAATAACAGACCTTCGGGGAGATCAGCTTGTCTTCCTTCTTAAGCTTTCCGATGGCTTTATCGATCTCTTTCTTGTCGATCCCTGTCTTTTGGGCGATCTCGGCCGATTTCATCGGCACTCCCGCTTCCCTGATGGTCTTGATCACAACTTCCGCTATTTCCATAACAATTAACAATTAACAATGAACAATGAACAATGAACTATCCCTTTCCGCCTTATTCCAGCAGATGCACCACCAGACCGCTCCTGAGTTTGGGCTCGAACCAGGTGGTTTTGGGCGGCATGATGTTTCCTGTGTCAGCAATATCGATCAGCTGTTTCATCGAAACGGGGAACAGCGCAAATGCAATGGCCATCTCGCCACTGTCCACCCTCCGTGCCAGCTCTGCCAGGCCCCGGATTCCTCCAACAAAGTCGATCCGTTTATCCCTTCTGAGGTCTTTGATGCCAAGGATCGGATCCAGAAGTTGTTTCGACAGGATGGTCACATCCAGCACGCCGATCGGATCCGCATCATCGAATGTTCCTGGTCTGGCGTCGAGAGAATACCACATTCCGCCAAGATACATGCTGAACTGGTGCAGCCTCTCTGGCCGATAGGGCTCCTTGCCTTTTTTATCAACCATAAAAGAGTGTTCCAGTCTGGATAAGAACTCCTCTTTCGAGAGACCGTTCAGGTCTTTCACCAGCCGGTTATAGTCGATGATGGTTAGCTGGTTGGCAGGAAAATGGACGGCGAGAAAGAAGTTATACTCTTCGGTGCCTTTATGATCAGGATTCTGCAGTTTCTTCTCGTTCCCTACCAGGGCGGCGGCCGCGGTCCGGTGATGCCCGTCGGCGACGTAGGTATAGGGTATCCTGCTGAAAAGGTCAATAAGCCTCACGATCAACGGCGGATCTGATATCACCCAGAATTGATGTCCAATGCCGTCATCCGCAATGAAATCATACTCAGGCGCATGCGTCCTGATAAAAGTACTGACGATGTCATCGATCTCCTTTACCGCGGGATAGGTAAAAAATACCGGTTCCATGTTGGCATTGTTGATCCTGACATGTTTCATCCGGTCCTCTTCCTTATCGGGTCGGGTGAGCTCGTGCTTGAGGATGACGCCATTCATGTAATCATCTACCGCGGCGCACCCTACCAGGCCATACTGTGTTCTGCCCCACATGGTTTGGGCATAGATATACAGACAATCGGTCTCATCCTGAACGAACCACCTCTTCGCCCTGAAATTCCTAAAATTCTTCAGCGCTTTTTCATAGACTTCGGGAGCATAATGATCCGTTTCCTGCGGCAGGTCGATCTCCGGCTTGATGATGTGAAGCAGGGAATATTCGTTCCCATAAGCTTCCCTGCGGGCCTCTTCTGAATCCAGTACATCGTATGGCCTGGAAGCCAGTTGCCTGGCGATCTCCTTCGGTGGCCTCAATCCTTTAAATGCTCTTAAAACTGCCATAACTTTTTTCTTCAATTATAATGAATACCAACAATTACTCACCCTCAACCACTAATAACCATTAATAACCACGAATAACCACGAATAACTACGAATGACCATAAATGCCCATCAACGCCCGCTATTCTCACTCTTCTCCCCCGATCCGCTTGTTCGCTGGAGCGAACCGATCAAAGCCCCCACCATTTTGGTCATTTCCATAAGGTGTTCCCGTGACTCCTCTTCTTTTAGGGTATCGATATAGTTGAGGCTCCGGGTAATGGAGGTGAACACCACGCACTCCCGGATCGAGCTTTTCGCAGCCTTCAGGTAGAAGACGAACTGGATTTTGTTGCGGGCTGAACCTTCAGCAATGGATAACGCGATGGATTCGGCAGCGTGGGTAAACTTACGGGCCAGCCCATCGGCTTCATGATTTGGAAATTTACGCACGATGGTGTGTACCCAGTCGATGTATTCCAGCGCCTTGTGATAGACGCGCAGATCTTCGAACCTGAAGAAAGTGCTTAGATTATCAGTCCCGTTTTCCATTCCGGATTAGTTTAGTCGTAATAGTTTTGAAAAGTGACAGCATATGGTACAGGTAAATGAATGATCCCGGGGAAACGTTCACGGGATCATCCTTGCCTTTAGAAGGTTTTGAATTCCAGTAACGGATTATTTATTGAGTTGAAAGGTTGTATCTCCCTTTTTAAAATAGCTTACGATCTGATTGGCGGCTGCAATGCCAGCATTGATATTTGCTTCGGCAGTCTGCGCTCCCATCTTTTTGGGAGTGAAATAATACCTGCCCTCAAACTGGCTTGCAAGATCGGAAGCACAATCAGGGGTAATATCGGAGAGATACTTGAAATCCTTCCTTTCCTGGAACATCTTCAGGAGACCCGCTTCGTTGATCACCTCTTTTCTTGCCGTATTGACAAGGGTAGCTCCTTCTGGCATGAGTGAAAGGAGGCTGAAATTGACCGAGCCTTTGGTCTTCTCGTTGGCTGGTATGTGCAGTGATACATACTGGCACTTCTTGTAGAGGTCTTCCAGGGTATTTACTGGCACAACGCCGTCTTTTTCCATAGTGTTGGAAGGGACGAAGGGATCAAACGCATAGACTTTCATGCCGAATCCTTTGGCGATGGCTGCAACGCGTTTTGCCACATTGCCGTAGGCGTGGAGCCCCAGGGTCTTTCCGAGAAGCTCTGTGCCCGATTTGCCGTTAAAGCAGCCGCGTGCGTGATAGACCATCATGCCGAAGACCAGTTCGGCGACGGCGTTGGAGTTCTGTCCGGGTGTATTCATGGCCACGATCTTCCTTTCCGACGCAGCCTTCAGGTCAAGGTTGTCATATCCTGCGCCTGCGCGCACAACGATCTTGAGTGATTTTGCTGCCTGGATTATGTCCGCATCGACAATGTCACTTCTGACGATCAACGCATCAGCGTCTGTTACCGCTTTGGCAAAGTCTGCCTTGTCGGTGTATTTTTCAAACAGGGCAAACTCAAATCCTGCATGCTCGATGATCTGCCTAATCTCTTTCACAGCGATGGAAGCAAATGGCTTTTCCGTCGCTACCAATACTTTTGTCATATCTGAAAATTTTTGGTGATGAACTCGATTATCGTATTAAGGATCAATTCGTCCTTTCAAATTCCTGCATCGCTGCGATCAGCGCTTTGACGCTTTCGGCCGGCAATGCGTTGTAAAGGGATGCCCTGAATCCTCCCACCGAACGGTGTCCCTTGATGCCAACCATCCCCCGTGAAGAGGCAAACTGCTGGAACACAGGCTCCAACTCCTTGTATTCTTCTTTCATCACAAAGCAGACATTCATGATCGACCGGTCCGCCGGATCGGGAATCGTCGTAACGAAAAATTTATTCCGTTCGATCTCATCGTAAAGCATCCCGGCCTTCTCCAGGTTCTTCTTTTCCATCGCCTTCACTCCGCCGCTGGCCCTGAGCCACTTCAGGGTCTGCAATGCGGCGTAAATGTTTACGCAGGGCGGTGTGTTGAACATGGAACCTTTGTCAATGTGTGTCTGGTATTTTAACATCGTTGGGACAGAGCGCTGTACCTTGCCAACCATGTCGTTCCTGATGATCACGAAGGTCACCCCGGCAGGGGCCAGGTTCTTCTGGGCTCCACCATAGATGAGCGCATATTTTGATACATCAACCGGCCTGCTGAAAATATCGGACGACATATCCGAGATCAACGGCACAGGGCTGTCCGGATCCTTACGTATCTCAGTGCCAAAAATGGTATTGTTGGTGGTGAAGTGAAAATAATCAGCATTCTTCGGGATCACAAACCCTTTGGGAATATAATTAAAGTTCTTGTCCTGCGAGGAGGCGACCACCTCAACCTCTCCGAAATTCTTTGCCTCTTTGATGGCCTTTGATGCCCATTCACCCGTATTAAGATACGCTGCACGAGTGTTCAGGAAATTGTAAGGTACCATCGCGAACTGCAGGCTTGCTCCTCCCCCGAGAAACAAAACGGAGTATCCTTCCGGAATATCGAGCAGCTCTTTGAACAACGCTACTGCCTCATCGATGACTGCCTGGAACTCTTTGCTCCGGTGTGATATCTCCAGTATCGATAATCCGATCCCATCCAGATCAAGAATAGCTTTGGCAGTGTTCTCCAGGGTGAACTGTGGCAGAATGGATGGCCCTGCATTAAAATTGTGCTTTTTCATAATCCACTGTATTTTAGTAAGTTTATATAGATGTGTTTCGATTGATAGCTTTTGGCAAAGGTAAGGTTTTAAATTGTAGCCAATTGATAAAAACTGAAAAAGAATTTTTCAAATCAGCCCCCAAACACGTGAGTTTATTTATTTTTACCGGGTGGCATCAGCTGGAATTCGGTGGGACGTTCCTTTTCACGACCCGTCTTAAGATCCGGATTCCTTGCATCGACATCGGTCTTAAACCGCCAGCATCCCTCCAGAAACACAAAGGCGTCCACGATGTTCCCAACGGGTACATAAAAGCTGAATTGTCCTTTCAGCGAAGGATCCATCGGTTCGAGGTGATCGAAAACGATCATCGGAGAGGTCTTATACCGGTACTTCGGCCGGTAACGGTTCTTACTGCGAAGTTCCCTGTAGCGCTGGACCTCATATCGGAGCAACATGGTCGCCTGGCCTGAATATTCAAAGATTACCCGCGTCTGGTCCCCTTTCAGATAATCCGGAAAGATAGGGACGCCAAAAACGGGCTGGCCATGCTGATCGAACGTCAGCACTTCGATGACCTTTCGTGTCGTGAATCGGGTGTGCCCGTCCCAGCCCAGAAGGGTATAATATTTTTTCGCAGGGGTTTTATGCATCATTATCTGGTAATAATGAGCGCCGGGCCACGACTGACAGCCTGTGATCACCCGTTCCAGTCCGGCCATGGTGTCTGAACGGTCCGTCAGGACGAAGACCGTTTCTTTGACTGGTCCCGGCCTGCATTGGATGATGCCTGAATAAAGGTAGGTCCCGTCATCCTTTGGTAAATTCCAGGTAAGGATCCGGAAGCTGCTATCGGGTGCAATCAGCCGGCTGATCGACGTCAGCGAATCAAACGGGTATTGAAAAGAGCCTTCCTGCTTCATGGCCCGCAGAAGAATTTCGGAAAATTCCATGTTAGCCTTCAGTCGCACCGAATCCGATTCCCCGTAAAGGATGTTGCGCGCCTTGACAGCCATATCTCTTTCCAACAAGTAAAATACTGAATCCCAGTTACTTACTTGTTCGGTGTAATGACTATAAGCCTGCATACCCGAAACAGTCAGCAGGGAAAGAAGAGTGAGAAGTAACAGCATCAACGGTCGGATCATGCAGGATAATAGCTGGTTATTAAATAACGGATCGTGTAATGCTTTATTTTTGCCGGGATGATTTTACCGGTATATGAATCCTATCAGCTCACTTCCTTTGACGGCTGTTGAACGGGCCAACGCTTTTGTCAGGCTGGGTGACTTCCTGGGGAACTATAGTCAGCGCTTAACCAAGGAAACCGGCGACCTCCCGCAAGCCGACGCAGAAGATTCCATACTGACATCTGCAATCCGTTCCACCCTGTCGGAAAATCCATGGTTCGTTCTCTCCAATGTAGTCCTTTCACTGCAATCCATAGCTTACAGCTTAAAGGCAGATAAGGTTGAAAGGTTTCTGCAAAGCTATGTCATTGACATCAAAGAGACAAACCTTCCAGTCACCGTCAGTGTCATAATGGCAGGAAATGTTCCCCTGGTAGGTTTTCACGACTTCTTCTGTGTGGTCTTGTCCGGGAACCGGTTCCTCGGTAAATTATCCTCGGGGGATAAACACCTGCTGCCGGCCCTGGCCAGGCTCCTGGTACGGTGGTATCCCGGACTGGAACCGCTCATCGGTTTTTCCGAAGGAATCCTGGCGCAATTCGATGCAGTCATTGCCACGGGAAGTAATAATTCTTCCAGATACTTTGATTATTATTTTGCCAGGTATCCCCATATTATCAGGAAGAGCAGGAACAGTGTGGCTGTGCTCAACGGAAGCGAGTCTTCTGAAGACCTCATGAACCTTGGAACTGATATCTTCAGCCATTTTGGACGGGGTTGCAGAAATGTCTCGCAGCTCTTTCTGCCGGCTGGCTATCCACCTGAAACCCTTTTTTCATACTGGGAATCTTTTAGACATGTAATGGACCATCATAAGTACAGAAATAATTACGATTACCACAAATCCGTCTTTATCATCAACACGATCCCTTTCTTGGACTCCGGCCACATCCTTCTTAAAGAGGATCCATCCCTCAGTTCGCCGATCGCTGTATTACACTATGATCACTACAACGATATTTCAGAGATAAGAAGGTATACGGGTCAACATAAGGATACGATCCAGTGCATCGTTTCGAATGATCCCTCTTTACCTGGCCGCATACCCTTCGGGAAAGCGCAGATGCCTACGCTTGCCGACTTTGCCGATCGGATCGATACGATGAAATTTCTTATTCATTTAAGCATGAAATAAATATTTTATTGAATTTCTGTTCCTATTACAATTTTTTCTATTTTTGCACCTCGGTTTTTGAAAGTTAAACGATTATAAGACAACGGCAAGATGAAAAAAGATATACATCCCAAGGATTACCGGCTGGTCGTCTTCAAAGATATGTCGAACGGATATTCGTTCCTTAGCCATTCAACGACCAAAACGAAGGAAACCATCATTTGGGAGGACGGGAAAGAATATCCCCTGATCAAGCTGGAAATTTCACACACGTCGCATCCGTTCTTTACCGGAAAGATGAAACTGGTTGATACTGCAGGCCGGGTTGACAAATTCAAGAGCCGGTATCAGAAACATCTGGATCTTAAAAATAACAAGAAATAAAGAACCAAATCAGAACAGAAAAGTCCCTGCCAAAACAGGGCTTTTTTTGTTATACGAGAAAGTGATTATTCGTCGTCATTCATAGTCACTCGTTGTCATTTATAGTCATTCGTTGTCATTTGCCCGGCACTTCGTACTTTACGTGATTTATAGCTGTTCGTGGTTATTTGTTGTTTATCAATGTATAACTATGAATAACTATGAATGACCATCAATGACCACAAATGACCCTTCATTGTTAATATTTTGTATTAAATTTCCATAATTGTTCTGCTGATTTGGACGTTATTACTCGTAATTTTAAGCAAAATCAATCAAAATGAACTATATCCTATTTGATGACAGCAGACGGGAGAATCTTTTACCTCTGACTTTCATCAGGCCCATCGCTGATATAAGGGTGGGGGTATTGACCATCCGCGAGAAATGGGAGAAATTCCTCGGTGTTCGTACATCCACCCTTACCGAGGAGTACCTGAGCAAGAAATATCCGCTGGAACGTGAGGAGAACAATATATTGATCAATGGTTCTGTCATTCCCGACAGGACGCTGGTAAAAATGATCATGAGTCTCAGGCCTAACCAGGCGCTGGTGGAGGAAGATTGCGTCATTGCCATGCACCTGACTGCAGAGGACATTGACAATGTGCAGGACGCTGAATGTGAGGAAATTTTTTACAATGAAAGTTTCCTTTCCATCAAAAATCCCTGGGACGTATTTACGTTGAATGAAGATGCCCTGAGGGCTGATTTTGAGCTGATCACCACAGGGAGAAAGTCGGTCGTCCCGGATCAGTCGAATGTTCTTTTCAGCAAAGAGAAGATATTCATCGAAGAGGGCGCGAAGATCCGCTGCTCCATTCTCAATGCGGAAAACGGCCCGATATACATCGGGAAAGAGGCTGAGATCATGGAAGGTTGCCTGATCAGAGGCCCGTTTGCCATGAACGATCACGCCGTCCTGAAAATGGGAACCCGCATCTACGGCCCCACAACCATCGGAGCTTATTCAAAGGTTGGAGGGGAACTAGATAACTCGGTCATCTTCTCGTACTCCAACAAAGCTCATGACGGTTACCTGGGCCACGCGGTCATCGGAGAATGGTGCAATCTCGGGGCGGGTACGACGAATTCAAACCTGAAGAATACCTACGAGAAAGTCAAGATCTGGAGCTACACGGAGGAGTCATTTGTCGAGACGGGACTGCAGTTCTGCGGACTGATCATGGGCGACTATTCCAAGACAGGCATCGGCACGATGTTCAACACTGGTACAGTTGTCGGTGTCAATACCAATATCTTCGGACACGGCTTGCAGCGTAATTTCATTCCCTCCTTTTCCTGGGGTGGAACGACCGGTTTTAAGGAGTATAAGATCGACCAGGCCATCAAGGTCGCTCAGCGTATGCACAGCCGACGCGGACTGGATTTCAGCGAAGCTGAACGTGAGATCCTGCACACGGTTTACAATCTTTCATTCCATTTCAAGAAAGTATATTGACCGATTGTCATACTGACTGTTCCGGTCAAATGCCGGCCGGATTAATCCACGTCAAATTTATGGCATAACTATTGACCAGACGGTATCCCGGGTTTTTTTACCTTTGAATCAGCCATTTTGACATGATTGACGATAATAACGATGAAAATGATGTGCGTTTCTCACAGATCATGAACGGAGAAACGGAATTTATACCCTTGTTGTCTTCTGAGGATGAAGAACAGATCAATGCAGAGCCTGTACCTGACGAGCTCCCTATCCTTCCACTGCGCAACACCGTTCTTTTCCCCGGAGTGGTGATCCCGATCACGGTTGGCAGGGATAAATCGATCAAATTGATCAGGGATCGTTACCGCGGCAGCAAAATCATCGGCGTGGTCGCCCAGAAAGATCACGAGATTGAGGATCCGTCGTTCGAAGACCTGAATACGGTGGGCACGGTGGCGTATATCATCAAGATCCTGCAAATGCCTGATGGAAACACCACGGCGATCATTCAGGGCAAGAAACGGTTCAAAATCATTGATTTCTATCAGAAAACTCCGTATTTCATGGCCCGCGTCACAGCCTACGACAAGCCGGGCCACCGTCTGAAGACGGAAGAGTTCGAAGCCCTGATTTCCACCCTGAAGGATATGGCCATCCAGATCGTGAGGCAATCCCCCAATATCCCCTCAGATGCCGCTTTTGCCATACGGAACATCGAAAGCCCGGTCTTCCTGATCAATTTTATATCCTCCAACCTTAATGTTAGCTTGCTGGATAAGCAAAAACTGCTTGAGATGCAGGACCTGGTCGAGCGGGCTCACAAGGTCCTGGAAAGCCTGACCCGGGAGATCCAAATGCTGGAACTGAAGAACCAGATCCAGAAAAAAGTCAAGTCGGACATGGACAAGCAGCAGCGGGATTATCTTCTGAGTCAGCAACTCAAGACGATCCAGGAAGAGCTTGGCAACAACCCTCATGAACAGGAGATCCAAGAGTTGGAGGAACGGGCTGCCAAAAAGAACTGGTCTAAAGAGGTGATGCAGTCGTTCGAAAAGGAACTGACCAAACTGGAGCGGATGAATCCTGCTGCCATGGAATATTCCATGCAGATCAACTACCTGGATCTGCTCGTGTCGTTACCATGGAATGAATACAGCAAGGACAATTTCGACCTGAAGCGAGCGCAGAAGATCCTTGACGATGATCATTACGGCCTTGAAAAGGTGAAGGAGCGGATCATTGAGTATCTGGCCGTCATCCAGCTCAAAGGAGATATGAAGTCGCCCATCCTGTGTTTTGTAGGCCCGCCGGGCGTGGGGAAGACATCCCTGGGGAAATCCATTGCCAAGGCCCTGGGCCGGAGGTATATCCGCATGTCGCTGGGGGGGCTGCGCGACGAGGCAGAGATACGGGGGCACCGCAAGACCTACATCGGCGCCATGCCCGGCAGGATCATCCAGAGCATCAAAAAAACCCAGACATCCAATCCGGTGTTTGTCCTCGACGAGATCGACAAGGTGTTAGGGATGAACATCAACGGCGATCCTTCAGCTGCCCTGCTGGAAGTACTTGATCCGGAGCAGAACGTGGCTTTCTATGATAATTACCTCGAGCTGGAATATGACCTTTCCCGCGTCATGTTCATCGCCACTGCCAATACCTTGAGCACCGTACACCCTGCACTGCAGGACAGGATGGAGGTGATCGACCTGAGTGGATACCTTCTGGAGGAAAAGATCGAGATTGCCCGGCGCCACCTTCTGCCTAAGCAGCTTCGCGAACACGGCATCCGATCCAGTCAGATGAAGTTCTCCAAAAAAATACTCAGGCAGATCATCGAGGATTCTACCCGGGAAGCCGGAGTCAGGCAGCTGGAAAAGAAAATCGCCAAGATCATCCGTCATAACGCACGGTTTATTGTCACCGGTGAGCATTACAATGTCAGCGTAGGTGAGGAAGATCTGAAAAAGATCCTTGGACCTCCCCAGTTCCAGCGCGACAGGAGCCTCTCGGGGGAAGTGGCCGGCGTGGTCACCGGGTTGGCATGGACTGCTTTCGGCGGAGAGATCCTGTTTGTGGAAGTCAGCCTCTCCAAAGGGAAAGGGGAACTTCGCATCACAGGCAACCTGGGCGATGTCATGAAAGAGTCGGCCACCATCGCCTATGAATACCTCAAGGCACACGCTGCCCTGCTGGATATCGATCCTGACGTGTTCCAGAACTGGAACGTCCATATTCATGTTCCGGAAGGCGCCACCCCGAAGGACGGGCCTTCCGCCGGCATTACCATGTTCACTGCCCTGGCTTCGGCCTTCACCCAGCGTAAAGTGAAACCCATGCTGGCCATGACGGGAGAAATAACCCTGCGGGGAAAGGTACTGCCGGTAGGAGGCATCAAGGACAAGATCCTCGCCGCCAAACGCGCCCGCATCCGCGACATTGTGATCTCAAAGGAGAACAGGGCCGACATCGAAGAGATCAAGGCGGATTACATCAAAGGACTGCAATTCCATTATATCGATGACATGTTGGAGGCTACGGACCTGGCCCTGCTGAAAGAAAAAGTTAAAAATCCAGTCAACCTCAGCTGAACAGATACCTGATCGTGCACCTGCCATCTTCCATCAAAGCCTGGCTTTGCCTTTTCATCCTGGGACCATCCCTCCTGCTTTCATGCGGGAACAGGAAACAGGATATAGAAGCGCGCAAGGTGTTCAGGTATAATGAAGCGACCGGTATCTCGTCTCTGGACCCTGCTTTCGCCCGGGACCTTTCCAACCTCTGGGCAGTGAACCAACTTTTCAACGGACTGGTGCAGATGAACGACCGACTCCAGGCTGAGCCCTGTATCGCGCACTCATGGCAGATCACCGAAGGAGGTACTGTGTATACGTTCCACCTTCGAACGGACGTGTTCTTTCATGATCACCCCCTGTTCCCACAGGGGAAAGGCCGCAGGGTCACGGCCGGGGATTTTGTCTACAGCTTCTCCCGGCTGGCGGACCCGGCGATAGCTTCTCCGGGAGCATGGGTGTTTCACCAGGTTCAGCACAATACCGGACATTATGCGTTTAGCGCACCGGATGATTCCACCTTCCGGATCGTTTTATCCTCCCCTTTTTCACCTTTTATCGGATTGCTCTGCATGCAGTACTGCTCAGTGGTCCCCCGGGAAGTCGCTGATCATTACGGGCCTGACTTCCGGAGAAATCCGGTTGGAACGGGTCCTTTTCAATTCAGCTACTGGAAAGAAGGTGTCAAACTGGTCATGGTAAAGAATCCCCGTTATTTTGAAATTGTCGGTGGTGAGCGGCTTCCCCATATTGATGCTGTTTCGGTGACCTTCCTGATCGACAAACAGTCGGCCTTCCTGGAGTTCGTTAAAGGAAACCTTGATTTTTTATCCGGACTCGATCCCGGATACAAAGATCATCTGATCACCAGAAGGGGTGAACTTCAGCCCAAATATTCACACATGTTCGCTATGCTCACGATGCCTTACCTGAATACTGAATACCTGGGCATTCTGCTGGACACCACCCTGCGGGAAAACGCTGCTTTCCCCCTCCAGGTCAGGGAGGTCCGCCAGGCAATGAATATGGGCTTCGACCGCGTGAAGATGGTTCGCTACCTCAGAAATAGCATCGGCACCCCGGGAATTTACGGGATCATTCCTCCAGGAATGCCCTCCTTTGATTCTGCGATCATGACCGGTTATCGGTACGACCCGGAAGAAGCACGCCGATTGCTGAAAACAGCCGGTTACCCGGGAGGGGAAGGTCTCCCCGATATCACCCTTTCCACAACCGCTGATTATGTGGATATCTGCAAGTTCATCCAATCGCAGCTTGCCGACATCGGGATCGCCATCCAGATCGATGTCATACCATCAGCAACGACCCGTGAACTGAAAGCCCAGGGCAAACTCCCCTTCTTCAGGGCATCCTGGATCGCCGACTACCCTGACGAAGAAAACTATCTGTCACTGTTCTACAGCAGGAATTTCTGTCCCTCCGGCCCCAATTATACCCACTTCTCCAGCCGGGAGTTTGACCGGCTCTACGAACGGTCACTGAATGAAGAATCGGATTCCGTCAGGTTAGACTGCTACCGGCAGATGAACAGACTAATTACCGAAGAAGCACCGGTCATTATCCTGTACTATGATCAGGTTCTGCGCTTTGTCCAAAAAAATGTCACCGGACTGGGAATCAATCCCACTAACCTTCTGACACTGAAGAACGTTACCATACAGTGACTTGAAGCCATAATTCTTGGGGATGTTGCGTTGACTGCATGAATTAATTATTAACTTTACCGCTTCATTCCAGTAAAACACCATGACAAAGTCGTTACCCCTGTTGAACAGGATCCGGCAGATCATCTGGACTGCCCAGTTCCACAGAGAATTGTCACTTGTGAAGCGTCAGCGAAAATATATCAGCCTGATGGACGCTGATAACATTGGGATCCTGTACGATGCATCTGAAGAAAAAAATTATCATGTGGTTTATAATTTCGTACGGACACTGATCGAACAACAGAAAAAAGTGAAAGCCCTCGGCTATGTCAATGAAACCATTATCCCTCACTATTGCCACCCCCGACTTTCCTTTGATTATTTTACCCTTAAGGATCTGAACTGGTACAAAAAACCTGTTGGCCATTTTGTCAAGGATTTTGTATCCAATGAGTTCGATATGGTCATCAACCTGGATGTCAATAACCTGAACCAGCTCACCTACATTACCGGTATTTCCGCTGCTCGGTTTAAAGTGGGCAGGTTCAATGACGGGAACAAGGACAGCTTTGATCTGATGATCGATCTGAAAGACCCGACCAACATCGAAATCCTGCTAAAAGAGATCAACCACTACCTCACTATTCTCCGACCGCCGGACACCGGACCGGTCAGGGTGAAAGTGCCTGAGGTGAAGGAAGATAGCTTGCTTTTCTAGGCCCGGGAGAGCTGAGACTCTGCATTTTATTATAAGGTGTACGTTATGAGAATAGGATTTACTGTTTTTTATTTCATAATCCTGGGGTGCCAGGTAGTCCTCCACGGACAGACACTCGACAAGGGAACCAACATCGACTCGCTGTTCAGCAGCAGGGGAGAGATCCATTTTTCAGCACAGGTCAGTTCTCCAAGGGATCTAACCGTACTCTCCTCCGTCGTATCTGTAGCCGGTATAAGGGAAGGCATCCTTTATGCCTTTGCCAGCAAGAAGGAATTTGAATCGTTTATCTCCCTTGGATACACGGCTGAAATCGAGCATATTGAAGTACCTGCAGACCTCAGGATGATGGATATAAATGAAATGGATATAAAAAATGACTGGGACTATTACCCGACCTATGAAGCCTACGAAGCCATGATGAGCGCCTACGAGCAGCAGTATCCCTCTCTTTGCCAGATAGTGAATATAGGTACATTGCCAAGCGGGAGGAAGCTGCTGGCAGCGAAGATCTCTGACCAGGTGGAAAGTGCGGAAGGGGAAGCCCAACTTTTATACACCAGTTCCATTCATGGCAGCGAGACCGGAGGGTATATCATGATGCTCCGACTGATCGATCACCTGCTTTCAGGTTATGGGAATGATGCCGATTTGACCTGGCTGGTCAACCACCTGGAGATCTGGATCAATCCGCTGGCCAATCCTGATGGCACGTATGCGGGAGGGAACAATACTGTGGCAGGTGCCACCAGATACAATTCCAATTATGTCGACCTCAACCGCAATTATCCTGATCCGGAGGACGGCCCGCATCCTGATGGATATCAGTGGCAGCCGGAAACGCAGGCATTCATGCAGTTTGCATCGGAGCACCATTTTGTTATGGGAGTTAACTTTCACGGTGGGGCGGAATTGGTAAACTATCCTTGGGATACCTGGCAAAAACGACATCCGGACGATAACTGGTGGCAGTACGTGTCTTACCAGTATGCTGATACGGTGCATGCATACTCCGACGGTTACTTTTACGGAGAAGGAGATGGCGTGACCAATGGATACGACTGGTATACGATCAGCGGGGGAAGACAGGACTACATGACCTATTTCCACAGGGGCAGGGAGTGCACTATCGAACTTTCCGACGCGTATATCTACCCCCCCTCCCAATTGCCTGACCTCTGGGAATACAACCACCGGTCGCTCCTCAATTACATGCGGCAATGCGCTTTTGGTGTGTCTGGGACGGTTACCGACTCCGTCACGGGCAATCCACTCATTGCACGGATTTGGATCGACGGACATGACGCTGACAGTTCCCATGTATATTCCAGCCTCCCTGCAGGCGATTTCCACCGGCTCCTCTGTGCTGGCACCTATGAGCTGGAATTCAAATCACAGGGATACTTCCCGAAGCTGACGATTGTTCAGGTGGCCAACGGACAGGTTACGGAGATGTCTGTTGAGATGGTCCCCGGTGAATTGATTGCTGATTTCCATGCCAGTGACCGCACCGTTGCTGCGGGTAGCATCGTGCAATTTACCGACGACAGCTATGGCGCTATCCAGTCCTGGAGCTGGACCTTCGAAGGCGGAAATCCATCAGCTTCCACACAGCAATCCCCCCTGGTGATGTATTATCAGCCGGGCCAGTATACTGTCAGCCTGACCGTTTCCGACGGGATCAATACCAATACCCTGACTCGTAACGCATACATCATGGCCGCCACCGAATACACGATGCAAAACGGAACGTTCACAACCTGCGCGGGAATATTTTATGACAATGGGGGAGAAAACAGTAATTACTACAATAACAAGAATTTGGTCATGACCTTTTTCCCAGGCCAGTCCGATAAAAAACTGACCGCCCACTTTACATCCTTTTCTGTCGAACCAGACCCTGCATGTGCGAATGATTGGCTGACCATCTACGACGGCCCCGATGTCAATGCGCCGCTGATCGGCAAGTTTTGCGGCCTGGATTCCCCGGGGTGGATCACTGCGACAGGGACAGAAGGTGCATTGACCTTCAGTTTCCATTCGGATGCCTATTCCAACGAATCCGGTTGGGTTGCCGAGCTCAGCTGCGGGGTGAATGTCAGCGGCGACCTGATGTGCCCTTTAGACGCCAGGATCTCGCTGTTTCCCAATCCTTTGCGTGATGAACTTCACGTTCGCTTTGATCCTCTCATGGAAGGAAAAGTAAATTACCGCATCCTTGCTGCTGTGGGTACATTGATATTTGAGGAAGAGGGGGTTTCATCTGTTGACAAAACGATCGGTACCGGCGGTTTGTCGCCAGGTATTTATTTCCTGGAGGTCACCTGGGAAAAGGGGAGAGCGTTCAGGAAATTTATCATACGGTAAACTATTTTGGTATTTCAGCAAATCCTGCCGGATAAGCGTCTGCGTCCAGCTTCTTTCGTATCTCCGTAAAAGCGTTGATCGTATAGTCAACATTGTCAAGGGTATGTATCGCTGTAGGGATGATCCTCAGCATAATGACATCTTTGGGTACAACCGGGTAAATGACAATGGAGCAGAAAATATCGTAATTCTCCCTCAGATCCCATGTGATCCAGGAGGCCTGCTGGAGTCCTCCCTGAAGGAAAACAGGCGTCACGGGCGATTGCGTCCTGCCAAGATTAAATCCTCTCTCTCGCATACCGGATTGCAGTGCGTTGGCTATTTTCCATAGGTTCTCCCTTAGTCCGGGCTGGTTCTTCAGCAGTTCAAGCCGCTTCATGGCCCCGATCACCATGGGCATGGGAAGTGATTTGGCAAAGATCTGCGACCGCATGTTATACATCAGGTGACTGACCACTTCCTTTGAGGAAGCCACGAATCCGCCGATCCCTGCCATGGCCTTAGCAAAGGTGGAAAAATAAATATCGACACCGTCCTGCACGCCGTATTCTTCACCGGTTCCCCTTCCTGTTTTGCCCATGGTACCAAACCCATGCGCGTCGTCCACCAGCATGCGGAACTCGTATTTGTTCTTCAGGTTGACAATGGCTTTCAGATTTCCCAGATCTCCGGCCATACCATAAACACCCTCTGTGATGACCAGTATACCTCCCCCGGTGCCTTTTACGATCCTGGTAGCTCGCTCCAGCTGCTTCTCCAGGTTCTCTATGTCGTTGTGCGGGTAAACGAAACGTTTCCCGAAATGAAGGCGCATGCCGTCAATGATGCAGGCATGGGCCTCACTGTCATAGACAATGACATCATGCCTATCGACAAGGGTTTCGATGATGGATACCATTCCCTGGTAACCGAAATTCAATAGGTAGGCGGCCTCCTTCTGTGCGAAATCTGCCAGCTCGTGTTCCAACTGCTCATGATAGGCTGTCTGGCCTGACATCGCCCGGGCACCCATGGGATAAGCCATACCGAACTGAACTGCCGCCTCTGCATCCGCCTTTCTGACCTCTGGATGGTTCGCCAGTCCAAGATAATTGTTAATGCTCCATACCAATTTTCTTTTCCCCTTGAAGGTCATGTAATTAGAGATCTCCCCTTCCAGTTTCGGGAAGATGTAGTATCCCTGGCCCCTTTCACGGTGAATTTCCAGAGGACCGACACTGGATTTGTATTTTTCAAAAAGGTCCACTATTTAAAAATTTAATGAAACAAAAAATCCGTCCTTTCCAAACGGATGCAAAGCTAAAAAATAAAGTTGATATGGGAAGGTTCGTTGAAAAGGAAATTGTTCAGTAGATCGATTTCTCCCTATTCAAGATTGCAATTCACCGCAGTAACGGCTCGTAAGAAGCTATTTTTTAATGAATTACCTATGATTGCCCAAGGATGTGGATCCGGGCTCGAAACACCGTCAGCTGCACTAAGCCGTGATGTCCGGTGTATCGTTATCTTGCTCGTCAACAGTTATTGAATCACCATCTCCACCAAGGATAAATCTGAGTTGATTGAGATTCAATACTTCGATATTGCTGCTGATGTAATTCATTGATTTCATAGGATATAGAATTTTGCTTAGAGGTTATTAAAAAATTATATATTTATCAATATATGTTAAAAATTACTGTAATGTATTGTTTTTTAGTAAAATAGCTGAATGCGACACGCTCTGGTCGCCATCCGGTTTTGTCTGACCGGGCTGAGGGTGATATCGGGCATGTCAATATCGTCTGCTACGGTATCACCGGGATCCGGTGCAGCAGTGATGTCCGGAATATCTATGTCGTCAGCGACCGTGTCGCCAGGGTCCCAGAGCCTGCGACCACCCCGGATATTCGACATTTCATGGTAGGAGAGCTTGTACGAACCGGTTGAGATGAACATCGTTTTTTTCATCGCTGTGTTTTTTATCAACAAATTTTCATTATTGCTTGAATATATCAATAATTTCACTTATTTTTGCAAGCAAAAATAAGTGATTGACCCATGGTCATCCACAATCACTCTTCCTGCACGGTATAAAATGGGATCATATCCCACTCTTTAACGTGAAGATTGAGTTGATTTTAATGTACAAATATAGAGATTATTTTGTAACCAATACGATTTAAGATTATTAAATAAAAAAATCACGGTTTACGCATATCAAAATATTGGTTGCTTTATCGGGAAAAGAAGAAAAGGTAATCTGTTTTTTCATAATTTTTTTTTCACCAGTTGCCAGAACATGCCTAAAGGCTTGAAAATATTAACCCTGATCCTTCTTGCGGTAAGTATCGTATGGCTCCATGAAGGACATGCAGCTGCTGACACGACCGGATTCTTTTCCTTCCCTCAAACCTTGAGTCAGAAGCATCATGTGTTGACTACCGCTTCCCCGGGTTCAACCTCCTTTAATCTGTCAGAAGTCTACCTTGCCGGGGAATATTACGACCGGTCGCAGCTGGCTCAGGGAGAGGAAGATTTTGAAAAGGCGCTGATGTATCTTGGAAAAGCTGCCTATCATTTCCGTCTGGGTGACGACTGGCAATCCTATGCGCGCTGTTTCCTTCAGACCGCAAGGTGTTACCTCGGGCAGTCAAAGAATCCGCAGGCAGTTGAGACCCTGCAGGAAGCGCTGGATATCATCGATGTGAAGTTCCTGACCACAAATATCGTGCATGCCGATATTCATCTGGAAATGGGCATTGCGCTGCTCAGGCAGGGCCGGAAGGTCCAGTCCATCGGACATTTCGCTGAGGCCATCGCACTCAGGATGGAGTTGGTTGGAGATAGCGATCCCCAGCTAGCCAATGCATACAATAAGCTCGGAGTTAGCTATTACATGACCGGTAAATTTGACAGGGCCCTGGAGGCTTACCGGACTGCCCTCGGGATTGCTGACCGGGCTGATGTGGAACCAGTCATCATTGCAGAGATCTGCAATAATCTTGGCATCGTGCTGAAAATTAACGGCGATCTTGTTGAATCCCTTGACTACTACCAACGGTCAATGGAACTGAAGGAGTCTCATCTGGCTGCTGACGATCCAAACCTGGCGAGGACCTATAATAACCTGGGCAATCTATACCGGGTTATGGGAAAATCTGACCTTGCAATGTTCTACTACCAAAAAGCGGAATCAATTTTTAAAGTGAAACTTGGACCCCATGATCTATTGGTTGGCAAACTTTATTCCAATGAGGGAATTATTTATACGCGATATGGGGACTACAGCAAAGCACTTCAGTACTTTAATCAAGCCTTGACCATTTTTGACAATGAGGAAGCATATTATGAAGAAATTGCCTCGGCATACAATAATATGGGTAATGTATACTTTTTTCAGGAAAATTACGAGAAGGCGCTGAATTGTTATACATTGAGTGCTTCTGCTCGGGAAAATAATGTTTCTCTGTTCAAATCAAGATCATATTCCAATATCGCACTTTGTTATAATGAGCTTGGTCAGTATGAAAATGCCCGCCAATATCATCAGCTGTCTATTAATTGCTTGAAAGAACTTTATGGGATTAATCACTACTTACTGGCAGCTGAATATCAAAATTTTGGAACATTTCACGTTAAACTGGGTGAGTTGAGCAAAGGATTGGAACTTTATTTACATGCTTATAAGATTTTCAAACATAATTATGGTGAAAAACATCCAGTAGTTGCTGAATGTCTTTCTAGCGTTGGAAATATATATGCACTTGAGCAAAACTATTATACTGCGCTAGGGTATTATCAACAGGCATTGTATTCAGGAGCAGATGAATTTTCAGGGAAGTACAATATCTATTCGAATCCAGATGTAAATCAGCGGATTTTATCGAAGACGCAATATTTAAGTATTCTTCACAAAAAAGCACTGGCGTTCAAGGACTTCTATACCTCGATCACCAAGGATCCGAAGGATATTCAGATGAGCCTGAAGACCTTCGAGTTGGCGTTTGAACTGATGGATCATATCCGGATCGGGCATTTGACACAGGAGAGCAAACTCGACCTGTCGAAGAGCCAGCGGCAATTGTTCCGGGATGCCATCCGGACAGCCTACGATACGTACCTGGAAACGGGTGATCCGTCCTATCAGTCCACCGCCTTCCAGTTCGCTGAAAGAGGCAAAGCAGCCATGCTGTACGATTTCATCAGAGAGAACGATGCCAAGCATTATGCACATATTCCTGATTCTCTCCTCCAGGCTGAACATAAGATCAAAGAAGACATCGTCCTTTACCAGCGCCTTATCGATGAGGAAAAGATGAAAGTGGAGTCCGACCGCGATAAACCGATGCTGGCCCACTGGGAAGATAAGCTTTTTGATCTTCAGGAAAAACAGGACGAATTGGTTGGGTACCTCAATGTTCAGTATCCGAAATATTATCAGTATAAATATACGAACAGGATCTACACGGTGGATGAGATCCAGTCCAGCCTCGGTGAGAAGGATGCCCTGGTTGAGTACTTTCTGGACAATGACATCTTGTATACATTCTACATTGCAAAGGATAAGCTCAAGGTGTCAGAGAACAGGATCGACTCGGTGTTTTACCGGTATGTCGACGCCCTGCCAAATAATCAGGGACTGGATGATATCCTGAATGATGCAAACGTTACGTATGCCAATTACCTTGAGGCGTCCTTCAATTTATACAATCTGCTTTTGAAGCCGTTTGAAAGGGATTTTACCGGGAAGAACCTGATCATCATTCCCGACGGGATCCTGGGCTACGTGTCCTTTGAATCGCTGCTCACCAGCGAAGCTTCTCCCATCACCATTGACTATAAGAGCCTTCCTTACCTGCTTAAAACACATACGATCAATTACGGGTATTCCAGCACCTTGTACCTTAATTCCCTCAGGGATAAAAGATCGGGACATGCCAGGGAGAATCTGCTGGCCTTTGCTCCGGTTTACTTCGATAAGGAAAGGTTAGAGAATGGTGAACTGAACAGCGGCTCGTTCCGTACCCGCGGTGAAAGCCTTATGGACCTACCTGCGACGCTTCAGGAAGTCAAGTCCATCCGGAAGATCCTTGGAGGAGATGTTTTCCTGAATGAGCTTGCCACGGTCGGCCGGTTCAAGGAGATGGCGTCCGACTACCGTATCCTGCACATTGCCACGCACAGCATCGTGGACAATATCAATCCCCATCGTTCCAGACTGGTCTTCTCTCCCGTCACCGAAGAGCAAGATGGTGCCTGTTTACGGTACAACGACCTGTTCAATCTGGATCTCCATGCCGATATGGCCGTGTTGAGTGCCTGTAATACCGGATACGGACAAAACTCCGAAGGTGAAGGGATCATTGCCCTTTCACGCGGTTTCATGTACTCGGGTGTACCCAGCCTTGTCATCAGTCTTTGGAGTGTGGAAGACGAATCGACTGCTCTGATCATGAAGAATTTTTACAAATACATCAAGGAAGGATTCTCCAAGGATGAAGCGCTCCGGCGCTCAAAGCTTGATTTCCTCAGCACCAGCAACAGCATCTATTCCAGTCCTCATTTCTGGTCGGGATTCATCAATATAGGCAACAACGAACCCCTTGAGTTTGCCGACCCTGATTTTCCGTCCTTCTGGCTGATCCTGGTTTTCATAATCCCCTTATCTTTGCTTGCCTTTTTTTACAGACTCAGGAAAATAAAACCGGCCTGACACAGCGTTGTGCTTTTTGAATTTTGCTATTTGCTTTTTGATTGTGATGCCCAATGATTTATGAACAATAATTTGTCTCCTGGAGAACAACCGAAGAAGAAGCCTGCAAAGATCACTACGGAGTTTTACGAGGCCGAGCTTGCCAGGCTTCAGATCGAACTTGTCAAGATGCAGGAATGGGTGCGGCAGACTGGTTTCAAGCTGGTCGTCATTTTTGAGGGGAGGGATGCAGCCGGCAAAGGGGGTACGATCAAGCGGATCACCGAAAGTCTCAATCCCCGCATCTGCAGGGTGGTGGCGCTGGCCAATCCCACGGAAAGGGAGCGTACCCAGTGGTATTTTCAAAGGTATGTACCGCACCTGCCAGCCGCTGGAGAAATCGTGCTGTTCGACCGTTCCTGGTACAACAGGTCAGGGGTGGAGCGTGTCATGAACTTCTGCTCCGAGGAAGAGTACTGGGAGTTCCTTCGTTCCTGCCCAAGCTTCGAGCAGATGTTGATCCGCTCTGGGATCAGGATCCTAAAGTACTGGTTCTCGGTCAGCTTTGAAGAGCAGGAAAAGCGGTTTCACGAACGCATCAAAGATCCCACAAAGAACTGGAAGCTGAGCGAGATGGATCTTCAATCCAGGGTGCGGTGGGACGATTATTCACGTGCCAAGGATGAGATGTTCACGTATACGGATACCAAACATTGCCCCTGGTGGGTTGTCAATGCCGATGACAAGAAGAAAGCCCGGCTGAACATGATCTCTCACCTGCTCGGCGAGATTCCTTATAAAGATGTCGTTCTTACTCGTATCCAGCGTCTTCCCGACCGTGATACAACCCGGCTGTATGTGCGGTCACCCATTGAGGAGCAGACGTTTATACCGGAAGTGTACTAAGGCAAATTCCAAATCCCAAAATCCAAACTCCAAACTCCAAAATAAAATCCAACACCCAAATCCCAAACCCCCAAATCTCTTCTTTCTCATCTCTCCAATCTCCTTTCTCCTCTTTAATTAACTTTCTCCTTCAACGCTTCGAACCGCGGCTCTACCTGAAGGATCTTTTGGCAGATCTCCCTTGCCTTTTCGGGCTTTGATATGGTTTCATAAGCACTCGCCAGAATCATCAGCCCATGGGTATAGTGCCAGTTGTGATGAATATTGGCAGTATTTTTCATATAAAACCCATGGATAACTTCATAAAACTTTCCAATTGATTAGGGAATTAAAAATTAATGAAGTTTGTTGTCAGAGAATCGGTTCTCAAAAACAATTCGTATTTTTATACATTGTTGATTGTGTTACGAAAATAAATCTGAAAGCATAAGGAAACAGGCCGTCGCCTCGATTCCTTTTTAAGTGTTTCATCAGATAACAGGAATCAATAAAATCAACTCCGATCATGCGACTGAAGATCAATCTGCAAAGGACAAAAAATGATGTATTGCCTATCAATTACCAGTACGAAATATCCGCATGGATTTATAAGCTGATACAAGCAAGTGATCCGCAGTTTTCGAAATTTTTGCATAAACAGGGATATTTCTTTGAGAAGAAAAAGTTTAAACTATTCACTTTTTCCCGGTTACTGCTTTCCGGATTCAGACTATTGGGTGACCGGCTGATTTTACTGGATGATGAAATAAGTCTGGTGGTAAGTTTCTTTATTGATGATGCTCTTCTTCATTTTATCAAAGGATTGTTTATGGAGCAGCAGCTTATCCTGGGAGATAACGTGAGCCATGTTGGATTTACAGTAAAAAATGTGGAAAGTTTACCGGATCCGGATTTTAACGAGACAGCAGTTTTTCGTTGTCTTTCACCCATTACTGTTGGTAAACCCAGAGATGACAATGGCAAGCTCCGTGCAGACTATATCAGTCCGGGCCACCCGAATTTCAAATCATTGTTTTTTAAAAACCTGATAGACAAGTACCTCGCAGCAACAGGCGATAATGCAATACCATCAAACGATTCAAATTCCTTTTCAGACAATGATCTGCGATTTATTCTGTTGTCACAACCTCGGTCAAGGCTCGTCAGAATCAAGGCAAACACCCCGCAAGAAACCAGGGTGAAAGGCTTTGAATTTGATTTTGAGTTAGAGGCACCGGTTGAGCTGTTGAGGTTCGGATATAACGCAGGCTTTGGCGAAAAAAACAGCCTCGGATTCGGATGCGTAGAAGTACAATAATTGATCATTGACTGAAATCGTTTTAATGAACTTAAAAATATGTCAGATCAACCAAAACTCGATCGGCTTCTGCGCCTGATGATGATGCTTTCGGGCAACTTCGGATCATCCGTAGAAGAATTAGCTGAAAAGCTTGAAATATCGAAACGGACAGCATACCGGTATATCGATACATTGCGGAATGCAGGATTCATTATTACGAAGAATGAGGATTACTTCAGAGTCGACAAAAACTCTCCTTATCTGAAGGAAATAAGCGACTTACTTCATTTCACAAGGGAGGAAGCGTGGATTCTCAACAAAGCGATCCTTGCTCTTGATGATGACACGTACATCAAGCAAAATCTTGCCAGGAAATTATATGCGCTTTACGATTTGAAAGGAGTACCTTACCCTGTGGTAAAAAAAGAAAATTTCGAGAAAATGATCAGATTGATCAGGGCAATAGAAGATAAAAAAACAGTGATCCTTTCCGGGTATCAGTCCTCCCACAGCAGTTCCATAAGCGACAGGTTGGTCGAGCCATTTGAGTTCACGTTGAATTATGGTTATATCTGGTGCCTTGAGCATGACTCAGTGAGCAATAAGTTGTTTAAAACTGCCCGGATCAGGGAAGTGAAAATACTGGATGATGAATGGCTTTATGAAGATTTGCACCATGCCGGGCAAACTGATGTATTCAGGATATCAGGGATTGAACAAGTAACTGTATCACTCCGGATGTCGATGCGTGCCGCCAATCTTCTGACAGAAGAATATCCTGTTGCCGAAGAATATATAAAAGAGTTCACCGATAATGAATATTTGTTCGAAGGTTGGGTTTGCAGTTTCGAAGGCATCAGCCGCTTTATTCTCGGCTTAATGGATGAGGTGAAAGTAGTCGGGCCGCTGGAATTAATTGAGTATCTAAACCAGAAAATAGAAAGGAAAATATTTTAGCTAGAAATGATTTTGACAGAAGTTGACACCCGGGAAGTGTACATTTGTCAGTTGTGTCCCTCAATCGATGGATGAGGGAAAAAGAAAACATTTATGAATATAATATCTTCATAAATGAATCTAATGGAATATCCAGTTTTGTGAAAAAAATAGCAATTCATACCTGGCATTTTGAGGAGATCATCACTCCTATCTTGAATATATTCCCGCATGAATCCTTTAAAATCATTCAGTTAAAGATCATACAGACGATTGAAAACAAGAAAGGAGGGCTTTGGTATCAAAGGATTTGCCGGTGGTTTCATTTGGCAAAGCGAATCCTAAACAGGGAAGATGAGACCCGCAATTTGATTCATGAGGTATACAACCATCAGCCGGCTTTACCTGCGCTGAAGGATGAGATAAGGAAGGCGGAGCTGGTGTAGAAGAGGTATTTGACATTGCCTTGGGCAAAACCAGGAAATGGGATAAAACGAAAGCTATGAAACAAACCTTCAAAACGATTGATTACGAATGGCTGATTAAGCCAACCGGTGATCCGTTTGCCGATGCAGGCGGTTTTGCTATCGAATACTTATCGGAAAAGTTTCCCGAAATGGATATTTTGAACTTGATTGAATACATTACTAAAATCTACGTTAGAAAATGGGGTGGAAAATTGAATGCTTTTTTTCTAAACTCGAAAATTACTCAACCCGCCTTTCAAGAATCAAGAAAAATCGAAGAAACTATCAAATATTTCGATGCAATAATTAAAGAAGCTGAACCTTATGAAATTGGATATTGCCGCATTACCGGACAAAAAACAAAATTATTCTATAGTGGACGAGACAATTCAATTATGACAGGTTCGGGTACCTTAACCAATTTCCATCACTTTTTCCAAAAGGGAATTTCGCTTTCAAAAGAAGTCTTAATCCGAATCCATTTCGTGCCATTTGTTTGCCAACAACTACAGGGAAAAATTAGCTTAATGCAAAGTAGCAATGAAAAGTTAAGTAAACTGTTTGTAATACGATCCATTGACAAAAACCTACACGAACTTGGTATCGGTATTTCTAATTGTGTAGCAAAGTCAAAATTTAACAAACCAGTAAATGCTATATTTGATTTTGTCGACTATTCTTTTTCTCAACTTCGAGACTTTGTAGAAGGAAATGTGTTACCGTCGCTAACCTTTTATCATTTTACAAACTTTGGGGCAAGTCCTGAAATACAAATGTATCAACTCCCCTCAAAAGTATTTTTGTTCTACCGAACCTGCCTACAACCCAAATTTAAAGACGATTGGCAAAAATTCGTTCGATCACATTACTTCGATAGCCAGCACAAAGGGGTAAAGTATAATTTTTCAACAGGAAAGTTTGAGATGGGGAAATCAAAAGAAACGAAGATTATCGACCTTGATGAATACAAACAATGGTTTAATCTAATTTACACTAAACTATTAGCTAACGATAACATTAGGCCGGAGATTCTTCGTTGGTCACGTAAATATCCGTTCAATTTTGAAATCGTATCATTTTATCAACAAAACATCATAGGTATGAAAAAAGAAACAATTAACAAGATTAAAGAGCTGGCAGCTTTTCTGGTTCGCGAAGAAGATTCCGACAAAATCAAAAAGCGTATTAAAGCCCTTGATGGAGCAAAGAATGCTTCCGGATTACGCCGTTTTATCATTAAAGATGTGGTTGCTGCAAACTATGTGACTGGCAACGAAAATGCAATTGTCACAGTAGATGACTATGTAAATTATTTGTTTCCTGATGGCTCATATTGGGCTGAAATCAGAGATCTTTTGCTTATTGCCATTTATCAGAAACTACATGAGTGCGGTCTAATTTCTGAAGAACTAAAAGAACTTGAATCAGCAGTTGAAGAAGAGGTAATTAATGAATAAAATCAAATAAACTATGAAAAACATTAAAATACAAGGATTTGTCTTAATTGACGTTGATGTTGTGGCATTAAACAATGCCGGCAAAAACACACAAAGCAATAACGATAATGCTATTGCAACCAAATCGATCAGGAAAAATGGACGTAGTTATGTTTATGTTTCAGGCCAGGCTTGGCGTTACTGGTGGCGCGAAGCTTTGCAAAAGAATCAAGGTTGGATTTTGTCGCCAATAATCCGAGATGAAAAAATTGCTTTTACCAATGCTGATCCGTTAAATTTTCCTGATGACGATGTATTTGGTTACATGCGTGCAGCCAAAGAAGCTGAATTGAATGAAAATGGAAAGCCAGTAAAAGATAAAAAAGGAAATATCAAGATGACTAACATGACTGTATCACGTGTGTCTCCATTAAAAAATTCTGCGATTATCTCGGTTGCAAGTGTTCGACCTGAAGAAAACTGGTCGAGTATGGCTCGCCAAGAAGGAGAGGCAGTACCATATGAAAAGCAGGAATATTGCGCAATCATGAAAGGAATGTTTAGTCTTGATTTATCAATGCTTGGCACTTTCTCAAATTATAATCGTACCGGCTTTAAAAACCTTTCGGTTGTATTGCAGGAAGATTACTTGAGAAATGGAGCCGCAGAAGTTGATGATCCTTTTGTTCTTGATGCAAAAGGAAATCTTAAAAAATTAATTCGTTTGGATAAGACAATCCGACAGAAAAGGGCAGTTGAAACAATTCAAGCGCTCAAAACCATTTCAGGAGGTGCAATGCAAACCAATAACATGGGCGATGTAACTCCAAAATTTATAATTCTGGCTACTACTACTACCGGGAATCATCCGTTTAGTCACATAGTTGGCAATAAAGGACAGCGCGACGAGGAAGTAGTTTTTAACTTTAATGGTTTGGTAGAAGTGTTAAAAGACTACAAAGACATATTCGAAGGTACTGTTTATATTGGTCGGCGCAGCGGTTTTATGGAAGAAATAGCAAATGATCTGAAAAAATTAGAAAGCATGAATGATATTCCTACTGTAAAGGTTTTAACTGTTAACGATGCTATCGATCAATATTGTGAACAAATGAAATCTCAGATTGAATAATGAAGACGTTTCGTATTAAAATAAACTCCTGGACTTCAAGCTTCAGGTATCCGAATTTAATTTCGGGTTTCCAGCCAACGCTTGATGTTCCACCTGTGAGTACAGTGATGGGCTTGATCAATGCAGCATCGGGAAAGTATTTGGAAAATCGTGAAATTAAGATGGGTTATTATTTTGATTTTAAAATCAAGTCTGTTGATTTGGAAACAATTTATCAAATCAAAGTTAATGATAAGAACTTTCCGGATAATACAGTAAAATCGAATGTCATTCACCGCGAGTTCCTATGCGATTGCCATCTGTACCTTTACTTGACCGATAGAGAACTTGTTTCCTGTTTTCATCAACCAACCTATCAGCTATTATTGGGGCGAAGCTGCGATTTGGCAGGAATCGAAAGCATTAAAGAAGTAGAGCTACAGGAAGTAAGCAATGCCCTTATTGCCGGGCAGGTTGTTCCATTTAACGGTAATTATCTTCCCGGGCAAATTCAAGCACTACCTGCATATTTTACAAATACCATTCCCCGCAAGAACCTTGGAACAGAGCCATACTCTGTGATATCGTACAACAATCCGATCGACTCACAATTAACCGGATTCAGGCCAGAACAGAAAGAACTTGAAAGCGATATTTTCTTTCACAAACTACAAGTATGACAACACTTATTTCGGAAGTTCTGGCAAAATCAAAACCTCCGATTTCCCTGAAACAACATACTGATGAATGCCTTTCAGTATATGAATCGCTCAGAAATGCATTTGAACGGTTGCCTTTAAATGATGCTGATCGCTTTTGGATGTTGCTTCGTCTGGGTATCATTTTCCACGATTTGGGAAAATCACATTCTGAATTTCAAAAAATGTTGGTAGGTAAACGAGCTGATTGGTATCATCAAAGACATGAATTGTTTTCAGTTTCGTTTATTGATACGCTTAATTTGAGAGAAGAGAATAAATGGTTGATAAAAATGATAGTGGCAGGACACCATAAAAATTTTAGTTTTTTATTTGACTATATTCAAAAAGGTTATAAAAGCTGCGAAGATTTATTCTCTTTTAACGAGGATGGCAAACTAGATTGGGGTGAAGAAACTCAAAAAATACATTATCAATACATTCAATTTTTCTTAAGAGAATACAATGTTCCTTACAAAATAAAAAAGTTGCTTTTACCACTTGACTTGGTTAAAGATTATTCACAAAATCCAATCAATTCTGAAAGCATACATTTTAAGGAACTTTTGCTGGCCGCTGGAACTTTGAAGCAATGTGACCATTCAGCTTCTGCCGGGATTTTCACCGTGAATGTTTTAAATGAAAAGCATTTTAATTTCCTCTATAACACGTCATGGTCACCCTATTTTCATCAGAAAAGAGCATCGGAGGTAAATGGGAACATTATGCTTACCGCTCCAACAGGTTCAGGAAAAACCGAAGCATCATTGATGTGGTTACACAAGCAGATAAAAGAAAATGGGCAAGGGCGTAATTTTTATATTCTTCCTTTTACTGCTTCCATCAACGCCATGTTCGAACGGCTCAATGAAAAAATGCAGGGCAATAACGAAATTGTTGGCGTTATTCACGGAAAACTTTCAGAATATATTGAAAGCCGATTTGGAGAAGAGGAGTATAGTTGGCAGAATGAAAAACTGAAAAATGAGCTTAAAGAGAATTTCCTGGCTTTGGTGACTCCAATAAAAGTGGCAACTCCTTTTCAATTATTGAAATCTATCTTCGGGCTAAAGGGATTTGAAAAAGGTATATTCGAGATGAGTGGTGGCTATTTCATTTTTGATGAAATTCATGCTTACGATCCTGAAGTAACTGCACAAATCAAAGTGTTGATTGAATTTGCCACACGCTTTTTAAATGTAAATATTTGTTTGATGACAGCCACTTTGCCAACCTTTCTGAAGAAAGAGTTTGCCGAAGCTATTGGAGAATATACAGAAATTAGTGCCGATACCGAGCTTTATCAATCCTTCATTCGTCATCGCATAAAAGTTGCTAAAGGATTACTTTCAGAGCATATTGAAGACATTCAACATAGATTAGATTCCACCGACAAGGTTTTGGTGGTCTGCAATACAGTAAAACAAGCGCAGTACATTTATGGTAGTTTGAATGCTTCAAAAAAAGTATTGCTCCATGGTGCTTTTAATGACGTTGATAGGAACAAGAAAGAAGCAGAATTGATGTCGAATGAAGTGAAACTTCTGGTTGGAACGCAAGCTATTGAAGTGAGTCTCGACATCGATTATGATGTAATCTTCACAGAACCGGCTCCTCTCGATGCCTTATTACAGCGTTTTGGTCGAGTAAACCGCCATCGCATTAGTGGACAGTATCGCCCACCATGTGATTGCATTGTTTTTTCTGAACGTAATGATGTGGACAAATACATTTATCGGAATGAAGAAGTTATCTCCGGCACATTGGATGTACTTAGAGAAATAGAAACTCAAAACTCGGGAGTAGTCGCAGAAATTGAATTGCAAAAATATATCGATCAGGTTTATCCAAATTGGTCAGAAAAAGACTGGGAAGATTTTAATCGCATTTATTCTCATTTAAAAATGGATGTAAAGGAAAACCTTGCTCCTTTTATTTACGATTCGTACCGAGAAGATGAATTTGAAAAGCAGTTTGACGGTGTTAAAGTTCTTCCATATATATTGGTAAAAGAATATGAAAAATTGCTAGAAGCAAACAAGTTCATAAAAGCTGAATCGTTGAAGGTTTCTATATCAAAACGACGTTTCATGGCATTGATAACCGATGATGTAATCCATCGTGATGTTACTTCTTTCCCCCTGCTTCAAAAAAAAGAAATTAAAGAACATTCATATTATATTATCAATCGAAAATACGATTCAGACCTTGGATTGCAACAAGACAAAGAAGAAAAAATCCTTGATAATACTAGGTTTTTTTAAACAATCAACCAAACGACCCAAACCAACTCATGTAACTCGCAAAATCACTAACATACGACAATTATTAACACATTTATAATCGGGGGATAAATGATGGTTATTTGTTTTCAAAACCCCAAAATTACAAAGGAAACGACTTTATGAAAAACCTCAGCTTTATCAGGAGTAATATACTCAAACCTTAGTGTTATGAACTGTTACCTCGCCCATCTCATATCCAATATTCACAGAGCGTGCAGCGGATTAGCTCCTCCCTCATCCATATGGGAAATAACAGATATGACAAATGAAGATGAAATTGAAGATCTATTCTGTATTTAGAAATTTGTTTACGGGGAACCTGAAAAAATTGCCGTTATTACCAGAATATCCACAGAATGTTCTTCCCACTCAAAAAAATCAATGATAATCAGACTACTCTCCTTGCCCGCGAATTGGAGCAATTACTCCTTCATTACAACTTTTGTCCCGATTTTCCTAAAAATCATCCATACCACAAGCGTTATCCTTTTGTCCGCAATTTGTGGGATATACGTTATGTATCTGTTTCGTTCGGTACTGCGCATATCGAATTATGTGAAAATAACCTTCGAACCTGTCCGTTTACGGATTATTGTTCAACTTGCGATCAAATGGAACGCGAAAGCAGGGATGGACCACAGTCTGATGGCTTTGATCTCACGATAGATGATTTGTTACCTAAAATATGACTCACGGATAAATTAATGGAACAAATCAAGCTCTTAAAGGAGCGAATTATTAATACATAAACTTTTTTCATTTTTGAATTTACATTTTATAAAATGATCACCGGCACCCACATCAACTATTTCTATCTATGTCACCGCAAGCTCTGGCTTTTTACAAATGGAATCCAGATGGAACATACCTCTGATCTTGTGTATCAAGGCAAGCTGATCCACGAATCCAGCTACCCTCAACGATCAGCAAAGTATGAAGACTTGGAGATCAACGGCATTAAAATCGATCATTACGATGCCAAAAACAAAGTAATCCATGAGGTCAAGAAATCAGACAAGATGGAAATAGCCCACGAGTGGCAGTTGAAATATTATATCTATGTTATGGAAAAGAATGGAATAAATGGAGTATCAGGCATGCTGGAATATCCAAAATTACGGAAGACCAACGAAGTATTTTTAAGCGTCCGCGACCAAAACGAAATCGATGAGGTGATATTGAAGATAAAGGAAATCACAGGATCGGATAAATGTCCCGGGCGCCTTAAAACTGGATTATGTAAGTCGTGCAGCTATTTTGACTTTTGCTGGGCGGAACAAACATGAAAAAAAGCTATTATTTCTTTAATCCCGGACGGCTATCCAGAAAAGACAATACCCTTAGATTTACCCCGGTGGATGACGAGGTGAATGAACTTCCTTCAAAATACTTGCCTGTGGAAGGTATTGATGAACTGTTTATTTTCGGTGCACTCGATGCAAACAGCGCTCTGTATAACTTCCTGGGAAAACATGATATCTCGGTGCATTTCTTCGATTACTATGAAAATTATTCGGGCTCTTTCATGCCAAGAGACGGATTGCTTTCAGGAAAAATGTTGCTTAAGCAGGTACAGGCATACATCAACAAATTAAAACGGATGGCTATTGCCAGAAAATTTGTTGACGGCGCCTCCTTTAATATGATCAAGAACCTGAAATATTACAACAACCGGGGAAAGGATCTTGAGCCATTAATTGTTTCTCTAGAGGGTTTTCAATCAAAAATTCCACAGGTAATAGAAACCGACGAGCTGATGGGTATTGAAGGAAACATCAGGGTGAACTACTATGAGGCCTTTGACCTGATCGTTGACACTTTTGAAATTGGTTGCAGAACGAAGCAGCCTCCTCAGAATGAAATCAATGCACTGATTTCATTCGGAAACATGATGTGCTATGTCCAATGCCTCCGGGCCATTCATCATACTCAGTTAAATCCGACCATCAGTTACCTGCATGCACCAGGGGAACGAAGGTACTCTCTGGCGCTGGATATTGCCGAAATATTCAAGCCCCTGCTGGTTGACCGTGTCATCTTTAAAGTACTTAATAAGAAAGAGATCCAGGTAAAACATTTTGATAAAAAGCTCAATAGCTGCCTTTTGAATGAAAAGGGCAAGAAAATCTTCATTCAGGCGTTCGAAAACCGGCTGAACGAGACCATCCACCACCGAACACTGAAACGTCATATCAGCTACAAGCATCTGATTAAGCTCGAATGTTACAAGCTGACCAAGCATCTGCTTGAGATAGAGGAATACAAGCCATTTAAAGCGTGGTGGTAAAGGCAAAAAGTTTAACTAGTGTTCAATGTATGTGATATTAGTATACGATGTTGGTGAAAAGAGGGTAAGTAAAATGCTTAAGTTATGCCGGCAATATTTGAATTGGATTCAGAATTCAGTTTTCGAAGGAGAAATCACGGAAGTAAAGCTAAAGGAATTGATTATCAAATCGAAATTCATAATGAACGAGGATATTGATAGCATGATCATATTTTCAGGGCGTAATGTAAAATGGTTCGAAAAGCAAATCGTTGGACAAGAGCGAAACACATTGGATAATATTCTTTGATGTTGTCGGTGTCAGAATACTGCTATTAAATTATTGTTGAGATAGCTGCATATTTCTGAAGAATGATCCGAAATATCAACGCTGGTAATGATTGTCGAAATACAGTAATTTTCATAGTATTACCAATCGACGATCGTTTGTAAGAATTTTTACGAATTTTTATTATTAAAAGTATTGAAAATGAGTATTTTTGTTAAACAAAATAAACGGCTTTTAATCGCACCATACTGGAATTGAAATAAAATAATCAGCGAAAGAGATGAGAGCACCTAACACTTTTAATCGCACCATACTGGAATTGAAATGTTCATAGCGGTAATTCTGGTAAATATTTTCTGATACTTTTAATCGCACCATACTGGAATTGAAATTTTATATTCAACCGCCCCGCTGAATAGGTGGTATTGCTTTTAATCGCACCATACTGGAATTGAAATAACAAAGTCATCTGGCTACGATGAAGCCCGTATCACTTTTAATCGCACCATACTGGAATTGAAATTTGTTATTAAAGTTTAAGTGTTAAAGGTTGATATCACTTTTAATCGCACCATACTGGAATTGAAATTTGAATGAATAGCTTGCGTCAAGCCAGCCCGATATTCTTTTAATCGCACCATACTGGAATTGAAATACGTATGTCGTAACTGGTGTTGATGCCACTTTTAATCTTTTAATCGCACCATACTGGAATTGAAATTTTGTTCGTCTTGTAGGCTATGCCCGCAGCATCCAGCTTTTAATCGCACCATACTGGAATTGAAATGTACAAAGCCAAGCTGGGCATTATGAAGCGACTTACTTTTAATCGCACCATACTGGAATTGAAATACTATATCATTCCCAACATATACGCAGTTCATTACTGCTTTTAATCGCACCATACTGGAATTGAAATCTCATAATGGGTTCGTAAAAATGGGCGGCTCCGGTACTTTTAATCGCACCATACTGGAATTGAAATACGTGATGAAATATTGTAATCCCGGACCAGATAGATCCTTTTAATCGCACCATACTGGAATTGAAATAAAGGTGAACACACTTGTTATCACTGGGACACCAACTTTTAATCGCACCATACTGGAATTGAAATCTCCATACCGGGATCATCCTTTGCCTCGGTCATCACTTTTAATCGCACCATACTGGAATTGAAATATAGTGAGTTAACCGTTAGCGGGAATATGTTAAATTCTTTTAATCGCACCATACTGGAATTGAAATATCGTAGGATAGGAGGGTTATAAATTGCAAACTACATCTTTTAATCGCACCATACTGGAATTGAAATCTCGTAAGATGATACGGTCTCACCGCCGTCAAAGTCTTTTAATCGCACCATACTGGAATTGAAATTTGGGACACACCATCACGGCAATGCAACGAGCAGGACTTTTAATCGCACCATACTGGAATTGAAATGCGTCAGCGAGCCTTCATAATCCTTCCGGCTTTCGGCTTTTAATCGCACCATACTGGAATTGAAATAAAGAAGTCTGTCAGTATTTATCTATAAACAATTCAACTTTTAATCGCACCATACTGGAATTGAAATTCGGGAAAGATGCACTTGGAGCATCTACGACAGGACTTTTAATCGCACCATACTGGAATTGAAATTATTGATCCCATGTTCACGCTTCAGCTCCCAGAATTCTTTTAATCGCAGCATACTGGAATTGAAATATGTCAAGGACAGGCAGCTGCAAGGCCTGTATCTTCCTTTTAATCGCACCATACTGGAATTGAAATGTGGTATCTATCTTCACGGTGTCGCCATCAGAATACCCTTTTAATCGCACCATACTGGAATTGAAATACGAGAGCATCGTAAACGGTCAAATCTGATCCAGAAACTTTTAATCGCACCATACTGGAATTGAAATTGCGTACCTTCTTAGCGTTGAGGATATACAGCGTGTCTTTTAATCGCACCATACTGGAATTGAAATTTGATATTCAGCCTGCCCGCTGAATAGGTGGTATTGCTTTTAATCGCACCATACTGGAATTGAAATGCGGAATACCGGCACACGGATCACCTGAAGATGCGTCCTTTTAATCGCACCATACTGGAATTGAAATATGTAACAGGAGTCGAATTAACCGCTCCTTCAAGTCTTTTAATCGCACCATACTGGAATTGAAATACTCGAATGTTCGCATTTTTGCCATGCCTCCTCAACTTTTAATCGCACCATACTGGAATTGAAATGATAAAGTTACGAGTGTTCAAAACATTCTAGATCATACTTAACGTTCTTCGACATTTTGAGAAAATAGGCGTTGTTAACAATATATGGGATGATATTAACTATCTATCTGTGTATATTTATCTAAATCACTGGTTAGCAACAATTTATTTCATGCTATGTTGATAAAATCTGTTGATTTTGAGTCGATTACCACACTATTCGTTATTACCTTTGATGCTATTCTTTACCATAATGAAGTTCAAGGAAGATGGCATCGGAGTCAGCGATCTGTTAAAACTCATCCCGGATGATCTATTGCTTGATTTAGCTAAGGAAACCAAGGTGGATTATCAGTTCAAAAAGCTCTATGGCCGTAATGTGTTTAATTTAACGTGAGTTCGACATAATTTCAATAGCATAAAGTCACTGATTGATCAA